>Ga0181531_10000123_pt1 | contig 59597 bp, 47 predicted proteins | sample PEATcosm2014_Bin_38_FD_119743 | JGI IMG/M metagenome (GOLD analysis project Ga0181531, IMG submission 119743) | Peatland microbial communities from MTU Mesocosm Facility, Houghton, MI, USA - PEATcosm2014_Bin11_10_metaG | ecosystem: Environmental > Terrestrial > Soil > Wetlands > Peat | place... | reverse complement strand
GTATTGAATTTCGTTCCCGGCTCCGGCTCGGGCACATTCAGCGGCCAATACTCGCAGGATGTTGCCGGCGTTTCGGTCTCTGGAATTCCTAGCAGCGGCATCTACCAGCTCGATCCGGTCAACGGCGGCGCGAGCGGGCGCGTGATCTTTACAGGTAACCTCGGCGCAGGCACTGCGCCGGTCGCATATCTGGTCGCTCCCCCCGGAAGTACAAATCCACCGAGCGCCTTTATGGTGGGCACGGACGCCTCCGCCACCACCGGCCTGATCGAGTTCCAGAGCGCCAGCGGCATGGTGGATTACACCAACTTCACCAGCCAGTTCGCGATGGGCACCGATGCAGACCCGGATAACGCCTCCACCAACCAGAGCGGCGAGATACTCATTCAGCCCGACGGGCCCGATTACGTCTACACCGGCACCGCAGATTTCAACTACACCCAGCCGGGCGGCATCGCGGAGCTGGGGGCCAATATGACGGTTGGCGCAATATTTGATATGAACACCAACGGCACAGGGGACTTTGGAGGAACCAGCGCTTCCTTGACCAATGGTACCGTCACCTACTACATCAACGAAGACCCGACGATTACGCATCCGGTGGTCGTGCGAATCGAGCCGTAAGCGAAAAGCCAAGCCACTTAAGGACACGAAGTTGCACGAAGAGAGCTATGATTGGTTTTTCTTCGTGAACCTTAGTGTCCTTCGTGGTTTATGAAACGCTCAACCGACACCAAACTCATTCAAATTGTGGATGCGGCGCTGGCTGAAGCCGCACGCAAGAGCGGCGATTGGCTCGCCTGCCGTCCCGGATGCACGCAATGTTGCGTTGGCGTTTTCGCCATCAATCAACTCGACGCGGCGCGGCTACGCGAAGGCGTGGCAAAACTTCAACGAACGCATCCCAAACGGGCGGCAGCCGTGCGAAAACGGGCACGCGAGTCGGTGGTGCGTCTAGCGGCCGATTTTCCCGGGAATGCAAAGACCGGTCTGCTTGATGACTCCGAAAAGGCCCGCAAACAATTTGAAGACTTTGGCAATGGTGAAGTTTGCCCCGTACTCGACCCGGCGACGGGTTTGTGTGAGCTGTATGAGTTTCGTCCGATGACCTGCCGCGTGTTTGGGCCTCCGCTACGTTCAGAAGACGGCCTTGGCGTGTGCGAGCTTTGCTACCACGGCGCGACGGATGAAGAGATCGCGGCCTGCGAGATGACGCCCGATCCGACCGACATTGAAGAGACCCTGGTCCGAAGAGCAGAAAGAGCCTCTGGCGTTCGCGGCGAGACGATTGTGGCATATTGCGTGAAGTAGAAAGATTCTTGGCCTCTCTGCTGCCGAAAAACAAGCGTTGTGACGAGTGACCTTCCGCCATGTGACGGATGAACATTTGTGGATTTTACCTGCGGCGTAAGTCATTGATTCCATGGCGCGTTTGGCGAAGACGGGCTGTGGAAAGTATACCCCGTATCTTATTGAAAATAAGCCACTTAAATCCGGAAGGAAAATCGATTTTCCTTCCCCGTGGCGGCCCGAACTTTCCCGCCATGCTCTCTGTTAGCCTGTCCTGCCAAAACGCCTCCACGGCCCCGGAAACAGCCGCAGCGGGCATTTCTCGTGAATGTCAGACTTGCGCAGGCCGCACCCGGGTCTCATTCCTGGGAATCGCCATTTGGGTTGAGCCTCCTCCTGTGCCGCAAAACAAAGCCCGTGACCGACCCGTCTATCCCGTACTGCAAACACTGTATTGTCATGGGGGAGGCGCTTGTGGAAACTGCCGAAATGGTGAGAGAGCTTAAATTACCAGCCTGCAAGCGCCGGGGCCTGTTATCGCCCATTGCACTGCCTGCCAGCGAAAATTTGCGGTGGAGCGAGATGCGAACCTGCGAACGGATGACCTGCTGCTTAGCATGCGAAGAGAGTTTGATTTGCACAAGTGCGAAACAAAGCGCGACTAAAGTACCCGGTACTCGTCCGCTGGCCTGGTTAATTGTGATGCGCACGCGCCATTTTCCACGGCCTCTTTGAAACCACGAATTCCAACTTCTCATTTAATATTAGCGTTTTAGTTTGGGAGGTGTGCCATGTCCATTCGACCGGTAAAGCGGGTCATTAAATCGAAACCCACCATGGAAGGCGCGGGCGTACATCTGCGCCGGGCTTTTGGCTTTGGCAATACATCAGATTTTGATCCGTTCCTGTTGCTCGACGATTTTCGCAACGATGTGCCAGCCGATTACCTTGCAGGATTTCCCTGGCATCCGCATCGCGGCATCGAGACCATCACCTACGTTCTTGCCGGAACGGTCGAACATGGCGACAGCATGGGGAACCACGGCAGCATCGCGTCCGGCGATGTGCAGTGGATGACGGCGGGCAGCGGCATTATTCATCAGGAGATGCCCAAGGGAGACACGACCGGGCGCATGCACGGCTTTCAGTTGTGGGCCAATTTGCCGGCGTCGCTCAAAATGACGCCTCCACGCTACCAGGAAGTAAAAGCGAATGAGATTCCGCTGATCACCGATGATGACGGAACGCAGGTGCGGCTGGTATGCGGAAATTTCTGGGGGAAGAAAGGCCCGGTGGATGGAATCGCTGCGGATCCCATCTACCTGGATGTGACTGTGCCTCCCGGCAAGCGCAAGACCCTGCCCATGGAAACCACGCGGCACAGCTTCGCCTATGTCTTTGCGGGCTCGGGCAAGTTTTGCAATGCCTCTGCGCCACTGGCCGTGCCAACCGAGGGTATTAAATGGCTGGAGACGACTCCGCCGACGGAGGCCGACAACCGGTCGCTGATTTTGTTCGACAGCGGCGATGAAGTCGCTGTGCAGGCCGGAGAAGACGGCATTCGCTTTTTGCTCGTATCGGGAAAGCCGCTCCAGGAGCCGGTGGCATGGTATGGGCCGATTGTGATGAACACGCAACAGCAACTTCAACAGGCATTCGCAGAATTGCAGGAAGGGACGTTCCTGAAGAAGTAAGGTTGCGGTATTTACCGCCGAGAACGCCGAGCACGCAGAGTTTGGGCTGCGCGAGAGTTGCGTTGCAAGACGCAGTAAATCCGCTACACTCTACCCGTGCCGGAATCGTCGCCCAGCTTAATTCGCAGGATTGCCAGCGCGCTTGGTTCTTTCGTTTCTTTTGCTGTCGCCATTTGCGCGAATATCTGGGCCGCGGCGGCGTTGTTTTTTAATTTTCCCGCCCCGGCGTGGCGGGTGCCGGCGGCGATTGTTTATTCCGTCGCGATTCTCGCTGTTCTAATTACGCTGAAATCGCCGCGCAGCCTGCAAATTCTTTTTCTGGCATTCGCCATCACGGCCACATGGTGGTTTTCACTCAAGCCTTCCAATAATCGCAACTGGCAGCCGGACGTCGCACAGACTGCATGGGCGGAGATTAACGGCAGCAAAGTTACCATTCACAACCTGCGCTACTGCGACTACCGCACCGAGACCGACTTCACGCCCCGCTGGGAGACGCGGACTTATGATCTCTCCAAGCTGCGCGGCATTGATGTTTCGTTCATCTACTGGATGGGGCCGTGGATTGCGCACAGCATCATGAGCTTCGACTTTGGCGACGAGGGCTATGTAGCAATTTCGGTCGAGACCAGAAAACAAGTGGGGCAGACATACTCGGCGATACGCGGATTCTTTCGTTACTACGAATTGATTTACATCGTGGCTGACGAGCGCGATGTCCTCCGCTTGCGGACGAATTTCCGCCCGGGGCCGCACGGCCAGGGCGAAGAGGTGTACCTTTATCACACCCTTGCCACCCCTGAGCAATCGCGGGCGATTTTTCTCGATTACCTGAAGCGCACCAATCAGCTGCGCGACCATCCGGAGTGGTACAACGCGCTCACCAACAATTGCACGACGAATATTGCCCTGCATGTGAATGACGTGGGCGGGGCGGGCTTTTCGCCGTGGGATTGGCGGATTCTGCTGAGCGGCAAGGCCGATGAAATGCTGTATGAGCACCAGATTCTGGCGGGGGAAAATCTTCCCTTTGCCGAATTGAAGCGACGCGCGTTTATTAATCCGGTGGCGCGGACGGCGGATGATTCGCCGGATTTTTCGAAGATCATCCGGCAAGGGCGGCCGGGATTTCCGAAAAGTTAGATTTCGCCGAATTAATTCGTCGCCACATCCAGCGTGGCATGGAGATCGGCGGTGGAATCCTGTCCCGCCCAGACGTCGAATGTTCCCGGCTCGACGGCGCGTTTTTTCGTTTGCGGGCTCCAGAAGCTCAGCTCATTCGGGCCAAGCGGGAAATTCAACGTTTCTTTCTGGCCGGGCTTGAGTGCGACGCGCAGAAAGCCTTCGAGTTGCCGCACCGGCCGCGAGGCTGAGCCGGCGCGTTGGTGAATATAAACCTGGACAACGGCGTCACCGGCGACCTTGCCTGTGTTGGTCACTTCCACCGAAATATGCGCGGTCTCATCTGTTTTGATTTTGGGATCGCTGATATGCAGATCGCTCACCGCGAATTTCGTATAACTCAGGCCATAGCCGAAGGGATAGAGCGGTTTAGAGCTTAAGTCCCAGTAACGGGAGGTGAAGTTCGGGGCGTCATCGGGATCATGGGTAAGGTTGTGGTTGTAATAGAGCGGCTCCTGGCCGGCGTCGCGGGGCCAGGTCACCGGCAGCTTGCCTCCGGGACTGACGTCGCCGAAGAGCACGTCGGCCACAGCGTTACCACCTTCGGTGCCGGGATACCAGGCTTCGAGAATGGCGGGAACATGTTCGCTGGCCCAGCGAATATCAAGCGGGCGGCCATTGACCAAGACGAGCACAATTGGCTTGCCCGTGGCGGAAACCGTCTCGAGCATCTGCTGCTGGATTCCGGGAAGCGACAGGGATGAGCGCGAAGAGCCCTCGCCACTCATGTTGGCCGCTTCGCCCATCACCGCAATCATGACGTCAGCTTTTTTCGCAGCCGCTTCGGCGCGGGTGAGCCAGTCTTTCACTTCGGCGGGCGTGGGTTCTGGCAGCGGCTTTTTGTCGTTGATCTTGTCGAGAAGCGAGGGATACTCACGCTGTAGCGGCGGACCCGCAACAATTTCAATTTCAACGTTCGGGCCGAGCTGATTGCGAATTCCCGCCTCGATGGTTACGGGATGGCTCTTACCTGGATCGCCGAAAAGCGTCTCCGGCGTCCAGCCGCCTTCGAGGTCATCGGTCGCTTCGGCCAGGGGGCCTATAACGGCGATGTGCTTTAAATTTTTCGACAATGGCAGCGTGTCGCCGTCGTCTTTGAGCAACACCATGGAGCGCGCCGCCAGCTTACGCTCGAGAGTGCGGGTTGATTCACGGTTGAGTATTTCGTCCACTTTGGTTTCATCGGCGTACGGGTGCTCAAAGAGGCCGAGCCGGATTTTGGCCTCGAGAATCGGCCGAACCGCGTCATCAAGTTGCGCCTGCGTGATTTTCCCTTCGCTCAGCAATTTCGGCAGATAGGTGATGGTCGTGTTGCTCGCCATATCCATGTTCAGGCCGGCGTGGAAGGCGCGATACGCGGCGTCTTCTTTGTCTGCGGCAAAGCCGTGGGTGACGAGATTGCCGACGGCGCGGGCATCGGAAACGACAAAGCCTTTGAAGCCCCATTGATCGCGGAGAACATCATGCAAGAGCCAGCGATTGCCGGCGGCCGGAACGTCGTTCAAGTCCATGTAGGCGCTCATGAGACTGCCGACACCGGCATCGACTGCGGCATGGAAGGGCGGGAAGTAAACATTTTGCAGGAGTTCTTCGGGCACGTACGAAGAGTCGTAGTCGCGGCCGCCCTCGGCAGCGCCGTAACCGGCAAAGTGTTTGGCGCAAGCCAGAATGGTATTCGGGCTTAAAGCATCGCCTTGAAACCCGCGCACCTGGGCCCGCGCCATGGCGGCGCCGAGGTATGGATCTTCACCGGCGCCTTCGACAATGCGTCCCCAGCGGGCATCGCGGGCAATGTCGAGCATGGGGGTAAAGGTCCATTGAATTCCGGCGGCACGCGCATCCTGCGCGGCGGCGCGTTGCGCCTGTTCTTCAACTGACGGATCCCACGACGAGGCCATGGCGAGGGGAACGGGAAAAATTGTGCGATAGCCGTGAATAACGTCGAAGGCCATGAGCAGCGGAATGTGGAGGCGGGATTCATCAACGGCAACGTGCTGCAAGCGATTGAGTTCGTGGACGTCATTTTGCCAAAGGATGGACCCGACTTGTCCAGCGCGAATGGCAGCGTCCGGCTTCTCTTCTGCAAACCCCTTGATGATGCGTCCGGAGGCCTGATTGAGCTGGCCCACTTTTTCTTCGACCGTCATCTGCTTCAGCAGCGCGTCGGCGCGGTCGCGAACTTGGTGATCGTTGGGCTGGGCGGATTGTGCCTGGACAAGAGAAAGCGCAGCCAAGCAAAATAATGCCAGGCAATTTCGATACGGAGAGACTCGCATTTCAATAGGAAAACATCTTTAGGAGCGGTTTGCAACGACTAAATGACGAATTGACGCTGGGTTCAACCGCAAGGGACACAATGGCTCACGAAGGAACCAATCGTGGCCCGCTATTGCCCTCACCGATCTTGATTATTCCACTACAAAATCCGCGGTGCGCGCGGGAGTGGAACGTCCTGTGGAATCAGAAGCTCTCAATTCCACCCGGTAGACGCCGGGACCGAGTTGGCCTACCGGCAACTTCATGCCCACCGGAACCATTAAGTTTCCGGTCTTGAACGAAGACGCGTCAGTGTTGACCCCTGCATTTACTTTGACGGTATTCGTTTTCGTGTTGGTGATGCGAAGCATGAACGTGAGCTTGGGTGGCTCTTTCGATAACAACGCCGGGGCATACAGTTCGACGTATATCGTCGCATTGTCGGTCACTTTAAAGTGATTGTCAGGAGAGGGCGTGAACTCCATGCCGCGGGAGATAAGCGGCGTTTTGTTTTCGAGTAATTGCGAATCGAGTCCTTCGGAGAGCTCGTCGGCCGGAGTAATCCTGTCGCAGAGTGCCACGGCGCTCATGCTGAATTGCTGCGGGTTATAGGAATCGATAACGAGCGGTTGCTCGATCTTGCCGAAACTCTCATTGCCGGAACTGAAGACCACCCGCAGGTTGTACTGGCCCGGTCCAATCTGAAATTGGTTTGCGTAATGGTAGGGCTGCTTTTGAAATTCTTCGACGTCTTTCTTTTCGTCGAAGTCGAAATTCACTGTATCGCTGAAGCGGGCGCCGGCGGTGCCATCGGCTTTATAGGCGATACCCAAGATGTTGACTGCAGCGTGCTGCTTGCCTTTCACTTTTTCGAATTTCATGGCCGTCGCGGGAATTTCCACCGCAAGATTTACGCGCGCGACGTTGGGCGCGGTGTAGAAGAACGGCGCCTGCATGGCGGCTGTGACGTTGCCGGGCAGTTCGCCGTTGGCGCGGGATTCGAGGGTCTTCTCGACGGGATCTCCAGCCAGCAAATCTTGCGGCTTGATGTTGCAATAGCCAGTGCGCGCGCGCACATTGGCATGCTCTGCTTTTACGCGGATCGTATGACAACTGCCTTCCGGAGATTCGGAGGGATGGTATCCGAGCAAGTAATACTGGTTCTGGTCTTTGGCGATGCGGTCCAGACCGCCAAGCAGATCGTTGGTGTTGAGAATGACGAATCCGCCGGTGCCTTCGGCGAGGGCGTAGAGGACCTGCTGATTATCCGTTGTGCTCTTGGGGAAATCCGTGGGGACGATTTGCCGCGGCTGCGAATATTGTGAGTAAGCCGGGTTATTGGGATAGACGTTGGGCGCGGTCGGACTGCCACCGCCCGGCGCGCCACCATGACCACCCGTTCCTCCTGTCGGCCCTCCACCGCCGTGGCCACCGCCACTCGGGCCACCACCGCCGACGTGTCCCCCGCCGCCGCCTCCTCCGCCACCGCCACCTCCTCCTCCGCGTTGATATCCGACAGTGATCAAATGAGGCGCATGCGAGCGATGTCCCGTGAACCTGGCAAGAGTAAAGTGTGCTGTGGCGTTCGGCAGGGGAGCTTGTTCGAACCGGCTTTGCGGGCCGCCGATGCTTGTATCCCCGCCGGGTGCAACCAATCCACGTACATCAATCGGATAGATGGCGACGTTGGCGTGATTGCAAGCGTCTATAGTGGCTGTAAGTTCCGCCTGATATTCGGGCGTCAGGGGAAAGCCCTCGGTCAGCATAACGACCGTTTTGCGGCCCGGAACGTTCGACAAGCCTTTGGCCAGATCGCGCAGCGCGAGCATGACGCTGCGAATGCCGAAGTCGCTCTGAATGCGGCTCATTTCATCGCTCAATTGCGGCATTCCTGAGGCGCCGGTCAGTGATGCCACCTGCACCGGAGGGGGCGTGTTGGGGTTAACGTGGGTCCCCTGAATGCTGGCAACGACTTTTTTCAGCCGGTCCGCGTCAGAGGTGAAATTTTGGGTGATGTAGATGCTGCCGCCGAATTCAGCAATGGCAATCAGGCGACTGGGGCCGGCATTCGCGTCAAGAAACTTGGCAGCGGCATCACGCGCCTTGGCCTGACCGGCAAAATCCATGGTGGAGTTGTCAAAGAACAAAACCATGTAGTGAGGCTTGACTGGGCCGGCGGTTCCGTCTTCCTCGTAGGAAAAGCTGGAGATGGCTTGCTCCTTGTTATCTTCCCAGACTTTGAAGTCTTTGGCGGTCAGGCCCCGCATGTAGTTGCCCTTTTTATCGGTAACGACCGTGTCGACGAGGACTTCGCGGGTCTCGACTCTGATCGTGGGGGCGGAGGCAGGCGGGATCGCAGGTTCCTGCTGAGCGGGGGCGGCGCCATGAGCTGCCAAGATTGTAATAATGAACGCTCCCGCAAAAAAACGATGTGACATTGCAAACCTCCCGGTGCTCAGTAGATTTCCGCGGCGGTATTTAGCGCCGACAACCGACCGTTCGTCTCTCGCGCGACGACGCGGACGACGTATTCACCATTCCTTACGTCGAACTCGGCCCTCATTGTAATGCCCTGTTCCAACGCCTTGGTCCAACTCTCATCTTTCAGCTTCAGCGTGACAACTTTCTCCGTTCCCTGCAAAAAATTACCGTTCTTGTCGAACACAGCGGAGGCGACTGTAATCTCGTCATTGTGGCGGCCGTCCGCCCTCTGGAATTGGAGCCGGCGCACATCCAGGTGACTCAGAACAATTAGCTTCGCAGTGTTGTCATTGATTTTGAAAAATTGCGTCCCGATCGTCAGGGGTAAGTCGTTGAGAGATTCCTGGGAATAGATTTCGTCTTCGATCTCCTGCTTAGCCTCGGTCGCGGCGTCCTCCGCGCTGTTCGGTGCGAAGTACCCGAATCGGGCCTGCACGCTCAAGTTCTTCCCATTTTTTAGAGTTACCTTGAGTGCGTGAAAAGTACCATCGGCCTTTAAATTCTGCGGAGCGAAACCCAGGAGATATGAATACGCAGGGAACGATACAAGACGAAAGCCTTCGTCAAAATCATTATTATTCCGGAAAAACGTACCCCCGGTTCCGTCTGCCAACGATGAAAGCGTCCCTTCCTCATCAATGGCAGCATGGGCTTCGTATTGGGACATGACAACATTCGCGTCATTGTCGGTACTTGGAGCCACTTTGAGCCTGGCAGCATCACTCCCCGAAGGCGCAGGATCAATTGCCATGCCTTGCCTGCTGGCATCGCCTCCTGCAATCACGACGTAAACTCCTCGCGCATCCATGACGTTGATACTTATTTGAGAATGAACGGCGCGATCAATCACATCCACGAGTTGGTATTGCATTTGTGGAGTCAAGAATCCCGGCGAAACGAAAACCACGCTGCGTTGTCCAGACATCCGCGCGAGGCGATTGGTAACATCCTTAAGCAAGCTCAAAGAAATGCGAGTTTCCATGTCACCCTGGTCCAGCACTCTTTGAGCCGTGGAGGAAACGACCTGAGGGGCCCGACTCGCTGCAATGGGTGCCATATTTCCTGAGCCAGCCCCAAATGCGCCAGGTTGGCTCGGGGAACAATTCAAGTAATCCTGTATCGCGGCGCGAGTTGCCTCGCCGTCATGCTTGTTTACGATCAAATCCGCCATGTAATAGCTAATGTTGGGGCAAGGATCGACTTGCGAGCCAATTTCAGCGACAGGCTTCAGTCGAATCAAAGCAGCCTCCAACTCTGCCCGATCGGCGGTGAAATCCTGCGTGCTTCTGCCCGACGTCGTGAATATGGCCGCTCGATCTGTGGACTGCAGTGTCTTGAAGTAACGTTGGGCCGCGTCGCGGACTTGAGCGAGATTGCCGAAGTGAAGGTGCGCGTCGTCAAACACATAGGCGACCAGTCGCCTCGGAATCACCGATTCTGAAGGCTTGCCCACGGAAGACGACAAGGCTCCCTGATCATTTTCTGACTTGTTATTGATCTCTGGTTCAGCATTGCTCTGGGATTTGTCATTGCTATTTGTGGCCGGGCCTGCGCCTCCGTCAGTGGCAAACTGGGAAATTACCTGCGCATGGCCGCGGTCAAAAACTTGAAAATCATCTTTCGTAAGACCGGAGACAACATTCCCCTTTGCGTCGCGAACGACGACTCGCACGAGCACAAGCCGGGCATTTACTTTAAAGTTTGGGGTCTCATCCCAGAACTCGACCTCGGGGCTCTGATTCGCGGCAGGTCGTGCGGGCGCCGCAGGCGATTGGGCTAATGCAATACGCAGAATCCAAGGAAGCAGTGCAACTGTGCCGAGGATCAGGGAGCGCAATGTGCCCCGTCTCTTCACTGTGGAATCTCCACCGCGCCATTTTCGGCCGACATCTGCCCGTCAGCATCCCGGATTACAACTCGAACCAGGTAGGTACCAGGTTTTGTATCAAAACTGGTTTTCATCGTAATTCCGGAATTAAGTTTGGAGGCCAGGGTTTCATCTTTCAGTCGGAAAGTAACGGTCTTCTGATCGCCCTTGATGAAGGTGCCGTTGCGGTCGAACAGGGCGGCGACGACGACCAGTTCCTCGTTGTTGCGGCCTTCGGCTTTGCGATAGTGCAACTGGCGGATATCCATGTGCGCGAGAACTGTGAGCTGGGCCTCGGCTGCGCCGATCTTAAAAAACTGAGTATGAAGTTGCAGAGGGACGTCGTGCATTTCTTCCTGCGAGAAGATCGCGTCCTGGATCTGCTGCTTGGCTTCTTCTTCGGGATTGGCGAGATGCTTAGGCGCGTAATAGCCGCGCCGGGCCTGCACGCTCAGTTTTTGCGAAGGCTTGAGGACGACTTTAAGGTTGTGAAATTTGCCGTCAGGCTTGAGGTTTTGCGGCGCGAAGCCGAGCAGGTAGAAATATTCGGGCGTGGCCGCTACGCGTCGGAAACCTTCATCGAAATCATTGTTGTTGCGAAAAAAAACTCCGCCCGTACCGTCGGCGAAGGACTCGAGGATATCGGCTTCGGCAAAGTCTTGTTGGCTGTCGTAAGTGGAACGATAGGCGGCGGCGGGCGCCAACTCGATGGAGCTTATCCCAACAATGGCTTGGGGGGCGTCGGGGCGCCCAGGCGTGCTCGCATCTCCACTGGGTATCGTGGCGTAAAGCCCGCGCGCGTCCAGCGAACTGATGATCACCTGGGAGCGGAGCGCCTGATCCACAATGTCGCTGAAGGCATACTCAAGGTCTGGAGTCAGGAAGCCAGGCGAAACCAGGATGGCGGTACGCTGGCCAGGCATTTTGGCAAGGGATCGCACCACGCCTTTGAGCGTGTCCAACGCGAGGCGGCTTTCCTGCTGCCCACGCTGGAAAATCGTTTGCGCTTCCGCCAGGGCCTGGTTTTGAGCGGCTGACGCAGCGCCCGAGACCAGACCTCCTACGGTCGTGTAGGAGTAGGTGCAGCTCAGCGCTTCAAATACAGCCACTTGCAAGGCCTGCTTGTCATTCTTGTTCACAATCAGGTCGGCCATGTAGTAGTTGATATCGGGACATTCCCGCACTCCCGAATCGCTGACAGGACTCGGCCTTAACCGCAGCAATGCATCCTGGAGAGCAGCGCGGTCGTCCGTGTACTCGAGCATGGTCTTGCCCGAAGTTGTAAACACGGCCACCCGGTCCGTGGGGCGCAGCTTGTCAAATTGCCGCTGGGCAGCGTCGCGCACGCGCGCCAGATCTCCGAATTGAAGATGAATATCGTCGAAAAGATAGGCAACAAAGCGTTCTGGCACAGCGGCAGGCTCTTTTACTTGCATCGTCCCGGGATTTTCGTCTGAGGTCTTTTGCTCCTCGGCGGCCTGTGCCCCCGGGCGCTCCACCGAAAAGTGGGTGATGACCTGGGGCTTGCCCTGATCAAAGACCTGAAAATCGTCTTTGGTCAGATTGCCGACGGCGTTGCCTTTGTTGTCGCGCGCCACCACTCGAACGAGGACTTCTTTCACGTTCACTTTGAATGTAGGCGTGGATTCCTGCGAAGACATTTCGGCGGAAGACGCCGTGGAATTCGAAGAATCAGGTGCCGAAGCTGCAGAGGGCAGTGAAGGGTTCTGGCCCGATGCCAATGAAGCGAAAAGTACCGCGAGCGTCAGCTCGCAGAGCGAAATCAGGCGGGCGCATCGCTTCGACAGGGTGGCTTTGCCGTCGTACATCGCGAAAATCTCCCGCGAGGCCCAGGTAGGGGATCGTAGCCAGCGCGACATGCAGGGGCTCAAGCTGTGAACCGTTCAAGCGCCCTGCATCGGCACAATCATAGACCTTTGCCCACGCGAATGCCAGCGGTGATTCCAAACCGCGCGGAGAACGATGGCCTTGCCCATGTGCTAGTATGTCGGGTTGTTTCGGGGCGGTGCATGCAGCGCGAAACTGCAGCCCCACCATCTAACTGCCAGGAAACGATGGTGAAAGCCAAATGTTGATGTCGAAGTACCGAGCGCCGAAGTACCGAGGTCAGAATGCCGAGGTCAGAATGCTGAGGTGTGAATGCTGAGGTGTAAATGAAAGACACGCTCGGAGTCCTGCTCGCGGGAGGGGCCGGCGAAAGGCTCTTCCCGCTGACCCGCGATCGCGCCAAACCGGCCGTCACCTTCGGCGGCATCTATCGCATCATCGACGTCACGCTTTCCAACTGCATCAACTCCGACCTGCGCCGGGTTTACATCCTCACGCAATACAAAGCGCTCTCGCTCAATCGCCACATTCGCGAGGGCTGGAACATTCTGGGCCGCGAAGTCGGCGAGTTCGTCGAAGTCTTGCCGCCCATGAAGCGGGTGAGCGAGCAGTGGTACCAGGGCACGGCGGATGCGGTCTACCAGAATATCTATTCCATCGGCTCCGAGCAGCCCAAGTATGTGCTGATTCTTTCCGGCGACCACATCTATAAGATGAATTATGGCCTGATGCAGAAGCAGCATAAAGAATCTGGCGCCGACGTTACGCTGGCCACCATTCAGATCGACCCCGGCGAGGTCTCGCGCTTTGGCGTAGTGGACGCCGACACCGACCACCGCATCAACGGATTCGAGGAGAAGCCCAAAGAGACTGCGCTGCGTTCGCCTTACAATCCGGAAAAAGTCTCCGCTTCGATGGGCATTTATCTCTTCAACACTGATGTGCTGATTCCCGCGCTGCTCAAGGACGCGGAGGAACCGAACTCCAGCCACGACTTTGGCAAAGACATTCTGCCCAAAATGGTCAAAGACTACCGCGTCTACTCTTTTGATTTTGTGGATGAAAACCAGAAAGAGGCGCAGTACTGGCGCGACGTGGGAACACTCGAAGCCTATTACGAAGCCAACATGGATATTGTGGCCGTTTCGCCGGTGTTCAACTTGTATGACGAGCATTGGCCTATCCGCACCCACCAGCGGCAATATCCGCCGGCGAAGTTTGTCTTCGCCGAAAGCGGACGCACCGGCACCGCGCTCGACTCCATTGTTTCGGCTGGAACCATTATTTCCGGCAGCACCGTCCGCAACAGCGTGGTCTCGCCCGATGTGCGCATCAATTCCTACAGTGAAATCGATTCAAGCATTCTGTTTTCGCACGTCAATGTGGGCCGCCATTGCCGCATCCGCCGCGCCATTATTGACCGCGACGTGCATATTCCCGAAGGCACAACCATCGGCTACGACCCTGAAGCCGACCGCCAGCGCTATTTCGTCACCGAAAGCGGAATCACCGTCGTGACCCGGGACTATTCGCTATTTGAAAATCCAGTGAGCGTGGATTACTTCACCAGCGAGTAACTTTTCTCAAGTCAACGCGAAGACCGCGCGAAATAGGGAATACGACTACCCACATGGCCTTGTCATCCTCAGTGTCGCAAAGGACTTGCACACTTGCTGTAATCTGCGCTTGCCCAACCAACTTGTCATTCCGAACCGTTCGCAGCGCAGCGAGAACGTGCGAGGAATCTGGTTTTTGTGCGAGGCGAATGAAGACAAGCCCATCCCTTAATCATTCCTTACCAACTTGTCATTCCGAGCCGTTCGCAGCGGAGCGAGAACGCGCGTAGGAATCTGCTGTTCTATATGCAAGCGAAAACCAAGACGGCGTGGAGGGGTTTGTCAAGGGACGAGAACGCAGACTAGCCGTAATGACACAGCAAGAAACTCAGGCTCACGGCAGCAGCCGGAAAGGCCGCCTTTGCGCTGAGCGATAGACGGCGAAGTCGCGGCGGTCGAGCGTGAAGATCGTATCTATGTCTTCGCGGCGGGCCAAATAGACTAGCGCGGCATCGGCGAGTTGCGGCTGGATGTCTTGATAAGCGGTCATCACATCGGCGATCTCGCCCGCCTCCGCGCTTGAAAGCGGAAGAATTTCGAGAAATCCGCGCGAGGTCTCAGCGCAACTTCTGAGCAAGCGCTGGACGGCCGCCGGGTGTGAGCGCAACAACCATGCGGCTTCAGTGATGACCGGCCAGCAGGTGAAGAGCGGTCCCGGCAACTGGCGAAGGGCTTTGACGCAGGCGGCGTGGTGCTCGTCGCCACGGGAGAGAATGGCGACCAGGGGCCCGGTATCAACGAGCACGCGGCGCGGCATATTAGTTCACCCCAAAATCGTTCACCAGAAAATCATTCGCCAGAGCGCATCTGGCCAAATTTCGCCTCTGGGTTTATTTGCCCTTGCCGAAGTCCTGCATGTGGCGGGGATTGGCGCTTAAGTCTCGCGGAATTTTTGCCTTGCGTGGAATGCAGCCGAGGAGTCCAGCTTCATCGGCCAGCTCGAACGCAGCGCGGGCATCCGTCGGCTGGCCCAGATAATTTTCCAGAGCTTCGCGGACGAGCGCGGACTCGGGCTGCCCTTTCAGGCGCGAGCGATGACGGAGGCGTGCGCCGAGCCCATCGGGAATGCGGATGGTGATGCGGCTGGATGACATGTCAGACATAATAGCACATTTGTCTGACACTCTCTAGTCCCTCGTTCCGCGGAGGCAGCGCTTCGCTCGGGACGACCAAGCGGTGAATGGCGAAGAAAAACAGGTCCCTCCACGCGCCGTCGCCTTGGCTCCGGCTCAGTCGGAATGACGCAGCATAATGACGCGGTTACAAAGATTTGTGAGATTTCCTCCGCCTGCGCTGCATCTTCCACGCAGGGAATATCATCAAAACGGTGCGTCTCGAAATTGTTCATGCAGATTTCATGCAGTTCTATCGTCAATCAAGTAAAATTTATCCACTTTCCAAAAGAGTCCGGAGAAAAATTCTATGAGCACAACAAAGGGTTATGCCGCGCCGGTAAAAGATGCGCCGCTGGCGCCGTTTTCATTCGAGCGCCGCGCGCCGCGCGAGCACGATGTTGCCATTGATATTAAGTTTTGCGGTATTTGCCACTCCGACATTCACCAGACGCGCGATGAATGGAATGAGTTTTTGCCTGAGCCGTCGATCTTCCCCATGGTTCCGGGACATGAGATCGCCGGCATCGTCACCGCAGTCGGCAGCAAAGTCACGAAGTACAAAGTGGGCGATAAGGTCGGCGTCGGCTGCTTTGTCGACTCCTGCCGCGTCTGCCCCGAATGCAAGCAAGGGCTGGAGCAGTATTGCGCGGTCGGCATGAATCAGACCTACAACAGCCATGAAAAAGACGGCTCGCCGACTTACGGCGGCTATTCGGAAAAAATCGTTGTCGATGAGAATTATGTTCTCCGCATTCCTGACAATTTGCCGCTCGATGCCAGCGCGCCGTTGCTCTGCGCCGGAATCACGCTGTACTCTCCGCTGCGGCATTGGAATGCCGGGCCGGGCAAGAAAGTGGCGATTGTGGGACTCGGCGGCCTCGGTCACATGGGCGTAAAGCTGGCACACGCGATGGGCGCGGAGGTGACCGTCCTCAGCCAGTCACTGAAGAAAGAAGCGGATGGAAAGAGATTGGGCGCGGACCATTTCTACGCGACTTCCGACCCCAAGACTTTTGAAAAACTGCAAAGGTACTTCGATTTGATCATCTGCACGGTTTCGGCGGACATCAACTGGGAACAGTATTTGATGTTGCTGAAAACCGACGGTTCGATGGTATTGGTCGGCGCTCCGGAAAAGCGCGTGCCGCTGGGAGCGTTTCCGCTCATCGCTGGAAGAAAAAGCCTGGCCGGGTCGGGCATTGGCGGCATCAAGGAAACGCAGGAGATGCTGGATTTCTGCGGAAAGCACGGCATCACGTGCGATATCGAGCTGACTCCGATTCAGAAGGTGAATGAGGCTTACGCGCGGGTGCTGAAAAGCGATGTCCGCTACCGGTTTGTGATTGATATGGCGTCCCTGAAGAAAGGGTAGGCACCTATCGAGTTAGGAAGCGGCATGGCTTCCGCCATGCCGCAAAGATTCGCCCCATGCCCCGGTCCCCATTTCTGTGAGTTAAGAAATCGTGATCTCGCCCATGTCGATCGCGACCAGTAAGGGTTCCTTCACCAGTTCGTACTCACCTTCGTATGCGTACACCCGCCTCTTGGCCGGCACGATGATTCCGTCCACGTCACGGTATTCTGAAGCGTAATTGAGCCCCGTGGCTCCGCCAAGAATGTCCACCGTGTAGTCGTGCCGGCGCAGCAACCCATCGGGTCCAAAGCAGGAGATCTGTACCTTGGAATGACTCTTCACGTCGTCGGGGAACGTGATTTTCAGCCGCCGCCAGGTTTCGCCGTCCGCCTGGATCGAAGAAATCTCTTCGGTCGTGAAGCCGGCGCGGCAATATAGAAACGGAGTATTCAGATACGTCCACAAGGCCTCACCGACAAAATAAGCCACGTGTATGTCATCCCAGGGCGTATCCCTGTGTTGCCCTTCGAACGACTTTTCTGGATTATCTCGTGCTTCGATCAGGGTCCCGTCCAGCGCTTGGATCACTATGCGGTCAGGCTCGAAGACCGCTCGCTTATCTTGTCCTGGGAAATCCACTGTAAGACGTTCTCTCTTCGTCTCAGCAGTTATGACCACGTTCTTGAGAGCGTCGCCCTTACCTTTGACAAACCAGATCGCACCCGTAATCGACGCCGCAACCTTGATGGCCTTCACTTTGTTCCAGCGTTCAAGACCGCCGTGGGCTTCGATAGCTAAATTTAATAGTTCGCTATTCGCTGCTTGACTTACCTGCGTGGCTTGCTCAGCCACCGGTCCATCTGTTCCATCCAACACCATCGTCGCTGCTTTCATTTCAAGTCTCTCTTTCTGTAAATCCGATTCAAATCAATTTGCCGATTTCGCGACCATGTCCTTGGGCCGGCCTGCCCTATATCAGGAGGGGCCGGCTTTAGGTTTCCTGGATGGACTACTTGTTTCCGGGTCTGTTCGCGGCTTGCTCAATCAACTCCGACACTTCTTTCGGGTGAGAGAGCATGGCCACATGGCTCGACGGCAGCGTGATCGAAGTGGCTTTCATCGTCTCCGCTTCCGCCTTCTCGAGCGCCGGAGGAATTGCGCGATCGTCGCTCGCGATCACGAACCACGAGGGCTTGCTCTTCCACGCTGCGGTAGTGACGGTTGCGGTAAAGGCAGATGCCGCTAAAGGACCTTGCGTCGCTGTCACGAGTTTCTTTTCGGCATCCGTAAGATCCTGGGCGAAGTCCTCAGCGATGCCCTTTGGAGTCAACGCCAGAAAACCTTGCGCATCGGGCCGCAATTCGCCGCCTAGCGGAGTAGGCGGGTAGGGCTTACTGATGGAAACGATAGACTCGCCATCTCCGGGAGCGAAAGCTGCTACGTAAACCAGACCAACAACCTTTGGGTCGTTCCCGGCTTCCGTGATGACTACGCCACCATAGGAGTGGCCGACCAGAATTACAGGGCCATCCTGCAGAGCGATGGCGCGCTTTGTCGCCGCAACGTCATCGCCCAACGACGTGAGCGGGTTTTGCACGGCGATTACGTGAAATCCTTTGGCTTCTAGCAACGGAATCACCTTTGACCAGCTTGAACCATCGGCCCAGGCCCCGTGAACCAGCACGATGTTCTTAATGACTGTCTGAGCGGCGGCGCCAGTGGCGAGCGTGGCCGCAAGGATGAAACCGACGAGTGTGACAAGCGCGGTACGGTACAGGTGCGAGATCTTCATATATTTTCTCCTTAAAGTATTTAGGCAAAAAGTGTTTAGGCAATGGTGGTTGGAGTTAGGAAAGAGCGACCTCGCTGACGATTTCTTGCTGGCCTTCTCATCAAAATACAAAGGGCTCCCTGCCCGGCATAGAACGTCGTTGTCGTAACCGGACACGAATTAAATATGCGCCGCGCAGGACGAGCGCGCAATTGGACGTTGGTACCGGTTGGTCGGAATTTAAAGAGCAGATCCCGGGATTAGAGCAGATCCCGGGATTAAGGACGTGGAGGGGATGGAAAACAGATTCCTCGCAGGTTCTCACTGGCCCTACGAGCAACTCGAATGACAATGGGTTATGGCCGTTGAAGCATTTCAGGGAGAAAATCCCTTGATCCGCCGTTTGTTTTTTGTTGGTGTGCGGCGTATATTTGTACATGAGAACTGTTGTGTAGTACCGAGCATTTGGCGAAACACACCAGTGGGCGCAAGCCCACTTTTTATTTCGGCAATAATCGGACGGCCCAAAACGACGGCAAGTTATTGGATACATGGCATTTGACATCGAAAAGGTGCGCGAAATTGCGGAGCGCGTGGCGGGTTCCAGCGGCCTTGAAGTTGTCGAAGTCGAGTTGCGTGGCGGCGGCAAGGCGCGCATGCTCCGGCTGGTGATTGATCGACCGGGCGGAGTGACACACGAAGACTGCGCAAGCATGTCGCGGGAAGTGGGCACGATCCTCGATGTGGAGGATGTAATTCCGGGTGATTCGTACACGCTCGAAGTTTCATCCCCAGGACTCGATCGAAAACTGTCGAAAGCTGCTGATTTTGAACGGTTTGTCGGCAGCCGGGTGAAGTTGACGACGTACGCGCCCGTGGATGGCGAAAGGCGTTTTGAAGGCAAATTGGAAGCCTTCGCCGATGGCAAGCTCTCGCTCGATGTGAGTCCGGCGAACAAGAAGTCGAAGCCGAAAGCGGCAGCGGCGAAAGCCGAGCCCGCTGCGAAGAAAATTGAGATTGATTTGAAGAACGTGGAGAAAGCCAACCTCGTTCCTGAGTTTTAAGGAAAGTTGGAATTGGATCGAATTATGGCAAGCGAGCTCTACAACACCATTGACGCGCTGAGCAAGGAAAAGGGCATTGACCCGCAGATTGTGGTGACCGCGGTCGAAGACGCTATTGTGGTGGCGACCCGGAAGTACTACAAAACGCAGGAAAATCTCCGCGCGGAACTGGACAAGAATACAGGGAAGATTCGCGCCTACGCGGTGAAGACGGTGGTGGAGACACCGGAGCAGGTAGAAGATCCGGTGTTGCAAATGAGCCTGGAAGATGCTCGCAAGCTCAATCCGGAGATTCAAGTCGGGGGTGAATTGCACTTCCCGAAGGAAACGGAAGGCATTCTGGGCCGCATTGCGGCACAACTGGCGAAGCAGGTGATTTTTCAGAAGGTGCGCGAGGCGGAGCGGGACACGGTTTACAACGACTACATCGGGCGGGTCGGCGAAATTGTTAATGCCCAGGTTAAGCGGATTGAAGGGCCGGATGTGATTCTGGATTTGGGCAAAGCGGAAGCGAAGATGGGCCGCAAGGAGCAATCACGGCTGGAGTCTTTCGCCATCGGTGAGCGGGTGCGCGTCGTCATTGCACGAGTCGATCGCGCGGCCAAGGGCCCGGCAGTAATCGCATCGCGGGCTGCGCCGGAGCTGGTGCAAACGTTGTTCCAGAGCGAAGTTCCTGAAATCTACGACGGCACGGTGGTGATTCGCGCAATCGCGCGGGAAGCAGGCGAGCGCACCAAGATCGCCGTGATGTCGAAAGACAAGGATGTGGATGCGGTGGGTGCATGCGTGGGCATGAAGGGCATGCGTGTGCAGTCCATCATTCGTGAACTGCGCGGAGAAAAAATCGACATTATCGAGTATCACGAAGATCCCGTTACCTTCGCCGAGAAAGCCTTGCAGCCGGCCAAAGTCAGCCGCGTAACCGTCGTGGACAGCCAGGACAAGCACCTGGAAGTTGTGGTGGACGACAGCCAGCTTTCTCTTGCCATCGGCAAAAAGGGGCAGAACGTCCGCTTGGCGGCGAAGTTGCTGGGTTGGAAGATTGACATCAAGAGCGAGGAAGAAAAACGGCAGGAAGTGGAGCAGCAGATGTCGGCGATGGTGGTGCCGACAGCGACGCCGCTGGAGAGCGTGCCTGGCCTGGGTGAAGGAGTGGTTGAGAAACTTACCGCGGCCGGAGTCACAACCGTGGAAGCGCTCGCCGATATGACGCCGGAGCAGCTTGAAGCGATTGAAGGCATCGGCCCGAAGACGGTGGAAAAAATCAGCCTGGCGGTGAATAATTACTTTGCCAGCCTGGAGGGTGCCGAAGCCGTTGCGGAACCTGAAGGCGAGAGCAGCGACGCAGCCCCCGCGGTTGATACAGCAGGAGAGGACGCGACAGTAGAGACCGCGAAGAGCGAAGCTGCCGAGACTGAGCCAGCTGAGACCTTGCAGGCTTCCGAGAGCGAGACGGAACGCGAGCAGTAGGCTGGAGCGCGGAGAATCAAGAGTTGTCCATTGAGGCGGCTATGAAGAATTAACCGAATAGCGCAGAGGAAAGAAAAGGCGGATGAGCAAGATTCGAATCAACGATCTGGCGAGAGAACTGGAAGTCAAGAGCAAAACCATTCTTGACACTCTGACAGAAGTGGGCATCACCGAGAAAAAAACTCATTCCAGTTCGCTTGAAGACCACGAGGCCGACAAGGTACGCCGCCATCTACGCGGCTCCGCCGAGTCCGCTTCTTCCGCACGATCAGCCCGCGCTGCGCGGCCTGAATCCGACGGCATCAAAACCAAGATTGATCTTTCCAATATCTCCAAGCCCGGCGATGTGCTAAAGGCGATCATCAGCAAGCAGCAACCGCCGGCTGCCGCTCCGCCGCGTCCCGTGGCGGTGAATCCTCCGCCATCCGAAGCAAAATCGGCGGTCGTGGCGCCGAAAGCACCTGCGCCACCGCCAGTTGCGACGCAACCCGCAGCGCCTCCGCGAATGATCGTCCCTACCCCGGTCGAGCGGCCGACGTTTACCGTGCCACAAGCGGCTCCGCCGGCGAAAGCGGCAGAGCCACCGGCGATCGCCGCGCCAGCTGCTCCCGTGGCGGCGGCTCCAGCAGCGCCAAGTGCCACGCCAGCCGCGGCTGCGCCGAGGCCCGGTGTTCCCATTGCCCAACGACCGATTGCACAGCAACCTCGGATGATTGTGCCGCAGACGGGGCCACGCCCGGTTTACAAAGCTCCAGCAGCTCCTGCGGGAGCAACGCCGACGGGCTCGACCAGCCGCCCAGCGCCCGGAAGACCGGTACCTGGACAGCCGATTTTCCAGCGTCCGCGTCCGGCCGGCAGCTTCCCACCGGGAACGGCGCGGCCACCCCTGCGACCCGGCGAACGACGCCCGATGCACCCGACACGCCAGTCGCCGACAGGTACGCGTCCGCTGGGCGTGGGGCCGAGTTTACCGCCTCCAGGAGCGACACCACGTCCGGGCAGCCGCCCCGGAGCGCCTTCACGCAGGCCTGGGCAGCGCTACGTGCCCCGTGGGGTTAAAGAAGGCCCGATGAAGGGCTATACGCCGCCCCCGCGGCCATCGCTCTCGAACGAGCCGATGCCGATTACGCGGACGATCACGATTAATGAAGGGATCAGCGTTAAAGATCTGGCGGAAAAACTGGAGATTCGCGCGAAGGACCTGATTGCGCGGTTGTTGCTCCGCGGCGTTTTCGCGACCATCAACCAGACGCTGGATACGGAACTGGCAAGCGAAATGGCGCGCTTCTTCGGGGCGGAAACGAACGTCATCAGCTTCGAGGAACAGAACGCGAAAGATATTGCCGCTAGTAATACTTCGGAAGAAGGAACGCCGAGCGAAGGACTGCCGCGTCCACCTGTGGTCACTATCATGGGCCACGTCGATCACGGCAAAACGACACTGCTCGATTCGATTCGCTCGACCGACGTTGCCGGCGGTGAAGCGGGTGGAATTACACAGCATATTGGCGCCTACAAAGTCACCATCCACGATAAGAATTCGCCGGCTTACGGGCGGCAAATCGTATTCCTGGATACGCCGGGTCACGAGGCCTTCACGCGCATGCGTTCGCGCGGCGCAAAGGCTACGGACATCGTGGTCCTGGTGGTCGCCGCGGACGACGGTGTGATGCCGCAAACCCTCGAAGCGATCGATCACGCACACGCTGCGGAAGTGCCGATTATTGTCGCGGTCAACAAGATCGATAAGCCGGACGCCATGCCGGACCGTGTTAAGAAGCAGCTCGCCGATCGCGGCTTAATGCCGGAAGACTGGGGCGGCACCACGGTATTTGTCGATGTTTCGGCAAAACAGAAGACGAATTTAAATCTGCTGCTCGAAATGATTTGCCTGACCGCGGACTTGCAAGAACTGAAAGCGTCACCGGAGCGTCCGGCTAGCGGGTTGGTGCTGGAAGCGAAGCTGGATCGCGGGCGCGGTCCGGTCGCAACGATTCTGGTGCAGAACGGAACTCTGCGCACCGGCGACAATTATGTGGTCGGCAACGTGTACGGCAAGATTCGCGCCATGTTCGACGATCGCGGCCATGCGGTCGAAGAGGCGCCTCCGTCAACACCGGTAGAAATCCTGGGTATGGAAGGCCTGGCGCAAGCGGGCGACCAGTTTGTGGTGGTGGCAGACCGCGACCGAGCGCGGGGCATTTCCGAATACCGCGAGCAAAAAGCGCGCGAAGCTACGCTCGCCAAGAGTTCGCGCGTCTCGCTGGAAGGCCTGGCCGACCAGATCAAGAGCGCCGGCATGAAGGAACTGAACGTCATCCTCAAGGCGGACGTGGGCGGTTCGGTGGAAGTGCTGTCGGATTTGCTGAACAAACTTTCCAACGAAAGAGTCTCGCTCAAGCTGTTGCGCGCAGGTGTCGGCGCGATTACCGAAGGTGATGTGCTGCTGGCTTCGGCGTCAAATGCGATTATTATCGGCTTCAATGTGCGCCCCGAGCGCAAGGCACAGGAATTAGCGGAACAGGAAAAAGTGGACATCCGGCTGCACTCGATCATTTACGAATTGCAGGATGAGATCAAGCGTGCAATGACCGGACTGCTGGAGCCGACGATCCGCGAGATTTATCAGGGCCGGGCACAAGTCAAAGAGACCTTCCGAATACCAAAGGTGGGGACCATCGCGGGTTGCTCCGTCACCGATGGCTTGATCAAGCGGGATGCGTCCGTGCGCCTATTGCGGGATAACATCGTGGTGTTCACGGGAAAGATCGCATCGCTGCGGCGGTTTAAGGATGATGCCAGCCAGGTCACTAACGGCATGGAGTGCGGCATGTCGATCGCGAACTACGGCGACATCAAGGTCGGGGACGTGATTGAGGCCTTTGTGACGGAAAAAGTCGCCGCCGAGGCGATGGCGTAGAAAACGTCGTTGGCCGTTAGCCGTTTCGCTTGATTGCCTTTCTCACGCTCGAACTGCACATCGAAGCTGCGCAATCGCTGAAAGATCGGCGGCACGTCGTTCGGAGCCTGAAAGACAAGTTGCGTAACAGTTTCAATGTCTCTGTCGCGGAATTAGACGCGGGGGAATTGTGGAACCGGGCCACGATTGGCGTAGTCAGCGTGTCCAATTCCCGCGATTACCTCGATGGATTGATGAGAAACGTAGAACGGTCCGCCATGAAAATCGCGAATAATCACGGGGCGGAAGTGGCAGATTCATTCGTGGAGTTTTTTTAGGCTCTGCGCCCAACCGCAGCTCTAGTCGATCAACTCTAATTCCGGGCGACAATTCACGACCCCTTTTAGTACCCTTGTATCTCATTGAAAATTAATGAGTTCGGCGCGACGTGCAGAATGGGAATACGGCCAGCCTGCACTTCGATTTTCTGATATGCTCAAGAGTTTTATCCGAGGCAAAAGTGGAAAAGCGTGGAGCGAAGTACCATCGCGAGCGGCTGGCGCAGGCGTTGCGCGAGGAAATCGAAGCCCTCATCGAGGGAGAGTTGGCCGATCCACGCATTGGTCTCGCCAGCGTGACGAATGTGGCTTTGGCAGACGATTCCCGGTCAGCGCGGGTTTTCGTCACGGTGTTGGGAGACGACGTGGAAGCGGAGCGCACCCGGGAAGGATTGACCGCCGCCGTGGGCTATGTCAGACGCGAGGTGGGTGAGCGGTTGCATTTGCGCCGAACGCCGGAGCTGCTTTTTCAGGTGGATCGCTCGGGCCAGGCGACCGCGCGAGTCGAGCAGCTGCTGCAGAGAGTTCGGAAGAAATAAGAATCGTCATGCTCGAAGAAGTGCTTGGCCAAATCGCACTGCGCGACCGGTTCCTGGTGACGTCGCACGCCCGGCCGGATGGGGATGCGGTCGGATCAGCCTTGGCATGCTGCCAGATTTTGCGGCTCATGGGTAAACGTGCCGAGGTGGTTCTGCATGACGGCGTGCCGCGCGTGTACCGGGCCTTGCCCTTTGCCAGCGAAGTGGCGCAGGCGGAGCGCATCGGCAGCGGTTATGATGCCGTAATTCTGCTGGAGTGCGATAGCGTACACCGGACGCGAATCGAGGGGCTGGAAAATCATTTCCTCATCAGCATTGATCATCACCAGAGCGGGAAGCCGTTCGCCAATGTCAACTGGATTAATCCAAGGGCGGTCGCGACAGCCGAAATGATTTACCGGCTAGCTCGAGAAGCCGGGGTCCCAATCTCACCAGAAATTGCGACCTGCCTTTATACGGCTGTGCTTACAGACACCGGTGGCTTTATGTTTAAGGGGACAAGCGAGCAAACCTTCTCGCTGGCGCGCGAGTTGGTGCACGCGGGAGCTGATCCGGCGCGCTGTGCGCAAAATATTTATTTTGCCCACTCCACAGCGAAAATGCGCCTCCTAGGTGCGGCGCTTTCGAACCTGCAGCGCGAAGGTCCGCTCGGCTGGATTTGGGTGACCCAAGCGCAAATGCAAGAATTTGGCGCGCGGGAGGAAGATTGCGAAGGCCTTGTCAATTATGTGCTTTCGATTCACGACGTGGAAGTCGCGGCATTTTTCCGCGAACTTCCCGATGGTCGTTTCCGCGTGAGCTTGCGCAGTAAAGGTCAGCTCAATGTGGCCACAATCGCCGAACGGTTTGGCGGAGGCGGGCATGAATGCGCCAGCGGCTGTGCAGTGAATGGTCCGCTCGCAGTAGCGACTACTCAAATTCTTTCTCTTCTTCGTCGTTCGTCTGATGGTCAGAGCTCCGTACAATAAAATCTTATGGACATTTCATTCGTGCGGCAGGCATTCTCCTTCGGTGGAGCGATGCTTATTCTTGTGGCCTATATCGGCCAACAGGCGAAGTGGATGGATTCCGGGAAGCCAGGTTACAACATCCTGAACATTGCGGGCTCTGCGATCCTTGTGTACACGGCTTTTCATCCATTTCAAGTTGGATTCGTCGTGCTCGAAGGCGCATGGGTCGTGGTCAGCGTTTATGCCCTGATTCGGAGCGCGCAATTTTGAGCGACAACGCCGGAAACGGCCGAACGCTCTTACGCGAGTCTCTCCTCCTAGTCTGTTTCTGCGGGTTTTTCTTTTTCTACGGCTTAGGGAACTTCGGACTGGTCGGCGCCGACGAGCCACGCTATGCGCAGGTTGCACGGGAAATGCTGGCGCGACATGATTGGATCACGCCGACGCTCGGCGGGCAGCCGTGGCTGGAAAAACCCGTTCTTTACTATTGGCAAGCCATGCTGAGCTACAGCATTTTTGGGGTAAGCGATTGGGCGGCACGCATTCCTTCGGCACTCGACGCATCGTTGCTGGTTTTCGCGATTTACTTCTTTTCGCGAAGATTTCGTCCCGGATTCGCCTTAGACGGTGCGCTCATGACTGCTTCGAGTGCGGCTGTCATCGGCTTCGGACGGGCGGCTTCAACGGATATGCCTCTGGCGGCGATGTTTGGGATCGCGTTGCTCGCGTGGTATGCGTGGCACGAAAGCGCTAGGAAGTTGCATCTCGCGGCGTTTTACATTTTTCTTGCGCTAGGCGCTCTGGCCAAGGGGCCGGTGGCGCCGTTTCTGGCAGCGGCAGTAATTTTGCCTTTTGCGGTATTCAAGGGCGATTATTTACTTCTACGGCGCACGCTTTGGATTCCAGGGATTTTGTTGTTCGTCGTTGTCGCTATGCCGTGGTATGCGGCGGTGCAGATTAGAAATCCGGAGTTCTTTCGCATTTTCATCGTGCAACACAATCTTGCTCGGTTCGGAACTAATCTCTACCGACATAAGGAACCGTTCTGGTATTACGCGCCGGTGACGCTATTGAGTTTGGCGCCATGGACCATTCTATGGGGCGCGGCATTGTTTGAAATCCTTCGCGTTTGGATGAGGGAGAGACGGGCGATGCTGCAAGCTGAGGGCGCATGGAACGTCTTTCTGATTATGTGGCTGGCTGTGCCGATTGTGTTCTTTTCCCTGTCGCAATCGAAATTGCCCGGCTATATATTGCCCGCCATCCCGGCCGGCGCGTTGCTGCTTGCCGATTATGTTCAGAAAAGACTAAAAGATGACGTTCCACTTCGCAGCGCACCGCTATTGGCATTACATTCCGTAGTGGCGGCGTTGCCCGTAGCTCCAGCGTTGATGGTGGCTTACATTGCACAACAGCATCGCATGCCGTGGAACAAAGCCACAGCGATTTCTTTCGCGATTGCGACGGCACTTGCAATCGGCATCATGCTAACGCTGCGTGGCCACCTCGGGCTGCGCGGTCTTCGGGTTACGCTGCTTCCCGTCGCGCTGGCGGTTGCGGCGGTTCTGCGGATTGGAGGGCCGACGCTGGATAACGAGTTATCCGCTCGTCCTGTCAATGCTGCTATTGGTCGTGCTTCCCTTCCTGTTGCCGTTTATCGCGCCCCGCGCGAACTCGAATATGGCCTGGCCTTCTATCGGAATGCTGTGATTGATCGTTATGAAAGCGGGCAAATACCATCCGGCGAGCACATGCTGGTAGCGCCAGCGGGCGCTCTGCCGGCAATCAGGAATTTGTTGTTATCCCGCCGCGTTATTTTGGCGGGCAGCTTCTCAGCGCAGAATCTGGATTATTTCTGGGTTGGCCCATAATCTTCTGCAAAACAGTGCCTATTGCTGGCGATTGTTCTCGCATTTGCCTCTCGCGTCTCATCCTTCTACACTCTGCTTTGCGGCGAATGCGTCACTGGTGCCGCGCGTCTCGCTTATCAGGAGCCCTGATTGGAGATCCTAGATCTCAGACATTTTTCGTCGGAAGATTTGCGTCCTTTACTAGATGACGAAGTACGATTGTGGGCGCAAAACCTCGAGTGGGATTATCGAGGCTCGGCGGAGATGATTCTGCGCTACGTGGATACCAAAGTGCTGCCCGGTTATACGGCCGTAGAACGAGGGCGAATTCTGGGTTATTCATTTTTCGTCTATGAAGGCAACAAAGGAGTCATCGGAGATCTGTTTGTCACCAACGGGGGGCGCACTGCCAATCCGCATGATATTGAAAATCAGCTGTTGCGGCACGTCATAGAGACGCTCCAACAATCGCCCGGAATTCACCGCGTCGAATCGCAGTTGCTCATGCATGAGACGGGAATTGTCTCGCCGACGTTTATCGCGCAAGGCTTCTCGCGGCATGCCCGACTGTTCATGGTGTTATCGCTGGCGCAACCTCACGCCCAGATTCGCCAACTCTCGGAGGAAGTCCTAGTGCGCCCCTGGACGGAGCCTGATTATCAGCCGGCCGCGGCGCTGATTACCAACGCATATCGCGGGCATGTGGATGCGGAAATCAACGATCAGTACCGCACACTCGCCGGGTCGCTGCGATTCTTGAACAACATTGTGCGCTTCCCCGGGTGCGGTACTTTCGATGCCGGCTCGTCTTTTGTGGCCGTGCGCCGGGGCACATCCAGCCTGGTGGGGCTCATTTTGTGTTCGCACGTGCGCGCGGATGTGGGCCATGTGACGCAGGTTTGCGTTTTGCCGGAGTATCGTTCGCAAGGGATTGGCGAAGCACTGCTGGAGGCGACAGCCAATGCCCTGCGGCAGCAAAAGTGTACCCTGCTGACGCTGACGGTCACGGAGGCAAATGCGCGCGCCGTGGAACTCTACCGCCAGTTGGGATTTAAAGAAAAACACGTCTTTGATGCCTTCGTCTGGGAAGGGTGAACGCTACTGCCGGGCAGCGTTGATTGCCATACCAACGACGGTCAGCAAAATGAAACCTGCGCCGACGATGACTGACAACCCGATTGGGACGTAACTTGGCAATCGCGCTCGTTTGAGCGCTTCCGTTCTCTTAGCCACGCCCTCCGCGCCCAGCGCCTCATGAACCTGCGCGTGAGCGATGCGGTAAGCATCGGCGGCCATCACCATTTGCACAACGATAAGAATTAGAGAAACTACGCCGCCCGAAAAGCCAGTCACCCGGGGGATGGCGAAGCGCGCGATTTGAGTTCCGATAAAAATCGCCAGACCCTTGGTGCGTTCTCCCAGATAGAAATAACCGAAGCCGGCCGTAAGCAGATTCAGCACGACCGCGACCCGCGGATTCTGCACGTCCACTTGCGCGTCCTGTCCGGCATTGATTTCGGCAGCGGTAAAATACGCGTCCAGGAAAGAAAATATCCACATTGTTAGGGCGATCATGAGGCTGTAGCCTCGGATCATCTGCGTGCTCCCGATAAAAACTCCGGGAACGACGAAAAGCCAGATGCCGAGCACGATCCAGCCGCGCGTCGTCCTCCCGCAATAGAACTGGCCAGCTCCGGGAATTAGAACTGAAAGAAGGAAGGCCAAGCCCGCGCTTTTCTGGTGGGCTTGTTCAGGCCGGATTTCGCCCAACGAACGGAAATAGGTTAAATCCGAAGATAAGGCAACCTCCTCAGCCCGTCGGGGAACTGTACCACAAGGTTAGGTTGGGAGAAACGGCGGAAGGAAGCCTATCGCCGGATGAGCCACATCGCCCAGCCCGCGACGAATACGCCCCCGATGAACATCGCGAAGCAATACAGCCCGTAGCGGACTTGGTCGCGGGCCGTGCTACGCTGCGTAATCCCGAACACGACGGAAGCAAAAAGGGCGAAGACCAAGGCTGCGCTGAAATGGGTGAGGGTGATGGCCGGCATTATGGTTTCTTTCCGATCGCAATATGGTAGGCGTCGGCGACGCTGATGAAGTTCAGCAGACCGGCAACGATGAGGAATTTGGTTCCGTAGTCGGCGGTCGCGTGCGAAATAAGCCCCTGTCCCCAGTCGTTGGCGCGGGTGATGATGTAAAGGCCACCGGCTCCTAAATCGCCCACAAACCCGAGCATGTCGAGAATGTCGCCGCCATTCGGTTTGTAAACGTGGCCCTGCATGGCGAGGCCAAGTAAGTACATGGAGACGATAGAAACCATGAGAAGCAGGCCGCGAATCCAGCGCTTCTGCGCCAGATGGCCTGCGCCGGGAATGAGCCAGCCGATGGCGGGAGCGACCACCGACATAGTCGAGGGCATGGGAGCGGTTTTATTTTCTTTATTTTCTGTAGCTGTATTTGGCATCAGATAATCACAATCTCACGTTGGATATTTCCGGTCACTTCGGCGGAATTTTGCCGGACCAGCATATTGATTTCGCTGCGGACACCGAACTCAGGCAAATAAACGCCCGGCTCGATGGAAAATATTGAGTTGGGCAGAATCTGGCGTTCGTCATGGATTTCCAAATCGTCCATGTTGGCGCCGTTGGCATGGATTTCCGTACTAATGGAGTGCCCGGTGCGGTGGATAAAATACTCGCCGAAGCCAGCTTTCTTAATATGATCGCGAGCGGCGCGGTCCACCTGCCAACCGGCCATATTTTTTCCTGCACCGATTCCCTGCTCTACTGCTTTGATGCCGGCATCGCGAGCGTCGCGTACGGTATTAAATACTTCAAGCATACGGCTTGAGGGGTTCTTGCCCACAAACCCAGTCCAGGTGATGTCGTAAAAAACCGCACCGGGCTTGTTCTGCTTCGCCCAAATATCGAGCAGAACGAAATCGCCCTCTTTGATGGGCGATGAGCCTTCAGCGTGGGGCTCATAATGCGGATCGCCGCTATGAGCGTTGACGCCAACGATGGGAGCGTCCACGGTCACCAGATTTTCCCGCTCGAAGGCATTCATGATCCATTGCTGGATTTTATATTCGTTCGTGCCCCCATTGCGCACCTGGCGGCCGATTTCCTGAAATGCAGCAGGAGTGATTTTGTCCAGAGCGTCACGGGCGGCGAAGTGCGTTTTAATCTGCTCTTCGGTCAGAGTCGCTTCAAACAAAGCCACCAAGTCGCCAGAGCTGACCACGTTTTTGCCCAGGCCACGAATCATCTCCACGGTCCCCGCATCCACAAGAGAAAGCGTGAATACGAGGTTGTTGGGCGAATATTGCATCGCAATGTCGCGGTAAGGCGAGAGAAGAACTTTGATTTGCGCAAACAGCTCCTGCCAACCGGAATACAGTGATTTCTTTCCCAGCAGCGAATCGAGGTGGCCGGCTTCGATGCGATGGACGAGCTTTAGCGGCTCACCTTCAGCCGGAATCAGGTAATACCAGCGGCGCGTGGTCATCATGCTTTCGGGCAGGCCGAGCACACGATACGCGATGGGATCGCGGTGATGATGATCGTAGAACAGCCAGGCGTCAATATTGCGTTCGCGCAGCGCAGCTTGAATGGCCGGAAGATTCATGGGCAAAGTCTTATTCTAACCAAGTGTGGGGATTTGGGCGAATGGACTGGAGAAAGGGATCCTGCGTGCGCTGGTTATGTTTGGACTGTATCCACCATGCAGGTGGTCTGCTGCCTTCAGGCAGCCACGCGCGGCCCACTACTTTGGCGTAACTCCCTCAATGAGCAGAGAGATGAAATACCGTTCCGCACCCATAGGTGCAAAAACCCCCACCGTTGCTCGCCCCGCCGATGAACATGCTGCCATAGACATCGTCGTCCGACCCGAAGACCACCCCCATCGGGGTCGAGCCATCGGTGCTTTCTCCCTCGCCTTCAAAGTCGTAGAGGTCGGTTAAGTTCCCTTTCGTGTCTAGTCTGAACAAGCATCCCCCGCCTTTGGCGCAGTCGTTTGATTGTTCGAGGCCGTACAGATTGCCTTGCCCATCTCTTATCAAATGACTGGCATAAACCGGGTTGAGCACTTGGCCTTGCGTGCATGGGGGCTGGTTGCAGGGCTCAAAGCTGAAGAGCACACTGAACTGGCCGTTCGTATCAACCTTGAAAACGGTCCCGAGACCGTAGAGATAGTCGCCGACGATATTCCCGCCATTCTGGGCGATGCCGTAGAGGTTGCCAACGGCGTCTACGATCACACCCAACGGAAACGAACCATCTCCGGCCCCGGTGAAGGTATGGAGGACAGTGAATTTGCCAGTCCGATCCAGCTTATAAATGGTGCCGCAGCCCTCTACAAAGTAGCCATACCCGGCAGATTCACAGCTTAGGTCGCCGCCAAAGTTGGCCGTACCATAGAGGTTGCCCTTGGAGTCGAGAACCACGCCTCCCTCAGGCTGTACTCCGTCGGTCGGAGTGAAAGCATGGAGGACAGTGATTTCGCCTGATGGGGAGAGTCGGAACAGATTTCCGCAACCCAGGCCATCCTTACGACAACTGGAGTCACCGGAATACGGCGACATACCGTAGAGATTTCCCGCCGCGTCGAGGGCAAGGGGCGAGTCCAACGCCGAGGCCTGCGGCGTCTCGGCGACGTAAAGTACTGTCTGCTGGCCGTTCGAATCCACCTTAAAGATCACCGAATCGCCACCAATGAACCCGTTGCCCTGGGTCGTGCCGTAAAGGTTGCCCACAGCGTCTCGAACCAATCCGGCGACAGGATTTGTTCCATTGCTTCCGCCCTCGAAGCGATATAGCACAGTCTCGTTGCCAGCGCTGTCGACCTTAAACACCGTCCCGCAGGTGTCTTCGCCACAGGATGGATTGCCGCCATACTTGGTGGTGCCGTAGAGGTTGCCTTGCGCGTCCCGGATGATCGGGTTAGGGATTGCCCCGTCCGTTCCGTCCGTGAACGAATGGAGGACGGTGTAGGTTTGCGCTTCGGCAGGCAAAACGCCCGCAGCGGTCAGGAAAAGACTTACGAGCACAGCGAAAAGACGTGCTTCACGAACGCTGATGGAAAATTGCCTGTGCAACATGCCCGCCTCCCTATCTCTTAACGCGACAACGATACAGCGGCGCTAGCCGGGCGTGTCATGCAAATGTAAACAAAATGTAAAAATGCAACTCTGTTGGGGATATGCGGGAAGCAATGTAAAGAGGCCATGCGCCGTCAGTTCCGATCTCCTCCGCCGTGTTTCTGTCGGCAAACTTTGCAATAGGTTGGCGGGAGGCTATTCTCCACATAATGCCGGGCCGGCTTCAGCGTTTTCATATAGGCAAAAATGTCGGCGAGGTCCGCATCCGTCATGCCTCGGAAAATAAACCACGGCATGATGGGGCTTAAAGCCCGAGCGCCGACATACCCGGTGCGCATTGTTTGTATGAATTGTTTTTCATCGTAATAAGGGATGCCGGAGGGGTCCGGTGTGATATTGGCCGAAGCGACATATCCCCAAGGACCCTCAAAAACGTTTCCCCCGGCGAAATCGAGTCCAGCCAACGGCTCGCCTTTGTCATTGCTCGGCGTGTGGCAATCCGAGCATGTGGCCAGATTCACAAGGTATTCTCCGCGCTTTTCTGGAGTGGATCGGTCTGGCTCAGGAACCGGCGCGTTGAGCGGTTCCGGCACAGAGCGGATTAAATAGTTCACCGGGAAGATGAGCTTCGTCGGCGGCTGCGAATGCTGTATCGGCGGTACGGAGCGAAGATAAACCACGACCGAGGCCAGGTCTTCATCCGACATCGAACGGAAATGCTCATAAGGCATCATGGGAAACAAGGCGCGGCCGTCGTGACCGATGCCTTCGCGAATTGCTCGGGCAAACTGATCATCGGTCCACTTTCCAGCGCCGGTTTCGGGATCAGGAGTTAGGTTCGGAGAATAGACGACGCCAGGCAGGCCCTTTTCGTCGAAGTGAATGCCCGCAAGTAGCGTGTTGGGAACGAGCGGCGCATCATGTTTGCTGAAATCATGGTCGGAGTGGCACGCGATGCACATGGTCGCATGCTGCACCAGATATTCGCCACGCGCGAGACGTGCCGGTGTGGGCTCAAAGCGGCGGGTGGTGAGTGGACGCGCGTGCGGCCCAACGAATGGACGCCAGCCGATCGTAAAGGTGATCACGACCGCGACGATGAGCAAGAGGGATGCGAGAATCCATCCCAATATTCTTCCAAGTTTTTTCACAATCATCGCCCCATAATTCGCTTGCGAACATCGTTTGGCAGGGTCTCGCATGCCGTACGGAGCACGAGACGCGGCGCTCGCTCGCGAATCTTCATCAGATAAGGCACGGTCTTCTGGGCATCGGATTTGGCTGCTTCGCGGAGCAACCAACCGAGGCCTTTCCTGACCATGTCGTCTTTATCGCTGAGAAGCATATCAGACAAACGCTTGGCTTCGGGGAATAACTGCTTAAGACGAATTGCGCGGATTAGGCCCACGCATGCCGCGCGCCGGCGCCATCGATTGCGCGATTTGGACCATCGAAAAACTTCTTTGGCGCGAGCTGGCTTGGCGGCGATCATCGGGCCGATCAGATAGTGCACCAACCCATCATGATCGGCCCAAGTGCTGACCCGGTCGAGCCACGACTCGAATCTCCGAAACTCAGCATCCCCAAATTTGCCAGTCATTCTTTCGAGCAGAAAGACTGCGAAGACTTTTTCTTCCAGGACTGATCCGGTAAACAACTCGTCTGCAAATTGAATTAAGAATTTGAGATCGAGGTCCTTCAATGCTCGCTTGCGCGTTTGGATCGCGGCTTTGCGAAGCGGGGCCGTTTACCATCCATGCGATTGGATTTCGTCTTTGGAAAACCACTGGACACCTTCAGCGTGCTCGCGCGAGCCACCAACCTTCAGCATTCGCCGAACTTCGGCGGCGGCAGCTTTAGGATTTTGCAGTGCGGATGGTTTTGTCATAGACCCAAAGCAGCGCTGCAGTGGCGACGCCCGTTCCAATCACCGACCACCAGATCAGCCCAGGCTGGTGCAGAACTTCTCCGAAATGATGGACGAGAAAACCGCCAAAGGGGCCGCCGATGAGCGAACCGATGCCGATGGGGAGAAATGCAAAGCCCATATACGTCCCCTGTTGGCCCGAAGGCGCGAGCCGCGAAATGTATTCGTAATAGCGCGGCGATTGCGTGATCTCGCCCAGCGATACCACGAACAATGTAACCACAGCCATGGGCACCGAAGGATGGGCAATCAGAATCAGCCATGCCAGTCCGGAGATGAGCGTGCCTAGAATGATCGCCTGAAAGGCCGGCAATTTCTGGGTCAGCAGGCTGACCACCATTTGCAGCGAGATGACCGTCAACGGGCCGGTCATCAGAATGAGTTCCGTGGTTTTGGGATTGATGTAATCGTGGATGTAGAGGGGCAGAATGATGAATTCCTGCCAATAGACGATCCAGTAGCCGGAGAAGATTAAAAGGAAAAGCATGAAGCGCGGATTCGAGAGGACGACCAAGAAATTTCTTGCGGCTTGCCCGAGACTGACGGTCTGTATTTCATCTGATCGGCGCGGCTCTTTGTAGAAGAACAGAACGGCAAAAAACATGGCGAAGACGCTCAGCGCCGCCACGCGAAAGACGTTTTCCACGCGCATGTGTTCATGTACCCACGAGGCAACGTAGGGTCCGGCAGCCCCGCCGATATTCACCAGCGTGTAGTAAATGGAATAGCCGATTGAACGGACGTTCTCTTTGGACGCGCGCGCTGTCGTGCCCACAACACAGGGTTTGACCAAAGAAATGCCAAGCGCGGGCAGCATCAGCACCAGCGTCACCAACACGCCCAGCGGCATTGCGTTGCGAATGGGAGCGAGCCACGGCGCGCCCAGCGATCCCAGCAGGAAGTACGATCCGCTCAGAATCAGATAAGCCAGCGACAGCGAGCGGCGGAAGCCCAGACGGTCGGCCAGAGTCCCGCCGAAGGCAGCGAGGAACCACACCAGGCCGCCAAAGAGGCCGGTCAGGCTGGTCGCTTGCTCGATGCCAAAATTCAGGGTCTCGTGCAGGTAGCGAGCCAGCGAAGCGAACGCTGCGTAGTAAGAAAGGCGTTCAAAAAGTTCGGTGATATTGGCAACCCAGAAGGGCCGCTCGAAGCCGTCGCGGATTTCCTGAAAGCGTTCAGAAAAGGTCAATGAAAGTCCCCGTTATTTTTCGTCGGGCCGCACCCGGCTGCGTATGTGCTCTGCCGACAGTCCAATCACTCGGATCACTTTCTGACGGCTGGATTCGCCGGACGCTATGGTAACGGAAGAGCGCGGAACCCGCAAAAGCTTGGCAAAGAATTCTATGCAAGCAGTGTTGGCTTTGCCATCGACCGGCGGAGCCGTAATCGAAGCTTTCAGCACATCGCCGACTTCTCCAGTGATGGCATTTTTCTTGGCGCGAGGATGAACTTTGACTGCAAAGGTTGAGCCAGCAACCGTTTTATTGAGATCGAGCAATTTTCCTACCGACCTGTCGACAGAATTATTTTCAAGATAATTAACAAAATAACCGCGCCGGCGACGCCCAAATAGATCAAGAAATCACGGGTTCTGTGTTCGTATTTCAGCGCATGCCAACCATTACCTTGATGTAATGATCTTCCCATCGAAGTGCGCGGCGGGCTGCCACCCACTTTTCCCTTTTCTCCGGCGAAACTTTCTTATCCCGTCGAAATGCATTCCTGACTAATCCGACAATTTTAGCCTCGTACTCGTACATGTTGTAATTTTGGTCGAATTCCGTGGCAACATCGCTAATATCTGGAAGTGACGGATGTCGTTCGCTGAAGTACAGCATTTTCCTCTCGACTTCAGAAAGATCGACATTTTCGAGTGCGGCTTGGTCAGTTATTCGTGAAACTATGAATTCCTTGGCATCCATAGAGTTCATATCGCTCTGGCTCCTCCGCCGCCTTTCGCTATCCGCGTTCGCCGAAAATTGCGGTGCCCACTCGCACGCAGGTCGAACCCTCTTCAATCGCGATTTCGAAATCATGAGACATGCCCATGGAAAGAACGCCCGTGCCGACAGAGGGCATTTTTCGCGATGCAATGCTATCCCGCAATTTACGCAATTGGCGAAAATACGGACGCGCATCTTCCGGGTTTTCGACGAATGGCGGGATCGTCATCAATCCACGAAAGTCGAGATGTTCGAGCCGCGGTGCAGCATTGAGAAGATATTCCAATTCGGGTGAATTCGGCGTTAAACCGCTTTTGGCAGCCTCTCCGCCACCATTGATTTCAATGAGTACTTCAAGACGCTTACTCAATGATTGCGCCGAGGAATTTAATTTATCCGCAACCTTCAGAGAATCGACAGAATCGATTGCGCTGAACAATTCTGCTGCTCTTGCCGCCTTATTGGTCTGCAAATGTCCTATCAAGTGCCACTTTGCGTCTTTCAAATCGGCGAGCGCGGCTGCCTTCCCTGATAGTTCCTGGACTCGGTTTTCGCCAAATACACGTAATCCGGCACCGTACGCCTCGCGAATCAACTCCGGCGGATGCGTCTTGCTGACCGCCATCAAGGTAATTTCATCAGGATTGCGACGAGTTCGATGGGCCGCCGATGCTATGCGCTCGCGGATGCGCGCAACATTTTGATCAATCGACATTCAGTTAAGACCGTAAACCACGAAGGACACAAAGGTACACGAAGAAAAGGCCTTACACTTCGTGATACTTCGAGTCCTTTATGGTTAAAGCTGCAAAAACCTCGTCACATCATCGCAGTCGGTGGTGCGGGTTCATTCGGATCGCCGGCGCTCGACAACGGCAACCGGATCATCAATGTGGCCAATGCGACCATCACGGCGATGCCGACAAGGTACGACGGATTGCTGAAGACTTGCGGCCTCGCCCACGCGGGAGCAAATTGCAATGCCGCCCACAGTAGTCCCAGAACAGCTTCGCCGGCGATCAATCCCGAAGCGGTCAAAACACCTGCATTTTCTACCCGGGCCTTCTGCGCATGATTGAAACCTCGCCGGTTAGCAGCCCAGTCTCCGATAGAGCGAAATACGCCACCAAGGAAAATGGCGCAGGTTGTCTCGAAAGGCAGATACATGCCCACGGCGACCAGCATCGGACTCTTCACTTGCATCATGATCAGCGCGATGCCAAAGAAAACACCGACCACCACCAGTGGCCAAGGCATATTTCCTCCCACGATGCCGACAGCCAAGGTCGCCATCAAGCCAGCCTGGGGCGCGGAGAGTTGGCGGTCACCAAATCCGATTCCACCGGCTTTGATATTGGCCTCGTGCAACAGCATCAGCGGCCAATACATGACGAGACTAGCAACTACCACGGCAATCAATTCGGCCATCTGAATCTTGCGGGGAGTGCCGCCGAGAATGTATCCGACTTTAAAATCCTGCAAAAGTTCACCAGCCACTGCCGCGGAAACACAAACCACAGCTGCCACACCCAATACTGCGGCCACGCCAGACGTCCCAGACACCCCCAGAGCAACCATGAGCAGCGCGGCAATGATTAAGGTTGAAAGGGTTAACCCAGAAATCGGATTGTTGGAAGAACCGATGAAGCCGACGAGGCTGCCCGAAACCGTCGCAAAGAAAAACCCGACAAACAGCATGACCACTGCGGCCAACACCGCCGGCCACACCAGGCCTGAGATGTGGATGTAGAGAAAGCACATAAGTATGAACATCAAGGCGATGAGCCCGAAGACCGCTTTGGAGCTCATGTATTGTTCGGTGCGCGAGAGTTGGGCGCGCTGGCTGGCGGTCTGGCGCAAATCGCCGAAAGCCTTCCCTAAGCCAGCCGTCAAGCTCTTCCGCATGTTGAACAAAGTGTAAGCCGCGCCGACCAGCATGCCGCCCACGGCGATGGGGCGAACGATAAATCTCCACACCGCTGCTGCTATCGCTGCCCAATTATCCGGCGTGTCCGCAGGAATGTATTGCCGAAGTTGCGGCCCGAGAAAATACATTAGCAGTGGAACCATCAACCCCCACGCCAGCACGCTGCCGGCGAACTGAAGCGAGGCCAGTTTGAGGCCGATGATGTAACCCACTCCCAAATACGCCGGGCTCACGCTCGGCGCCGAGATCATGCTGGTGCCGCCCGTTGCCAGCACATTTGTACTTCCGGTCGTCCCCAAGCTGACTTGGCTGCGTCCCAGACTGCCTACGCGAAAATAGAAGTCCTGGTCCGAAGCGAACAAGCCAAAGCGCCCGAGCATGTACACGACGCCCCCAACGCCGATATTCCAGAAAAGATACTTTGCCGCATCCGCACCACGTCGCCCGGCTTTGTGAATCTCTGACGCAGCGACCGACTCCGGGAACGGTAGTTCCGGATCTTCCACCATGACTCGCCGCACTAGTGATATGAACAACACACCTAGAATGCTGCCGACCATGATCAGAGCTGTCGATTTCCAGTAGGCATCAGCGGGCCGAAACGACGGCCACGCTTTCGCAAGCAGGAACGCCGGGATTGTGAAGATGGCTCCCGCGGCCACTGACTCGCCGATGGAGCCAGCGGTCCGCGCAATATTTTCTTCCAGCAGCGATCCCTTCCACGCGCGCATCGCCGCCATGGCGATCACCGCAGCGGGATACGTGGCCGCGATGGTAATGCCAGCGCGCAGGCCGAGATAGGCGTTGGCTGCGCCCAGCACAACCGTTAACGCAAGGCCGAGCAGCATGGCGCGCCAGGTAAACTCACGCATTTCAACGTGTTCAGGTACAAAAGGTCGAAATTTCTGGGGGTCGTTATTCGCCGGGGTACCCGTAGCCATGAAGGAATCCTTGAGCCTCTGGAAATGATGGAAAGTACAAACCCGCGAACCTTACCACGCCGTAACGTCGCGTGACAAGCGCGCGGAATGTTCCAGCATACAGCGCAATCGCGGATGTGTGAACCGCATGTGAATTTATTGCAGACTGTTACCTTCGTATTTCCCGGCAATTGCGCGGTTCACGATCGTGCCGCTATACTGAGAACGGATCGACCAGGGGGCGGATTGCAACCCCGGTCCGCGCACCTGGCGTGAACGCCCGCTGGATGAGGAGGTTCGTCTTCAGCAGTAGCGGAGACCAAACTCGCGCTCGCAGTTTGGGTTTAGCCCCGAGCCGTGTTGCGTCGCCCGCGTTCTTGTCGAGAGCAATGATGGGCGTCGCCGAAAGCCTCTTCGCGACGTTTTTCCCCGCCGACTGCCGCATTTGCAATAACCCCGTCAGCAACATTTCCCGTCTACCGGTCTGTAACGACTGTCTCGCAACCATTCATCCGATAACCGGCACACTTTGTTTCGTGTGCGGCGAGCGCATTCTTACGCCATTCATAGCCAGCCAAGACTCCGGCCCACAATGCGGAGTTTGCCGGCAAATCGCACCCAGATATGAACGTGCGGTGGCATACGGCAGCTATGAAGGCGCTCTACGGGACCTGATTCATTTGCTCAAGTATGAGGGCGTGCGCCCGGCAAGCGGGATTCTGGGGCATATGTTGTCCGAGGTCATCACGAGCCTCGAGCCCAAGTTCGGAAATGTACCGGTGCTGTTGATACCGCTGCCGCTCCATATATCGAAACGCAAGCAGCGGGAGTTCAACCAAGCAGAATTAATTGCCAGCGCAGCGATTAAGCATTTGCGAAGTGCGCGATTTGAATTGCGCACAGATATCCTCGAGCGTCGCCGGGAGACGCTATCCCAGATCGGTCTAAGCAGCCATCAACGCCGGGATAACCTGCGTGGCGCATTCGTCATCTCTGCAGTTGACGCCGTGAAAGGCCGAGAGGTCCTGCTGGTGGATGATGTGCTGACCACCGGAACTACTGCATCGGAGTGCGCGCGGGTGCTGCGGCGTGCAGGAGCCTCACGAGTGTACGTGGCCACGGTTGCGAGAACCTTCAAATATGAAGCGCAATACGTAAATCCAGGGTTCTCTGAAGAAGCGGCGATCAACGCAAAGACAACGACGGCTGCGGCGGGATAAAACGATGTCGGGCATGTGGAACAATTCGTTAGCAGGCGCGGGGGGCATGACCATTCCTGTCTCTATGGGAATTCATCAGCGTGACGATTCCCATGCGCTGCACGCTCCAGTATTGGTACTAAACGCCTCTTACGAGCCAATCAACGTCTGCGCCGCTCGTCGCGCGATTATTCTCGTGCTCAAGGGCGTGGCCATGACCGAGGAGGAAAATGGACACTTCCTACATGCCGCCCGGCTCGCCGTGCGCCTGCCGTCTGTCATTCGCTTGTTGGAATATCGGAGGATTCCCCACCAATCGCGCGCCCTGTCGCGGAAGAACATCCTGTTGCGCGATCGAAACACCTGTCAGTATTGCGCGGAAATCCTGCCAGCGGGAGATTTAACGCTTGATCACGTGATACCGCGTTCGCGGGGCGGCAATTCTTCGTGGGAAAACCTGGTGGCCTGCTGCCATACCTGCAACCGGCGCAAGGGCAATCACTTTCCTCACGAAGCTGGAATGAAATTGCTAAGAGAACCGCGCGCCTTCAATCTGCACACGAGCCGTCACATCATGCGGCTCATGGGACGCTCCGACGACAAGTGGCGCAAGTACCTCTTCTACTAGCGATCACAAGCTAATTCGGTTTCTGCGCTGGAGGCGGAGTTTGCGCGTCCGGTTTTTGATCAGAATTTTGTCCATCGGGCGCCTTGGGCAATTCCTGGCCATTAAACGTAATTTTCGATTTCGCGCCGAAGTACTTATAGTCTTTATACTTCACAATCTCGCGGATCTTCACGTCCTGCCCGGTAAAATGCAGCGTATCGTCTGCCCGCGTGTAAATCGGGAACCAGTATTTATTGTCCACCTGCCCACGATAGGTTGTGAACTGAGGAAATAGGTTTTCCTGCCCCCTCCCGTGCTTACTTAAGTGCGTTTCCGGGACCATGCGCCCATAGCTCTTCACAATCTGAAAGTCGTGGTCGTCTACCCAAATGCGTCCTTGAAAATAGCGTTTATTCTTTTCGATCGTCTTGGGAGCAACATCGAAAACATAGCAATGAAGCTCGTCCTCCTGCTGCTGGCCAACATAGAGAATGTTGTACGCGCCAATCTGGTCTGAGGTCAGCACCAGAGGAAATCCGTTTTCCATGTCATCGAGGTCTTCACGTGACATGCTGATTCGCGTTAGTGAAGGCTCAGGAGCGAAGACCATATTGCGCACGCGGTGCCCCTGATCGTCAAAACTAATGTCGAAAACTTCCTGAAATTCGCCGTCCACCGTATCGCCTTGCAAGGTTTGCAGCTTTACTTCTTCCCGATATCCATATTGATCGAGGGCCTGCCGAAACTCTTTTTCCTTGGCGGTAAACTTTTGGACGATCTCGTCCGGCGTGATCCCTTTGGGCTGCGAGCTATCCAGTGCGCCTTCATCGGCGAAAGCACGCGACGAATGGCCACCGGCCAGCAGCAATAACACAAGTACCAAGGGAAACGCCAATCGGACATTGGACGGCTGCATAATGTTTAGTTTAATCCTATCGGCGTTAGATTGTGGATGGGATGACTTGAGTTGCCGGTTAATTGAACAGTCCGCTTGACTTGCCCCGTAAACCTTGTAAAACTTGGAAGGTCCATTTGGGACCGGTTTGGGGGTGTTGTTCGTTGGCGGAAATTCGATTGCAAGAGGGCGAATCCCTTGAAAATGCCCTGCGGCGCTTTAAACGCAAGGTACAGCAGGAAGACATCATTAAAGAGGTCAAGCGGCATTCGTTTTACCTAAAACCGGGCGAAAAGAAGCGCGTAAAAGAGGCGCTGGCCCGGAAGCGAAGCAGGAAAAAGGCCCGAAAAGAGCAGGATTAGTGTCTTACCGGCCGCATTTCCCCGGTGCGGCTAACATCAACCAAGACTGGCGGGTCCGGCGCATATGAGCGACGGACCCAAAACCAGCAAGTTAAACGAATATTTATTGAGGGGGATTTCGACGGAGCGCGCCCGCGCTTCGGCGGGTTCCTTCCCTGCCGATCGCGCGCGTACCGGCAAACAGGGAAAAGGAGCCGCCTCAATGGAATTTCAGGACAAGGTGTTAACCTGCGCCGCCTGCGGAACAGATTTTCTATTCACTGCCGGCGAACAAATCTTCTTTCGAGAGAAAAATTTCAACAGTCCGCCGAAACACTGTAAGCCGTGCAAATCGAAGCGTTTGGCCATGTTGGGCTCTGGCCACTCGGTGCACAAGCAGAGCTACAACCGCAGTTCTTACAGAATTGAAACTAGCGCCGTATGCGCGCAATGCGGTAAAGAGACGACGGTTCCCTTTAAACCAACGCAAGGGCGGCCCGTGCTTTGCCGGAATTGTTACGAACCCAATAAACGATCTGTGAGCGCTTGACTGACTGTAGCCCGGGTGAAGCCCTGCGGGAGCCACTATCGGCTCCCGCGTGAGTTGCCTCGCCTTCCTGTGCTAGTCTGGGCGGAAGATGGTCGAAATTCCGGTCCACAGCAAACAATTTCTCAGCGACAAAGTCACCCATTTTACGGAGTCGGTCATCCGCGAGATGACACGGCAGGCGTTGCTGCATGGAGCCGTAAATCTCTCGCAAGGTTTCCCCGATTTCCCCGCTCCTGCGGAAATCAAACAAGCAGCTCAAGAAGCCATCAGGGCGGATTTCAACCAATACGCCATCACCTGGGGTACGAAGAACCTGCGGAACGCCATCGCACGCCAAACTCAGCTATGGCAAGGAATTGAAGTTGATCCAGAACGTGAGGTAACGGTGTGCTGCGGTTCGACGGAGGCCATGATTTCGACGCTTTTGGCCGTCTGCAACCCGGGCGACGAGGTCATCATTTTTGAGCCATATTACGAAAACTACGGACCCGATGCCGTGCTCTCCGGCGCCAGGCCGGTCTTCGTGAAACTGCACGCTCCCCACGATTCCACGGCCGAATGGATGTTCGATGAAGCAGAATTGCGAGCGGCTTTTCATTCGCGCACCAAGGCCATCATTGTCAATACTCCAAACAATCCCACAGGAAAAGTCTTCACCCTTACTGAACTGGAATTGATCCGCGACTTATGTGTCGAGCACAATGTTTTGGCGATCACGGACGAAATTTACGAGCATATTCTCTACGACGATGCGAGACATATATCACTCGCGCGACTCGACGGCATGAAGGAGCGGACGGTCACGATCAATGGGCTCTCAAAGACATACAGCGTCACGGGGTGGCGCGTTGGCTGGACGATTGCATCGGCGGAGGTCACAAGCGCGATCCGCAAAGTGCATGACTTTCTCACTGTAGGTGCTCCGGCCCCGTTGCAAGAAGCAGGCGCCGTGGCGCTGGGATTGCCTCCCTCCTACTACGAATCCCTGGCTGCGAACTACCGCGCTCGCCGCGACCGCCTCATACCGGCGCTACAAGACGCTGGGTTTCACTGCTTTCGCCCCAGCGGAGCCTATTACGTGATGACGGACATCAGTGAGTTCGGGTTCGCCAACGATCTGGAATTTGCGCGTTTTCTAGTCAAGGAAATCGGCGTCGCCGTCGTTCCCGGATCCAGCTTTTACCGCGATCCGCGGGATGGGGCGCATCAAGTCCGTTTTGCTTTCTGTAAGAAAGACGAAACGCTGGATGAAGCCGCGGTACGGCTGAAAAAATTAGGCGGCTGATTGGTCATCAACCAGCCAGGCCAACGCGTCTTCCCTGGTCTTGAATGCGGGGAGTTCGCGCTGAGAAAACATTTTAAAGTTTTCGTAGAAAACCTTGGGCAGGCTTTCGGTGCCTACCCAGGCCGATTTCTTCACGTAGGGCCGATCGAAAACCAGAACTTCTTTAATTCGCGTGGAAGCATTACGGTCGACCTGTGCCCCGCTAAAATCGGCGAGTACACATACCGAATTCTGTGCGCGCTCACCAATTTGGCTTTGTACTTCGGCCAACAGCGTAATAATTTCCGGGGATTGGCAGCCGGAGAAATCGACCAGCAATATCTCTTTCCCTTCATGCTGCATGGTACGAATTCGGTCGTCCCTGCTTCGCACGTCCTTGCCAGGTTCGTTCATGGAAGGCTCCAGGAACTCAGCGTTCTTGCTCTTCTGCACGCCAAAAGCGGGATTGATTCTACACCCGCCGCCTCGCGTCTGGAAACTTTCTCATCCGGGCTGTAGTCTAACTATGAGGTTTAGAAGCACGTTTGCTGGAATGAAGATTTCTTGCATATTAGTCTTACTGCTGCTGGCTCAAGCCACGCGTGCCGCAGACACGCGCACAACCGCGCCTGCGATGCTTCCGCTGCAATTTGGCGGGTGGCAAACCGCCGTTGTGCAAAAGAGTGCAGACCCCGCGGTGGCGGATGCGGCGAACGCATTGCCGCTCAGAGAGTACGGATTCTCTGATTTCGCGACTGCTTCATATACGCGCAATGGCAATGAGAAGTTGACTATCCGCGCAGCCCGGTTTGCCGATGCCAGCGGGGCTTACGGCGCCTTCACGTTTTACCGTGTTCCAGCAATGGTGGAAGAGAAAATCGGTGAACGCGGCGCCTCCTGGAACAATCGGGTCTTGTTCTTCAAAGGCAATATTCTGGTGGATGCTGTCTTCGGGCAGATTACGGCCATGTCAGCCGCCGAACTCCGCGAACTTAGCTCGGATTTGCCTTTGCCGGCTGGGAATGCTGGAAATTTGCCCAGCCTGCCCTCCTATTTGCCGCGACAATCCATCATCGCAAATTCCGCAAAATATGTTCTGGGCCCACAGGCTTTCTCAGCATTGAACACCGCTATTCCGGCAAGCATGATCGACTTCTCGGCGGGCGCCGAAGTGATGCTCGGCAGGTACAACACTTCTGGCGGTGAAGCAATGCTTATGGTGATCGACTACCCGACTCCACAAATCGCCGCCCAGGAGTTGCGCCACTTTGATGCTGCGCAATCTTCTTCTTCGCCAACCTTCCCATCCCCCCTATATGACCGTCGAACCGGGCCGCTCTTGGTTGTGACATCGGGCGCAGTATCCCAGTCCGAAGCCAAAGCGCTGCTCGCGTCCGTCAATTACGAAGCCAATGTGACATGGAGCGAAAATACATACCTCAGCAAGAAAGACAACATCGGCAACCTGGTTGTGAACGTAATAATTCTTTGCGCCATCATCGGTGGTTTGGCAATTGTAGCGGGCATCGCCTTCGGAGGCCTGCGCTTGCTGGTGAAGCGCCTCTGGCCGGGGCGTGTTTTCGACCGACCCGAGAACGTGGAATTCATCGCTCTGCGGATTCAAGAAAGCATCACGGAAATTGTCGAAGAACCAACCCGTCGCGCATAAACTTATCAATCCAAGACAGTTAGCAGATTCAAATGGCATTTGTCTCAAAATGAGGCATTTGGCCCGCCTGTTAACCTATTTTGCAAGTTATTGAAAATAAAGATATTTATTTCACAAAAATCTATTGACACATGCCTTTTTCGGCTCATAAGATTTGCGCAGAAAGTTTTAGCGGTTTGCAACCTCCGTTAGAACTATTCTCCCTTGAAAGAAGAGGCCACCTTTTGCCGGGTGGCCTTTTCGTTTTACAAGTATGCTTACCCCACGTCTTGGGAACGTTATTTTGGGCAAATGCGTATCTTGCTAAGAGAACCGGAGGAACCATGTTCTGTGACGCGTGTGGTAATGAACTTCAAGCGGGAAGTAATTATTGCAACCGCTGTGGCAGATCGATGAGTGGGGCGCCGATGCAGACGGCTACACGGAATAGATTATCGGAGCATATCCGCCTGATGGGAATTCTGTGGCCCGCGCTGGGCGCGCTGAACGGACTGCACGCCATCGTGCTTTATATACTCGCCAACACCATCTTTAATCCGCTCACCCATCCGGAACGCCCGGCTTTTCTCCATACCTTGTTGAGCGCACTAGCGCTACTCATGACTTTGAAGGCTTTTGCGGAATTTGCCGCCGGATGGGGCTTGCTGCAACGCGAACCGTGGGCGCGGCCGGTGGCGATAACGCTCGCTTTCGTCTCGCTTTTCTTCGATGTGCCGTTTGGCACGGCACTGGGTATCTATACGTTGTGGGTGCTTTTGCCCGCTGAAGCGGAACGAGCCTATGCGCAACAGGTCCGGTCCGCTTCTGCCAGCAGTATTACTTCGGCGTGAACGCGTCAGTAAGTGAAACGACTTGCATCGCTTGCTTCAATTGATCCGCCGATGCTGAAGTCTTCAACGTAATCGTGACTGGATCGTTGGGCAGAAGATCAAAGTAGTTATCGGAGAATTTCACATCCAAATCTCCGAATGACACGTACACAGCTCGGGCGAGTTGGCCTGATTTCAAAGTGATCGCGGCCCCCCCGGCGCTTTGGCTCCAGCTGACATCGATCTTCGGAGACACCGGAAGAGAGAGGTCGTGAGTGACATTGAAGAAAACGGAATTCTGCGAGATCTTCGAGCCGCCGCTTTGTAAATCGACCACGAGAAACGATTTATTCCAATCACCTTTCACCGCGAGGTCGGCTCTATTCAGGGTTAGATAAATCGCGCTCGATTGAGCCGGAATAGACACATCCTGGGTTTGCTCGAATAACACTTTGCCATCGAAATCAAGCAGGCGCACGTGAATCGTCCCGTTCATGGCTTGTAGCTTGTCGTTCACCACATACACATCCACCTTATCGTCGTGCAGGAAGGGCGAAATGAGCACGTCGTCGTAGAAGCGGCGTGCATAATATTGCAGGGCTTTCCACCGGCCGTAATAATCAATGCTGGCCCATGAAGCCACGGGCCAGCAGTCATTCAGCTGCCAATAAAGCCCACCCATATTGCGAGGACGTTGCCGGCGCAGGTGCTCAGCGCCGATCTTGATAATTTCTGCTTGCTGCACCTGACTCAGATAGACAAACGAGGCGAAATCTTTGGGTTCATGATATTCGCGCAGCATGTACGTCAGAATGCGCTCATTGCCGCCCTTGTTCTTTTGGTGCGCTTGCATAACGATCGAGCGAATATCGAAATCTTCAGGCTGGTGAGCATAGGCGCGGATCGTCCGCATCTCTGGGAATGATTGGAATCCATACTCCGTCATGAAGCGCGGGAATTGTTTCGTGTAGTCTGATGCCGGCGCCTGTTGGTGCCAGACCGCCCAATAATGCATATCGCCGTTGTGCTGGTTGTCCGGAATGTCCTCGAAATCTGCACTTGGTGAACTCGGCCAATAGGCGGCAGCATCGCCATACTTCGCGACCGTGCTCTTGAGAATGTCATCGAAGATTACCATGTAGTCCTGCCAGACCCAATCGCGCGCGGCCGGAGAAATAGCTTCTTTGAATTCCTGCCGGTCGCCCCAATGGTGCCAGCCAGTTTCAACTTCATTATTGCCGCACCAGATAAGGATGCTCGGGTGATCACGGAGCCGCGTGACCTGGTCAATCGCTTCCTGGCGTACGTTCTCGCGGAATGCTGTATCACCCGGGACCATGTCGCCGCCGAACATGAATTCCTGCCAAACCATGATGCCGAGTTCGTCGCATATATCGTAGAAATCATCGGACTCGTAGTATCCTCCGCCCCACTCCCGAACCATGTTCATATGAGCATCGCGAGCCGCCTCCAGAATTTGGCGATGAATTGCTGGAGTGACGCGGTTGGCGAAACTATCGAAGGGAATGACGTCTGCACCCTTCGCGTACACGAGAATGCCGTTGACTACGAATTCAAAGCTCTTGCCCCACTGATCATCCACACGCCGCAATTCAACCGAACGCAGGCCGGTTTTAACATCGGCACGGGCCGCATCTTCTTTTTCTTTATTTTTATTTTTATCGTTGCCAATTTTGATAACGGCGGAAAATTGATAGCGATCCTGCGCGCCGTAGCCCAGCGGATACCACAGTTTGGGCGAAGAAATACGAATTGGAACCGAAATATGATTCATACCCGCATCGAGTTGTATGGGCTGGGTGGCGTCGGTCACGGCTTTGCCGCCGAGTTCAGCATGGGTGAGGGTCAGTGTTGCCTTCATGGGGGCGCCCGCCTCGATTTGCACCTCTGCATCAACGAGAGCTTCATCTTTGGTGATTTTTACCTGGTGAATGTGGAAGTTTTCGATCCGCATTCCATCCCACGCTTCGAGCCGGATCGGTTGCCAGATACCTTCCGTCAGGTAACGCGGTCCCCAGTCCCAGCCGTACTGATAGGGCGCTTTGCGCGTATAGGGAGCCGTCGCAATGTGTTCTTCATTTCCAAAGTTGTGCGTTGAAATCGACGGCAAAACGTAAGGCAAGCTCTTCACATAGGGCAACATCTTCTCGACTGGCGAATAGAAAACAATGCGCAAGGTATTTGGCCCAGCTTTCAATATAGCTTTGGCCGGAATTCGCCAACGCCGGAACATGTTGTCGGCATGAAGGATCTTCGTGTCGTTGAGGTACACGTCGGCGAGCGTGTCGAGGCCTTCGAAGAGCAGATCCACATGCTGGCGATCCAACGTTGCCGCATCGACCTGAAATGTCGTTTGATACTCCCAATCAGTCAACCCGATCCATTGCAGATGAAATTCGTTGTCTCGGTCGAAAGGATCTGGGATGAGCGCATTCTTGAGCAGATCAGTCTGCACCACTCCAGGAACCATGGCCGGATGCCAGTCTTTAATGTCGGCACGGTCGGTTTTGCTGACAGCGCGGAATTGCCAGCCGGAGTCGATATCACGGGATGAAGGCTCAGCCGCATAAAGTGGCGCCGTTAGGACTAGCGAAAGTAGCAGATTGAGAGTGAAGGTCGAACCCCACACGGATTTCATACAAGTCCTCCCAGAAAATATAAAAGCGGTTTGCAACTATGCCTGCCAGCAAAGTGCGGCTCCGCCCGCGATGCCGGAATCCGCGCCATAGCGCGCTTGAATCAAAGGAATTTCGCGGGAGCGCTTGATGATGCAATAGCCATCCATGCGTTGGTGCAATTCTTCAAAAAATGGCGAGAGCATGGCCGCAACTCCGCCCCCAATCACGAGAGCATCCGGTTCTATCAGGTCCACGATATTGCTCAACCACAACGCCAGTAAGTCGACCGTCTCCAGCAAAACTTCTTTTGCGAGGGGGTCGCCGGCGCTAAATGCTTTGCCGACAATTTCACTACTTACTCGGTCCTGGCTTCCGCCAGCCAGATCCAACATCACTGATTTCGCGCCCGCAGCTAACTTGGCCCGCGCACGACGTCCGATCGCCGGGCCAGCCGCGAGAATCTCAATACAACCCGGTTTGCCGCAGCCACAGGGCGGCCCCTTGTAGTCGATGCTCATGTGACCGCCCTCAGGAGCCGCGCCAGTTCTTCCATTGAAAATGTGATTGTCAATGACGATGCCGGAACCGATACCCGTCCCGATCGTGGCATAGAAAACATGCCGATAGCCACGGCCACTCCCCCAATAAACTTCGGCAAGCGCGGCGGCGCTGGCATCGTTCTCAAGTTTTACGGGAACCTTGTAAAGCTCTTCGATCCGACGAGTGAGCGGAAAGTCTCGCCAGCAGGGCAAGTTGGGAGGGTTGAGGACCACTCCCGCATTCGGGTCGAGCGGGCCGGGGGCGCAAATTCCAATGCCACCGATGCCATCGTGACTGCCGGGCTGGCTTTCAAAGACTTGTTCAATCGCAGCCACTACCGCTTGCAGACCGGCTTCCGCGCCGCCATTTGCGATCATCGGAGTGCGAATCTGAGTTCTGATCTTGCCCTGATGGTCCACTAGTCCGGCGGCGATTTTCGTTCCGCCAATATCTACGCCGACGAACAAACGGCCTTGAGTGCCTCCCCCAGAACTCACACGGTGCCCCTGACGCGGCTTGGTATAGAACCTTTCAATCCGTAGAAGACAATGTAGAGGTAACAGATGGCAGGAACAAACAGAGAGTGGTGAATACCGAGGTGGTCGGCCAACGCGCCCACCACTACAGGAATAATCGCGCCACCGACGATGGCCATAATTAGAATGCCCGAACCTTCACCGGTCAGCGGACCCAGTTCAGCAATGCCCAGGGTAAAAATGCTGGGGAACATAATCGAATTGAATAGCCCAACCGCGATGATGCTCCACATGGCGAGAGGGCCGAATGAGAGCATCGAAGTCATGGTAAGAAGGCAAGCAATAGCTGCAAATATCGCCAACAGCTTCCCCGTGGGGATTTTCTGTAGCAGACCGGAGCCAATAAATCTGCCTATCATCGCTCCCCCCCAATAAAACGAAACGAAGCCGGCGGCGGCACGCTCGGTTATGTTGCCAATGTTAGGCTGGCTCAGATAGTTCACGAGGAAACTGCCGATCGAGACTTCCGCTCCCACATAAACGAAAATTCCGATAGCGCCAAAAATGAGTTGCCGGTATTGCCACAGACTTCCTGCTGATTTGTCGCCACGATGCCGCTCCGTTTCGGGGATTGGCGGCAGCTTGAATAAAGCGATCGCAATACCAAGAGCGATGGCAATCACACCGAGAATTAAATACGGCAACTTCACCGACGCCGCCTGCTGTAAGCGATAAGCCTGCAAGGCCGGCGCGGCCATCTGGCGGATTTGCTCAATACTCAAGGGTGCCGCGCTCAAAATGAAAAGCCCGCCGAGGTATGGCGCAATCGTTGTGCCGAGCGAATTAAAAGCCTGCGCCAGGTTTAGCCGGCTTGAAGCTGTGCGCGCGGGCCCCAGCACTGAAACGTAGGGATTCGCAGAAACTTGGAGTGCCGTAATGCCGGCCGCAAGAACAATGAGGGCTCCGAGAAAAAGTGGATAGGAAGGCACACTAGCCGCGGGAATGAACAGCAACGCCCCAATTCCCATCGTGAACAAACCCGCGACCATCGTCCACTTGTAGCCGATCCACTCCACCATCTTTCCCATCGGCAGAGAAAAGACAAAATATGCCGAGAAGAACGCGAACTGGATCAGCATGATCTTGACGTAACTCAAATCGAAGATCAGCTTCAGGTGTGGAACGAGAATGTCGTTCAGGCAGGTCAAAAATCCCCACATGAAGAACAACGTGGTGACCATGGCCAGCGGACCGCGATAATTGCTGGTCTGATCGTCCGGTCGGATGGTGGTTTGGGTGCTTGATATGGTCATGTGGCGCGAATTCTCTCCTAATCGAATGCTAATGACTCGCCAGCGCTTTTTGCATCTCTTCTAAAGTCAAACCTTTGGTTTCCGGATACACGAGCAAAACTACAAAAAACTGCACCACCATCATCACCGAGAAAAAAACGAACGGATAAGCGCCGGATGAAGCTGCCATGAGAGGGAAGATGAGAGAGATGGTTCCGTTCATCAGCCAGTGGGTGAAGCTTCCCAGACTCTGCCCCTTCGCGCGAACGTTATTGGGGAAAACTTCCGCGATGTATACCCAGATGACGGCTCCCTGCGAAAATGCAAAAAACGCGATGTACCCGATCAAGAGCCACAACAAATACGACTGATGCTGGTTGGTGAAAAAAATGACTGAGACGCCCGCCAAGCAGAGCGCCGTGCCGACGGAACCCACTAGCAACAAGGTCTTCCGGCCAATGCGGTCAATCACCGACATGGCGATCATGGTGAAAAGAAGATTCGTGCCGCCTACTGCGACCGCCTGCAGATTACCGGAAACTTTGCTGAAACCGGCGTGCGCAAAAATGTCGTTTAGGTAGTAAAGAATTGCGTTGATGCCGGCAAGCTGATTGAACAGGCCGATACTGACCGCGAGGAAAATCGGGAACGCATACTTTCGCGAGAAGAGCTTATCGGCGGTATCTTTCTGTTCAGTGGCGATTGACTGAACGATCTCCTGAAGATCGTGCTCGTAATTCTCATCGCCAGTGAGTTGCAGAACGCTGCGGGCTTCCGCGATCCGTCCCTTTTTCACTAGCCAGCGCGGGCTCCGCGGAATGGTGAATAACATAACGAAAAATAATGCCGCAGGAATCGCCGCGACACCAAATTCCCATCGCCATTCTGTCGGGCCGAAATGTTGCAGGCTGATGACGTAATTCGAAAAATAAGCGAGTAGGATGCCGAAGACAACGTTGAACTGAAACATTCCGACCAGCCGTCCCCGCAGTTTTGCGGGTGCAACTTCTGCGATATACATGGGCCCCAACACCGACGAACCGCCGACGCCCAAGCCTCCGATAATGCGAAAAGCGAGAAGCGAAGGCCAGCTCCAGGCGAACGCACATCCCAAAGCGGAAATTAAGTAGAGAACCGCCAGCCCGCGCATGCTGTCCCTCCGGCCGAAACGCTCGCCGGGCAACCCCGCCAGCATGGCGCCGACGACCGTGCCCCAGATTGCGATGGATACCGTAATTCCCAGAAGTTTCGGGGTGAGAGCATAGGCAGCCCTAAGCGCGCTCGTTGTGCCCGAGATGACAGCGGTATCAAAACCAAACAATAAACCGCCCAAAGCCGCCACCACGGCGCTCTTTGCCAAATATCCGTTGAGCTTCATGCACGCTCCAGTCGGTAGTTTTGGGAATCGAATCCCGCAACGTCTTCAAGCGTCCAGGCAGGAATGGCGCCATGGCGGCTCGCCACTAACGCTCCCACACGATTGGCGAAGTCGGCAATCTTTTCCGCCGGCCACTTTTGGCCAACCCCATGCAGAAGGCCGGCCGCAAAAGCGTCCCCCGCACCCACGGTATCCCCAACGTTGATTTGATAGCCCGCCGCTTCGACATACTGCTCGCCAAGCAAGAGTGCGCACCCTTTTGAACCGCGCGTGACACAAACCGCTTCAAGTTGAAAATTATCCGCATAGTCGCGGCAGAACTGTTCTAGCGAGGCGAATGTTGTGCCAAGCATCCTCGAAATTTCTTCCACTTCGAAGTCATTGAGTTTCATCACGGTCGCCATCTGCATAAGTTGCCGCACCAAGTCCGGTGTATACGCGTTGGCGCGCAGGTTGACATCGTAGAAACGCCGCGCCGACGGCAGGGTCGTCAAAATTTCTCTCGTGAGTTCCCATGCCACAGTACTTACTTGCAGCAATGTGCCGAAACATATCCAATCGATGGATTGGGAAAGCAAAAAGTCAAAACCAGCGTCGGTAACCTGCGGAAAGTCGTAGGCCGCCGGACGGTGCAAAACAAAATTGGGTTGCCCTTCGCTGGACAACCTCACGGTGACAACGCCGGTTCCGTGTTCGGGGTCCTCCCGCACAAACCGCGTCGAAAGGCCCATTTGTTTCATCCGGTGGATAATCCGTTTGCCGCGATCATCCGCCCCCACTGCACTGACGAAGAAAACGTCATGCCCCAGGCGGTGCAAGTGAGCCGCGAAATTAAAGGGCGCACCCCCGAGGTGTTCCTTGCCGCCGATAACATCCCACAGCACTTCACCGATGCTGATGACTTTCACTCGTGGCCCTCGAAAGTCTGCTTCGCCGCTGACTGCAAACATCCGCCTCAAACTGGCACAGTATAACCCGCGACTTCCCTTTCACGACGAAATCAATGCTGCGCATCCGGCGTCGTTGGCGTCTGCGGCGGCGAAGCGCCTTGCAATCTTTCAAACTCGCGCATCTCACTTTGCGCGGCTTCTGTCTTTCCCTGCTTGCGGTATATCCCCGCTAACCCAAAATGCGCCTGCGCCGCCAACGAACCTGTTTTCTCGATCGAAAGCAGTTTGGTCCACGCTCGTTCCGCCGCGGCACCGTCGCCGTCCAGCGAAGCAGCTTTGCCGAGAGAGTACAGGGTCTCAGGCATATCAGGCTGCAATTTGTCGGCTCGAATCAATTCCAGCCTGGCTTCATGGGCCTTCCCCTGCTCGAGGAGTGCTGTGCCTAGCCGAAACGCTGCTTCCGCGTTGCCTGGCTGAAGTTTTGTTTGTTGCCGGAACTCGTCTTCGGCCTTAGCCCATTGGAACGCACCCGCGTACACTTCGCCCAACTCCAGATGCCCCTCCGGCAGATGAGGGCGCAACTTCAACGCTTGCTCGAATTCTCCTTCGGCATCGGGCATTCGCCGAAGAACAAAATAATTCTCTGCCATCGCCTGGTGCGCGCGTGCCGAATCGGGAGCCACAGTCAGTAAGGTATCGATCATCTGTTTCGAGAGCAATCCGCTGGCTCGTCCGAGATAGTAGAGCAAATCGGTATCGTTGGGATGGGCGGCAAGCGCGTTCTGCAAATTCGAAACCGCCTCCATGAGCTGGCCTGTTTGTATCTGGGCGATACCCACGGCAGCGGTGTCACCAGCGTGTTGCAGGTGCGGAATCGCTTCTGCTGCATAACCTTCTGCAAGCAATGAGTATCCGAGCAATTGATGGGCGGGAATGGAGTCGCCCTTCAATTCGACTGCGCGTTTGAGAGGGGCAATCGCAGCCCCATAATTGCCAAGTTCCATGTTTGCTTGCCCGAGACTGATGAAGGCATCAGGCAGCGTGGGGTCAAGTTCTGCCGCCTTCTTGAATTCGGTGATAGCCTGATCGAATTTTTGCTGCTGTTCCGCTGCAATACCGGCTTTCATGTGTTCTAACGCATCCTGCGACGCCGACGAAACCGAGTTCTGCCAGGCGAAGCATAAAAACAAAATCGTTGTGATCACGGTTTCTCCGGCTCACGCACTGAGAGGATCTGATCGGCGCGAACATCTTTAAGAGTCTGGTGTATACCGGAAGGCCAAGTGATGTCGACTTTTGCAGTGCTGGCCGCACCTAAACCGAAATGTAGTCGCTTGTCGCTGGCAGAGAGATAGCTCCCGGCGGAAGTTGCAAATCTGGTTTGTCCATTGACTTCAACTCGGGCGCCGTAACCATCCCGGTTGCTCCGCGTACCGCGCAAACTCACGGTGAGCCAGTGCGTCGACCCGCCATTATTCATGAAGACTAGAGGCGGCCCACCCAGTTGTGTGACCACGACATCCTGCCATCCGTCATTATTAAGATCGCCGAACGCCGCGCCGCGCGCAGCCATGAGAGTCGTGGTTCCAGGATCCACGCGCGCGAAGTGACCTTCATGATTGATGGCGAGCAGCGGGAGTTCGTGGTAATGAAGTGAAGGATCGATCTTTTCGACATTGTCGAGGACATGCCCTTGCGCAACGAAAAGATCCTTCCAGCCGTCATTATCGAAGTCCTCCAAGCCGACGCCCCAGCCGGAACTCCCGCTCGAAAGGATTCCGAGGCCGGTCTCCAGACTTCGATAGCTGAACGTACCATTACCGTCGTTGTGATAGACACCGTAAATTTCACGCGGCAATTCGGTCACAATCACGTCAGGCCTGCCGTCATTGTCATAATCCTGAAAAACCACCCCCATGCCGGAGAGGCGCCGTCCGTCTTCGGATAGCGCGGCTCCCGCTTCCAGCCCTACTTCGCTGAAAGTCCCATTGCCATTGTTATGGAAGAGGTACTGTTGCATGCCATCATTAGCGACATAGACATCGGTAAATCCATCGCCATCGTAATCGGCGAAGGCCACGCCGAGCGCCCTGCCCTTCTTCGCAGTAATTCCGGACTTCTCGCTTACATCCGTAAACGTACCATCGCCATTGTTGTGATAGAGGATACTTGTGGTCGCCGGAAACTCTTCTGGTGGGCAATACGTGTGGTAGTTCCCCCCACAATCCTTACTGTGCTTCGTGTCCCAATCCATATAGCGAGTTACAAAAAGATCGAGCTTCCCGTCGTTATCGTAATCAAAAAATCCTGCCGAAACTGACCATCCTCCACCCGCGACGCCGGCTTTCGCGGTCACGTCAGTGAACGTTCCATCGCCATTATTGTGATAAAGAATGTTTTTGCCATAGCTGGTCACGTATAGGTCGGGATATCCGTCATTGTCGTAATCCCCTACAGCCACGCCCATGCCATAATTGCCGTCGCCCGCGCTGGCTAAGCCCGCTTGTTCAGTCACATCCGTAAAACTGCCATCCTTATTTTGCCGATACAGGCGGTTCCAATATTTTGGGTCATGCCGGTCAAAATTCTCTGGCTCTTGCATAGGAGCCGTTATGCGGCCGCCATTTACCAGAAAGATGTCGAGCAATCCGTCGTTGTTGTAATCCAGCAATGCCACGCCACCCGGCATGGTTTCAATGAGATATTTCAGCGGCGTGGGAGAATTCTCCAGAGTGAAGTTGATTGCTTTAGGTTGCGTCGCAGTAAGAATCGGCGCCGTTGCCCCGCCGACTCCAAGCGTCATGGATAACGAAAAGATCAGACTCGCTGGTAATATGCGCAATCGACGGATCCTTGATTAGCAACTAGCATATCGCGCCATGGGCTTGTTCGCACATGTGCCATGATCAGGCTCTTACGCCATCGCGCTGTGACAGGCTACGGTCGTGGATTTCCGCACGACAAATTCTGGTTCCGTGAGTATTTCCGCGTTGGAACGTTCTGATTGTTCAATCCGGCTCAATAGCGTACGAGCAGCGATCTCACCCATCTTGCGCAAGGGTTGTTTGACCGTCGTAAGACTCGGGCTACTATATGCGGCCGCCTGGATGTCATCAAACCCAACGACCGAAATGTCCTCCGGAACCCGCAAACCGGCATCGTGAATCGCACTAATAGCGCCAATGGCCGAATTGTCATTAAAGGCAAACAACGCCGTGAAGCTCGCCTTGGTCTCAAGCAATTGCCGTGTAAAGGGGTATCCGACTTCGGGAGTGCTGCAGTCACCCTTGAGTTCGATCTCTAGTTCCGGTCTCAATTCAATACCCAATTTTTGCGAGACATCGCGCACTGCTCGCCAGCGATCGGCCGAATCGGAGCTGTCGCGCGGGCCCTTCATCGCTGCAATCTTTCGATGACCAAGTTCCAGCAGGTGCGTCAAGGCCAGCGTTGCCGCACGGTGATGATCCAATTTTATGTTGGTGACGCCTTCCACGCGCCGATGCCCGGCGATGGCCACCGTGGGCAGGGGCAAGGGCTGCGTTACCGGGGCGTCGACTGTAATGAAACCCTCTGCGCCCCGTTCCATCAGAAGATGCGCGTAATTTTCCAGGACATGCGCATCATGACGGTGAGCCGCAGTCAGGAAAAAAAACCCGTGTTGGCGCAAGTAGTCTTCAATGCCACCGATCACCATGGAATCGTAGGCATCGCCAATCTGCGCGATCACTCCCACGGTAAACGAGCGTTTGACCCGCAACGACCGCGCAAAAAAGTTGGGGCGATAGTCTAGCTCCCGGGCGGCCTCAAGAATGCGGTCTTTTGTGGTTTGGGGAACTGATGCCGAGGCGGGAGAATTGTTTAGAACGGCGGAAACCGTACTGGGCGTGAGTCCGACGTGATCGGCTACCGACTTTAATGTAACGCGGCGCCGTACCGCTTTGCTATCCTTCTCGGTCAACTTCATCGGTACGCCCCCGGCCCTCAAGACTCACGCTACCGCTTTCCACACGCCCTTCGCGTCGATTTGCTTCGCACAACTTCAGGGCGGTGTCATTAGAACACGCGACCTCCAAAAAATGGAAGAACTTCTTTAGAAAATCGATATTTTTGTCTTGACAAACCGCTGGTCCATAGCGCAAGCTGCAATGCCGTAGCATCAATTGAAAAATCCTATTACCTAAATCGAAAAGTTCTATGCCCGTTGGGGTTGGGATGGGACGATTTAGGCATCAATGTGCGTGCTGGACAAGGCTTTTCACGCATAGGGAGCGGTGGATGCAGGATCTGGGGCTAAGAAATTTGGTTTCGGATAGTAGAGTTCTGAGTTAAATCCCCTTGGAGGTGGATATGCCGTCTCGCAGAATCCTCGTGTTGTTGCTCTTGAGTCTCTTTTGTTTGATACCACTGTTCTCGTACGGGCAAAGTACGTTCGGAACGGTGGATGGTGCCGTGACTGACCCATCAGGAGCAGCTATCCCGGGGGCACAGGTCACTTTGACCAACGTGGGCACCCAGGAAAAGCGAACCCAGACCACGGGCTCCGAGGGTCTGTATCAGTTCGTGAACGTGGTTCCCGGCCAGTACAAGTTGGACATCGAAAAGGCGGGCTTCAAGCACGTCACGCGCGAAAACGTGGCCGTCCAAGTCCAACAGGACACGCATATTGACGCCGCTATGACCGTGGGCCAAGTGACGGAGACGGTGGAAGTCACTTCCGAGACGCCCCTCTTACAGGCTGAAACATCCTCGCTCGGCCAGGTCGTCGAACAACGCAAGGCCAACGAGCTTCCCCTGAACGGCCGCAACATCTTCAATCTAATCACGATTACGCCGGCCGCGGTGGCGCAAGGCGGATCGGGTGGAACGCCGGTCGGCCAGAACCCCTTCAGTTGGGGCAACTATCAGGTCAGCGGTTCATTCGCCAACCAGAGCGCCGAATATCTTGACGGCCAGCCGCTCAATATCGGCTACATCAACCTGCCCGTCATTATTCCGACGCAGGACTCCATCGGCGAATTCAAGGTTCAGTCCAATAACCTGGGCGCGGAATTCGGGAAGTTCTCGGGCGGCGTTCTAAACTTCAGCACGAAATCCGGTACCAACGCATGGCACGGTGAAGCCTACGAATATCTGCGCAACAAGGTGCTGAATTCGAACGAGTACTTCTACAAGCAGAGTCAATTGGCCGCGGGCCAGAGCAATACTCCCCCGCCGTACGTGCAGAACCAGTATGGCTTCAACTTGGGTGGCCCGATAATCAAGGATAAGACCTTCTTCTTCGTAAGTTGGGAACAGTTCCGCCTACGAACCGGCGGCGTCGTATCCACTGCGGTTCCGACACCGGCCTTCCGTAACGGTGACTTCTCGTCCCTTCTGTCACAAGGCATTCAACTTTACGATCCCTACACTGTGGCTCCTGACGGCAGCCGCACCGCATACCCCAACAACCAGATTCCCCAGGCGGAATGGAGCAAAGCAGCGACGGTACTGTGGGACAAGTACTACACTCCGGTAGCGGCAGCCAGCTTCAACATCAACAGTCCAGACAACTTCACCTCCGCCAGCAGCAGCGGTGGCAACAACAATCAGTTTGTGACCCGCATCGACCAGAACATCGGAGCTAATACCCGGCTGTTT
>Ga0181531_10000119_pt1 | contig 60433 bp, 56 predicted proteins | sample PEATcosm2014_Bin_38_FD_119743 | JGI IMG/M metagenome (GOLD analysis project Ga0181531, IMG submission 119743) | Peatland microbial communities from MTU Mesocosm Facility, Houghton, MI, USA - PEATcosm2014_Bin11_10_metaG | ecosystem: Environmental > Terrestrial > Soil > Wetlands > Peat | place... | reverse complement strand
GTCATCAGCCTGCCCATGCACGCTTATCTCGAGAGCGGCGTTCAGGACCGTATTATCGCCGCCGTGCGCGGCGCGCTGGCGCGGTAAAGCGCGTCTTTTTCCTCCCCCGCTTTTTGCGCGGGAGGATATAACCACGCCATGATCGAGCGGATTCTCACCGTTGGCGGCTATACGCTGCTTTCGCGCCTGACCGGCTTTTTCCGCGACATCATGCTGGCGGCGATCCTCGGCGCCGGTCCGGTCGCCGATGCCTTCTTCGTCGCTTTCAGATTGCCGAACCATTTCCGCGCGATTTTTGCCGAGGGCGCTTTCAACGCCGCTTTCATTCCGGCTTACGCGCGCATCCGCACCCAGGGCGGAGTGGGTGCGGCCAGCCTGTTTGGCGACCGCATCTTTACGCTCCTGATCGTAACGCAGGCGGCGCTGCTCGCGCTGGCGCTCCTCTTCACGCCGCAAGTGATCGACCTCTTGGCGCCCGGCTTCTCGCGCGAGCCGCAGCAATTTGCGCTTGCCGTCTCGCTGACGCGGATCACCTTTCCGTATCTGCTGCTGATCACGCTCGTGACCTTGTGGGGCGGCGTCCTCAATGCGCTGCATCGCTTCGCCGCCGCCGCCGCGGCGCCGATCCTGTTGAATGTGGCCATGATGGCGACGCTGGCGATGTCCCACTGGTTCGGTGGCGCCGCTTATGCCGCGGCGTGGGGCGTGCTCATTTCCGGTGTGCTGCAAGCGGTGCTGGTCGGCGGCAACACCATCCGGGCCGGCGCGTTCACGTCGTTCCGCGCCCTCGCCTTGGACGACGATGTGCGCCGTTTCTTCAAGGCGCTGGTGCCGGCGACCATCGGCTCGGCCGGGACGCAACTCGCTTTGTTTGCCGACACCATCATCGCCAGCCTGTTGCCGGTCGGCGCGATTTCGGCGCTCTATTATGCCGACCGCATCGATCAACTGCCGATCGGCGTCATCGGTATCGCAGTGGGCACGGTGCTGCTGCCGGAAATGACTCACCGGATCGCGGCTGGCGATCATGATGGCGCCCGATCGGCGCAAAACCGGGCGATCGAGTTTGCGCTTGTGCTCGCCGTTCCCTGCATCGTCGCCTTTATCGTCGTGCCCGATCTCATCATGCGCGGTTTGTTCATGCGCGGCCGGTTCACGGCGGACGATGCGCATGCGGCGGCGCTGACGCTCATGGCTTATACAATCGGGCTTATCCCCTTCGTCCTCATCCGCAGTGTCGTCGCGCCGTTTTTGGCGCGCGGCGACACTTTCACGCCGATGAAGGCCGCTCTGATCGGCACCGCCGTCAACATAGCCTTCAAGGTCGCGCTGATGGGCTCGCTGGCCCAGGTCGGGCTCGCGCTGGCGACGGCGATCGGCGCCTGGATCAATTTTGCGCTGATTTTGTTCTGGGCGGTGCGCGCCAATCTGGTCGCGTCGGATGCGACGTTACGATCGTCGCTGGCAAAGCTTGCCGCCGCCGGGATCGTGCTCGCGCTGGTCCTATTTTTTGCGGCACCGCTTGTGGCGCAGGCGCTTTCGTCCGTCACCCGCTTCCGCACCGAATTGGAGCTGCTGATCGTCGCGTTGCTTGGAGGCGCGGTTTACGGCGCGCTGGTGCTGGCCCTGTTCGGACGCCGCTGGCTCGCACTCATGCGCAAGCGCGCCCAAAGCGCGCCGGCAGCGCCGATCGGCGCGTTCGAGGGCACGACCGCGCCGCCGGGCACGCCCTTGTCCGACGAACAGCCATAACGGCCGCTTGCGGGGCGCGCGATGGCCGCGCGCCGTATTAAATTTTTGCAAGGCTGGCGCCGGCCGCAAGCGTGACACAAAGACCGCGCAAATCGGCGGGGAGGGCGATGCGCCACGTTGAACAAACAACAAATGGAAGTGAACAAAATGACACGTCACATCGCCCTGATCGCCGTCATCGTTATCACATGCTGTCCTGCGGCGTTTGCCCAGGAAAGCCAACCGCGCCGCAGCGCTTGTCATGCCGATGCGGAGAAACTTTGCGCCGGCGTCGAACACGGCGGCGGCCGCATCCTCAATTGCCTTGCCGGTCAAAAGGACAAACTCAGCGACGATTGCCGCAAGATGGTGGAGAGCCGCGGCAAGTAGAGCAGCATCGCTTGTCGACGGAGAGGCGCTTCCGCTTCTCAGTTGAGCATGATTTAACGGAAAATCGGTTCCCATCCCCGGATCAAATCCGAGGGCAGGCTTTTTCCGGTCATGCTCTAGTTCTTGGGAGCGGGAGCGTCGTCGACGAACATCACGCTGCAATTTGTGCCATTTTGCTCGCAAAATTGCAGCGCCGACGCCTCGGCCGCCGCCGTCGTGCGCACGCCGGATTGCCAGCCGAAATAACCGGCCGGCGATACGGCGAAGGCCTTGTGCGGCAGACTTGTCAGGTAGCTTTCGAAGGCGGCGCGGCCGTTCGGGCCTAAGACCGCGGGCACGGCAAGCGGGGGGTGAGGCGGTGGCGGCAAAAGTTGCGCCAGCAGCGTTAGACCGTGTCGCTGCAGGAAGGCGCCGACGTACCCGCTCCAGATCGGAATCCCGGCGGGCGAAAACAACCGGTGCCCGTCGCTGCCAAAGGCCGGTGCGGCAATAAATTCGACATTGCCGCCACCGCTCACGAAAGCGTCTTTGAACTGTTCGGCGAGCTTGGGTCCGAAGAAATGATCGTTTTCGGCGTAGACCCAGAGCATCGGGACGCGCGACCGCTTGCCAAAAGCGGCAAAGGCGTCGAGGAGCCGGTCGGCGCGGCAAACCTCGTTGTCGCGCAGCGACCCGCGGCCGCCGGCAAAACTGATGGCGGCGACCAGCCCACCTGGCGGATCGGCGGTCAGCGCCACGGTCGCGAAGCCGCCGGCCGAGACCCCGACGGCGATGATTCGCTTGGCGTCGATATCCGGCCGCTGTTGCAGAAAGCTTGTCGCCGTTTTTAGATCGGCGGCAGCCGCCTCACCGGCGGCGATATAATTGGAATCGGCACATCCGTTGAAAGCTTCTGCCCATTTTCCATCGGAATCGCCGTAGCTGCGCCGCATCACCACGGCGGCAGCCCAGCCGCGACGCGCAAATTCGATTGCTTCCGGCAATAGGCTCCACGGCGACATGCTCTGCCGGTCGCTCGGCGAACGCGGCGAGCCATGATTGATCAAAACGAGCGGATAACGCCCAGCTTCGCTCGGTCGCACCAGCAAGGCTTCCAGTCCGCGCGGGCCGGCTGCCGCGTCGGGAATGCGCAACTCCTCGCGCAGATAAAGATCGGCCGCTGGGCTTGAGCCGGGCGATCCAGCGACGATGACGGCGGCGATCACAAAGATCAGGCGTCGCGATCGCTTAGTCCCGGGTGTGCAGACTCCAGCTCGCATTTTCCACCGTCGAACTATTCTCGAGGCGCGCGACGATTTCGTCGAGTTCGCGCGGATCGGCCGCACTCCCCGCTAACGTTGCAACGAGTTCGATGTCGCCTTGTTCGCGGTCGACGATATCGATGTGCTGGACGGGGTAATGAGCGGCTTCGAGCTGGTCTTGCAAAACCTCGCGGGCTTCGTCCCTTTGGTCAGCGCTCGCCGTGATGCGGACTTCGTAAGTTGCTTCGGTTGACGCCTCGTCGATCGGCGCGCGATTGATGGCGTTGACGAGCGGGCGCAACAAAGTGTTACCCGCAAGCACGAAGCCGGTGAGCATGACGGCCTCGATCGCAAGGTCGGCGCCGGCACAGGCGCCGACCGCGGCCGAACACCACAATGTTGCTGCGGTATTGAGGCCCCAGACAGTGCCGCCTTCCTTCATGATCACGCCGGCGCCGAGAAAGCCCACGCCGGAGACGACATAGGCGATGATTTGGGTGGCGCCGGCGTTGCCGTTGAGATGCATGCCGATGTCGACGAAGGTAGCCGCTCCAACCGCCACGAGGACGTGGGTGCGCAGACCGCCGCCGCGTTGCCGGTATTGCCGCTCCGCGCCGATCAGGGTGCCGAGTACAAAAGCGCCGGCCAAGCTCACCAGCGAGTCGAGGAGATCGGCGAATGTGAATGAGTGCAGAAAGGCCATGAGGCGATAAATGAATGAAGCCGCGCGGCTTTGGCAATATGCTTGGCCGTCGGATACCCGTTAATCGGTCATCGGCTTAGTTTACGTCGATCAGATCGCGCCCCAGCGTTTGCTCGACAACGCTGAACGAATCCATGAATTCACGGATCAGTTTGCCGTCGCGAAACCGCATAAAACGCGCCAGCATTCGTCGGAGCGTTATTGCAGCGCCGCAAGCGCGGCCGGAGCGACCCTGTCGCCCCATTCCTGCACGAAATGTCCGGCCCCGGCGAATTCGAGCGGCGGTGGACAACCGCGGATATTTTGATGCAATGCGCGCATTACCGGTGGCCCGAGCACCGGATCGGTCATTCCGATCGCCATCACGCTTTTCCCGCTCCAGGCGTTGCGCCAGAAGTCGCGCGCGGCACGTTCGGTTGCGGCGCCGTCGCTGTCGGGAAATTCTGGCACCAGATTGGGAAACCGCCGCACGCCGGCTTTGTAGCTAGAGTCCGGGTAAGGCGCGTCGTAAGCGGCGGCTTCGGCTGCCGTTAGATGCGGACATGCGCGCGACATCAATTTGCCGATCGCCATATCCGGCTGGCTGTTTGAGAAAGCGCGCCAATCGAGGAAGCCCTTGGGCAGCGGCACTTCGCCGGTCGGCAGTGCGGTGTTCATCACAATCAGTCGGGTAAAGCGCTCCGGCGTTTCCATGGGCAAAGTCAACCCGAGCAAACCGCCCCAGTCCTGCACGACGAGCGTGATGTTCTTAAGATCGAGCGCACGCGCGAACGCCAAGAGGCTATCGCGATGAAAGCCGAAGGTGTAGACGGCGTCGTCGGCGGGCTTGTCGGAGCGCCCAAAGCCGAAAAAGTCCGGGGCGACCACACGGCTTCCGGTCGCGAGAAAATACGGAATCATCCGCCGATAGAGATAGCTCCACGTCGGCTGACCGTGCAGACAGAGAAAGACCGGCGCGGTCCTCGGTCCCTCGTCGAGGTACGACATCGTCAAGCCCGAATAACCGGCCAGGTCGTCGCGGCTAAACGCCTGCCAGGCAAAACCCGGCAGATTGGCGAAACGCTCCGGCGGCGTTTGCAGTATTTTGCTCATCTCATGCCCCAGGCAAGGCCAACAAAGCGTCCGATCGGTCGATAGCAGATTTCCAGCTGCGAGTATGCCGTAGGTGTGCCCGCGTGCGTTCTCGATGAGACGGGAAGCGCTTTGTCGGCTGGACCAACTTGATATATCGCCCGCAGGCAAAGTCATTGGTGCGTTTTGCCGACAAAGTGTCGCTGAGCACGGTCGCCCTTGCATTTCTACAGCAATGACAGGGAGTTCTTGACGAACGGCGAGCGGGCAGGAACAATGCGGTCAACTTGTTCTGATCGCGAAAAATCAAAAATTGGGAGGTCGCCATGACAATGCGCTTCATCGCCATGCTGTGCGCCACGGTAGCGGGCGCCGCCGCCGCGGTGCCCGCAACCGCCGAGGATACCGTCAAGCTCGCTTACGTCGATCCACTGTCCGGTGGCGGCGCCAGCATCGGTGAAGTCGGCTTGAAGACCTACAATTATCTCGCCGAAGTCACGAACGCGCAGGGTGGCATCGCAGGCCGCAAACTCGAGATTGTCGGTTACGACAACAAGCTCAACGCCCAGGAGACGCTCGTTCAGGTGCAAAAGGCAATCGATGCGGGAGTTCGTTTTATCACGCAGGGCAATGGCTCCGCGTTTGCCGCGGCGATCGAGGACTTCGTGACCAAATACAACGAGCGCAACCCGGGTAAGGAGGTGCTGTTTTTCAATTACGCCGCCGTCGATCCGGCTTTGACCAACGACAAGTGCAGTTACTGGCATTTCCGATGGGACGCGAATTCCGACATCAAGATGACGGCGCTGACGAATTACATGAAGACGCGCCCGAACATCAAAAACGTCTATCTGATCAATCAGGACTATTCATTCGGCCAATCGGTCCGCACCCAAGCCCGCAAGATGCTCGCCGAAAAACGGCCGGATATCCAGATCGTCGGCGACGAGGTGCATCCTTTGCTCAAGGTCACCGACTTCTCGCCGTATATCGCCAAGATCAAAGCTTCCGGCGCCGACAGCGTTATTACCGGCAACTGGGGTCAGGATTTTGCACTGTTGCTCAAGGCGGCCGCCGATGCCGGATTGCAGGTGGATTGGTATACCTATTATGCGGGCGGCACTGGTGGTCCGACGGCGATCAAGCAGGCGAATTTGCCGGATCGCGTGTATCAGATCAGCGAGGGCTTGCCGAATGCGCCCTATCCGCCGGCGCAGGATTTCGAAAAAGCGTTCCGCGCCAAGACCGGCGTCTCGCTGTTCTATCCGCGCGCGGTCAATGAGATCCGCATGTTCGCCAAGGCGGCGCAAGAGGCGAATTCAGTCGACCCGATCAAAATCGCCGCCAAGCTCGATGGCATGAAAGTCACCGTTCTCAACGGCGGCGACGGGTTCATGCGCTCCGAGGATCACCAATTCTTCCAACCCATGTACATCGCCAACCTTGGTCCCCTCGGCAAGGATCAGCCGTTCGACGAGGAGAACACCGGTTGGGGGTGGAAGGTGACCGGCAAGATCGACACGCAGGACACCATCCTGCCGACAACGTGCAAGATGAACCGGCCAAGCTGAGCTGACCGAACCGGTCGGTCGTGTTGGAGCTCGTCACCATATCGGCCCTGAACGGCGTGCTCTACGGCATGCTGCTGTTTCTCATGGCGAGCGGGTTGACGCTGATCTTCAGCATGATGGGCGTGCTGAATTTCGCGCACGCCAGCTTCTATATGCTGGGCGCCTTCTTCGGATTCCAGATCAGCGAGCTGATCGGGTTCTGGCCGGCTTTCTTCATCGCCCCCGTGTTGGTCGGAGGCATCGGAGCGTTAGTCGAGCGCTACGGTCTGCGATATGTCCACCGGCATGGCCCGGTGGCCGAACTCTTGTTCACGTTTGGCCTCGCCTTTGTCATCGTCGAGATCGTGCAGATGATCTGGGGCAAGGGTCCGGCCGACTATCGCGTGCCGTCGTCGCTTGATTTCAGCGCTTTCACGGCGTTCTCCACGAACTATCCGGCCTACAAAATGTTCGAGCTTCTGACCGCGATTGCGATTTTCGCGGTGCTCCTTTTGCTGCTGACGCGCACGCGCGTCGGTCTCATCATCCAGGCATCGCTTACCCATCCGCATATGGTAGCGATGCTTGGCCACAACGTGCCCAGGGTATTCATGCTGGTATTCGGGGTCGGCACCGGGCTGGCCGCGGTCGCCGGCGTCATCGCCGGTCCAGCGCTCGTGACCCAAGCGAATATGGCCGCTGCGCTCGGTCCGATTCTGTTCGTGGTCGTGGTTGTCGGCGGCCTTGGTTCGCTGTCCGGCGCTTTCCTGGCGTCACTGCTGATCGGGCTCGTGCAGACATTCGCGGTCTCAATCAATCTTTCGGTCGCCGACGTGTTGCGCCCCATCGGCGTTGCGGCGCCGAGCGGCGGCGCCCTGTTCGACGTGTGGAACGTCACCGTCGCGCAAATCGCACCGATCATCCCCTATCTGCTGCTGGTGCTGATCCTGATCTTCCGGCCGACGGGCCTCATGGGCTCGCGCGAACACTGAGCCGAGCATTGAGCGAAGCGGTAACCGATGTAGTCATGCCGACCCGACCGGCCTTCTCGGCGGGCTCTGCGGTCCGGCTAGCGGGCCCGTGGGCCGTGCTTGCGCTGGTGTTTGCGATGCTGCCAATGATTTTTGCCTCCGGCAGCGCTCTGACCATGCTCAGCCTCATGGGCATCATGATTGTGTTCGCCCTGTCCTACAACATGCTGCTCGGCGAAACCGGCCTGCTTTCGTTCGGTCACGCCGTCTATTACGGCCTCGGTGGATTCTTGGCGGTCCATGCCATGAACACCGTGATCCATGGTCGTCTGCCGGTGCCGCTTTTTCTGATCCCGTTGGTGGGTGCATTTAGCGGTCTCTTATTCGGCATCATCTTCGGGTCGGTGTCGACGCGCCGGGCCGGCACCGCCTTTGCCATGATCTCGCTCGGGCTCGGTGAACTCGTGGCTTCGAGCTCGCTGATCCTGCGCGGCTTTTTTGGCGGCGAGGAAGGGGTGAGCACCGACCGCACCAAGCTCATGCACGTATTCGGTCTCAATTTCGGCCCGCAGATCCAGGTCTATTACCTGATCGCCGGCTGGTGCCTCATTTGCATGATGGCAATGTATGCGCTGCGGCGCACGCCGTTCGGCCGAATCTGCAATGCGGTGCGCGAGAACGCCGAACGGGTGCAATTCATCGGCTACAGCCCGCAAGCGGTCAGATTCATCGCTTTCGCGCTGGCCGGCCTGTTCGCCGGCATTGCCGGAGCGCTTGCAGCGATCAATTTCGAGCTGGTCAATTCGTCAGCCGTCGGTGCCGAACAATCCGGGCTGGTGCTGCTCGCCGCGTATATCGGCGGCATTGGGAATTTCATCGGGCCCGTGATCGGCGCCATTCTCGTCACCTGGCTCGAAGTGATGCTGAGTGACGTCACCGATATCTGGCAGCTTTATTTCGGTCTTCTGTTCATCGGCGTGGTGATGTTCGCGCCGAACGGCATCGCCGGGCTGTTGACCATGCACGAACCGTTGTGGCGAGCGCGCGCTTTCGCGCCGTTGCTGCGGCTTGCTGCGACTTATCTGCTCGCGCTCATTGTGGCGCTGCCGACGCTTGCCGCCTTCATCGTCTTAATTGAAATGATCTACCATCGCAGCGTCAAAGCGTCCGAGGGTACGACGATAGCGATCTTTCACCTCACGCTCGACACCGCGAGCGTTCTGACCTGGCTGGCGGCGGTAGCGACACTCGTCGTCGGCTTTGCCCTGTTCCGCCGAACCTGGCCGATCGTAGGCGCCGCTTGGCACCATGCCGTCATCTATGCGCAGGCCGCGGGGAAAGTGAAATGACCGCGCCCGCGATCGAGCTCGTCGATGTGTACAAGAATTTTGGCCAGACTTCGATCATTCGCGGCGTGAGCTTTGCCGTGCCGGTCGGGGAAAGACACGCGATCATCGGGCCAAACGGCGCCGGCAAATCGACGCTGTTCAATCTGATCAGCGGCCGGCTTGCGCCAAGCGCCGGGACGGTGCGGCTCTGCGGCGAGAATGTCACCGGCCTGGCGCCGTATCAGATCAGCCGCCGCGGTCTCTCGCGCAGTTTCCAGGTCACAAACATCTTTCCGCGGCTCTCCGTTTGGGAGAATGTCCGGTGCGCGGTGCTGTGGCCGCTCGGTTACAGATATTCGTTTTGGCGCGGCGTCGAAGGTTTGGCCGACGTGCGCGAACGCACCGAAGCCATTCTCGACGAGATCGAGTTGCTCGATCGCAGTCACGTTCCTGCCGGCGTGCTCACCTACGCCGAGCAGAGGGCGCTGGAAATCGGCATTACCATTGCGGGCGACGCCCGCATCATTCTGCTCGACGAGCCAAGTGCGGGCATGAGCGCGGCGGAGGCCGCCCGCGCCGTGGCGCTCATCCGCAAGGTCAGCCGGGGGCGCACGTTGATGATGATCGAGCACGACATGGACGTGGTCTTCGACCTCGCCGACCGCATTTCCGTGCTGGTCTATGGTGAAATCATCGCCAGCGACGTTCCGGCGCGGATCAAGGCCAATGACGCCGTGCAAACCGCTTATCTGGGCACCGCGGCATGATGCTCGATGTGCGCGATCTTCATGCGTATTACGGCAAAAGTCACATCCTGCAGGGTGTCTCGCTTTTCGTCGATGCCGGCGAAATCGTCAGCATTCTCGGTCGCAACGGCGTTGGCCGCTCAACCACGTTGAAAGCCATCATGGGCGACGTGCCACCCCGGGGTTCGGTTGTTTTCAAAGGCGCAGCGATTGCCGGCCTGAAGCCATATGAGATCGCGCAACGAGGTGTTGGCTATGTACCGGAGGATCGAGCCATCTTCCCGACGCTGACCGTCGAGCAAAATCTGATCCTTGGCGTCAAGGCCGGCAAGAAGGCCACACGCTGGTGCATGGACGATACCTATCGGCTGTTTCCCCGGCTGGAGGAGCGCGCGAAGACGCCGGCCGGAGCGCTTTCGGGCGGCGAACAGCAAATGCTGACGATTTGCCGGACCCTGATGGGCGATCCCGATCTCATCATGGTCGACGAGCCGACGGAAGGGTTGGCACCGCAGATGGTCGAGCGGGTCGCCGAGCTTTTGCGCAGCATTGCCGAACGACGCATCTCCATCCTCCTGGTCGAACAAAAGCTCACGATCGCGATGCGCATTTCGCATCGCCTCTACGTGATGGGTCATGGCCGCATGGTGTTCGAAGGCACGCCCGCTGACCTTGGCGCTAATGACCAGGTGCGCCACGACTGGCTGGAAGTGTGAACGCCGGCGGACGGGAGAATGGCCGCGGTTTGACCGCTCTATGACGGACCGGAACTTCGACCTGCGATCGGCGCGATCAACTTCGCGCGAGCCCGGGTTAAGTCGCGGCTCGGTCTCTTGGAAAGCCTGCTCGCTGTCGTAAGCTCGCAATCAGAACGGGGGCAAGCGAAGCATTGCCATGGTCAAACAGATTTCGCTCTTTTTCGCCGGAGCCTTATCGGTCGCAGCCGCGCCGGCATTCGCGGCCGCCTGCCCGGGCGACAACGGTGGCATTACGCTCTCGCCGGGCTTCTGCGCCACGATCTTCGCCGATAATCTCGGCCATGTCCGGCATATGACGTTCGCGCCTAATGGCGTGCTCTACGTCAACACCTGGAGCGGCCGTTACTATCGCTATGACACGCCGCCGGCCGGCGGCTTCCTGATCGCGCTCAAAGACACGAAAGGCGCGGGCCAAGCCGACGTCATCGAGCGGTTTGGCGACGGCGTCCCGCAAGGGTCGGCCGGCGGCACTGGCGTCGGTTTCTACAACGGCTTCATCTACGCCGAGCAGAACGACAAGATTATCCGTTATGCGTTGCCGGGCGGCGCTCTGGTGCCGACGCAAGCGGCCGAGGTCGTCGTATCCGGTCTACCGCTTACCGGCGATCATCCGATGCATCCCTTCACCATCGACCCCAAGGGCAATATGTTTGTCGACGTCGCGTCGGCGACCAACGCGTGCCAGGCTGAAAACCGCGTCGCCGGTTCGCTGGGCCACGATCCGTGCACCGAACTCGAGACCCGCGCCGGCATCTGGCTCTATGACGCCAACAAGACCGGCCAGCATTTCTCACCAGCCGAGCGTTACGCGACCGGCATCCGCAACGGCGAGGGCTTTGCGTTCGATGGCGCTGGACGGTTGTTTGTGACCCAGCATGGCCGCGACCAGCTCTCGCAGAACTTTCGCAAGCTTTATACGCCCGAACAAAACGCCGGGCTGCCGGCGGAAGAAATTGTCGAACTGGTGCGTGGCGGCGCTTACGGCTGGCCGGAATGCTATTTCGACGGCTCACAGAAGAGGCTCGTCCTCGCGCCGGAATATGGCGGCGACGGCGGCAGCAAGGTCGGTGTCTGCGCCGAGAAAAGGGGGCCGGTGGCGTCCCTTCCCGCACACTGGGCGCCGAACGATTTGCTGATCTATCTCGGCGAGGCCTTTCCGGCGGCCTATCGGGGCGGCGCTTTTGTTGCTTTCCACGGTTCGTGGAACCGTGCGCCGGAGCCGCAGGGCGGCTACAACGTCGTTTATCAACCGCTGAAGGACGGCAAGGCGTCCGGCGATTTCGTCGTCTTCGCCGATGGTTTCGCCGGCGCGGTGAAGGAACCGGGCCGCGCGGCCTTCCGCCCCACGGGGCTCGCGATGGGACGCGACGGCGCGCTCTATATTTCGGACGATCGGCACGGCCGGATCTGGCGCGTGACCTATCACGGCGACGCCAATGCGGCGGTCGCGCCGGCGCCTGCGGTTACCGCCTTAAGCTCCGGCGAACCGGGACCACCCGAAGGCACGCATCCTGACGCCGGACGGCTCGACATTGCGTCGCTGCCGGTGCCAGCAGGCGCGACTAAAGAGCAAGTCGCGCTCGGCGACCGCATCTATCATGGCGAAGCCGCCGACGGCACCTGCACCGGCTGTCATGGCTCGGACGCCAAGGGTTCGCCGGAAGCGCCGTCGTTGGTCAGCGGGACGTGGGTGTTCGGCGACGGCAGCCTCAAAGCGATTACGCAGACCATCGCCAATGGCGTGCCGAAGCCACGCAATTATTCCGATCCGATGCCGCCGCGCGGCGGCACGGCTCTGTCGGATGCGGACGTCGCCGCGGTTGCCGCCTATGTTTGGGCGATCAGCCATCGGGCTGCGAAGTAACTTCCGATAAGCCCTCTAACGAAACGGCCGCTTGATCCCTCGAGCGGCCGCTTCTCGCTGCGCCTGCCGGTTGGGCCGGCTTTAGCCCCAACGGATGGCGATGGCATTGCCGATCGGCAACGGTCGCGTGCGCACCCGGTTGCCGTCGTTGCCCGATTGCACGAGCCACTGGCCGTTTTCGTAACCGACGATCTTGCCGACGTGATGCGCCCAAACCACCACGGCGCCGACACCGGCGGGTCCGGCGTGGCCCCAATGCGCCCAGGTACGCGCCAGATTGTATTCCGGGCCGGGGTCGCCGCTTACCAATTGGCGCATCTGCCACCCGCACCAGGCGCGCGGGCGTCCGCCGGAGCCGCCCTGATAAGCGGATTGCGCCGACCAACTGAACGCTTCGGTCGCTGCGCTTTGATAGCCGAACGCCGCAGCATAATTTTGCTCGGCCGCCGGCGCGGAACGACGCGCAACGAAATGACGCCCGCTCGCTTGATAAAAGGCGTGCCGCGGTGTGGCGGCATAATGATGAGACTCCCGCGCTTGCGCGGTCTGGGCAAAAACCACTGTGGCCGCGATCGCGGCGGTCAATGTCGATAGCTTCATTCCTCAAAGTCCTCGTGCTGTTGAAGATAGAGTTTCGTTCGCCGGCAAAAAAACCTCGCCCAAACCGTCAGGTTTGCGCGAGGCTAAGCAGACGAAAACGCCTCGCTGTTAAGCGAGGCGAGAGTGGGTCATAGCATCTTGCGAGTTTATTGGTCGCCGCTATATCCGCATGGCTCTTATTTGTTTACTGGCCGTGCGCGCCAAATTTTGGTCACTTTCGGACCAGCGAAAACGCGTTAATCTTTTTGTTGATTCTTTGACGCTGCGCCGCGCCGCGCAAAAATGCCGGCGACGCCGGCTAAGATGCATGCTTACTGGAAGTCCGTCGACTACCGCTGTTTTTTGTTGTCGGTTCATTCAAGTTTGTTGTTGGCCGGCCCAAAGTTATCCCCAAGTTTTCAAAAACAAAAATACTATCGGACGATTTTGAATTGTAAGCTCAACGAATCGGCCCGCGCGGATCAATAGCGTTTTCGTTTCATTGCAGTGCCAGCGCGCTCTGTTGCGTTGATTGCCACTCGCTTCTTGAGGAAGCCTGCCATGAACCGACAAGAATGGAATCAATACGCCGCCGCGTTCGAGACCGAAATCTGCGATATCACGCTCGACGAAACCAACAACCAGCTGAGCCGGTTCGTCAACGCCGCGGGCTTGCCGCCGAATCCGGTGCTCGTCGATCTTGGCTGCGGCATCGGCAGCTTCATCGACAAGTTCGGCAACCGTTTTCGCCAGATCATCGGGGTTGAATATGCAGCGCGGATTATCGCCCGAGCAAAAGAGCGCTGCGGCGAGCGCGCGGGTATCACATGGCTGACCATGGACATTTCGCGTGCGTTCGAGGTGATCGGGACCTGCGCCGACATGGTGGTGTGTTTGAATGTCATCACGTCCCCGAGCGCGGCGAAGCGCAATTCGCTCTGGTCGTGTCTCGCCAAGGTCACCAAGCCAAAGGGCTTCGCCCTGATCGTGGTGCCGTCGCTCGAGTCGAGCGTGATGGTGGAAGAACTCGAGGGCGCCACCGCGTCCTCGGACGACGGACTGGTGAAGCGCGAAGACAGTTGGCAAAAACATTTTGGGCGTAGTGAGCTGACGGCGACGCTCGCCGAGCTCGGCTTCGTCGTCAGGCGCATGGGCCGGGTGCATTACCCCTGGTCGACCGAGGGGTTGCGAAAGCCGCGTTCGGATGACCGCCGCCCGTGGGACTGGATTTGCCTTGCCCAGCGCGTGGCGGCTTGAGCGCCTGAAGGTCCCGGCGCGGCGCTTGCGCCGCGGGTTTATGCTCCGCCGGAACCGGTGCCGCCGCCGCGGTCAATGTAGCGGCAAGCCCCACGCGCTGCCGAGCAAATGAGAAAATCGTGGCCGCCTTGCGGCAAACCGCGCGCGATCAAGCATGATCCTATTCATCACGAGTATAAAGACAAGGCAAACGAGAGATCGTTTCTATTTCGACGGAAGCCGTTAACGCGGTCCTCAAGTTAAAGTCATAGCCATGCTTGAGCTGGATTTTGGCGTCGAAACGTGAGCATCGAATCAGCGAGTTCGAGCGATATCAGGACACACGCGCCGATATGTGAAAGTGCGTGAAGGAGTTCGGAATGAAAGCCGAAAGCAAAAGTGAGAAATGCGACGGAGATCACCCGCTTTACGGTTTGCTGACATCGAACGGCCGAAACGACGTGTCGAGCGGCATGGTCAAACGCTCGCTGCAGGCGGTCCGCGTCCATCTCGGAATGGAAGTTGCTTACGTCTCGCAATTCGTCGGCGACCGCACCGTATTCCGCGAAGTCGATGCTCCGGGTCTAGAGCACGTCATCAAAGTCGGTGATTCCATGTCTCTGGACGACGTCTACTGCCGGCATATTCTTGAAGGCCGGTTGCCGCAGCTCATCGCCGACACGTCAACGCAGCCGGTGGCGGCAAGCATGCCGATCACGCGAGCAATCCCTATCGGCAAGCATCTGAGCGTGCCGGTTCGTTTGCCCGACGGCACCGTGTATGGGATGTTTTGCTGCGTCGGCCTCAAAGCCGACCCGTCGCTGCATCAGCGCGATCTTCAGGTCATGAAGGTTTTCGCCGATCTCGCCGCCTTCGAGATCGGCCGCGAAATCGAAACTGCCAAAATTACGGCGGACAAGCGCGAACGCATCGAGAGCATCATCGAGAAGGGGCAAATGTCGATTGCCTACCAGCCGATTTGGAGGCTCGCCAACGACCGACCGATCGGCTTTGAATGCCTGGCGCGCATCGCCACCGAGCCGCGGCGGTCGCCGGACAAGTGGTTTGCGGACGCCGCCGAGGCCGGTTTGGACACGATGCTTGAATTGGCGGCGATCGAGCGCGGTCTGACAGCATTGGAAGCGTTGCCGTGGGACGTTTATGTCGCCGTGAACGTATCGCCGAAAACGATTCTGAGTGCTGCTCTGCAGAACCTGCTCTCCGGAATGCCGGCGGAACGTATCGTCCTGGAAATTACCGAGCACGCCCATGTCGACGATTATGACGCGTTGCTTGGTGCCCTTCAGCCCCTGAGGAAGAACGGCATGCGACTCGCGGTCGACGACGCCGGTGCCGGCTATTCCGGCTTGCAGCACATCCTTCAGATCCGTCCGGATCTGATCAAACTTGATATGACGCTCACTCGCCACATCAACCTGGATCCGGCGCGCAAGGCGCTCGCCTCGGCGCTGGTCGCCTTCGCCCGCGATACCGGCAGCGGGATCATCGCCGAGGGCGTCGAAACAGCGTCCGAACTCGAGACGCTGCGCGGCCTTGGAATTGAAAAAGCGCAAGGGTATTTCTTGGGACGGCCGACGCCGATCGTCGACGCGGTGAAGCTCCTGCGACGACAAACGGCCGCCCAACGCGTCGCCTAGCGCCGCTTACGCCGCGCGCTTGCGCTCCTGCGGAGTAAGCGAAATTGTCAGCCGGTCGGTGCCGCGCAAAACGTCGAGTGCAACGACTTTGCCGATCTTCTCGCCGGTGAGGGCGCGAATAAGGTCGTCGGCACCGGTAATGCCGATGCCGTCGAGCGAGAGCACGATGTCGCCGGCCTTGAGCCCGGCGCGATCGGCGGCGCTGCCGGATTCCACCGTGCCGACCATCACGGCATTGTCCTGCATCAGTCCGGCACGGCGCAGCCGCCGCGGGATCGTCATCTGCTGCGCGGAAATGCCGATGAAGGCGCGGCGCACGCGGCCGTGCCGCACCAGTTCGCCAAGCACGAAGCTTGCGGTGTTCGCGGCGACCGCAAAGCAGATGCCCTGCGCGCCCATGATCACCGCGGTGTTGATGCCGACGACTTCGCCATGCGACGAGACCAGCGGGCCGCCGGAATTTCCCGGGTTAAGCGCCGCATCGGTCTGGATCACGTCGTCGATCAGGCGGCCGCTGCGGGCGCGCAACGAACGACCGAGCGCCGAGACGACGCCGGTGGTCACCGTCGACTCAAAGCCGAGCGGGTTGCCGATGGCGATCGCCAATTGGCCGCGCTTCAAGCGCTTGGAATCGCCGAGCGCCGCCGCCGGCAGCGTGACCGGTTCGTCGACGCGGATCAGCGCAAGATCGGTGTCGGGGTCGTCGCCGACGAGCCGCGCGCGCAAATCCTGGCCGTCGGCCGTGGTAACCGCGATGCGCGCGCCACCGCCGACCGCGCCGGCGACGTGGCTGTTGGTCAAAATGAGGCCGTCGGGTGCGACAACGACGCCCGAGCCGGAACCGCCACGCGCCTCGCGGCCGCGGCTTTGGCCCTGGCTCGAATTCGGCCGCACGGCCAGCCCAACCACGGCAGGCCCGACGCGGTCGACTACGTCGATCACCGCGCGCGAATAGGCATCGAGCAGCGCCTGATCGTCGGCGGGAATAGCAAACTCACTGGCGGGAGCGGAGTTAGCCCCGCCCAGCCCGCCATCGCTTAAGGGCATGATCTTCACGGTTTTTCGCCTTGTTTGACCGGCGTCGCAGCTTGCGATAGCCGATCAGCACATATGGTTATTCGGCGCCGGGCGCGAAAGGGCAACGATTGTTGCTGCGACGGCCCTGGGCAATCGCCTATGGTGCGCACGAGGGAGACTTGATGGAAACGGCGAATATGGCGCGGCCGGCTGCCGCCGTCCTTTTGGCAACCGCGCTTGTGGTCCTCGCCGGCTGCGGCCAAGGGCAAAAGCAAGCGTCCGGTCCGCCGGCTCCGAACGTGAGCGTGGCCAGGCCGGTCGAGCGCACCGTCATCGACCAAGACGAATATGTCGGGCGTTTCCTCGCCGTCGATTCGGTCGAAGTCCGCTCCCGCGTGTCCGGCTATCTCACCGAGATTCACTTCACCGACGGGCAGACGGTCAAGAAGGGCGATCTGCTCTTCGTCATCGATCATCGGCCGTTTCAGATCGCGCTCGACCAGATGCGCGCCAATCTCGCGCAGGCACGCGCCAACCTCGCTTTCACCGAAGCCGACCTCGCCCGCGGCGAGGAGCTTGTCCACAACAAGACCATCACAGAGCAGACCTACGACCAGCGCAAGCAGGCAAAAAGCGTGGCCCAAGCCTCGGTCACGTCGCAAGAGGCCATGGTCCATCAGGCTGAGCTCGATCTGAACGAATATTCCGAACTGCGCGCGCCGATCGACGGGCGCATCGGCGACCGCCGCGTCTCCATCGGCAACCTGGTGACCGGTGGCAACGGCAGCAACACGACACTCTTGGCGACCATCGTGTCGGTGGATCCGATCCGTTTCGAGTTCACCTTCGACGAGGCCTCTTACCTGCGCTATCAGCGCTTCGCCGGGACCAATACGCAAATGGCGAACGGCCAGGGCGGCGTTGCCGTGGCGCTGAAGCTGATCGACGAGCCGGATTTCGCCCACACCGGCCGGATGGATTTTGTCGACAACGCCATCGACCGCTCTTCCGGCACGATCCGCGGCCGGGCCGTCTTTGCCAACTCGAAAGGATTGTTTACGCCGGGCATGTTCGGCCGCGTCCGCGTTCCCGGCTCGCCGCCCTATACGGCCTTGCTCATTCCGGACGCCGCGATCAACACCGAGCAGTCGCGCAAATACGTACTGGTGGTCGACGACGGCAGCGTCGCGCGGCTTAAATACGTCGTCCCCGGCCAGCTCGATGACGGCATGCGCGTGATCCGCGAGGGCCTGACCGCATCGGATCGCGTCATCGTCAATGGCCTGATGCGCGCGCGGCCCGGGGCGAAGGTCGCGGCGCAGGAAGAGGCCGCGCCGGCTGCGTCATCGGCATCGACCGACGCCAACAAAGGCTCGCCGCAGCCGAAGGCGGATTGAGCGGCTATGCGCCTGTCGCACTTTTTCATCGATCGGCCGATCTTTGCCGCGGTGATCTCGATCGTCATCACCATCCTCGGCGCGGTCTCGTTCTATCGGCTGCCGATCGCGCAATATCCCGAGATCGCCCCGCCGCTGATCAGCGTCACCGGTCAATATCCCGGCGCCAGCGCCGAGGTCGTTGCCTCGACCGTGGTCACCCCGATCGAGCAGCAGATCAACGGCGTCGAGAACATGATCTACATCGCGTCGAACTCGACGTCCGACGGGCGTTTCTCGATTGCCGTCAGTTTCGAGCTCGGCACCAATCTCGATATCGCGCAGGTGCAGGTGCAGAACCGCGTCGCCATCGCTACGCCCCGGCTGCCGGTCGACGTGCGCAACATCGGCGTCGTGGTGCAAAAATCGTCGCCCGATTTGATGATGGTCGTGCACCTCTATTCGCCCGACAAATCGCGCGACTCGCTGTTCATTTCCAACTATGCGACGCTCGAAATCACCGACGCGGTCACCCGCGTCGACGGGGTCGGCTCAATCACGGTGTTCGGCGCGCGCGACTATTCGATGCGCGTGTGGCTCGACTCCAACCGCCTGCAGTCGCTCGGGCTGACAGCGAACGACGTCACCGCCGCACTGCAGGGCCAGAACATCCAGGTCGCCTCCGGCAACCTCGATCAGCCGCCGGTGGCGCAGCCGGGCGCCTTCCAGGTCGCGGTGCAGACGCTCGGCCGTCTCGCCGATCCGGAAGAGTTCGCTGCAATCGTGATCAAACAGACGCCGAGCGCGGTGGTGCGGTTGCGGGACGTCGCCAAGGTGGAGCTGGCGGCGCTCGATTATTCGTCGAACTCCTATCTCGACCATTATCCGGCGGTCGGACTCGCCATTTTTCAGCGCCCCGGCTCGAACGCGCTGGAGACTTCGACCGCGGTGCGCGAGCTGATGGAGAAATTGTCGAAGCGCTTTCCGCCCGGCGTCAAATACGACATTTTCTTCGACCCCACCCAATTTATCCGGCAATCGGTCGATGCGGTGATCGAGACCATCGGCGAGGCCATCGTGCTCGTCGTGCTGGTGGTGATTCTGTTTCTGCAAACCTGGCGCGCGGCCATCATTCCGCTGGTGGCGATCCCGGTGTCGCTGGTCGGCACGTTTTTCTTCATGGGAGCGTTCGGCTTCACGCTCAACAATCTGTCGCTGTTCGGGCTGGTGCTGGCGATCGGCATCGTCGTCGATGACGCTATTGTCGTCGTCGAGAATGTTGAGCGCAACATTGCCTCCGGGCTTGCTCCGCGCGAAGCAGCCAAAAGGAGCATGTCCGAGGTCGGCTCGGCGCTCATTGCGATTGCGCTCGTGCTGTGCGCGGTGTTCGTGCCGTCGGTGTTCATCACCGGCATTTCAGGGCAATTCTACCGGCAATTCGCGCTCACGATCGCCGGCGCCACCATCATCTCGCTCATCGTTTCGCTCACCCTGTCGCCGGCGATGTGCGCGCTGTTGCTGAAGGCGCACGAGCCGACCCATCGCGATCGCTGGTGGGAAGCGCCGATTCACAAGTTCTTTGCCTGGTTCAATTGGGGCTTCAACGAGCTGGGCGAGGGCGTCTCCTGGCTGGCCAGCCGCACCGTCCGCCGTTCGGTGCTGATGGCCGCGATCTATCTCGTCGTCATCGGGTTCGGGTTGAACGCCTTTAGGCAGACGCCGGTCGGGTTCATTCCGCAGGTCGACGGCGGCTATATCATCGTCGTAGTTCAGCTGCCGCCTGGCGCCTCGCTGTCGCGCACCGACGAGGTGCAGCAGCGCGCGGTCGACCTGGCGCTGCAGGTGCCCGGCGTCGCCCACGGGGTCAACGTGGTCGGCTTTTCCGGCGCGACCTTCACCAACTCGCCCAATTCCGGCGCGATCTTCCTGACGCTCAAGCCGTTCGAGGAACGCGCGCGCGATCCGCGCCAATCGGCGACGGCGATCCAGGCGGCCTTGAACCGGCAGCTGTCGCAAATTCAGGAAGGCTTTTTGATCGCGGTGCTGCCGCCGCCGGTGCGCGGCATCTCTAATTCCGGCGGTTTCCGCATGATTATCGAGGATCGGGCGGGCCGCGGCGCGGCGGCATTGCGCACGGTGGCAGGCGATTTCATGGCGCGCGCCCTGCAAACCCCGGGTCTGGCGCAAGTGTTCACGTTGTTCGAGACCTCGACACCGCAGGTCTATCTCGACATCGACCGCACCAAGGCGCAGCTCCTCGGCGTCAACGTCCAGGACGTCTTCAACGCCCTGCAGGTGTTTATCGGCTCGGCCTACGTGAACGACTTCAATCTGTTCGGGCGCACTTTCCGCGTCACCGCGCAGGCGCGCGACCAGGACCGGCGCGATGTCAGCGATGTCCTTAAGATTCGCGTGCGCAATTCAAATGGCGATACCGTGCCGCTTGGTTCGTTCACCACCGTGCACGACATATCCGGCCCATTCCGCGTGCCGCATTACAATCTCTATCCGGCGGCCGAGATGGATGGCGCGCCGGCGCCCGGTTATTCGCAAGGGCAGGGCATCGACACTATGGATCGGCTGGCGGCCGAGATGCTGCCCGACGGTTTCGCCACCGAGTGGACGTCGCTCGCTTTCCAGCAGATCAGGGCCGGCAATACCGCCACGTTCGCCTTCGTGTTGGCGGTGGTGTTCGTGTTTCTGGTGCTCGCCGCGCAGTATGAAAGCCTCACCTTGCCGCTGGCGGTGATCTTGATCGTCCCGATGTGCCTGGTTGCGGCGATTGCCGGCGTGATCCTGCGCGGCATGGACAACAATATTCTCACCCAGGTCGGCTTTGTCGTGCTCATCGGGCTGGCCGCGAAGAACGCCATCCTGATCGTGGAATTTGCGCGCCAGCTCGAGGATCAGGGCCGCAGCCGCTGGGACGCCGCGGTCGAGGCGACGCGGCTGCGCCTGCGGCCGATCCTGATGACCTCGTTTGCCTTCATCCTCGGTGTGACGCCCTTGGTGTGGGCGGTCGGCGCCGGCGCCGAGTTGCGGCAAGCGCTCGGCACCGCGGTGTTCTTCGGCATGATCGGCGTGACCGCATTCGGGCTTATTTTCACCCCGGTATTCTACGTCATCGCCCGTTGGGTCGCTTCGCTCGGATCGCGGCACGGGGAAAAAGGACAAAAGGCGGAGCAGCCGGCGGAGTAACGAGCGGGCACGCTGTCGGAAAAAACGGAGATTCAAGGAATGGAAAACGCGAAACGGTTTGCGTGCTTGGTTGCTTGTACGCTCGCTTTCGGCGCACCGGCGCTCGCCCAGGAGAATGTTCTTCGCGTCGGCATCATCACCGACATGAGCGGTCAGTATAAGGACGGCAACGGGCCGGGCTCGGTGATTTCAGCCGAGATGGCAGCGGAAGAAGTCGGCGGTGTCGTCGCCGGCCGCAAGGTCGAAATTATCTCCGGCGATCATCAGAACAAGGCGGATATCGCCAGCGCCATTGTGCGTGAATGGATCGACAACAAGCATGTCGATGTGGTCGCCGAAGGCGTCAATTCGGCGGTGGCGCTAGCGATCATGAATGTCACGCGCGACCGCAACAAGTTGTTTCTGATTTCCGGCGCCGGCTCCTCCGACATCACCGGCAAAAACTGCACGCCGACCAGCATTCAGTGGACTTACGATACCTACGCCTCGTCCAACGCCACCGCCAAGGCGGTGGTCAAGCGCGGCGGAAATTCATGGTTCTTCCTCACCGCCGATTACGCCTTCGGCCATGCGCTCGAGCGCGACGCCTCTAAGGCAGTGATCGCGGCCGGCGGCAAGGTGATCGGCGCGGTGCGTCACCCCTTCGACGCCGGCGACATGTCCTCGTTCCTGTTGCAGGCGCAGGCCGCCAAGCCCGATATCTTGGGCCTTGCCAATGCCGGCGCGGATTTCCGCAACGCCGTGGCGCAAGCCGACGAATTCGGCATTCGCTCGGGCGGAACAAAGATCGTCGCGCTGCAGGTGACGTTGACCGACGTGCCGGCGCTCGGGCTCGAGCATGCCCACGACCTCCTCTTCACCGATTCCTTCTATTGGGATCGCACGCCGGAAACCCGCGCGTTCGCGCAAAGCTTCTACAAGCGCCACGGTGCGATGCCGACGTCCTATCAGGCCGGCGTCAATTCGGCGTTGCGCCATTACTTCAAGGCGGTGGCGGCCACCAATTCCACCGACACCGCGACGGTCATGGGCTGGATGCGCGCCAATCCGATCAACGACTTTTTTGCCCAAGGCGGCAAAATCCGCGAGGACGGCCGCATGGTGCACGACATGTATCTCATGCGCATCAAGAAGCCCGAGGAATCCAAGAGCAAGTGGGACCTCTATGAGTATCTCGATACGGTCCCCGGCGATCAGGCGTTCCGACCGCTGGCGGAAGGCGGCTGTCCGCTCGTCAAGCCATAGCAGCTTGCCGTAGCGGTGGTTGGCGCGGGTTCGGCCGTAACGCGCCGGTTGGGTTGGCGTTTCGCGCAGGCCCGCGGTAGCTTCCTTTGGACTTTTTGAACCACACAAGGCGTGCCGAGGGGAAATGCCGTGTCGGCACCCTGGATTGTCGTCACCGGGCTCGACGGATCGGGCAAGACGCATCTGGTCGATTGGCTGGCGCTCGCGACGCGCTCGCAAAAATTCCACCTGCCGTACCACGACTTCGTGCGCGCCTGCCTGGCGCGCTCCGGCGACGGATCTCAATTCGGCGATGTCCACACCGATCGGCTGCTGTTCGCTCTGGATGGCCGGCTGGCCAACTATCAAATTCGCCAATGGCGGGCTGCCGGCGTCAGTCTGGTTTCGCAACGCGGCTGGACTGACAACTTCGTGTTCGGCGCCGTGCAAGGCGTGTCCTACGAAGAAACCGAAGAGTTGCTGCGTTCGTACGAATTGGAGCGCGCGTCGGCCTACATTCATTTGATCGCCGAACCGCACGCCGCGTTCGAGCGTATCAAGAACGATCCGGAACACGACAAATACGAGACGGCGGATTTTCTGGTGCCGCAACATGGCGAGACCATGCGGTTGTTCGATGAAGTGATGCGCAAAAATCCGACTCTGCGCGAGTTCCACGATATTCCCGCGGTGCTTATCGATACGACGGCAAAGAGCAATGCCGAAATTTGCAATGAGGCTCGCCGGTTTCTGGCGCGCGCGGTGCCGACGCTCGCCTGGGACACTGACGCTAAAGCCAGCCCGGCGGCGAATTGAAAATATTATTGGCTTGAGGGGCGCTGTCCGACGCGTGATTTGCCTTGCGCGGCTTGCAACGGACGCGAATAATTGCGGCGCTTCCGGGAGGCGATGATGGTTTTCACCTTTCTCCGTCATGGCTCCAACGTTTGGCTCGCGCTTTTGCTGGCGGCGTTGATTGTTTGCTTCGCCGCAGGCGTGCTCGCCTTTTCGCTGTTATGGGCCGCGGTCGGCGCGCTGAGCTTCTACACCAGCGAATACGGCTTTCATCGTTTCGGCTTCCACGCCGAGCCGTCGCGCTTTGCTTTCGTGCGCAAATTGCAGCATCGGCTGCATTACGATCATCACGCCGCCCCGGACCGGCTCGATCTGTTGTTTCTGCCGGTCTGGTTCCTGGTGCCCAATCTGGCACTGACGGCGCTGATCTTTGCGCTGTTGTTCGGATGGAATGTCGTTGCTTCGGCGATGTTAGGCGTGACGCTGGCGATCTTTCATTACGAATGGGTGCACTATGTCGCCCATATTCCGTATCAGCCGCACACCGCCATCGGGCGCTGGATCAAGCAATATCACCTGCGCCACCACTATATCAGCGAGAAATTCTGGTTCGGGGTGAGTAATCCGTCGATGGATTTCGTCGGCGGCACCTATAAGGCCGCTCGCGAGGTCGAGCGCAGCGGCACGACGCGCAAGCTTTACGGCTAGAAGGGTGCTTTCGTCGCGAAGGGAGAAGAGCCATCGATATCCGCCTGGCGCTCTTACATTCATCGTCTTTTTTGTGTTGATGCGGCTCGTTTCGCCGCTCGCCGGGCTCGCCGCGGCGTTCTGGTTCACGCAGTGGTATCCGGCTCTGGTGCAGCTCCGCGCCGGGCTTGCCGGGACCCTCTGATGGCGGGCGTATGACCGCCGCCGGCCCGCACGAATCCCACCATCGCGTCTCGTCCGCGCGCGAGCGGTCTGGACGCGCGTCGTTACCCCACCCTGGCGTCGGTGACTGAGAATCCTATATCGTGAGGCGCTGTATCCTCCGAAGGGAGGGTCGCATCAACCCCCGGGCGGTCGCTCCATATGGGAGACTTGCCATGACGACTCTCAAAATCAACGGCGAAGACAAGACATTCGACGCGCCCGATGACATGCCGCTGTTGTGGGTCCTGCGCGACCTGCTCGGCATGACCGGCACCAAGTTTGGGTGCGGTATCGCCCAATGTGGCGCCTGCACCGTTCACCTCGATGGCAAGCCGGTGCGATCCTGCCTGCTTCCGGTCAGCCTGGTCGGCGACAGAGCCGTTACCACCATCGAAGGCATCGGCGCCACGCCGGCCGGCGCGCAAGTCCAAAAAGCATGGCTCGATCTTGAGGTCATTCAATGCGGTTACTGCCAGTCCGGGCAGATCATGTCGGCCGCGGCGCTGCTCGCGGCGACGCCGCAACCCGACGACGCCGACATCGATGCGGCGATGGCGGGCAATATCTGCCGTTGCGGAACTTACGTTCGGATTCGTGAAGCGATCAAGCGCGCCGCCGGCGGCGCGGGCCGGACATAGGAGGCCGCGATGGACCCGGTCGAGAATTTCGCCCACGCGGCATCGCGGCGCTCATTGCTTAAAGGCGGCTTGGCCGCCGGTCTGACCTTGGCGTTTCACCTGCCCGTTCGCGCGATGGACGATCCGGCACAAACTGGCGATCGCGCCGATCAATTCGCGCCGAACGCCTTTATCCGCATCGATCACGCCGGCAAGACCACAATGGTCATGCCGCAGGTTGAGATGGGGCAAGGCGTTTACACCGCGATCCCGATGCTTATTGCCGAGGAGCTGGATGCCGACTTCGGCAAGATCGTGCTGGAGAACGCGCCGCCGAGCGACAAGCTCTATGCAAATCCGCTGTTTGGCATTCAGGCCACCGGTAACTCGAATTCCATCCGCGCCTTCTGGAAGCCGCTGCGCGAGGCGGGCGCCGCGGCCCGGCTGATGCTGATTGAGGCCGCCGCCCAACAATGGCAGGTCGATCCGGTGACGTGTTCGACAAGCAACGGCGTCGTCAGCCACGCACCCAGCGGCCGAATGCTCGCTTACGGCGATTTGGTTGATGCTGCGAACGTTTTGCCGGTGCCTAAAAATCCTCCACTCAAGGGACCGAAGGATTTCAAACTGATCGGCAACCCGGTGAAACGGCTGGACACTCCCGACAAGACCGACGGCAAGGTGATCTACGGCATAGACGCGATGCTGCCGGGAATGCAATTTGCGACCATTGCGCAGTGTCCGGTATTCGGCGGCAAGGTCGGCCATGTCGACGACAGCGCGGCTAAACAACTTCCCGGCGTTCGGCAGATCGTCGTGCTTGACGATCTTGTCGCGGTCGTCGGCGATCATACCTGGGCGGCCAAAAAGGGGCTCGATGCGCTCGTCATCGTTTGGGATGAAGGCGCCAACGCGACGCTTAATTCAAGCGACATTTGGAACCAGCTGCGCGCCGCCAGCAAGAAGGATGGCGTGATCGCGAAATCGCTGGGCGACGTCGGTAAAGGATTGGCGCTGGGCGACAGATTTGATGCCGACTACGAACTGCCGTTTTTGGCCCATGCGCCGATGGAGCCTGTCAACTGCACGGTGCATGTGACGGCCGAAGCCTGCGAGGTGTGGACCGGGACGCAGGCGATGACGCGGATACAGAAATTCGCCGCCGAAGCCGCCGGGTTGCCGATCGACAAGGTCATCATTCACAACCACCTGCTTGGCGGCGGTTTTGGCCGCAGGCTCGAAGCGGACATGGTGGCGGCCGCCGTGCGCATCGGCAAACACGTCGACGGGCCGGTCAAAGTGTTCTGGACGCGCGAAGAGGATATTCGGCACGATATCTATCGTCCGGTTTATCGCGACGTCATTTCGGCGACGTTGTCCGGCGGCAGGATTCTTGCCTGGAAATATCGCGTCTGCGGCTCCTCGGTCATGGCGCGCTGGTTTCCGCCGGGCTACCAGAACGGCATCGACATCGACGCGGTCGATAGCGCCGTCGATAATCCCTATGACATTCCGAACTTCCAGGTCGAATATGTCCGCGTCGAACCGACGGCTGTGTCGACCGGGTTCTGGCGCGGCGTCGGGCCCAACAATAATGTCTTTGCGACCGAATCCTTCATGGATGAGCTGGCGCGCAAGGCCGGCGCCGATCCGATTGCGTTTCGCATCGGGATGCTCGACAAGACGCCGCGACTGAAGGCGGCTCTCCAGCTCGTCGCCGAAAAATCCGGTTGGGGTCAGCCGCTGCCGCCGCGAACCGGCCGCGGCGTCTGCGCGCAGCCCTCGTTCGCCAGTTTCATCGCTACGGTGGTCGAGGCTGAAGTCGACGAAAGCGGCGAGGTGCATCTGCGCAAGATCAACGCGGTTGTCGACACCGGTATCGCGGTCAATCCGGATACCATCGTGGCGCAGCTTCAGGGCGGCTTGATCTTCGGCCTGACGGCCGCGCTCTATGGCGAGATCACTCTCGAGAGAGGCCGCGTCCGTCAATCGAATTTCAACGACTACCGCATGCTGCGGATCGACGAGGTTCCGCCGATCAATGTGCACGTCGTCAAAAGCGGCGAAGATCCCGGCGGCATCGGCGAAACCGGGGCAACCGCCGGCCCGCCCGCACTGCGCAACGCCATTTATGCCGCGACCGGTATAGCGTTGCGGCGGCTTCCCATCGATCGCGCCGCGCTCGCGCTGCCGCGGAAGGCGTAAATCATGAGCACGCGGACATCACGCCGTACGATTATAGGCGCCGTCGTCATCGTCATTCTCGCAATCGGCTTTGCGTTCGCTTGGAAAATCTTCAATCCAGGCCCGTTGGCGTTCGCGCAAGGGGGTACGGTGGCGCTGGCGGATTATCATTCTGCCGATCCGACTGGCGTACCTGCCGCTCTCAAGAACGCCGATCTCGTCACCCGCGGCGAATATCTCGCCCGCGCCGCGGATTGTGTGGTCTGCCACACCACGCCAGGCGGCGCGCCGTTCGCCGGCGGACTGGCGATCCCGCTGCCTTTCGGCACGATTTATTCGACCAACATCACGGCAGACAAAGCGACCGGCATCGGCGATTACAGCGATCAGGATTTTCTCAACGCCGTTCACCGCGGGCTGCGCCGCGATGGCGTGCATCTCTACCCGGCGATGCCATATCCGTCCTACACCTACCTGACCGATGCTGATACGTTGGCAATCAAGGCCTATATTTTTAGCCTGCCGCCGGTTCGCGCGGTTAATCGCGCCGACACGCTGGAGTTTCCGTTCAATCAGCGCTGGGTGATGGCGTTCTGGTCATTTTTCTTCAACGCTGACGCACGCTTTGCGCCAAACCCGGCGCAAAGTCCGGAGTGGAACCGGGGCGCTTACTTGGCCGAAGCGTTGGCGCATTGCGGCGAATGCCACACGCCGCGCAATCTCGGTTTCGCCCTCGACAATCGTAACAAATTCGCCGGTGCCCTAACCGCGGGCTGGCGCGCGTTCAACATTACGTCCGACCGTGGCACGGGCATCGGCGCCTGGAGCGACGATCAGGTGGCCGCCTATCTGCATGCCGGCCACGCCACGGGCCGCGGCACGGCCGCCGGACCAATGGGCGAGGCCGTGGACCAGAGCTTTAGCCGGATGACGCCTTCCGACATTAGATCGCTGGTCGTTTATTTGCGCAGCGTGCCGCCGATCGCGTCCGCAGAGCCGGCGACGATCGCGCCGCCGGCGGCGGCATCGCCCAGCGAAGGCGGTGTGGGGTCGGATACTCTCGGCAAGCGGGTGTTCGAAGGCGCATGCGTTAGCTGCCACAGCTGGACAGGCGTCAGTGCCATCTCTCCTTATGCGACGATCGCCGGCGCGCGCGCCGTAAACGATCCGCAAGCAACGAATGTCGCGCAGATCGTAATATCCGGCACGGTGCGGCACCGGCCTGACGGCATAGTCTCCATGCCGGCCTTTGGAAGAGCTTATTCGGACACCGAGATCGCGGCCGTGGTCAATTATGTGACCGGCCGCTTCGGATCGGCTGGTTCCAAAATCACGGCCAAAGACATTGCGGAACTGCGCAAGCAGACATCCTATTGATGCGCAGGCAGGGCAACTCGCACGAATCTCACCGGTTCATGAAGGCCGCGCAATGTTGCGCTGTCAGCCGTAGCGGTGCGCCCGATTAAGGCCTCGCGCGCTTCGAGGTCAGCCAATACGGCGTCGGAAATGATCACTTCGCCGCCGCGGCACTGGTGCTCGAGCCGCGCCGCGGTATTGACCGCCGAGCCGAAATAGTCAAGCACGCCGCCGGCGGTCACGGCGATGCACGAACCAAGATGCAGGCCGAGTTTCAGCACGATGCCGCCATCACTGCGGTCGCGCTTGAAGTCGGCGACCTCGTCCTGGATCGACAGCACCGCTCGCACCGCATCGGCCGGATCGTTAAATGCCGCCATCACTGCGTCGCCCACGGTCTTGACGACAAAGCCATGATGGCGCGTCACCCGTTCCGACAGAAAGGCAAAATGATCGCGCACGAGGCGGTAAGCGGAAGCATCGCCGAGATCGTCGTAGAGTTTGGTCGACCCTTGCAGATCGGTGAACATGATAGCGACGCGGCCGATCTCGACTTCGTCGCCGGGACGCAACAGCTGCTCGGGACACAGCCGCCGGAAAGCCGGCATGGCGATCACCCGCTCGCCGGTGAGAGCGTCCTTTGCCCAGTCGCGATCCTCAACGACAAAGAACAATGGCCGGTCGGTGTCGTTGTTGATCACGCATTCGTTTTCGTGGCCGGGACTGCGTAACAGGATATCGCCGTTGGCGGTGATCTCGGGTAAAGCGCCGTCGTCGCCGATATCAGCCTCCGCTTCGGCGCCGGCCTCGACGGTGCGAAAGCGATAGGGCCCCGGCGATAAGGTCAGCGCGAAGCTCTTGCGCGAGCGCGCCATCACTTCGGCCTGGAACTTGACATGCGGTGTCGATCCCTGGCCGAGCAGACACAATTCGCCTTTCGGCAGCGGGCGCAGCCAGGCCTCGGGATGAAATGTAAGCTCCACGTTGCGCGTGAAGTCGCGGCGATAGTCGATGTTGCATGACGAGCAGTGCGCGCCGTCCGGCAAATCGTGCAGATGCCTGACGGTCGACTTGGCGCCGCGGCAGCGCGGGCAAAGCAAGTCCCATCCCATGGCGATAATGCCCAGACGCTGCGCGGCGAGGAACATCTCCACCGCGTCTTCCGGGGCCGCGTGCCAAAAGCGCGCCAGCTCGAGTGGACGAATGGCACGCAGCGCCACCATCGGGGCATGCAACAAAAACGCGGAGAGCTTTGCTGCGAGCCCGTGGCTGACCGGATCGCGGTCGAGTTCGGCGATCGACGCCGCGAGCCGGCGGCCGGCGACCGGAGTTACGACTTCCCGGTCGCTCGCGGCCGGAATGTGGTCAGGCATGTCGGCGTCGGCGATCATTTTCTCGATCGCGGCGAGGCGCTTGTTCCCCTCGCGGGTGAATTGACCGGACAGCTTCGCGAGCAGGCCGAGCACGCCGACACACTCGATGTCGGATGTGAACACGACGCGCGTCCCGGTATTCTCGGGATAGAGTTCGGCGCAGGCCTGGAAGTGCCCGAACGGTCCGTTGACGAATTTGCGGGTCTGAACGACCCGGCGGTTCTCCTGCCACTCGCCGAAGCTCTCTTCCCATTTGACGCGGATCGGGCCGAGCTTGGCGACGGCGAAACGTCTGATCCGGCCGTCTCGGTCGGGGCGCTCTTCGACAGCGTAGGGCGGGGCGCCGACCAATTCGTTGACCCGGGCGGTGTTAGCGAGAAACGGCCAAATCACCTCCGGCGGTTTGGCAAAGTGCCGTTCCTGGCGATAGCGATAGAGGCTCTTCATGGTCGGTTGTGCGGCCGGCTGCTTGGTGAACGCGCCGCTACCGCTATTATACGTCCGGGCGCGGAAACGGTTTCGTGATTTCTTGCGAATGCCGTTTCGCCATAGTCTGCGCCGCGCCCGTCGGGCTCGCAATTGGGGCGGTAAACGAGAGGGGAGAGCGTCAGATGATTCGTGCGGTATTCGCCGTTGCGGTGATCGGCCTGGGCTTGGGCGTGGCCGTTGCCCAACAGGACCCGATCGCCGCCCGCAAGGCATTGATGAAGACGAACGGCGAAGAGGCCAAGATCGGCGCCGCGATGTTGAAGGGCGAAGCCCCCTTCGAGCTGGAAAAGGCGCAAAAGATTTTCGCCTCGTGGCAAGATGCCGCCGCGAAGATGCCCGCCCTGTTTCCGGATAATTCGAAAGTTGGAGGCGAAACCGCCGCCGATCCCAAGATTTGGGAAAATATGGACGACTTCAAAGCCAGGTTCGCCAAGTTCGGCGTTGACGCCAAGGACGCTGCCGCGAAAGTCACCGACCTCGACAGTTTCAAGGCCGCGTTCGGCAATATCGGCAAGAACGATTGCGGCGGCTGCCACGAGAAATACCGCGTCAAAAAGAGCTGACGATTATCCCCCGTGCTGGGGCGGATCGCAAAACATGCGCAAGTCCAGGTTAGCGCTGGTCGCGGCGGCGATCGTTATCGTTGCGGCGGTCGCTTTTTGGGTCGTGACGATTCCCGCGACCGTGCCGGCTGCGGCGTTGCCACCGCACACCGCGGACCTCGATAACGGCCGCGAAATGTTCAATATCGGCGGCTGCGCATCCTGTCATGCGACGCCCGCCGGGGAGCCCGACAAGGTGGATCGCTTGCGGTTGGGCGGCGGCCTGGCGCTTGCCTCTCCGTTCGGCACCTTCTATGCGCCGAACATTTCGCCCGATCCGGCCGACGGCATCGGCCGCTGGAGCGAAGCCGACTTCGTGACCGCGTTGTGGAAAGGGACGTCGCCCGAGGGCCAGCACCTCTATCCGTCTTTGCCCTACACGTCTTATCAGTACATGGAGCTCGCCGACCTGCGCGATCTCTTCGCCTATCTGAAAACGCTGACGCCGGTGCAAGGCAAGGTGCGCGACCACGACGTGCCGTTTCCTTTCAACATCCGGCGGCTGGTCGGTGTTTGGAAGCTTCTATTTTTGCACGGCGGGCCGTACACACCCGATCCGGCGCAGCCGGAGCAGTGGAATCGCGGCGCTTATCTGGTGAACGGGTCCGGGCATTGCGCCGAGTGCCACAGCCCGCGCAATGCGCTCGGCGCCATTGTCGAGAGCGAACGGTTCGCCGGCGGCCCGGCCCCGGATGGCAAGGGCTGGGTGCCCAATATCACCCAGGCCGGATTGCAGCATTGGGGCGAGGACGGCACTGCCTGGAGCAAACAGGATGTCGCGATGTATCTGGTCGACGGCATGAACCCGGCCGGCGACTACGCCGGATCGGCGATGGCCGAAGTCATTCGCAATACCTCGCTAATCAGCCCTTATGATCGCGCGGCGATTGCGACTTACATTCTTTCGCTGCCGCCCCGGGTGGGCCCGTCGCCGCCGAAGAAGGAGAAGAAATAGAACTTAAGGTCCGCCGAACGCCTTGAAGGTGATGATGGTGCGCGTGTCCTGGATGCCAGGAATGGTTTGCACCTTTTGGGCGATGAAGTGGCCGATGTCGGTCGACGGGTCGACATAAAATTTCACCAGCAGGTCGAAATCGCCGGCGGTCGAATAGATTTCGGAGGCGATTTCCGCGTCCGCCAGGCTGTTGGCGACTTGATAAGACTTGCCCATCTGGCACTTGATCTGCACGAAAAAGGGAACCATGCGCACCTCCGAGCCCGTGGGGGCGAGACTACACCAAGGCGCGGGAATTGCGACCTAGTGGTCTGATTCTAACATTCGCATCCCGGTTCGGCAGTCTCTTATGCGAATGTTAGAATTAAAGGACCACTAGCAAGTATCAGTCCTAGTGGAGCTTTTGGATTTGACATTCGCTTTACGAGTTCGCGGCCAAGTGGGTGGCGAATGTCAAATCCGCTCCACTAGCTTGTGGACGGTGTTCGCGGACCTGCAACCGTAATTTTAGGTAACGATCTGCGGCCGTGCACGAGGATTAGAATGAAGCTTATCGATCTGCGCCTCAACGCTATCATCGATCCGGAGCGCAGCCGCGACCGCGACCTTGTCGACCTTGTCGGTCAGGTGGCCGCCGGGGGCGCGACGCTCGTGCAATTGCGCGACAAAAAGAACGAAACGCGCGCCATGGTCGCGTTGGCGCGCGCGCTCAAGGCGGCGCTCGCGCCCTTTGCCGTTCCCTTCGTGGTCAACGATCGGGTCGACGTGGCGCTCGCCGCCAATGCCGACGGCGTGCATATCGGGCCGGACGATATGGCGGTCGAAGATGCGCGCGCATTGCTCGGACCTGGCGCGATCATCGGTGTATCGATCAAGTCCGTTGAGGCGGCGCAAGCGGCACCGGTCGGGTCGTTTGACTATGCCGGCGTCGGCGGCGTCTACGCGACGTTATCGAAAGAACAAAAAAATCCGCCGATCGGACCCGAGGGCCTCGCGCGTATTGGCGGCGTCTTGCGGGGACGCGCACCGCGTCTGCCGATCGTCGGCATCGCCGGTATCGATGCCGGCAACGCCGGGGCCGTCATTGCCGCCGGCGCCGACGGCGTCGCCGTGATCTCGGCACTATCGTCGGCGCCCGATCCGAACGCCGCGGCCAGCGCGCTCCGCGAGATCGTCGACGCCATGCTGGCGAAGCGGGGGACGTAAGCACCCCGCGGCACTGCCGCGGCTAGTGCTGGGTGGTCTGCCGTTGCGGCGGCGGCGCACTCGGCGGCGTCATGATGTTGAATTTCGCTTTTTGCTCGTCGCTGGGCGTGGCGTAGAAGCTTTCAAGCTTTGGGCGAACGCTCTTCATCGCCTCAACCATGGCGGCGAGCCGCGCCTTGACGGCGTCGATCCGCTCTACCGGCGTTTGCGGTATCTGCGTCGGGCAGGACGTTTGCAATTGCGTGGCAGCGTCTTCCGAGGCTTTGCGAAGCTCCTCGAGCGCTTCCTGTTGTTGCGGGTTCGGCTGCACCACGTCTTGAATGCGCTGGATCGGCGGCTTGATCACGTCGGCCGATTGCGCGCTGCAGAGAGCGGCGAGATTGCCGCCGGGTGGAGACTTCGGACCGTTTTGCGGGCCGCCCTTTAGCGAATCGAACCGCTTTTTCTGTTCGCCGTTGAGCTGGTCGTAGAATTTCTCCAGCGGATCGCGCACCACGTCCACCGCTTCGATCACAGCTCCGAGCCGGGTCGCCGCGGCATCGAGCCGGGCAACCGGCGTCAACGGGATCGAGGTCGGGCAGGAGGCTTTAACGATGTCATTGGCTTTGGCCGAGGCGGCAGCGAGCGCGTCGAGCGCGCTGGCCTGATCGGCGGTCGGTCGCACCGCTTGCTTTATTTGCGCTACCGGCAAATCGCTGACGCCTGGAGCAAGCCCGGTGCAGCTTTGCTGCGCGTTTACGCTCGGCGGCGGCCCGCCACTCGGCGGAGCATTCGGTCCCGGAGTGGGCCCCGGCACGAAGACGCTGCCGAGCACGAAATCAGGGCCGTATTCCCAGAACGGATCGTAGTAGTCGTACGGCCAAAACGTGAAGGCGAAGACGTCGCCGTAAAGAAAAGGCCAGAACACGGGGCCGCCCCAGAAACCCCAGGGACGCCATCCCGCGCCCCAGTATCTACCGCCCCAATATCGACCGCCCCAGCCGCCTCCGTTGGTCCAACCGGCGTGACCGGCATAGCCGTGGTGGCCGCCGCCATGAAATCCGCCGCCACCATGGAAGCTACCGCCGCCGCCGTGGAAGCCGCCACCACCGCCATGGAAACCACCGCCGCCACCACCACCATGGCCGCCGCCGCCGCCGTGGGCTGCCAGTGCGGGCGCGTTAGCGCAAATGGATGCGGCAAGAACAGCAGCGCCCGTTAGCAGCGCGACCGCGGGTTTAAGCAACATGGTGTGACCTCCGTCGATAGCAGTAAGTGAGCGTTGGCGTGCACGGTGCAAGGGGAACCTGCGCCGCAGCGCGCGGTTTTTGGCGGTCCTACCTTAAATTTTGACAATGGATGCATCGCAGCATTTGGCCTATGCAGATGCTATGTTGGAAAATCGAAACCAATCGGGTGGAAGAGGCCAAACAGGCCCGATGAGCGTTCCGATCGCCGTTACAATTGCCGGCTCGGATTCGGGCGCCGGCGCTGGCATTCAGGCCGACCTGAAAACTTTCGCAGCATTGGGGGTGTACGGCGCAAGCGTCATCACCGCGCTTACTGCGCAAAATACCGGTGGTGTGTTCGCCATCCATGACGTGCCCGCCGATTTCGTCGCCACGCAAATCAACGCCGTGTTCACCGATTTTGAGGTGAGCGCGGTCAAAATCGGCATGCTGAACAACGCGCAGGTGATCAAGGCGACTGCGGCAGCGCTGGATCGCTTTCGCCCGCAGCATGTCGTCCTCGATCCGGTGCTGATCGCGAGCTCCGGAGAACGGCTTTTGCAGGAAAGTGCATTGAGTGCGCTACGCGATCTCATCTCGCGGGTGCAGGTACTGACGCCCAATCTGCCGGAGGCCGCGGCGCTCTTGGGCACGACGCCGGCGCGTGACGAAAACGAGATGCTTGCGCAGGGGCAAAAACTTCTAACGCTTGGTGCCGCCGCGGTGCTGGTCAAGGGCGGTCATGGCGACGGCCCGGAAAGCGTCGATTTTCTGGTCGAGGCCGACAAACATCTACGCCTCGCGGCGCCGCGCCTGCGCACGCGTGAAACCCACGGGACTGGTTGCACGCTCTCGTCCGCAATCGCCGCGGGCCTAGCCAAGGGATTGCCGTTGGAAACCGCGGCGGCGGAGGCCAAGGCCTATGTCAGCGCCGCGATTGTGCAGGCGGCCCGGTTCGACGTCGGCTCTGGCCGCATGCCGCTGCATCATTTCCATGCCTGGTGGTAGGCTTCCGGCGCGCGGCGAAAGTTGCTAACGCTGACTGCGTTCGTCTTGATCCCGCGGAGAAGCCGATGCTGTCCACGCTCACGTCCGGCGCCGTATTGGCAATGCTGCTGGCGGCCGGCAGCGCGACGGCAGCGGAGTACGAGATGACAAGCCACCGCGACCTGGTGTTCGCCGAGCATGAGGGGACCAAGCTCGTCGGCGATCTTTATCTCCCCAAGGGTAAATCCAAGGCGCCCGTGCTGGTAGCGGTGCATGGCGGTGGCTGGCAAGTCGGCGACAAGCAGTTTTACCGCTATTGGGGTCTGTTTCTCGCCCGCGCCGGCTACGCGGTGTTTGCCATCGATTATCGCTTGGGCAAGGCCGGCGTTTATCCGAACGCGGTCTACGACGTCATAGCCGCAGTCCAGTTCATACGGGCCAAGGCGGGCGAATTCGACCTTGATCCGGATCGCATCGCTCTCGTGGGCGATTCCGCCGGCGCCCATCTTGCGGCGCTCGTTGCGCTCGGCGGCGATCAATTCAACGTGGCTTATCGCGAGGACGCCAACGCCGCCGTCTCGGCCGGAGTCAAATGCGTGATCGGTTTCTACGGCGTTTACGACATGCACGCGCAATGGACGCATGATCTGCTTTCGCGCCCCAACGACAAGATCGTCGAAAAATTTCTCGGCGCTTCGCCGATGCAGAATCGCCGCGTTTATTTCGATGCCTCCCCGATCAGTTACGCGACACTCGACCACAACCAAGTGCGTTTTCTGCTGATCCATGGCACCGACGATGACATCGTCGATCCGCCATCCCAATCGGGCGCGTTTCTGACGGCGCTGACGCAGGCCGGCTTCTTCGTGCGCCGGATCATCATTCCCGGCGCGGGACATTTCTGGTCGTCCGATCCGTTCGAAAGCGAACCGCACAGCTACGCCGCGCAGGCGATCCCGCGGCTGATGCGGTTTCTCGAGAGCTCGCTCTAAACCGCGACTGGGTCTGGTGGGCTTCCGAGGCCTGCCGAGACTCGCTACCCTGTCGGCTCGGATTTCCTCCGGCCGACGCCGGTTTCTTAAGTAACGACGAAGTCCGAACACAGGGAGGAAGTAGTCATGTCAAAATCAATCATGGCGGCCGGCGCGCTTGCGCTCGCGATCACGGCGTGGCTGTTGTCGCCGATGCAAAGCCGCGAAGCGGCGGCACAATCGGTGCGGCTTTTCACGGTCGCGGTCGAGTACGACGTCGTGCCGGGCAAGGTCGATGACTTTTTGGCGGCGGTCACGGAAAATGGCGCGGCGTCGGTGAAGGAGCCGGGCTGTCGCGAATTCGACGTCGCCGTGTCGCAGACCGATCCGAACCACGTCTTCATCCTCGAAGTCTACGACAACGAAGAGGCGCTCAAGGCGCATGTGACGACCGATCATTTCAAGAAATATAAAGCCGTGACTGCCGGCATGACGAGCAAGCGTCAGGAACAGCGGCTGTGGTCGGTCGCGATGAACATGAAGGGCATGTGATCGGCCGGCAGGCCGACCAGGAAATCCACATGGCAAGACGGAAAAAAGGCACGGTCGGGATCATCGGTCTCGGCATCATGGGCGGCGCTTTCGCCGAGAACCTTCACGCCGCCGGCTGGCGCGTCATCGGCTACGACGTTGACGGGTCACGCCGCCGCGCACTGGCGCGCAAAGGCATTGTGATCGCCGCCGATGCCGGCGACGTGGCGCAACAAGCGCCGACCATCATCTTGAGCCTGCCGAAGCCGGCGGCGCTTGCCTCGACCGTCGCCACTATCGTCGACGCGAAAGTGCCACGCCGCGTCGTGATCGAGGCTTCGACGTTCACGTTGGAAGACAAAGCGGCGGCCGAAGCCGCGTTGCGCAAAGCCGGGCATGTCCTCCTCGATTGCCCGGTAAGCGGCACCGGCTTCCAGGCTAGGGTCAAGGACCTGGTGATCTACGCCTCCGGCGGCAGCGCCGAGCTCAAGAAATTGCGCCCGTTATTCGCCGATTTCAGCCGCGACCTGCACGATCTCGGCGCTTTCGGCAACGGCAGCAAGATGAAATTCATCGCCAATCTGCTGGTCGCGATCCATAACGTTGCGAGTGCCGAAGCGCTGGTGCTCGGTATGAAGGCGGGGCTGCCGCCGGAGCTGATCTACGAGAAGATCAGAGCCGGTGCCGGTAATTCGGAGATCTTCAGATTGCGTGCGCCGATGATGGTGAAAGGCCGCTACGACAAGCCGACGATGAAAGTCGCGATCTGGCAAAAGGACATGGAGGTGATCGGCGATTTTGCGCGGACGCTCGGTGCCCCGACGCCATTATTTTCCGCGACGCTGCCGATTTACGCCGCCGCGATGTCGACGGGCTACGCGATGCAGGATACAGCCTCGACTTGCGCTGTGCTCGAAGCGATGGCCGGCGTCAAGCGCGGCAAAGGAAAGGCGCGGCGTGGCCGAAAGCGGGCGAGCTAGGCTTTCCCCGCCCAATTGCCAGCCGCAATCGAAGCCATTATGTCTCCGCCCTTGGTCGGCAAGGGGTCGCGAGAACAGTAACGATGGTCCGCCGCCGCCTCTCTGAACAGCCAAAGTCCCGGCTGGCGATCTGGTCGCGCCGGGTGGCGTTGTTTTCGCTCGCCGCGACCTTCGTCGCGATCATTGTCGTGCGCTCGGGGGCGCTGGAGCTCGTGCCGGCACTGTCGACGCTGGCCGGTGCCTTGGTGCTGGCGGTCGTGGCGATCCTGCTCGCTTTCGCCGCCGGCATCGCGATCTGGGTCGAAGGCGTCAGCGGTGTCGGCGAGGCGGTCACCGGGTTGCTCGTCGGCTTGGCGCTGATTGCTTACCCGGCCTATGTCGGCCTCAAGGCTTATCGGCTGCCGGCGATCTACGACGTTACTACCGACCCGATCGACCCGCCGCGCTTCGAGGCGATTGCGCGGCTGCGGCCGCGCGACGCCAATCCGGTTGCCTATGCCGGCCTCCATGTCGCCGAGCAGCAGCGTGCGGCGTATTCCGACATCGAGCCCGATCTCACGACCGCGACGCCGCAGGAGGCATACGACGCGGTGCTCAAAGTCGTCGGCAAGCGCAAATGGCATGTGGTCGACGCGCGACCGCCGCAGGCGACTGCGCCGCGCGACGGTCTCGTCGAAGCGATCGCGCGCACGCCGATCCTGGGCTTTCGCGACGATGTGGTGGTGCGGGTGCGCGCGACGCAGGAAGGCGCCCGTATCGATGTGCGTTCGGCGTCGCGCTACGGCCGTCATGACCTCGGCGCTAATGCCGCGCGCGTGCGCTCGCTCATTGAAGACATTGACGATGTGCTGGCCGCTCCGGCGCCGGACAACAAGAAGCTGCCACCGCCGCCAAAACCCACTCAGGCGGCGGGCAAAGGCAATTCGGTCAAGCGGTAAGTGCCGCTGATCGACGGCGTGCCTTCGGTGGCGACGAGACCGCGCGCGACCAAGTCTTCAAGGTGCGCCAGTACCGAGAGCGCGGCAGCGCCACTAAGCCGCGGATCGAGGCCGATATAGATCGCGCGTACCAAAGTCGGGATATCGGCCGCGCCCTTGGCGAGCCGCCGCAAAATCGATTCCTCGCGCCCTTGCCGATGTCGGATATAGCCTTGCACAAAGCGCGGCGCTTCGCGCACCGGTCCGCCGTGGCCAGGTAAATAAATCGGCTCGCTGCGCCGCGCGAGTTTTTGCAGCGACGCCATGTAATCGCTCATGGCGCCATCCGGCGGCGCCACGATCGACGTCGACCAGGCCATCACATGGTCGCCGGAAAAGATCAGGTCGGCTTCCTTGAACGCATAAGCGGTGTGGTTTGCGGTATGCCCGGGCGTCGTGATCGCTTCGATGGTCCAGCCGTCGCCGGTCACCACGTCGCCGTCGGCAAGCGCTATGTCGGGGCAAAAATCGAGATCGCCGCTGGCATCGAGCCGCTCGGTTTCGCCGATATGCAGCGGCCGCGCCGGGCGGTGCGGGCCTTCGGCGTAAACCGTAGCGCCCGTCGCCGCCTTGATCTTGGGCACAGCCGGCGAGTGGTCGCGGTGGGTATGCGTGACGAAAATGCCGTTCACAGTCTCACCGTGCACGGCATCAAGCAGCGAGGCGATGTGCGCGTCGTCCTCGGGGCCGGGATCGACGATGGCAACGCTGCCGCGGCCGACGACGTAGCTCACCGTGCCCTTGAAGGTGAACGGCCCGGGATTGTTGGCGACGAGCGCACGCACGCCGGGCGCGATTTCGGTCGCTTGGCCCGGCACCAGGTCGAAGACCTTATTGTAGCGAATATCGTCGTTCATGCGGCGGGCAGTCCCGCGATGGCGTTGCATCGAGGGTTTTTGGCCGCTGGCCGCATCGCCGTCAATTCCGCGCTCGCCAGAAGGATACGCGGTTGCCGTCCCCTCAATAGTTTGCGGGAGGGGCTCCGAAAAAGGATGGAGCCCCGGTGCCGGGATCGCCGGGGCTCCAAGCAACCTCATTCAACACGAGTTGTGAGATCGAGATCGCAGACACGGTTATGCAAGCGGCGGGCCAACTGCCGGCAAGAGCCTCGGGCCCGGAATTCCGCATGAGATTACCGGTTCACGGCTGTAGTTACTGCGCTAGTGCCGCACGATTGGCCCGGACTCCGCGTCCAGTGGCTAATTTGCAGGCAGCCCCGCAAAGTGCGCCTAAAAAGGCGTCCGGCTTCGGATTGCTGCTGCGAGCGTCCCTTCGTCGAGATAATCGAGTTCCCCGCCAACCGGCACGCCATGCGCGAGCCGCGTGACCTTCACCTTGGCCTCATGCAGCAGGTCGGTGATGTAGTGGGCGGTACTTTGGCCGTCGACCGTAGCGTTGAGCGCCAGAATGATCTCCTGCACCGACGGATCGTGTGCACGCTTGACCAGCGCATCGATGGTGAGATCATCGGGTCCGACGCCATCGAGCGGCGACAGCGTGCCGCCCAGGACGTGGTAGCGGGCGTTGATGGCATGCGCGCGTTCCAGCGCCCACAGGTCGGCGACGTCGGCGACGACGACGATGGCCAAGGGGTCGCGCCGCTGATCGGTGCAGACCGTGCACGGATTCTGCGTGTCGATGTTCCCGCAGATCCTGCACACCTCGATCTTATCGATTGCCGTTTGCAGGGCCGCGGCGAGCGGCGCCATCAGCGCCTCGCGCTTCTTGATCAAGAACAGAGCGGCGCGCCGCGCCGAGCGCGGGCCGAGCCCCGGCAGACGGGCAAGCAACTGGATCAGGCGTTCGATCTCGGGACCGGCAGTGACAGTCGCCATCGTAATCAGAACAGTTTCAGTCCCGGCGGCAGCGGCAGGCCGCCGGTGAGTGCCTGCATGCGCTCGGCCAACAGCCCCTGCAACTTGCGTGCGGCGTCGGCGTGTGCGGCGACGACGAGATCTTCCACGATGGCCTTCTGATCGGGCTTGAACAGCGAATCATCGATGTGGACGGCGCGGACTTCGCCCTTGCCGGAGACTTTCAGCATGACCAAGCCGCCGCCGGCCGAGCCTTCGACCTCGAGACTTTCGAGCTCGGCCTGCATCGCCTCCATTTTCGACTTGAACTCGGCGGCCTGTTTCATCAGGCCGAGGAAATCCGCCATCACTGCACCTTGCTTACAGCTCGTCGTCGCGGGACGCTTCGCCCGCCGCATCGTAAGGAAGTTCATCGGCTGCGCCGGCCGGCGGCCGTACATCCACGATCTCCGCTCCCGGAAAGCGCGCCAGCACCGCCTGCACCAGCGGATCGCCGCGCACCCCATCCTTCAGCTCGGCTTTGCGCATCTGCGCCTGCGCGTAAAGGCTCGGCTGACCGGCCTCGGCCGACACGATCACCATCCAGCGCCGGCTGGTCCATTCGCTGAGTTTTTTCGATAACTCGCCGGTCAGCGTTTTCGGGGCGCTCGTTTCGAGTGCGATTTCAAGCCGGCCGTCCTCAAAACGCACAAGCCGCACCTCGCGCTCGAGCGCGGTCTTGATACCGAGGTCGCGTTTCTCGGCGGCCAATGCCAGCAGCGCCTCGAAACTGTCGAGAGCGCGTACCGGTGCGCTGGTTTCGGCATTGCGCGCGACCGGAGCATTCGCCGGTGCCGTGGCGAGCGCCGCGCGCGTCGCGCCGCGCGCAATCTCCGAGCGCGGCCCTTCAGCGCGTGCCGGCGGTTCCGCGCGCGGCGATGGCGGGGCGGCGGCGGTCGCGGTTCCATTCCCGCGGGTCGTGTCGGCCAGCGAGCGGACGACCTCGTCCGGCGTCGGCAAATCGGCGGCATAAGCGATGCGCACGAGCACCATCTCGGCGGCGGCGAGCGGCCTGCCCGCGGCGGTTACTTCCTCAATGCCCTTGAGCAGCATCTGCCAGGTGCGCGCCAAAACGCGCATCGACAGTTTTGCGGCGAAGGCGCGGCCGCGCGTGCGCTCGACCTCGGTCAGCGAGACGTCGTCGGCCATGGCCGGCACGATCTTCACGCGGGTGACAAAATGGGTGAATTCGGCGAGATCGCCGAGCAGCATCACCGGATCGGCGCCGGCATCGTACTGCTCGCGCACCTCTTGTAAGGCGCGTGCCAAATCGGCGCGCATCAGCGCTTCGAACAGATCGATGATCTTGGTGCGGTCGGCAAGACCAAGCATGCCGCGCACATCATCGGCGCGCACCGGTCCGGCGGCATGGGCGATCGCCTGATCGAACAGCGAAAGCGCGTCGCGCACCGAGCCCTCGGCCGCGCGCGCGATCAGTCCCAATGCTTCCGGCGCGGCGGTGATGTTCTCCTTGGCCGCGATGCCTTGCAGATGTTTGACCAGCGGCGCCGCGTCGACCCGGCGCAAGTCGAAGCGCTGGCAGCGCGACAGCACCGTGATCGGCACTTTGCGGATTTCGGTGGTGGCGAATACGAACTTGGCGTGCGGCGGCGGCTCTTCCAACGTCTTGAGCAGCGCATTGAAAGCCGCGCCGGAGAGCATGTGTACTTCGTCGAGGATGTAGACTTTGTAGCGCGCCGAAACCGGTGCGTAGCGCACCGCTTCGTTGATGGCGCGCACGTCTTCGACGCCGTTATGCGAGGCCGCGTCCATCTCGATGACGTCGAGGTGGCGGCTTTCCATGATCGCCTGGCAATGAATGCCGAGCTTCGGCATGTCGATGGTTGGGCCGGTGACCGAACCGTCCGGCAGCTCGTAATTGAGCGCCCGCGCCAGGATGCGCGCGGTCGTGGTCTTGCCGACGCCGCGCACGCCCGTCAGCACCCAGGCCTGCGGTATGCGGCCAGCCTCGAACGCATTCGAGATCGTGCGCACCATGGCGTCCTGGCCGATCAGATCGGCAAAGGTCGACGGCCGGTATTTGCGCGCCAGCACTCGATAAGCGCTGCTCGCATCGGCATTGTGGGTCGGGACGTCGTTCATGGCCGTCAATATAGACAAACGCCATCGCGGTGCGAGGCCGTGGCGCCGGCCCTGCCGTGAACGACGGTGGAAAACATCGCCGTTCGAGGCTTGTGGAGCCTACCATCGGGCCGGCACTACGGGCCGGAGCCGCTGGTCCGCATCGCCGCTAACGGCGCAGAGTTCGAAAGCTCGGGTGGGAGGCTGACGAGCGACCCGAACCGCGCTCGTTAGGGCTGCTTCCTTCCGGATCTGACCCGGTTGGCGAGTGGCTCGTCCACCGCCAACCTCCCGGCCCCTATATCGGCCGCGGGGCCTCGGAAAGCAAGCGGCCGCATTTACGCCACGAGCTTTGGTCATTGCCGGCAGCCTGCTACATCCCTGTGCCCAAAGCGGTAAGGACGGATTATGCCTATCACCGCAGCGCCGGTTCGTTCCGCCAAATGAAACTACGCACCATCCTCCTCGGCATTCTCATCGTCGTCGCTTCATTCGTCGGCGCGACGCTGCTGATGAATTTGCTGTGGCCGAACTCGCTGCAGCAGGGGCGGCCGCAACTGACAGCGACGGCGCCGCTTGAGCCGCTGACCGGCACCTCCACGGTGTTGGCGCCGGCCGCCGTCGCGATGTCGGCGATCCAGGCGGCGCTGGAGGCGCAAGCGCCGCACAGCTTTGCCGGCAAGCCGCAAAATCCGCTGTCGCAATTGCTGCCGGGCGCGGATTTGGATTTCAACATTGCCCGCGGACCGCTTGAAGTTTCGGGACGATCGGACGCGCTCGTCATCTCGACGCCGCTCTCCGGCACGTTCGAGGCGCGCGGCCAGATCGGCGGTGCCGCCGGCGCGCTGGGAAATGCTCTTAGCGGTATGCTCGGCGGCAATGTCGGCTCGCAGGTGCAGTCGCTTGTCGGCAAGAACTTCGACCAGCGTGCCGACATCCATGGCTCGGTGACAGCGACCGCCCGTCCCACGATTGCCGCGAATTGGCGGCTTGCGCCCAACCTGACGGCGTCCGCCAACGTTGCCGACGTGGCCCTGCCGATCGCCGGCGTCAAACTCAGCGTCGCCGGCGAAGTCAAACCGGTGCTCGACGGCCTGTTGCGCGATCAGACCAATGCCCTTGAGGCGCGCGTGCGCAACGATCCGTTCATCGAGGCGGCCGCGCGTCGCGAATGGGCCAAGCTCTGTCGCGCCATTGCACTCGGCGCCGCCGCGTCCGGCCTGCCCAATTTGTGGCTCGAAATCCGGCCGGTCCGCGCCATCGCGGCGCAGCCGAAGATCGATGAAAAGGCGGTTACGCTGTTGCTCGGCGTGCAGGCGCAAACGCGAATCGTGCCGAACGAGACCAAACCGGATTGCCCGTTCCCAGCTCAGCTCGACATTGTGCCCCAAGCCAATGAGGGTTCGCTCGATATCGCCATCCCGGTCGATCTCCCGTTCACCGCGGTAAGCCAGCTCCTCGAAGCGCAGGTCGCGGGCAAGACTTTTCCCGAGGACGGTTCGGGCCCGTTTGCAACCACGATCAAGCGAACGGCGATCGCGGCTTCCGGCGACCGGTTGTTGATTTCGCTATTGGTCAATGTGAAAAAGCGCGGCCTTTTCTCGCTCGGCGCCGATGCCACGGTGCATGTCTGGGGTAAACCAGTGCTCGATCAGAACGCGCAGGTCTTGCGTTTCACCGACGTCGCACTCGATGTGCAGTCGCAGGCCGCCTTCGGGCTCCTTGGCGAAGCCGCGCAGGCGGCCGTGCCCTATCTGCAAAAGGCATTGGCCGAGCAAGCGGTCATCGATCTCAAACCTTTTGCCGCCGACGCCAAGAAACGTATTGCCGCCGCTGCCGGCGCGTTGACCGATCAGGCAAGCGGGGTGACGGCCAATGTCGTCATCAATGATCTGCGGCTGACCGGCATTGCCTATGACAATAAAACATTGCGCATCATCGGCGATGCCAGGGGTACGGTCAGTGTCGCTGTTTCGTCGCTGGCCTGGGGAACGCAGTGAAGCACTCATCGATTGCGGGCGTTATATGTGGCGCGTTGATTGCCGCTGCCCTTGCCGGCTGCGCGCGGCAGGACAATCCGCCGCCCGACCAGCCGACCTTTTACCAGGACCTCGCGCAGGAGGATGCGAAAGTCGATGCCGCCGCGGCGGCCTCGATGATCTCCGGCTATCGCAGCAATAACGGGCTTGGTCCGGTGGTTGTTGACCCGGTGCTAATGCAGTTTGCCGCCGATCAGGCGCGCGCCATGGCCGCACATGACAAGATGGATCATGACGCGGCGCGGCCGTTTGCGGACCGGATCCGCAGTGCCGGACTTGGCAGCAGCGTCGCGGTCGAGAACATTTCCGCGGGTTATCACTCGCTTGCCGAGGCCTTTTCCGGCTGGCGCGATTCGCCGCCGCATCGCGCCAATATGCTCAACCGCAGCGCCACCCGCATGGGGATAGCCGCGGTCTATGCACCGGCGTCGAAGTACAAAGTATTCTGGGCGCTGGTTTTGGCCGGTCCAAGCGGGCGTCGCGGCTAGCGCATGATCCGGAAAAGTGGATACCGGTTTTTCGAAAAAGATCATGCGCCAGGAAGAACCTAGACCATGATCCGATTCCACCTCGGTGGGTCATGGTCTAGCTTGCGCAAGTGCGCTTGACCTTGACGGTCGGCGCGGCTTCAATCCGCGCAAAATGTCAACACAATCAGAGCGCAATTCCCCGCCGGGCCAAACCACGCAGGCCTATTCCGGGAGCCGCATCGAGCGCGCCGCGCAATTTCGCGACCACGAGGATAAGCTCGCGGTGCTGGCGCAAGATCAGCGCGCCGCGATCTACGTGATCAGCGGCGAACTGATCGTGCTAAAATCCCGCGGCGAGGAACTCGATCCGCTGTTCTCGCTGGCGCAGGCGCAGACGCTCGGGCAATTGCACGAGACGATATTTCTCGGGCTGTTGGATGGGGCGCCGCGGTTCGGTGCCGGGCTCGAAGCTGCCGCGGTCGAGGCGCTGAAAGCGCGGGCCGATCTTAAACTCATCGATCTGCGGACCATCGCGGTGCAGGGCGCCGTCGCCACCGAGCACGTGCCGCCGCTTGCCGAAGCGAAGGCGGTTTTGGGCTGGCATGCGCGCCATCGGTTCTGTCCCAATTGCGGCGCGGCCACGCGCCTCACCCAAGGCGGCTGGCGACGCGATTGTCCGGTGTGCAAGGCCGAGCATTTTCCCCGCACCGACCCGGTGGTGATCATGCTGCCGGTTGCCGGCGACCGCTGTGTGCTCGGTCGCTCGCCGCGTTTTCCGCCGACCATGTGGTCGTGCCTTGCCGGTTTTTGCGAGCCCGGCGAATCGATCGAGGAGGCGGTCCGCCGCGAAGTCGCCGAGGAAGTCGGCGTTACCTGCTCGCAGGTCACCTACTTTGCCTCGCAGCCCTGGCCGTTTCCGTCATCGCTGATGATCGGCTGTCATGCACAGGCGGTGACCGACGAGATCGTTATCGATAAGAGCGAAATCGAAGAGGCGCGCTGGTTCGACCGCGAAGAGCTCGAGCTGATGCTGGCCCGTTCGCATCCGCAGCGCCTGGGCACGCCGCCGCCGATCGCGATCGCACACCACATCATTCGCGCTTTTGTCGAGCGGGGCCGCGATGTGCTGCGCGGCTAGCTGGATGGGTGAGCCGTGAGCGCGCCGCGCATCCTGTGCACCGGAATCCTGGTGCTCGACCAAGTCTTTCACGTCAAAGCGATTCCGGCGCGCGATACCAAAGTCGAGGCCGAGGCCTTTTTTGTCGTCAACGGCGGCTGCGCGGCAAATGCCGCGGTCGCCGTCGCGCGGCTTGGCGGCCGCGCCATGCTGGCGAGCCCGATGGGCGGTCCGGCCGGCGCGGACGACAACGGCGATCGTGTATTGGCGGCGCTGGCGCGCGAACATGTCGATACCAGCGCCTGCCAGCGGCTCGACGGGCTGACGACCGGGCTTTCCGCGATTTTTGTCGATGCCGGCGGCGACCGCACCATCGTGACCTATCGCGATCCACGGATTGCCGCGGCACGCCCGCGCGATGCGGAAGCCGTTGCCGCGGCAGCCGATCTGGTATTGGCCGACAATCGCTATCCGGATTTTGTGCGGCCGATCTGCGAAGCGGCGCACCGGCGCCAGATCCCCATCGTGCTTGACGCCGACAAAACAACGACGCCCGACGACGCGCTTCTGAGCATTGCCTCGCATGTGGTGTTTTCATCGGAGTGTCTTCTCACCACGACCGGCGTGGACGATTTGGAGACGGGCCTCAATATCATCACCCGGCATACGCAGGCGTTTTTAGCGGTCAGTAATGGGCCGCAGGACATTCTGTTCCTGGAGCACGGTTCGGTCCGCCGCGTGCCGGTCTTTGAAATCGATGCGGTGGATACGCTCGCCGCCGGCGACGCGCTGCATGGCGGCTTCGCGCTGGCGCTGGCGGAGGGAAGGGGCGAGGCGGAGGCCTTGCGCTTTGGCGCCGCCGTTGCCGGGCTCAAATGCAGCCGTCTCGGCGGGGCGGGCGGCATGCCGGCAAGGGTCGAAGTCGAGGCGCTGCTGGCGGCGGATAAAGCCCCCCCTGCCTCGGAACCATAGCTCTTGATTTAGAATATTTGTCTCTATAAACCAATCTTGGCATGAGATTGGGAAAGAAAATTCTATGGACGCCATAGACCGCAAGATTTTGGCCGTTTTACAGGAAGACGCCTCGCTGTCGGTTGCCGATATCGGCTCGCGGGTGGGCCTGTCGTCGACGCCATGCTGGAAGCGCATTCAGCGCCTCGAGGCCGACGGCGTCATCCAAAAGCGCGTCGCGATCGTCGATCAGGACCGCATCGGGCTCGGCGTCACCGTGTTCGTCTCGATCGAGACCGGCGATCATTCGCAGGATTGGCTCGACCGCTTCGCCAAGGTCGTTGGCGCCATGCCGGAAGTGATGGAGTTTTACCGCATGGCCGGCGATGTCGATTACATGCTGCGCGTGGTGGTCACGGATATCGCCGGCTACGACACTTTCTACAAACGGCTGATCGCCGCGGTGCCGCTGACCAACGTCACCTCGCGTTTCGCCATGGAGAAGATCAAGTCGACGACGGCGCTGCCGATTCCGTAAGAAATTATCGACGCGATCTTGAGAACACCGGCGCCTGCCGTTCGGCGCGCGCGCTAATGCCCTGACGTCAGCGCACCGGCAGCGGCAGACTGGGTGTTGCGGGTCGTGATCTCGGCGAGTATTTTGGTGAAATATTCCGTGCTGTCGCCGAGCGTCAGCCGCGGCGAGCATTCCGGCGCGCAGCTGTAGGTTTCGCGGTCGGCGCCGCGATAGACGACGACATTCTGATCGGCGCCGCCCGTCACCTCGACGGTCTTTTCCATCAGCACGGCGCCCTTTTTGTCGCTGACAATGAAGTTGGTCGCGCCGTAGCTCTTGCCGGTGACAACGGCGAGGCCGCCGGGTTGAATCGATAGGTCGGCGATTAGCGGATTGCCGATCACGACATTGGCGGCCCGGTCCGGCAATTGCAATAACCGCGCCTGGTCGAGCACCACGACAATGGTTTCCGGGGCAGGGGGTGGCGCCGCGGCCGCGGGCGAAAGCAGCGCGACCAGCAACAGCGCGGCCTTCGGCCATTGCAAAAGCCGGGCCCGTGCCAGGCCTCGCGCGTACAACGCCGCCATCGAGACTCTCCGAAACGCTACGCGGAACGCAACAACCAAAAGGCTGCAGTCCTACACGCTCAATTGACGCTAAATTGGTGAAGGAAATGCAAATTCAACGCCGCCACGGGGACGGCGGCGCTGTCGCAAATCAAGATGCGTTCCGCGGCACCGGCGGGAGGTCGGCCTTAGCGGTGAACGGATAGACCAGTTGTTCGGCGAACGAACTCGGAAATGACGGCTCGGCGATGCCGTAGCGGTCGGGCAATTCGCCGGCCGGCATGTAGAACGTGCCGAACATGAGGTCGAGGACCGGGAAAGTAGCCGCGAAGTTCTTTTCGCCGCCGCGGTCGGCGGCGGTGTGATGCCAACGGTGAAACACCGGTGTCGCAATCACGTATTTGAACGGACCGAGCGTCCAGTCGAGATTGGCATGCACGAACGCGGAATGCGCGATCGTAATCGGGCCAAGCACCACGAACACATTGGGTGAAATGCCGATCAGGAGCATGACGACGTCGGCGAGCACGGCGCCGAAGAACAGGTTGACCGGATGGAAGCGCGCCGCCGAGATCCATTCCAGTTCCTCGGTGGAGTGATGGACGGCGTGGTATTTCCAAAGCGTTTGGCCGTGGAACAGCCGGTGCGACCAATAGAGGAAGAAATCTTCGCCGACGAGGAAGATCGCCATCTGCGCGGCAAGCGGCAGTGCGGAAAGCGGCCCGTGGCCGTTCTCGTAAAAGGCGATCAAACCATCGGCGGTGGTGATCCCGAACAGAACGGCAGCGCCGACGATCAGCATGCCGATGCGCAAGAAGCGGGTGATCACGGGGATGAACAGCCAATAACAAAGGTCGGTGATCAAGTCCGTTTTGCGCCACCATGGCCGGCCGGGATTGCACGCCCAAAACCAAGTCAGCGCGGTGAAGACAAGCGCCAGGGCGAGTGAGATCGGAACGCCCTTCATGAAGGTCTTGCCGAGGTCGATGACGAAGGCGAGTAACTCTTGTTGCATGGTGAACTGGTTCTTGCCGTCTTGCCCGGCTTTTTGTTTGTGCCGCCATTGGCCTGCACCTTAAGGTATCGAGTACGCGCATTAATGGGTGGTGAATGGGCACGCGCACCTTGCTGATTTGAGACAAATGAATGCCGCAAGCTTACGTGCTCGAAAGAATTTCCCGTTATGTCGAGGGCAACAAAGCCGAGTCGCGTGCGAGGCGCGAAACACCGTCCGCAGCGTTGCAGCAAAATGTTGCAACACGTCGTTAACTACGTTGAGGAACCGCTGATGGGACGCGGGTTTCTGCGACCGGTTTAACCGCATCGCAAGTTCTCGTTGCTAGGTTCGCGGCGACCCAAATGGGCCGACCAACGGTCATTGGGTCGAGCTCGGACTAGCCACATGTGGACTTCTAAGGAGCCATCAATGAAGACCCTCGTTACGCGTTTCGTGAAGGACGAGTCCGGCGCCACGGCCATCGAATATGGCCTGATCGCCGCCGGCATCTCGGTTGCTATCATTGCCGTGGTCAATGGCCTCGGCACCAAGCTGAATACGACCTTCGGCAGCATCTCCACGCAGCTTAAGTAAGCGAGCGCGGTTGAACGGTTGCAAAAGGGCTCCGGTTGTCCCGGAGCCCTTTTCTTTTGTGGCGGGCGCCGCGGTTTCGATGCGCCGCTAACACACTCTCAACCTACGCCGCATAAATCGATTGTTCGGAGTCCTCGCGGGTCATCAGTCATGATGTTTTTGACCGAAGCGATCGAGTTGACGCTGTTCCCGGCGGTGATGGCGTTTGCGGCGTCCAGCGACCTTTTCACGATGACGATCGCCAACCGCGTTTCGGTAGTCCTCGTTGCTGGCTTCGGTGTGCTCGCCGTTCTGACTGGAACCGGCGCGACCGATGTGTTGTGGCACGCCGCCGCGGCGATCTCGGTGCTCGCGGTCGTTTTTTTCTTTTTCACGCGCGGGTGGATCGGCGGCGGCGACGCCAAGCTCGCGGCCGCGACGGTGCTGTGGCTGGGCTTCGCGCATCTGGCCGACTACCTGTTCTATGCGTCGATCTTCGGCGGGATGCTCACCCTTCTGATCATGTATTTTCGCTCCGTGCCGTTGGCCCGGATGTTCATCGGCCGGGGCTGGGCCGAGCGCTTGCACCGCGGCGACAGCGGCGTCCCCTACGGCATCGCGCTCGCCGCGGCTGCGCTTGTCGTCTATCCGCACACCCAGTGGATGGCGGCGCTTACTCAGTAGCCGGGCCGTTACCGCGGTTTGTTGCTCGCAACCGGCGATTTTGCCGTCGGATACGATGTGGCTTGCTGCCGAAAAAGCGAGGCGTAACGCGTAATTAACGCGATTTGGATACGCCTCATTAACCATGCCTTGACGTTTAGCTGGTGAAATCCGGGGACAAGGGCCCATCCGGCCATTACGTCGCTTTTGGAAGTTGAACGGGTTCATGAAGCGCTCGCGCATCATCGTATTGGTCATTGCGCTTGCCGCGGGCGGGGTCGCCGCCATGCTGGCGAGCGGCAACCGGCAACCGGAAGCGCCAAAAGCGCCGCCCCCACCGCCGCCGCTTGCCACCGTCGACGTGCTGGTGGCGAAGTCCGATCTGGGCACCGGACAGGTGGTCGGCGATAACGATATCGGCTGGCAGACCTGGCCGGCCGCCTCGGCGAATTCGAATTTCATCCGCAAGACCGACCGGCCGGACGCGATCAAGGACTTCGTCGGTGCGATCGTGCGCACGCCGATTTCGGCCGGCGAGCCGGTCCGCGACTCCAAAGTCGTCGCCGGCAAGGGCGGCGGCTTTTTGGCAGCCATTCTGCCGCATGGCATGCGCGCCGTCGCCATCGACATCGCGCCGGATTCCGACGCCGGCGGTTTCATTCTGCCGAACGATCACGTCGACGTCGTGCTTACACGCCGCGACAAGGCCGCGGAAAAGCTGACCGGCGTCGAGAAGGTCGTCGGCGAAACCATCCTGCGTAACGTGCGGGTATTGGCCGTTGACCAAACGATCGAGGAAAAGGAAGGGCAAAAGGTGGTCGTAGGCAAGACCGCGACCATCGAGCTTACGCCGCAACAAGTCGAGACGCTGGCGGTGTCCAAGCAGCTCGGCACGCTTTCGCTCACCTTGCGCAGCCTCCTCGATTCCCAGTCGCCCACGCCGGAAGGCGGCGAGGACAACGAGGAAAAAGAGTCGCGGGGCTTGAACACGGTGCGTTACGGCGTCAGCACGCAATCGACGGCGCGGTGAGCGCGGGGGGAGCGGATATGCAGCTAGGGACACCGATCCGTGCGGCGGCTGTCGCGGCGCTCGTCTGTTGCCTTGCGCTGGCGGCGCGCGGCGGCTTCGCCGCCGAGCTCGAGGCGCAGCCGCAAACCATCGTGATTTCCGCCAGCGACGTCAGCTCGCGATCGGTGGCGCTCGGCATCAATAAATCGGTGGTGATCGACTTTCCGCGCGACATCAAGGATGTCCTGGTCGCCAATCCCAAAATCGCCAATGCCGTCATCCGCTCCGCGCGCCGCGCTTATGTCATCGGCGTCGATGTCGGTCAGACCAACGTGTTTTTCTTTGACGCCGACGGCAAACAGATGGCCGGCCTCGATATCGCCGTGACGCGCAGCCTGAACGGCATCCGCGCGGCGATCAAGCAGCTCCTTCCCGACGCCGACATCCGCGTCGAAGGCATCGGCGATGCCGTGATGTTGACCGGCTACGTTTCCAGCCCGGCCGAGGCGCAGCAGGCGTTCGACATCGCCTCGCGACTCGTCGGTTCGGCCTCGTCAGAAACCGCCGCAACCGGCACTAAGGTGTTCAACGCCATCGTGGTTCGCGGCCGCGACCAGATCATGCTCAAAGTCACGGTCGCCGAAGTCGAGCGCGACTTGATCAAGCAGCTGGGCATCAATCTGTCCGGCTCGCTCAATTATGGCAGCGCCGTCGTCAACTTCAACAACACCAATCCGTTCACCGCCTACGGCCAATCGCTGAGCGGCTCGAGCGTTAGCGGCGGTTGGAAGGGGCTCACCGGTACGCTGCAGGCCATGGAACAGGCGGGCGTCATCCGCACGCTCGCCGAACCAAACCTGACCGCCATCTCCGGAGAAACCGCGACGTTCCTGGCCGGCGGTGAAGTTCCCATCCTCAATGGCTACAGCTGTTCCGTTGCAGCTCCCGGCACGACCGCTCAGGCTTGTCAGCCTTCGATCACCTTCAAGCAGTTCGGCGTCAGTCTCAATTTCACCCCGGTCGTGCTCAGCGAAGGCCGCATCAGCCTCAAGGTCATGACTGAGGTGTCGGATCTGTCTTCCCAGAACGCGCTGACGATCACCGAGCCCGGCACCACCAATACCGCAACGGTTCCATCGATCCGCACCCGCCGTGCTCAAACGACGGTGGAAATCCCCTCCGGGGGGTCGCTCGCCATGGCCGGCATGATCCAGAACTCGACCAAGCACAACGTCAACGGTTTTCCGGGGCTCATGGAGCTTCCCATTCTCGGGCAGTTGTTCAAGAGCAACGATTACATCAACCAGGCGACCGAACTGATGGTGCTCGTGACGCCCTATGTCGTGCACGCGGTCGCGCAGAAGGATTTGTCGCGGCCCGACGACGGTTTTGCCGATCCGAGCGATCCGGCGCAGTGGCTGCTCGGGCGTTTCAATCGCATCTACGGCGTCGGCGGCGTCCCCGATCCGCCGGACAACTATCGCGGCAAATACGGCTTCATCCTGGATTGAGGGCGGGCAAGGAGACAACGCATGCAGATTGTCCAAGCACTGACCGCCAAGACGCGGGGCGTCGCCGGTATGGCGCTGCGCGCCGCGGTCGTCGGCGGCTGCGCGATCTTGGTCTGCAGTTGCACCACTGATCAGCAGGTCGCCGGCGTGCCCGACGTCCCGACCGATTACCGGCAGCGCCACCCGATCACGATAACCGAGGCGGACCATACGTTGGAAGTTTTCATCGGCTCCAATCGCGGCGAACTCAATGCCACGCAACGCGCCGAAGTGCTGGCGTTTGCGCAGACCTGGAAGCATGAAGCCACCGGCGGGGTGGTGGTCGAGCTGCCGGTCGGCACCTCCAACGAGCGGGCGGCCGCGGAAGCCGTGCGTGGAATTCGCTCGATCATGACGGCAAGCGGCGTACCGGCCGACGGCATCGCGGTACGCGGCTATCATCCAGTCGCGATCAGGCTTGCCACGATCCGCATCAGCTATCCGAGGATCGCCGCGCAAGCCGGACCCTGCGGCCTGTGGCCCGAAGACATCGGGCCGAGCTGGAATCGCGATTATTTCGAGAACCAGCCGGTTTGGAATGCCGGTTGTTCAACGCAACGCAACCTCGCCGCCATGGTCGACAACCCCGCCGATCTGGTGCAGCCGCGCGCGGAGACGCCGCCTTACGAGGAACGGCGCACCACGGTGCTGGAGAAGTATCGGGCGGGCACCACCACCGCGGCGCAAAGTGCAACAAGCGATTCAGGCAAAATCAGCGACCTCGGCAAATAGCACCGCATATCATGGACTCAGCTAGTCAAGTTGCCTGGCAAGACACCGGCGAACACGCCGATCCCGAAGAGCGCATCGCGCCGGCGCCGCGCGTCTCGGTGCAGGCCTTTTGCGAGACGGTCGAGACCGCCGCCGCCATCCAGGCGGCCGGCGAGGATCGGCGCATGGCCAAGGCGCATCTGCGCATCCAGATGGGCGGCTTGGTCGCGGCCGTAGAGGCCTATCAGACCGCGCCGACGCCGAACGTCATCATCCTCGAAACCGAAAGCCGCAGCGACGACATTTTAGGCGGCCTCGACAAGCTGGCGCCGGTCTGCGACGCCTCAACGCGCGTCATCATCATCGGCAGCATGAATGACGTGGCGCTTTATCGCGAACTGGTACGGCGCGGTGTGAGCGATTATCTGATCGCGCCAGTCGGCACGCTGCAGATTGTGCGTTCGATCTGCGGCCTGTTCTCGGCGCCCGACGCCAAACCGGTCGGCCGCATCATCGCCGTGGTCGGCGCCAAAGGCGGGGTCGGCGCTTCGACGATCGCCCACAACGTCGCCTTCTCCATCGCCCGCGATCAGGTGCTCGATTCGGTCGTCGCCGATCTCGATCTCGCGTTCGGCACCGCCGGCCTCGATTTCAACCAAGACCCGCCGCAAGGCATCGCCGAAGCGGTGTTTTCGCCCGACCGCGTCGACAACGCCTTCATCGACCGTCTGCTCTCCAAATGCACCGACCACTTAAGCCTCCTGGCGGCGCCGGCAACTTTGGACCACGTCTACGATTTCGGCGCTGACGCCTTCGAGGCGATCTTCGATACGTTGCGCGCAAGCACGCCCTGCGTCGTGCTTGACGTGCCGCATCAGTGGAGCGGCTGGACCAAGCAGACTTTGGTCGGCGCCGACGATATTCTCATCGTCGCCGCGCCCGATCTGGCCAATCTGCGCAACACCAAGAATCTGTACGACTTCCTTAAAGCGGCGCGACCCAACGACCGCCGTCCGTTCTATTGCCTCAATCAGGTCGGGGTTCCCAAGCGACCCGAGATCAAGGCCGCCGATTTCGCCAAGGCGCTTGAGGGCGAACCGCTGGCATCGATTCCATTCGAGCCGCAGCTGTTCGGCGCGGCGGCGAATAACGGCCAAATGATCGCCGAGATCTCGTCAAATCACCGGACCGCTGAAATCTTTCGGCTGCTGGGGCAGAAATTGACCGGCCGCGCCGAGCCGAAGAAACAACGTTCAAGCATGCTGTCGCCGTTGATCGAGAAATTGCTGCAAAGGCAGGGATAACCGAAGAGCCGTCGGAGTAGCGTAGTGTTTGGCAAGCGATCCACTTCGGGCAGTTCCGTCGCCGCTGAGGCAGAGCGGCCGCGGCCGCGTCCGGCGGCGCCGCAGCCGGCGCGTCCGGCGGTTGTACCGTCACAGCCGCCGCAAGCGGCGCCATCCGCGTCGCAAGGCGGCCGAACGCCGTTTCCTTCCGCCGGCCTCGGCGCCCCGATTGTTGGCGCGCCGACCGGCAAAAGTGCCGCGACCGGCGCCGACCCGCCGGTGCAAATCCCGACCGCGACCGATACGCGCCGCTCCGACAACTATTACGAAACCAAAGGCACCGTTTTCGGTGCGTTGATCGAGGCCATCGACCTCGGTCAGCTGGCCAAGCTCGACGCCGATTCGGCGCGCGAGGAAATCCGCGACATCGTCAACGAAATCATCGCGATCAAAAATATCGTGATGTCGATTGCCGAGCAGGAGGATCTGCTCGACGATATTTGCAACGATGTTCTCGGCTATGGCCCGCTCGAACCGCTGTTGGCCCGCGACGAAATTGCCGACATCATGGTCAACGGTTCCGGCACCGTCTACATCGAAGTCGGCGGCAAGATTCAGAAGACCGGCATCCGCTTCCGCGACAATCAGCAGCTGCTCAACATCTGCCAACGCATCGTCAGCCAGGTCGGCCGCCGGGTCGACGAGACATCGCCGATCTGTGACGCCCGCTTGGCGGACGGCTCGCGCGTCAACGTCATCGTGCCGCCGCTGGCGATCGACGGACCGGCGCTGACGATCCGCAAATTCAGGAAGGATAAGCTCACCCTTGAGCAGCTGGTGCGCTACGGATCGATTTCACCGGAAGGCGCCGAAATCCTCAAGGTGATGGGCCGCTGCCGCGTCAACGTGCTGATCTCCGGCGGTACCGGTTCGGGCAAGACCACGCTGCTCAACTGCCTGACCCGCTACATCGACAACGACGAACGCATCGTCACCTGCGAAGACGCCGCCGAATTGCAATTGCAGCAGCCGCATGTGGTGCGGCTGGAAACACGGCCGCCGAACCTCGAAGGCGAGGGCCAGATCACTATGCGCGATCTGGTGCGCAACTGTCTGCGCATGCGGCCGGAGCGGATCATCGTCGGCGAAGTGCGCGGTCCTGAAGCATTCGATTTGTTGCAGGCGATGAACACCGGCCACGACGGTTCGATGGGCACGTTGCACGCCAACATGCCGCGCGAGGCGCTTTCCCGCCTGGAATCGATGATCACCATGGGCGGCTATGCGCTGCCGTCGCGCACCATTCGCGAAATGATCGTCGGCTCGATCGACGTCGTCATTCAGGCCGCGCGTCTGCGCGACGGCTCCCGCCGCATCACCCACATTACCGAGGTGATCGGCATGGAAGGAGACGTCATCATCACCCAGGATCTGTTTCTTTATGACATCCTCGGCGAGGACGCCAACGGCAACCTGGTCGGCCGGCACCGCTCGACGGGGATCGGCCGTCCGAAATTCTGGGAACGCGCTCGTTATTACGGCGAGGAGCAGCGGCTGGCGGCGGCGCTCGACGCGGCGGCGGCTGCGGACGCGGTGCAATAATGAACGCTTATCTGTTGTTTCTGATGGTTGCGGTGGCGATCGGCGGGGTTGCGTGGGTCTTCCTCTATCCGCTGTTGTCCGGCGAGCGCAACGCGGAAAAGCGCGTCGCCAGTGTCGCGCGCCACGAGCCGGTGGCGCAGCGGGCGGCGTCGCGCTCGGGGCAAAAATCCCGTCGCGAGCAGGTGGAAGGCACCCTCAAACAAATGGAAGCGCGCCGCAAGGCGAGCAAGCGCGTGCCGCTCTCGGTGCGACTTGCCCAAGCCGGGCTGAACTGGTCGCCGCGCCGCTTCATGGTGATAGCCGGCGCGCTCGGCGTTGGCGCCTTCGTCATCGCGATGTTCACGGGGGTCAGCCTGCTGCCCGCGCTCGGGCTCGCCTTCGCCGCCGGCGGCGGTCTGCCGTTCTGGCTTTTGTCGTTCCTCAAAAAGCGCCGCGAGAATAAATTTTTGGCGATGTTTCCCGACGCCGTCGACGTGATCGTGCGCGGCATCAAGGCCGGGTTGCCGTTGCTCGACAGCCTTAAACTGATTGCCAACGAGGCCGAAGAGCCGCTGCGCAGCGAATTCCGCGGCATCATCGAAACGCAAACCATCGGCATCCCGATCGGCGAAGCCTGCTTCAAGCTCTACGAGCATATGCCGGTTCCGGAAGCGAACTTCTTCGCCATCGTCATCGCCATTCAACAGCGCGCCGGCGGTAATCTGTCGGAGGCGCTGGGCAACCTGTCGCGAGTGTTGCGCGACCGTAAGAAGATGAAGGCCAAGATCCAGGCAATGTCGATGGAGGCAAAGGCTTCCGCTTCGATCATCGGCGCGCTGCCGATCGCGGTGATGATGCTCGTCTACTTCACCAGCCCGCAATACATGTCGCTGTTGTTTACGGAATCGCTCGGCCGCCTGATGTTGCTGTGCTGCGCGGTGTGGATGTCGATCGGCATTTTCGTCATGCGCCGAATGATCAACTTCGACTTCTGAGGCCGTCATGCGCTCCGTTATCGAGCATCTGATCGATCCGCAGTTTCTGACCGTAGTATTCGCCGCGATCGCGGCGGGCGCTACCGTATTGACGCTTGCCATGCCGTTGTTGGCGCGCGACACGTTGTCGACGCGGATGAAGGCGGTGGCGTTCGAGCGGGAGAAAATTCGCCAGCGTGAACGCGAGCGCATGGCGCAAAACAGCAAGGCCATGCTGCGGCAATCGCCGAAGGCCTACATGAAGACTGTTGTTGAGAATTTCAATCTCAGCAAATGGGTCGGCCAGGAAGAGGCGCGCAAACTATTGGTCCAGGCCGGCTATCGCGGACAGGGGCCGTACGTCACTTATCTATTCTTCCGCATGGTGATGCCGGTTGCCATGCTGGCGGCGGCCTTCTTCTACATCTTCGTCGTCGTGCAGCTCGACCAGCCGATGCTGATCAAAATCGGCATCGGCATCGGCGCGGCCTATTTCGGCATGCTCAGTCCGAACCTCTACCTCAAAAACAAGATCTCCCGGCGGCGGACCTCGATCAAGCGGGCGTTTCCCGACGCGCTCGATTTGCTGTTGATCTGCATCGAATCCGGCATGTCGGTCGAAGCGGCGCTTCAGAAAGTCGGCGACGAAATCGGAGCGCAATCGGTCGAGCTGGCGGAAGAACTGTCGCTGACGACGGCGGAATTGTCGTACCTCCCGGATCGCCGCCAAGCTTACGATAACCTCGCGCAACGCGTCGGTCTTGAAGGCGTCAAAGCGGTGTGCCTCGCCTTGCAGCAGTCGGAGCGCTACGGCACGCCGCTCGGCACCACCATGCGCGTCCTGTCGCAGGAAAATCGCGACATGCGCATGTCGGAAGCCGAAAAGAAAGCGGCGGGCCTGCCGCCGAAGCTCACCGTGCCGATGATCCTGTTTTTCCTGCCGGTCCTGTTTGTCGTCATTCTCGGACCGGCCGCCATTCGGGTGATGGCGCTGAACTGAATGCGGGGAAGCGCCGTCAGCTGGCGCCGTTTTTCGGATCGCGCAGGTCTTTGCGGTGCGCAAGCATTTGCCGCAGATAGGCGACATTGGCGGCGGCTTCGTCGGGCGGCAGATCGGCGCGCGCGATCGTCTCGGCTTCGGCGAAGCGGCCCTGCAATCCGACCACCAGCGCCAAGTTCTGCCGCACCCGCGGATCGACCGGCGGATTGGCCGCCGCGCGCCGCAACACCGCTTCGGCCTCACGCAGGTTTTTCGACAAAGCATAGGACAGGCCGAGGTTCGACAAGACGGACGGTTCTTCGGGAACGATTTTCAACGCGGTCAGGTAATAACGCTGCGCGTCGGAATGCCGCCCCATCTGATCGAGCACGGCGCCCTGCGCTGACAAAATGTGCCAGTCCGGCTGATCAGGCGAATGCGCCCGCTCCAGTACCTCGAGCGCCTGGCCATAATTTCCGGCTTCCGCCAAAGCCCGGCCATAGGCGCCGAGCACGACCTTGTCGTGCGGATTTTCGATCGAGGCCCGCTCGAGGATGGCGACTGCCTGGGCGCGCTGCCCGGTCGCGCGCAGCGCCTGCGCGTAGTGCAGCGCCGCTTCGACATTGGCTGGATCGGCTCGATATTGCTGGCCGTAGACCTCGACGTCGTGCCGATTGTCGGCGTCGGATTTCACCGGACTCGCAACCGGGAGCGTTCCGGTCGACTCGGCGGTTTGCGTTGTCTGGCATCCGGCGGTCGCCACCGCGACTAAAGCGAGCAGGGCGGCCGAAGCCAACAAGCGGGCTGTGCGGGACTGCGTCAAACGCATCTCGATCGCTGCCAAAATAGGCACCCCGGCGCCGGGCGCGCCGCGCCAAGGCGTTCGCAAGGCTGGTCAGCAATAGAACGTTAACCCTAATGAGACGTTAACGACGCGAAAGGCAAAGCCCCACGATTTCCGTCTCTTGCAGCGAGGTTAGACACTTTTTGGGTTGGGGTTAGACACTTATGTTCGCTTTTTGTCGCCCTTGAGTTTGGCCATCGCCGACTTCGACAGTCTGGCTTGGTCAGCTGCTGCCGTGTATCGCTCGATCTCCTTCAGTGTGCGATGCCCGGAAATCGAGGCGATTTCCTTGGCAGATGATCCACTTTCGGCAAGGCGACGCATGGTCGCCTTGCGCAGACCATGCGGCACGCAGTGAGATGGCAGGCTAGCTGATTGCACCGCCTTTTTCATGAGCCGGGTGAGTGTCGCGCGTTTGATAGGACGGCCGTTGGCGTCGCCGATCAGTGTGACGCCCTTGGCGGGCGTAGCCTTGATCGCGGCGAGGAGCGCGGGGCGCAATGGTATGGACAGCTCGGCGCCCGTCTTTTCCTGAATCACGCGGATCGATCCGCGGGAAATGTCCGATCTGCGCATTTTGACAATGTCACCCGCGCGCTGGCCGGTGTACAGCAACAATGCAAACGCGAGCCGTTCGCGCGTTCCGAGCGACCATCGCCGCTGGAACCGTGATAGCTCGTTTTCCGTCCAAGAATGTCAAACGGCTTCCAAATTTGGGTCTGACTCAATCTCGATGAAGTTTACTGATGGCAATCGCGCTGTTGTCCAAAGGAATCAGCGCCATGCCAATCAATTTTCGAATTTCTGCTCTCGTCCCCGTGGGTTTGATTGTTGAAAGCGTGGCCCAGCTCGAGGATTCCATCCTTGTAACCGCTCGGGCCGGTATCCAG
>Ga0181531_10000118_pt1 | contig 60792 bp, 51 predicted proteins | sample PEATcosm2014_Bin_38_FD_119743 | JGI IMG/M metagenome (GOLD analysis project Ga0181531, IMG submission 119743) | Peatland microbial communities from MTU Mesocosm Facility, Houghton, MI, USA - PEATcosm2014_Bin11_10_metaG | ecosystem: Environmental > Terrestrial > Soil > Wetlands > Peat | place... | reverse complement strand
CTCGTCGATCGACTCAATCTGGTGTATCCGAGCGGGTTGGCGGTCGCGAATATCCTGCGCGCCCTGACCGATCCCGAACTGCTCCGGCGGTCGGTTGCGACACTGGGCGGCGGCATGTTGGCCGGCATCGTCTCGGGTCTGGCCACGGCACGCATCGCCTGGCTGGGGGCGACGGGGCTGTCGATGTCCACGGTGGGCGCCGGCATGGTCGTGGGCGCGCGCGTGGGCATACCGGCGCTGGTGGCCGCCCTCACGTGGCAGGCGCTGATCCCCTATTTCATCCGCATCGGCTGGCTGCACGCGGGCGAACCGTTTCGCAAGATCACCTTCCTGATCGCGCTCGGGATGATTCTGGGCGCCTCGATCATCGACATGGCGCTGATCCTCAAGGATGCCTTGCTGCGCGCACGCGGGCTTGGCGTGCCCTCGGTGCCCCGGGAAGTCGAACCCTGGAAGAAAACCCAGATCGGAAGGCTCATCGTGTGGGTGATCTTCTGGGGCATTGCCACGGTGTGGGCGGGCACCCAGCTGCTTGGTCAGCCGGTGGGCTTCCTGAGCTTCGCCCTGGCCCTGGTGTTCGTGTTCGCTATGGTCAACGGTATTTCCCAGGGCTTGACCGATTGGAATCCGATTTCTTCAGCTTTCGTGGTCACCGTGATCCTCATGGCCATGCTCGGCCTGAAAGACGCCACGGTCGGACTGATGGCGGGGACGGCGCTGCTGGTGGCGATCAGCGTCGGCTCGGACATGCAGCAGGACAGGTCCACGGGCCGCAGGCTCGGCACCAGCCGCACCGTCCAGTTTCGCTACCAGGTGGCTGGCATCGTCATGGGCGCGATCAGCGCCGTGGCCTTTGCCAAGCTCTTCATGGCGGCCTATCCCGTGCTGCTCCAGGACCAGACGGTCATGAGTGCCGCGGAGCAGCCGGTACAGTGGACCTCGGCCATGACCTACAAATTCGTCGGTGCGCTGCGAAGCCTCACCGACGATAAGCCCTATCAGCGCACGGCGATCGTCGTCGGTGTGGCGCTGGGATTTGCGACCGAGGTGCTGCGCAAGCTCATTGCCGCCAACCGCCGCTATGGTGCCTGGCGCAGCAGCGGGGCTGCCGCGCGATCGGTGGACTTTGCGATCTTCGCGGTGCTGTTGCCCTCGCCGTATGCGTCAGCATTCGGCGGCTTCGTCAACCTGCCGATTTCCGCCTGGTTCGCAGGCGGTTCGGTATTCGGCGATGCGCTCGATTGGATCCTCAGGCGACGCGGAGCGACCGGAAAGCCCGAGCTGCCGGGTGATATGAGCGTGGTGTCGCTGCTCGGCGGCGGTCTGATTGCCGGAGATGCGATTGCGGCGCTCGGCATCGGGATGTATGGGCTGATCACAGCCGTAGTCGGCCGTTGAGCGCCAGATCGCTAACTACCAGATCGCTAACTAATGGAACACGGCGCATCCGACTGACGGTTCGTCAGCCGGATGCGCCGTGACTAACAGACATCAACGAAAACGCCGCGCAACGCGGCGTTTTCAGGTTCAACAGGTCGGTCGAATTACTTCGAAACCGACTTCTTGAACATGCGGTCGATCTTCTCGTTGGTGGCGTCAACCGAGGACTGAGCAGCCTGAGCCGCCGACAGCGCCTGGTTGGCGGTGCTCTGCGCGCCCTGGGCCGCCGTGGCAGCCTGGTTGGCAGTGCTCTGAGCCGCGCTGGCGGCACGCGAAGCGGAATCAGCCGACGACTTCGCCGCGTCAACTTCGGTCTGCAGCTTGCTCACCTGCTGCTTCAGGTTGTCGACATCAGCCTGCAGCGGCTTGATGTCCGTGCAGCCGGCGAGCGCAACGATCGCAGCCGCCGCGGCCAGCTTCACAACAATACTCTTGTTCATTTCAGTCCCCTTTAGACTCTCAGGATAAAAACCGCATCGCGTCGAAGAGATATGCTTCGGGCGATTTTGCGGCTGCCAACTTGACCAAATTTAACCTATTAATGCAATAGGGATTTCGCATTACGCTGTCAGTGAAGCCCCACAAATCGCTCAGAAATTGGGCCGAAATTGCGGGCATTGTGGCCGAGGCGCATTTACTGTATATAATTACAGTATGAGTGATCTGACGCCCCGCCAAGTCCGGGTCCTGCGCTACATCCAGCGCAGCCTGTCCGAAACCGGTATGCCGCCTACCCGCGCTGAGATTGCCGCCGAGCTCGGCTTTCGCTCGCCCAATGCGGCGGAGGAACATCTGCGCACGCTGGCGCGCAAGGGTGTCATCCAGCTGCTCCCGGGCGCCTCCCGGGGCATACAGCTGCAGGACACCCTGCGCGAGCAGATGGGGCTGCCGCTGGTGGGGTCGGTGGCGGCGGGCCGTCCGATCCTGGCCGAGGAGAATATCGTCGAGCACCTGCAGATCGATCCGGCCACTTTCCAGCCCCGGCCGCATTACCTGCTCAAAGTGGTCGGCATGAGCATGCGGGATGCCGGCATCCTGGATGGCGACCTGGTGGCCGTACATCGCACCAGCGAGGTCCGTCAGCGCCAGATCGTGGTCGCACGGCTCGAGAATGAAGTGACGGTCAAACGTTACCGGCAGGAAGGCACCACGGTGTGGCTGATGCCGGAGAATTCGGATTTCGAGCCGCTGCGGATCGATCTCAAGCAGGAAGGGCTGCTGATCGAAGGTGTCGTGGTTGGGGTAGTGCGGCGCACCCCAAGCCCGCCGGTGGGCAAGCTCAAGGCCACGCGTTAGGACGGTTTTCTAGCGGCGGCGGACCTTGGCGTGGCCGCTCTGCGCCGCGGGTTCCTCGGCGCCGATATCGTAGTCCTCCAGGTCGCTGATCAACTCGGCGGTGCGCTTCTGCTCCAGGCGCTGCTCCAGCCGCCGCCAGGCCGGTTCGCCGACCTTGACGGTGCGGCGTTTGGCGATCTCCATATCCTTGATCGCGCGATCAAGATCGAGATCATCATCTCCGGTGATCTCGGCCGCGTCATCTTCCTCGTATTCGTCAGAATCCGGATTTCCACCCATAACGGGTCTTCGGTTGGCTGCCTTACGATTGCCTGCCCCAGTTGCAGGTTGCGCCGAAAATAATGCGAATCAAAAGCCGATGCAACGGCACATTCAGCGAATCAGCTGATTCATTTCAAAAATCGGTAACAGCATCGCAAATACGATGCCCATGACGACCAGGCCCATGCCGACGATGAGCACTGGCCCGAGCAGGCCGACCAAAGCCGCCAGCAGTCCCTCGAGTTCCCGTTCCTGATTGACGGCCGCCCGCTCCAGCATGGCCTGCAGCTGGCCGCTGGACTCGCCGCTGGAGATCAGGTGGATGGTCATGGGTGGAAACAGCCGGCTCTGCGACAGGGATCTGCCGATCGGCGCGCCTTCGCGGACGCGCGCAGCGGCCTCGCCCACCGCATCGCGCATCGGCAGGTTGATGACCACCTCGCTCGCGATGCGCAATGAATCGAGCACCGGCACGGCGCTGGCAGTGAGAATACTGAGTGTGCGCGTGAAGGCCGCCGTGTTGAAGCCGCGCACGATGCGACCCATGATCGGCACGCGCAGCAGCGTGCGGTGAAATCGCCAGCGCGTCGCGCGCTGCTGCAGTGCGCGCCAGACCAGGAACGAGACCACCCCGATGGCCAGCAGCAGCCAGATGCCGTAGTTGCGCAAGAAGCCGCTGATCCCCACCAGTACCTGCGTCGCGAGCGGAAGTTTGGCGCGATTGGCCTCGAATACTTCCACCACCTTCGGCACCACATAGGTCAGCAGAATCGACACGATCGCAAAGCACATGACGGTGAGCACGATCGGATAGAGCATCGCGCCCATGATCTTCTGCCGCATCTGCTCGCGCGATTCGGTGTAGTCCGCTAGTCGCTCGAGCACCGCATCCAGGTGCCCTGAGTGCTCGCCGGCGGCAACCGTGGCCCGATAGATTTCGGGAAACACACTCGGGAATTCGTCCAGTCCGGAAGCGAGCGGGTGGCCCTCGACCACCTTGGCGCGCACCCCGAGCACGATGCTCTGAACGCGCGGCCGCTCGGTCTGCTCCGACACCGCCAGCAGCGCCTCCTCCAGCGGCAGGCCCGCGCGCACCAGCGTCGAGAGCTGGCGAGTCATCAGCGACAGATCGGCGGCCGAGACGCCGCGCCGTAGCGAGAATCCGGCTCCGGCTCGCTTGCGGGAGGCCTCATCGGCGACCGCCTCGATGGTTACCGGCAGCAGCTGCTTTTCGCGCAGCAGCGAGCGCACGTGGCGTGCGGTATCGCCTTCGATGACGCCCTTGCGTGAGCGCCCGGCGTTATCGAGGGCGGTGTATTCGAAGGCTCCCATCGACCGTGATCGCGCGCCGGGGCGTCAGTCCTCGCGCGTGACGCGCAGGACTTCTTCGATGGTGGTCTCGCCCTTGAGCACCCGCGCGAGGCCGTCATCGCGGATCGAGGGCGTGAACTTGCGCGCGTAGCGTTCCAGATCGTGCTCACCGACGCCGTCGTGGATCATGGTGCGCAGCTGATCATCGATCAGGATCAGCTCGTAGATGCCGGTGCGGCCTCGATAGCCGCCGGCCGGATCGCGCCCCGGGCGATAGAGCGTGGGGGAGGGCTCCTCGGCCTTCAGTCCAAGCAGCCGACGCTCGTATTCGCCGGCCTGGAATGCCTGGCGGGTGTCCGGATTGAGCACGCGCACCAGACGTTGCGCCAGCACGCCGATCAGGCTGGAGGAGAGCAGGAAGGGCTCGATGCCCATGTCGCGCAGGCGCGTGAGCGCGCCCGCGGCGGTATTGGTGTGCAGCGTCGAGAGCACCAGGTGGCCCGTGAGGCTGGCCTGTACCGCGATCTGCGCGGTCTCCAGATCGCGGATTTCGCCCACCAGCACCACGTCCGGATCCTGGCGCAGGATGGCGCGCAATCCGCGCGCGAAAGTCATCTCCACCTTGGTGTTCACCTGGGTTTGCCCGATGCCATCGATGTAGTACTCGATCGGATCCTCGACCGTCATGATGTTCTGAGTGTTGTCATTGAGCTGCTCGAGCGCCGCGTAGAGCGTCGTGGTCTTGCCCGAGCCGGTCGGGCCGGTGACCAGCAGAATGCCGTGCGGCTTGTGGATCAGCTCGTCCATGTGCCGCTGTGTGTCGGCGCCCATGCCGAGCGCGTCCAGATCGAGCCGGCCGGCTTGTTTGTCGAGCAGACGCAGCACCACGCGCTCGCCATGGCCCGAGGGAATGGTCGATACGCGCACATCGACCGCGCGGCCGGCGATGCGAAGGCTGATGCGGCCGTCCTGCGGCAGACGCTTCTCGGCGATATCGAGCTTCGACATGACCTTGATGCGCGAGACCACCAGCGGCGCCACGCCGCGCTTGGACTGCAACACTTCCCGCAGAATGCCATCGACGCGGAAACGCACCACGAGACGATTTTCGAACGGCTCGACGTGAATGTCGGACGCGTTCTCGCGAATTGCCTGAGTCAGCACTGCATTGATGAGCCGGATGATGGGGGCGTCATCGTTGCTCTCGAGCAGATCGGCCTGCTCGGGCAGTTCCTGCGCCAGGTGCGCCAGATCCGTGGTTTCATCGAGCCCCATCTGCATCGACTCGCCGCCGCCCTCATAGGTCTTGCGCAGCAGGTCATCGAATGCGTCGTTGTCGACGGCCGTCAATGCCAGCGGAATCTGCAGGTAGCGGCGCGCTTCGGCGAGCGCCATCGCCGAAGCGGGCACCCGGTACACACAGTCCGCGACGCCGTCGACGATCCCGCGCACCAGCACCCCGTGGCGGCGGGCAAAGGTGAAAGGCAGCCGCGTGTCGCTCTGAATGCGTTCCGGAATTTTCTCGGCGGCCTCGCTCACGGCGTCGCTCCCGCCGGTGGTGTCTCCGGTGGAGTGGCCGGAGTGACCGCCGGGCCGGGCGCCAGCGGGGTGTTCGCGGCCCCTGGCGATCCGGATTTATTGCTACCCCCATGGGGAGTGTCGGGAGTGCCGATGTCGCCCGCGCCGAGTATGCCGCCCTGCGTTTCGCCGTTGTGAATGTCCGGCAACACATCGGCCGGCTGGAACGGCAGCAGCGGCAGTTTGGCGTCCTGATCCCTGTTGAGACGGCGCTGCTCTTCGCGCACGTAGTTGTATTTCGCATCGGTCTCGATGGCCGCCTGCCGGTCATCGCGCAGGATGTGAGGCTGCAGGAAGATCAGGAAGTCGGTCTTGGTCTTGTCGGTATTGCGCGCGCGGAACAGCTCGCCAATGATTGGAATCTTGCCGAGCAGCGGCACTGAGCTGTCGTTGTTGGTGACGTTGTCCTGGATCAGGCCGCCGAGCACCAGCGTGTTGCCGTCCTTGATCAGCACGCTGGTGGTGATCACATTCTTGTTGGTGACCAGGTCGACCGCGCCCGCGGTCGCGCCCGCGAGACTCGAGCTTTCGATCTGCAGCTTCAGCAGCACCGCGTCACCTTCATTGATGGTCGGTGTCACGGTCAGGATGGTGCCGACCTCCTCACGCTCGATGGTCTGGAAGGCACTGCCGGTACCGTTCGTGGTCGAGTACTGGCCGGTCAGGAAAGGAACTTCCTGTGCCACCTCCATCTTGGCTTCCTGGTTATCGCGCGTGACCACCTGCGGAGTCGCAATGATGTTGGTGCGCGTGTCGGTTTGCAGCGCGCGAAGGATGGCCGCAAAGTTGACACCGGTCGCCGTGAGCTTACCGATGCCGATCGTCGTGCCGGTCGGCTGATTCGACGCCAGGTTGCTGGGGTTGGCGATGTCGTTGTAGAGGTCGATACCCGACACCCCCCCGATCGGCGCGATGAAACCGCCGAGTGCTGCGGCGGTGTTGGTGGCGTCGACCACCCAGTTGACGCCCAGGTCGGCCGCCTTGTCGACCGACACGGCCACGATGATGGCCTGCACCAGCACCTGGGCGCGGCGGATGTCGAGTTTGTCGATGACCGCGTTGACCGCACGCAGCGTGCGCTGCCCGGCGGTGATGACCAGCGAATTGGTGGCCTTGTCCGCCCAGATGGTGGCCGTGCCGCCCGCCAGCGAGAGGGTTGCGGCACCGCCGCTCGAGGCGCTGGCATTGTTGGCCGCGTTTTCGCCTGGTTTGGGCGTGTTGCCCTGGGCGTTGGGCTGGGGCTGCGCGCTCTGATTGCGTTCCAGCAGTTTGCTCATGGCCGAGCTGGAGCTCGAAGTGTTGCCCGAGAGCTGTTCCTTTAGCCTGCCGGCCAGATCTTCCGCATCGGAGAATCGCAGGTAGCGCACCTGCGTGGTCGAACCGGTATCGATCGGCGTATCCAGGTGCGTTACCAGCGTTTTGATCTTCAGCCGCAGCGTGGCATCGCCGCTCACCAGGATGCTGTTGGAACGGTCATCGGCGACTATCTTGACGCCGGTCGCGGCCTCGCCGCTCTGCGCCAGCAGCGTGGTGAGCGAGCGCGCCGTATCGGCCGCGGTCGCGTTCTGCAGCGGTATGACGTCGATGTCGGAGCTTCCGACCTGATCGATGCGCGCGATGATGCGCAGCATCCGGTTCACATTGCTGGCGCGGTCCGAGAGGATGAGTATGTTGGCGCCCGTGACCGCCGAGAGCTGCGCGTTCTGTGGCATCAGCGGCCGCAGCACCGGCACCAGCTGCGAGGCGTTGATGTTCTGGACAGCCAGGACCTGGGTCACCATCTCATCGGAAGTGGAGCTGACGTGGTCGGGCAAGTCGTTGGCGGCGTACTGGCGCATGTTCGCGTCCGGCACGATCTTGATCACATTGCCGGTCGGTATGGCCACGAAGCCGTGCACCTGCAGGATGGCCAGGAACGCCTGATAGAACTGGTCCGGCGTCATCGGCGTCGAGGACAGCATCGTGACCTGGGCGCGCACGCGCGGGTCGATGATGAAATTCTTTCCGGTGGCCATGCCGACCGCTTCGATGATCTGCGTGATATCGGCGTCCTTGAAGTTCGGCGTGATGCGCTGGGAATTGGGCTGCTCTGCCAGCGCCATCGCGCTCAGTGCCAGCACCGCCACTGTGACGGCGAAACGACGTCGCGGTGGCGACGTCAGGCGGATGAAGCTGCGGTAGGACATTGTGGGCACTATCCTCGACTAATTGGCGGCGCTGGCGCCATCGGCCGGCGCGGGCGCGGGTGGCGCCGCCGGCGCTGACGGGTCAGCCGGCGCCGAGTTGGCGGTTGACGGAGCCGGCGTCGCAGCTGCCCCTGGAAATGCGCCTCGCCCGCGTACCTGATTAGGCCCGGGGGCGGTCGCGGTCGCCGAATTGTCCGCTGCCGGCGCGTCGGTTTCGGTGTTCAGGTTCGCAAGATTGAGGTTTACTTCCTGCGCAGCGCCATTGCGCGAGACGGTGATGCTGGCACTCGCCGAGGAGGATAGCGTCTGCAGGACCTCCATGGCGCGTGCCGCATCATCCAGCGCCGTGCCGTTGATGGCGACGATCAGGTCTCCGGCCCGCAATCCGAGCTGGCTGAAAGCGCTGTTGCCCCGCGTGCCGCCGGGAAAAATCCGATAGCCGCCGAGCTTGCCCTGGTTGAACACCGGTTGCACCCGGACCAGGCCGGCGAGCACGGTGGAGTTATCCTGTAGCCGATTCTGCGCCCCCGGGGTGGGCGAAGCGGCGGTGTTGACCGCGCCGCCCTTCATCGGATTGCGCGGCAGCGGCAGCGTTTCCAGACGCCCGCCGCGCTCGATGAGGACATGATCACCGTAGACGGCATTCAGTCGTGCCCCACCGGGGAGCATCGCGCCAACGGCGAACAGCTTGCCGGCAGAAGCCGTGTCGCCAATGATGGCTTGGCCCTTGGCCGGATCCTTCTCGGCAATGACGCCGGCCAGGATCAGCGGTATGGTCGTTTGCGGCGCGTTGCCGCCCGCCTGAACGCCAGCGATCCCGAACAGATGTGCATTGACGATGGTGGCAAGCTCCACGGTCGGGTTTGCCGCAACGGGAATCGGCGCCTGCCCGGCCGTAGTGCCGGCGGCAGGGGGCAGGGCGCTGCCGCTCAGGGCATGGCTCAGGATCAGCGCCCCATCGATGGCGAGCGCCACTAGCAGCACGGCGACCAGAACCTGTGCTCCGCGCTGCTCGAGCAACCGTGTCCCTTCCGGTCCCGACTTCAGTTCTTGAACCCAAGTGGCTACATTCACCGAGATACCGGCTCCCAGGAGCGATCTAGTCGGACATGATACGGCGCGGTCGTTGGCGCTCTCAAGTATTTGTTTCGGCTAAATTCTTTTAGTTCCATGCGTCTCCCATTGCCGACAGCTCCCATCGCCTTGCTGACCGATACCCAGCTCACCTCCAGTGGATTAGACTTCCGTGACAGAAGTGCGGCAGCGGCACTGTTATTTTGTGACGGGGCAGCTTTGGCGTGACGGAGCACAGAGAATCTAACCGCCCCGACAGCGGCGTCATCGTCGAAGAGGCTCCGCCGCAGACCGCGCAGCCGGCGCTCTTCCAGGTCGTCTTGCTAAATGACGACTACACCCCCATGGAGTTCGTGGTCGAGGTGCTGGAGCGTTTCTTCGCCATGGATCGGCAAACAGCGACCCGGGTAATGCTGGAAGTGCATACTCGGGGGAAAGGAGTCTGCGGGGTCTTTACATACGAAATCGCGGAGACCAAAGTGTCACAGGTGACGAGTTACTCGCGCGAACATCAGCACCCGTTGCTGTGCACGCTCGAGGAGGCCTGAAGCGTCCCGCCGGAGAGATGGAGCAGTGTTGTCGAGCGAACTGGAGTTTTGTCTTAATCAGGCCTTTCATCAGGCCCGCAGCGCACGCCATGAATTTCTCACGGTCGAGCACCTGTTGCTGGCCATTCTTGACGCGCCCAAGGTGCGGGAAGTTCTCGAGGGCTGTGGTGCGGACCTGGAGCGTTTGGGCGCGGATCTCAAACAGCATGTGGAGACCAACACCCCGCGCCTGGCATTGAGCGAGGAGCGCGAGGTGCAGCCGACGCTTGGATTCCAGCGCGTCCTGCAGCGCGCCGTGTTCCACGTTCAATCCAGCGGCAAGAAGGAAGTCGGCGTCGTCAACGTGCTGGTGGCCATCTTCAGTGAAAAGCAGAGCCATGCCGTGTTTTTACTGGCACGCGCGCAGGTCACGCGGCTGGATGTGGTCAATTTCATTTCGCACGGACTCTCCCGCACCGGCGAGAGCAAGGCCGAGAAGGATCGCGATGACACCTCCATCGAGAGCGAGCGTGACACCGAATCGGGCAGCGCGCTTGAGAAGTTCGCGGTTAATCTGAACGCACAGGCGCAGGAAGGCCGCATCGATCCGCTGATCGGCCGCAAGCTCGAGGTCGAGCGCACCATCGAGATTCTCTGCCGCCGCCGCAAGAACAATCCGCTGTACGTCGGCGAGGCCGGTGTCGGCAAGACCGCCATTGCCGAGGGCCTGGCGCGCCTGATCGTCGAGGGACGGGTGCCCGAGGTACTGGCCGACAGCACGATCTATGCGCTCGACATGGGTGCGCTGATCGCAGGCACCAAGTACCGCGGCGATTTCGAGAAGCGCCTTAAATCGGTGGTGGTCGAGCTCAAGAAGCAGCCCGGTGCCATCCTTTTCATCGATGAGATCCACACCGTGATCGGCGCGGGTGCCGCCTCGGGCGGCGTCATGGACGCCTCGAACCTCATCAAGCCGGTGCTCGCCAATGGCGAGATCCGCTGTATCGGCTCCACCACCTATCAGGAATATCGCGGCATCTTCGAGAAGGACCACGCGCTGGCGCGTCGCTTCCAGAAGATCGACGTCGCCGAGCCCTCGGTGTCCGAGACGGTCGAGATCCTGCTGGGGCTGAAGCCCAAGTTCGAAGAGCATCATGGCGTCGAATATTCGGACGACGCGTTGCGCGCCGCGGCGGAGCTCGCGGATCGGCACATCAATGAGCGGCATTTGCCGGACAAGGCCATCGACGTGGTCGATGAGGCCGGCGCCCGGCTGCGCCTGAAACCTGCCGGTGAGCGCGAGTCGCGCGTCGAGGTCTCGCATATCGAGGATGTGGTCGCGCGCATGGCGCGAATCCCGGCCAAGAATGTTTCCGCGTCGGACCGCGACCTGCTGAAGAATCTGGAACGCAATCTCAAGCTGGTCATTTTCGGCCAGAACCAGGCCATCGAGACCCTGGCCTCGGCCATCAAGATGGCGCGTTCGGGCCTCGGAGATCAGCGCAAGCCGGTCGGCAGCCTGCTGTTCGCCGGCCCCACGGGTGTCGGCAAGACCGAAGTCACACGACAGCTCGCCCTGGCGATGGGCATCGAGTTCATACGCTTCGACATGTCCGAGTACATGGAGCGTCACACGGTCTCGCGCCTGATCGGTGCGCCGCCGGGCTACGTGGGCTTCGACCAGGGTGGCCTGCTGACCGAGGCCATTGCCAAGCACCCGCACTGCGTGCTGCTGCTGGATGAGATCGAGAAGGCGCACCCGGATGTGTTCAACCTGCTATTGCAGGTCATGGACCATGGCACGCTGACCGACAACAACGGCCGCAAAGCCGACTTCCGTCACGTCATCATCGTCATGACGACCAATGCGGGCGCGCAGGAGATGAACCGTCCCTCGATCGGCTTCCGACCCGCCGATAACGCCACCGACGGCATGGAAGCAGTCCGCCGCCTGTTTTCACCCGAGTTCCGCAATCGACTCGATGCCACCATTCAATTCGCGCCGCTCGATGCTCCGACCATCGAGCGCGTGGTCGATAAGCTGCTGATCGAGGTCGAGGCGCAGCTCGAGCCCAAGGGCGTGGCCGTGACCATCGATGAGGCCGCGCGGCACTGGATCGCCCAGAAGGGCTACGACCCGAAGATGGGCGCGCGTCCGATGGCTCGCGTGATCCAGGAGTTCATCAAGCGCCCGCTGGCGGAAGAACTGCTTTTCGGCAAGCTGGTCGGCGGCGGCCAGGTGCGGGTGTCCGTGGCAGCGGATGAGAGCGCACTGGTGCTCGAATGCACGCCGGCGACGCAGCCCGAAGTAACCGCCTGACCCACCTCGATTGACCGCTGACCTGTGAGCGCCGCAGCGCGGCGCTGCAGTCAGCGGCCGCGGTAGACGATTCGGCCTTTCGACAGGTCGTACGGCGTCATTTCCACCGTTACCTGATCGCCCGTGAGGATGCGGATGTAGTTCTTGCGCATCTTGCCGGAGATGTGCGCGGTCACGACGTGGCCATTCTTGAGTTGTACGCGAAAAGTCGTATTCGGCAGGGTCTCGATGACCTCACCTTCCATTTGAATGGCGTCTTCTTTGGGCATGCTGCGCTGCGCGGCCGTTGGGGCGCGAATTCTGCATAAAGGGGCGGGGCAATGCAACGCGCAAGTGCTAGCCGGGTTGCCCATGGGCCGCCAGAAAGGCCAGAAACGCACTTCGCGGGATCGGCCTGCTGCCCAGGCTGCGCAGATGCGCCGAAGGCAACTGGCAGTCGATGAGTTCGATCCCGAGCGCCTGGCTGCGGTCCACCAGGCCCGCAAGTGCGGCCTTGGAGGCATCCTGCTGGCGGCTGAACATGGATTCGCCAAAGAATACCGAGCCGAGCCGCACGCCGTAGAGACCGCCGACCATCGCATCGCCCACCCAGATTTCATAGCTGTGCGCAAAGCCGCGCTCATGCAGCGCGCAGTAGGCGGCCTTCATCTCCGGGGTAATCCAGGTACCGGGGCTGCGGCTGCGCGGTGCCGCGCAGGCGCTCACCACCGCGCCGAAGTCGCGGTCTTCGTGCAGGCTGAACCCGCGCTGTCGCAGGCTGCGCCTGAGGCTGCGTGAGCGATGGAATTCGCGCGGCCACAGCACCTCGCGCGGGTCCGGGGACCACCACAGCACCGGCTGCCCCGGCGAGTACCAGGGAAAAATGCCGCGCGAATAGGCGGCGATGAGCCGTTCGGGCTTCAGGTCGCCGCCGGCCGCCAGCAGGCCTGACGGGTCGCGCAGCGCCGCTTCCTGGGGCGGAAAGCGGTCGGGCGGATCGTCCGGTGCCAGCCAGGTGATCATGTGCCAATCAGCTTTTGCGGAACGGCGCGTGCGCATCAGCATCGCTGGCATAGGCATCGACGGCCTCGCCCTCGCGCGCCAGGTAGGCGCCGATTGCACGGCGCAGCGGCGCATTGGCGATCCAGTGCGCCGACCAGGTAATGGTCGGCTCGAATCCGCGCGCGATCTTGTGCTCGCCCTGGGTGCCGGGCTCGAACCGCTGCAGTCCGTGTTCAATGCAGTAGTCGATGCCCTGGTAATAACAGGTCTCGAAATGCAGGCTGTGGTAGGCCTCATCCGAGCCCCAATAGCGGCCGTAGAGCGTATCGGCGGAACGGAAGAACACCGCTGCGGCCACGGGCTCGCCGCCGCAGACGGCAAGCTTCACGAAGAAATCGCTGCCGAGTGCGCGCGCCACCCGGCTGAAGAAACTGCGGTTCAGGTAGGGGGTGTGTCCATGACGGATGAATGTCAGCGCGTGAAAGCCGTAGATGCGCTCGAGCAGTCCCTCATCGAGCTGCGTGCCATCGAGGGTGCGAAACTCGATACCCTGCTCGAGCACACGGCGGCGCTCGCGGCGCGCTTTCTTGCGCTTCTCGGCCGAAAAAGCATCGAGGAAATCGGCGAAATCGCGATAGCCGCGGTTGTGCCACTGGAAATGGCAATCGCGCCGGAGCAGCCAGCCGGCCGCAGCGCACGCATCCCGTCCGGCCTCATCGACGAACAGCGCATGGGCGGATGAGAGCCGCTCGGACTGGGCGCGCTCGCTTAAGGACGCCAGCAGCGCCGCGCGCAAGGGCTCTGCCGACAATCCTGGACGGCACAGCAGCCGGGGGCCCGTGGCGGGCGTGAAGGGAATCGCGCACACGAGTTTGGGGAAATACTCGAGCCCCTGCTGTTCGAATGCCCGCGCCCAGGCGAAGTCGAATACGAATTCTCCCCAGGAGTGCGCCTTCAGATAGAGCGGGGCGGCCGCCGCCAGGCCCTGCTCATCGAACAGCGCCACATGCTGCGCGCTCCAGCCGGTAGACGGGCTCGCGCAGCCGGTGTCCTCCAGCGCACCCAGGAACTCGTGCCGCAGGAAGGGATTGCCGCCGGCGAGCGCGTTCCACTGCGCGGCAGTGACGTCGCGAATGCCCGTGAGATAGCGGCGCTGCACCAGGGCTTAAGCCTCTATGCCGCTTGGGTCTTGATCTGCTCGAGATAACGGTCCGCATCCAGGGCCGCCATGCAGCCCGAGCCCGCGGAGGTGATCGCCTGGCGGTAGACGTGATCGGCCACATCGCCGGCGGCGAAGACCCCGGGAACACTGGTGGCCGTGGCCTCGCCCTCGCTGCCGCCGCGAACGCGGATATAGCCGCCCCGCATATCGAGCTGACCCTCGAACAGAGCGGTGTTGGGCGTGTGGCCGATGGCGATGAAGACGCCGGTGACCGCAATGTCGCGCGGCGCCTCATTGGCCGTGGAACGCAGGCGCAGGCCGGTGACACCCGAGTCATCGCCCAGTACTTCATCGACACGGTGATGCCAGATGAAGCTCATTTTGCCCTCCTGCTCGCGTTGCATGAGCCGGTCCTGCAGGATCTTCTCCGCGCGCAGCCGGTCGCGGCGGTGAACCAGCGTTACGTGCGCGCACATATTCGACAGGTAGAGCGCTTCCTCGACGGCGGTATTGCCGCCGCCGATCACCGCGACGCGATGGCCGCGGAAGAAAAAGCCGTCGCAGGTGGCGCAGGCGGAAACTCCTCGGCCGCGGAATTTGTCCTCCGAAGGCAAGCCGAGGTAGCGGGCCGAGGCACCGGTGGCGATGATCAGCGCATTGCAGGTGTAGCGTGCGCGCTCGCCGCGCAGCTCAAAGGGGCGTGCGCCGAGCGAGGCGCTCTCGATGTGGTCGTTGACGAGCTCGGTGGCGAACCTTTCGGAATGCGCGCGCATGCGCTCCATGAGCGCCGGGCCCTGCAGCCCCTCGACATCGCCGGGCCAGTTATCCACCTCGGTCGTGGTCATCAGCTGTCCGCCCTGTTCGAGCCCCGTGATCAGCATGGGCTTGAGGTTGGCACGCGCCGCGTAGACCGCGGCGGTATAGCCGGCGGGGCCCGAGCCGAGAATGATCAGGGGACGGTGAATCGGCTCGCTCATCGGAACTCCATCGCATGCGATAGCACATCCTAATATCCCAGAGCGAGGAGCGGTATCATGCACGCATGGCTGAATCGACCGCTTCGAACCGGATCTCTCTGCGATTCTCCGCCGCGGTCGCGCGCGGCCTGCGCGAGAGCGGTGCCATTGTGCTGGTGGGTCTGGCGCTGGTGCTGCTGGTCGCGCTGCTGAGCTTCAATCCGCACGATCCGGGCTTCTCCTTTACCGGCGAGGGCGGCCGGGTGCATAACCGCATCGGCCCGCTGGGCGCCTGGTTTGCCGATGCGCTGTACTTTCTCTTCGGCCGGCCAGCCTACCTGCTGCCGGCAATTCTCGGCGTTGCCTCCTGGCATGTGATGCGCCCGCCGGACCCATCGGCGCAGGAATCGCATCTGAATCTTGCCGTGCGCGTGGCCGGTTTCCTGACGGTGCTGGTCGCCAGCTGTGCGCTGGCCGCGCTGCATTGGAGTCCGGGCGTACTGCCCCAGGGCGCCGGCGGGGTAGTGGGCAGCGCGGCGGGCGGCGCGCTCGCCGGTGGTCTGCAGCTGCTCGGCGCCACGCTGCTGCTGCTGGCGGCTTGGCTCGCCGGCGCGGCGGTGGCCTTCGGCGTGTCCTGGTTCGCGGTCATGGATCGGGTCGGTGCATTGACATGGCAGGTCGTTCGCCTGCTGCGCGAGCGATTCTTCACCGCGCGCGAGATGAACAGCGGACGCACCGCCAAGCTCGAGCGCAAGGAAGTACTGCAGGCCGAGCACAAGCGTGCGACACCGCGCATCGCGCCGCGCATCGAGGCGCCAGCCCCGGCGACGCCCAAGAGCGAGCGCGCCGAGAAGGAACGGCAGGTGCCGCTGTTCGATCCGCCGCAGGCCACTGAGCTGCCGCCGCTCAACCTGCTGGATGATCCCGGCACGCACGAACCCTCTTACTCGGCCGAGGCTCTGGAGGCTATGTCGCGCCTGGTCGAGCTCAAGCTCAAGGACTTCGGCGTCGAGGTGGACGTGGTGGCGGTGCATCCCGGGCCGGTGATCACGCGATTCGAAATGCGCCCGGCCCCGGGGGTCAAGGCCAGCCAGATCACCGCGCTGGCGAAGGATCTTGCCCGCGCGCTATCCACCATCAGCGTGCGCGTGGTCGAGGTCATTCCAGGCAAATCTGTCATGGGCCTCGAGATTCCGAACGAGAAACGCGAGATCGTGACCCTGGGCGAGATCATCCGGTCCAAGGCCTACGAGGATGTGGCCTCGCCGCTGGCGCTGGCGCTGGGCAAGGATATTGGCGGCTTGCCCATGGTCGCGGACCTGGCGCGCATGCCACATCTGCTCATAGCGGGGACCACCGGTTCCGGCAAGTCCGTGGCCATCAATGCCATGGTGCTGAGCCTTTTGTACAAGTCCACGGCCGAGCACGTGCGCCTGATCATGATCGATCCGAAGATGCTCGAGCTGTCGGTGTACGAGGGCATTCCGCATCTGCTATCGCCGGTGGTGACCGACATGAAGCAGGCGGCCAATGCCTTGCGCTGGTGCGTAGCCGAAATGGAACGGCGCTACCAGCTCATGTCGGCACTCGGCGTGCGCAATATTGCCGGTTACAACCGTCGCGTGAAGGATTCCATCGCCGACAGGAAGCCCATTCCCGACCCGGTGATGCTGCAGCGTGCGGCCAATGATCCCAGCATCGATCAGAGCGCGATTCCCAATCTCGAACCATTGCCGTTCGTGGTGGTGATCATCGATGAGCTGGCCGACATGATGATGATCGTCGGCAAGAAGGTCGAGGAGCTGATCGCGCGGCTGGCGCAGAAGGCGCGCGCATCGGGCATTCACCTGGTACTGGCGACGCAGCGACCTTCGGTGGATGTGATCACCGGCCTGATCAAGGCGAACATTCCCACGCGCATCGCCTTCCAGGTGTCGGCGAAAGTCGATTCGCGCACGATTCTCGATCAGATGGGCGCCGAGTCGCTGCTCGGCCACGGGGACATGCTCTACCTGCCGCCGGGTACTTCGATGCCCACGCGCGTGCACGGCGCGTTCGTCTCCGACGCGGAAGTGCATCGCGTGGTCGACGCACTGAAAAAATCGGCTGCGCCGAACTACATCGAAGAAGTGTTGCGCGGGCCCTCGACGCCGATTGCCGGCATAGCGGGCGAGGAGGAGGAGTTCGGCGCGGTCAGTGCGGGCGATCCGGAACAGGATCCGCTCTACGACGAGGCCGTGCGCATCGTCACCATTGAGCGCAAGCCCTCGATCTCCTACGTGCAGCGACGCCTGAAGATCGGCTACAACCGTGCGGCGCGCATGCTCGAGGCCATGGAGATGGCGGGCATCGTCGGGCCGCTCCAGACCAACGGCGGGCGCGACGTGCTGGCGCCGGCGCCGCCCGGCGAGTGACAATGCGCGTGAGCCGCGGCAGCCGCATCGGTCTCGGTGCGGCGCTAACGTGCACAGCGCTGCTCTGGGTCGCGAGGTCGGCCTCCGGCGCCGATGCGGGCGCCAACGCCCTCGACCGCTTCCTGACCGGGCTCAATACCCTGAGCGCCGATTTCACGCAGAGCGTCACCGATAGTCATGGCGAGTCTGCAGGCGCCGGATCAGGGCGACTGCTGGTTCAAAGGCCCGGCAAATTTCGCTGGGACTACACCCCCCGCGAGGCTGGCGCGCAGAGCAGCGGTCAGCTGCTGGTGGCCGACGGCAAAAATCTCTGGTTCTACGACCGGGAACTGGCGCAGGTGACGGTCAAGCCCGTCGAAGCCGCGCTGTCGGCCACGCCGATCGTGCTGCTGTCCGGATCATTGGCACAACTTCACGACACCTTTGAAATCTCGGCGGCCGCGGCGCACGACGGCATGGACTGGGTTGAGGTCAAGCCGCGCAGCACGGAGGCGGATTTCAATCACGCCGAACTCGGATTCAGCGCCGGCAAGCTGCTGCGCATGGTGGTCAACGACCGCCTGGGACAGACGGTGCAGCTGGATTTCCAGCACAGCGAGCGCAATGCCCGCGTCGACGCCGATGCCCTGCGCTTCAAACCGCCCGCGGGAGTCGATGTCATCGGCACGCCGCAAGGCTGAACTCGTCCATGGCCCGTCGCAACACCATGCAGCCCTCGCTCCTCGGCAATGATCGACGCCGGGACCTGCGGCCGCTCGCGGACCGCATGCGCCCGACCCGTCTGGAGGAGTACATCGGGCAGTCGCACATACTCGCTCCTGGCAAGCCGCTCTATGAAGCGATCCAGGCCGGGCAGCTGCACTCGATGATTCTCTGGGGTCCTCCCGGGACCGGCAAAACCACGCTGGCGCGACTGATCGCCGAACGCTCGCATGCGCAGCTCATTGCCCTCTCGGCCGTGCAGGCCGGTATCAAGGAGGTGCGGGAAGCAGTCGAGCAGGCGCGGCAGAGCGCGGCCGGCGGCGCGGCCACGATATTGTTCCTGGATGAAGTGCATCGCTTCAACAAGGCACAGCAGGACGCGTTCCTGCCGCACGTGGAGGATGGCACGCTCACTTTCATTGGAGCGACCACTGAGAATCCCTCGTTCGAAATCGTCGGCGCGCTGCTCTCCCGGGCGCGCGTCTACGTGCTCAAGTCTCTCAGTGCGGAAGAATTGCAGACCCTGCTGCAAGCCGCGCTCACCGACGTGGAGCGCGGCCTCGGGGCCCAGGCGCTGACCATCGAGCCCGCGGCACTGGAACTGCTCGCGCGCGCCGGGGATGGCGATGCGCGCCGCGCCCTCAACATGCTCGAGCTGGCAGCAGGCGTTGCCGTGGCCAGCGGCGGCGGCACTATCAGCACCGCCCTTGCGCAGGAAATCGCGAGCGGCGGCCGTCGCCGCTTCGACAAAGGCGGCGAGCAGTTCTACGACCAGATCTCAGCGCTGCACAAGGCCGTTCGCGGCACCGATCCGGACGCGGCGCTTTACTGGCTGGCGCGCATGCTCGATGGCGGCTGCGATCCGCACTTCCTGGCCCGCCGCATCACGCGCATGGCCAGCGAGGACATCGGCCTTGCCGATCCGCGCGCGCTGCAGATCGCGCTCGATGCCTGGCAGAGCTACGAGCGCCTGGGCAGCCCTGAGGGCGAGTTGGCATTGGCCGAGGCAGTGGTCTATCTGGCCGTGGCTGCCAAGAGCAACGCCGTCTACAGCGCCTGGGGGCAGGCACAGAAGGACGTCGAGGCATTCGGTTCGCTCGAGGTGCCGTTGCGGCTGCGTAATGCGCCGACACGGCTGATGAAGGAGCTCGGCTATGGCAGCGGCTACCGCTACGCGCACGATGAGCCGGAAGCCTACGCCGCCGGTGAACGCTACTTTCCCGATGACATGCCCGATCGCCGCTATTATCATCCGGCGCCGCGCGGCCTCGAGCAGCGCATCGGCGAAGCACTCGAGCGACTGCGTGCACGCGCGCCCGGCTTGCCTGATAAACCTCGCGGCGACGATAACGACGGCAACTCATGATCGATCCGAAATTACTGCGCTCGTCCACCGAAGAGGTCGCGCGCAATCTCGCGCGGCGCGGCTACCGCCTGGACGTGCAGGCGCTGCAGCAGCTCGAGGAGCGTCGGCGGCACTGGCAGATCGAGACCGACCGACTGCGCGCGGCGCGCAACAGTCACGCCAAGGCCGTGGGCCAGGCACGCGGTCGCGGCCAGGATATCGCTCCGCTCATGCAGGCTGGCGAGGATCTCGCGCGCCAGCTCAGCGGCGCCGATGCGGAACTCTCGAGCGTGCAGTTGGCGCTCGAACGCTGGCAGCTGGATCTGCCGAATCTACTGCATGAGTCCGTGCCCGACGGCAGCGATGAGTCCGCGAATGTCGAAGTCGCGCGCCACGGCGAGCCGCGGCAGTTCGGATTCGAGCCGCGTGATCATGTCGCGCTGGGGGAGGGCCTTGCGCTGCTGGACTTCGAGGCCGCCAGCCGGATATCGGGCGCGCGCTTCGCGGTCATGCGCGGTTCGCTTGCGCGCCTGCAGCGCGCGCTGGCGCAGTTCATGCTCGAATTGCATACGCGCGAGCATGGCTACACCGAAATCTACGCCCCGTATCTCGTGGGAGCACATGCGCTGACGGGCACCGGGCAGCTGCCGAAATTCGAGCAGGATCTGTTCGCGGTCCGCGGCGAGCAGTCGTTTTACCTGATTCCAACTGCCGAAGTGCCGCTGACCAACCTGGTGCGCGAGCAGATCATCGAGGATGCGGCCCTGCCGCTGAAGTTCGTGGCCCAGACGCCCTGTTTTCGATCCGAGGCGGGCGCTGCCGGCCGCGACACGCGCGGCATGATTCGCCAGCATCAGTTCGAGAAGGTCGAGCTGGTGCAGATCGTGCGGCCCGCCGACTCCTATCAAGCGCTGGAGTCGCTGCGCGGCCACGCCGAGCAGGTGCTGCGCCGACTCGAACTGCCTTATCGCACCGTGGCGCTCTGCGGCGGCGACGTCGGCTTCGCCAGTGCCAAGACCTACGACCTGGAGGTCTGGCTGCCGGCCCAGGGCAAGTACCGGGAAATCTCCTCCTGCAGCAACTGCGAGGCCTTCCAGGCGCGCCGCATGCAGGCGCGCTGGCGCAATCCCGCGACTGGCAAGCCCGAACCGCTGCATACGCTCAATGGCTCCGGCGTCGCGGTCGGTCGCGCGCTGATTGCCGTGCTCGAGAACTACCAGAATGAGGATGGCAGTATCACGGTGCCGACCGTGCTGGTGCCATACATGGGCGGAGTGACGCGCATCGCCAGCTGAGCGCCGGTCGGCGGATGCAAACGACAGACATGTAGAGACTGAGAAGTTTATTTTCGTGATGAAAATAAACCTCTCAGTCTCTACATGCGCCATCCTGAATCCACACGCCAGCGGTAAAACTGACAGACTCACGCACGCGCAATGATCGCGCCCGCGCTGATCGGACTCATCACGCGTTCCTCGGAAACCGCGCTACCACTGCACTTGGAGAAGCTGGAAGAGCACGGGCTCGAAAATCGCACGGTGTCCGTCGTCCTGCCGCTGGGCTACAGCTTCAACCTGGACGGATCTGCGCTCTACATCGGACTTGCAACCACATTCATCTGCGAGGCCTACGGCCTGCATTTGTCCTTCGGCCGTCTGCTGACCATCCTCGGCGCCGCACTGCTGGCCAGTAAGGGTGTCGCGAACGTCCCGGCGGGCTCACTGGTGGCCCTTTCCAGCGTTCTGCTGGCGCTCGGATTGCCGGCCGATGCGCTGGCACTGGTGGCAGGAGTCGATGTGTTCCTGGACATGGGAAGGACTGGACTGAACGTCTTCGGCAATACCGTGGGCGTGCTGATCGTGCGGCGATTCGGCGAGCGTCGATCCATCCTGGCGGCAGCGTCTATAATGTGACGATCCGCGGAGAGGTGGCAGAGCGGTTGATTGCACCGGTCTTGAAAACCGGAGGCCCTTCACGGGGCTCGTGAGTTCGAATCTCACCCTCTCCGCCATTACGAACAGCGCGCCCAGTCCAATCATCATGGCCAGGTGCGGTTTCCATATTGGGCTGGGAAAATGGTGCTAACCGGGCGGAGCGACGACGCTTCTTTGGACTTCGCGAAACGCGCACCAAAGAAAAAACAGCGAGGTCAGCATCCAGAGCATGACGGAGCGTCAACGCATCAGGTTCAGGGCGTGACGAAACTAATCCGGCAGAGTCATCTCGCAATTCATAAATCCCGGTCCAGCACATTCGTAGGCTTTAACTTTCTCGCGGCGAAAGGCGCATACACGCTACATAGCGTCCAGTAGTTGCAGCCAGTAGCCGCCCTCGAAGTATCGATCCGACCACTCGCGTTGCTGCGGGGAGAGCAGGCCCTGGTACGCCGCCGTCGCCTGGTCGACATCGAAGCGGGGCCCGGTCTGGGCCGCTACCGGAATCTGCAGTCCCGGGGACAGATCTCCAACTATGGGCTGCCCCGCCATGGCCACGCCCAGCGCGCATGACAGCAGTACGGCTGCCAGCAAGCGCCGACGCAGGAATGGAGCAGAGTCAGAGCCTTTCAGGCTGAACATCCGGTTTCTCGCTTTGCCGCATGGGATCGCCCTCAGAATACCGCGTGGTCGCCGCGCTCAGGCGTCTTGGCTCCCCGCACGATGCCGGCATAGAAGTCGAACAATGTCTCTGTCCCCGTTGAAGGTGTAGCGGCAGCGTCGTAGCTCCCGGTCTCTCGGTTAAGCACCAGCATGGATTCCGTGGCGTAGTAGCGGCCGATGCGCGCGAGCTCCGCCTTTTCCGCCACCGCGGGCGCTGCGCGCCCGATGGTCCCCAGCGTGCTGATGATGGCATCGAGCAAGCGGATGGGCACGTGCCTGAAGCGGGGCGCGCGTTCTAGCAGGGCGAATAAGTGCTCGCCCTGTTGCCGAGGTGTGATGGCATCCCCCGGCCCGCCGATCGGCAGTACGCGGTTTCGTCGACCCTCGTCGTCAAGGCAGTCTGACAGGTACTCGGCCAGATCATGGTCGCTGATCGGCTTGCAGGCGGTCAGCGTGCCGTCGCCAAATACCAGGAACGGTTTGCCGCGTTTCACGCGCTCGATCTGCCCCGACAGGGATTTGAAGAAGGCCGTCGGCCGCACGATGCTATACGCCAGCCCGGATGCCATGAGCGCCTTCTCGAACGCCAGCTTGGCATGTTGAAAGGCGAGCAGGGGCTTTTGAACACAGATGGCCGACAGCAGCACGAACTCGCGCACACCTGCGTGCTGCGCGGCCTCCAGGGCGTGCATGTGCGCCTGGTAATCGATGGCCCAGGCATCTCCGGGCGCGCCGGTGCGCGAGGCCATGCAGGACACCAGTGTGTCGAAGCGCTCCCCGTGGAACCCGTCGCGCGTCAGTGATGCCGGGTCGCTGGCGTCGCCAACCCGAAGGCTCGCACCGGTCAGCAGCCTTGCAACGTCCGCTGGCACCAGCGCGCCGCCGACCCCGGCGCGGGGACGCACGAAGCACACGACATCGTGACCACGCGCCACCAGCGCGCGCGCCGTCGCGCGACCGATGGTCCCGGTCGCGCCGAGCATGAGCACGCGTCGCGGCTGCGGCGAGCGTCTCGATTCGGCCCTGAAAATATGCGAGGGGAGGTCCATGGTGGCCCGCGAGGTGCAGAATTTCCGCTAGATGGTCGCACATGACAGCCGCCGAAGCTTTGGAGTTCTTGCATGAGCACGGCGTGGTGCTGGAGTCCGGCAGCGGGCCCGTGCCGATGTTTGCCGCGGCCGTCGTCGTCGGGCCGATCGGCGGCAGCTGGTCCGCGCAGCGTCCCGATCGGTGATCGTGCCGCTGGCGATCCGCTATCCTGTGAAGCACTTGACACAGAGCACGTGCAACGCTCTAAGTCAAAGACAAACACCAATCAATAGGGAAGAAACGTGAAACGACTGACGCTTGCCTGCTGCGCCCTGACGATATTTGGGTTCGCTTCCAGCGTCCTGGCGGCGTCTCCCGGGCCATTGCCGCCAGCGGCCGACCAGGCGCTCGCACGATCGATATTGAAGGAACTGGTCGAGATCAACACAACTCATCCATACGGGTCTACCGACGCAGCGCAGGCAATACAGGGGCACCTGATGGAGGCAGGGTTTTCGGCCTCCGATGTGGTCCTGGTCGCGCCGACGGATCATCCGACCAAGGGCAACGTTGTCGTTCGTTACCACGGCAAGGGATCGGCCAAACCAGTCCTTTTCCTCGGCCATCTCGATGTCGTAGATGCCAAATCCGAGGACTGGTCCGTCGAGCCCTTCAAGCTGACCGAAAAGGATGGCTGGTTCTACGGGCGCGGCAGCATCGACATGAAGGATGGCGATGCGGCGATGCTTGAGACGCTGATCCGGTTCAAGCGCGAGCGCTTCGTGCCCGACCGCGACATCATTGTCGCGTTCACTGCTGACGAGGAGGCGGGCGGGGATGCCAATGGCCCGGCCTTCCTGCTCAAAGAGCATCGTGACCTGATTGATGCGGCACTTGCCGTCAATCTCGACGGCCGCAGTGGCCAATACAAGAACGGCGACCGTTTTGCATTCGAGATCGGCACCAGCGAGAAAACGTACGTCACCTTCACGCTCGAGACGACGAGCGCGGGCGGCCACGGCTCACTGCCCGGACCCGACAATGCCATCTACCGATTGGCCGACGGCCTCGGCCGGCTCGAGGCATACCGGTTCCCGGTGATGCTGACAGCAACGACGCGCGCCAGCTTCGAGAAGTTCGCCGAGCTGGACCCGGGTCCGGAAAGCGCTGATCTTCGGGCGGTCGCAAGTGACCCGCCCGATCCGGCTGCCGCCGAGCGCTTGAGTCAGATTGTCAGACTCAACGCGCAGTTGCGCACGACCTGCGTTGCCACCCTGATTTCCGGTGGCCACGCGGAGAACGCCTTGCCGCAGCGGGCCAGGGCCACGATCCAGTGCCGCATGATGCCCGGCGATACGGCTGAGCAAGTACAAGCCGCCCTGACGACGGTACTGAGCGATCCGAAGATCGCCGTCACCCTCGACGCGCCCCCGATCATCAGCCCGGAGTCTCCTCCGACCGCCGCGATCATGGCCAAAGTCGGACGCGTCGTTCATTCCATGTGGCCCGGGGTACCGCTCGTTCCGACGATGGCGACCGGATTCAGTGATGATCGCCAGACACGTAACGCCGGAATCTTGAGCTACGATCTCAGCGGCGTGTGGGGTGACGTGAACGAGAATCGCGCGCATGGGCGCGACGAGCGGGTTGGCATGCGGGAATTCGACGAGAGCGTCGAGTACACCTATCGCCTCATGAAGGCGATGAGCCAAAAAGACTGAGGGAAGCCCCGTAGCGCCGCTGCGGGGCTATCCCAACCACGGACGGGTCAGCGGGCAACGATCACTTATAGGTCACGTTGCTACGCGACAGGTAATCGCGATGGTCTGCACCTTCGGATACGGCATCGAAAGCCTGTCCCATGAACGTGTTGGCCTTGAGGGCCTCACCCAATGCCGCATTGACCTTGTCCAGCCCGGCGGAGTTCGGAGTGATGTAGTCAACCCAGAAACCCGCCGGAGACTCCGTATGGATGGCTTCCTCATCCACTTCGTATTCGACGATGCTGCCGTCGGCAAGCAGCTTCTCCATTAACGGCACGATGAAGGCCTTGCTCACGGTTTCGACTTCATCGTCCGGAGCGGAGTCCTTCAGTTTGTAGTACGCGGTGTGAGTGTATGCATCCTTATAGGTGCCGGACTTCCAGTTGTAGAAGTGGCTGACGTAGATGCCATCCCAGTGCTTGGTCGCGGTTTGGAGCAGCGGATCGGGCGGCCCTTTCCCCAGCGCGTCCAGCACGTCCAGCAGGGCCGCCATCGACGTGGCCGACCAAAAGCTGTCGTGCGTCGGTCCCTCTGCGCTGTGAACTTCAACCTTGTCAGCCCCGTAGGCGAGGAGCGTACCGTTGCTGATCGCCTGGCTGAGCACCTTGTCGCCCGACGGGCTGGGCTTCTCAAATTCGGCCCATTTCGCCCGAGGGATCTGCCAGTTGGCGACGTAGCTATACATCGCGGGCTTCTCTTTCACTTCCGCTGACTGGGCGTGAAGCGAGGGGCTGCCCATGCCGACTGCGCCCACGGCGATGACTGCACTGAACACTGTTGCGAGTTTCCGTTGCATATCCAGTTCTCCCTATTCTGTTGTGATGCCACGATTCCTGGTTGATATCCATGGCCGACCGATTATAGACGCTCCACTACCTAAGATCGTCCGTCGGGTATCATCCCGCACGGATACGTTCATAAGTTGCTAGCTGAATCAACTGGCCGCTGCGGAGAGCAGAATTTTTCTCCAGGCGGGAGCGTATTCACCTGGCCGCTCATCAGTGGATGATTGCGCGCTGCCTCATGCCGGGGCAGATATTCAGCCGCGGCGGAAGATGAATTCTGGTACCGAATTGATCACCCACATGATTGGCCGCCAGAACCACGGGGTATAGAGCACCGGTGTGCCGCGATCGATCGCGCGCACAATATCACGCGCCACGGCTGCAGGGCTGGCCCACAGCGCGTTCTTTTTGAACTCAGCGGTCATGGCGGTATCGACGAATCCGGGCTTGATCGTCACCACCGCGACCCCGCTGCGATTGAGCCGCTGTCTCAACCCGCTTAGGAAAGTGCTGAGGGCTGCTTTGGCAGCACCGTAGACATAGTTCGATCGCCGCCCACGATCGCCCGCGACTGAAGAGATCACGGCCAGCACACCGCGACGCTGCTGTTCGAAACGCAAAGCCAAGGCCAAGCACAGCTCCATGATGCTCACCGCATTGAGCATGAATTCCTCCGTCAACATGCCCGGGGTCAGTTCGCAGGTCGTCTGGTCGGACAGCGTGCCATACGCGATCAGGGCGACATCGATGCCGCCGACTCGCTGGAATGCCGCCTCGACCAGAGAGGGGTAGGCGTCCATTCGCCGCGCATCCAGGACGAAGAGCTCAGTCCTGGACGCTCCGCGGATGTTCAGGTCTGCCGCTGTAGCCTGCAGTCGCCTTTCGTCACGTGCCACGAGCAGCAAAGCGTCACCGCGCCGAGCGAACTCGCGAGCCACCGCTTCTGCAATCGAGGAAGTTGCGCCGACTATCAGGATACTTTTCACGCCGCGCCCCCAGTCACCCGGCGCCAAAACGAGGAGGAGAAGTTTGGATCAACATAGCGCTGGAAGTATTCCCAAGCGGGAAAGTACTCGCGGAACGCCGCTGCCGACATACGGGCATCTTTGGCGGGGTAGACGGCACCGTGCGCCGACCGGGTGATGGCGTCCAGTGAATCGAGCAGCGCCAGTGTCGAGGCGCCGCGGTTTGGAAAATCGAGCGCCAGAGTGACGCCTGGCCGCGCAAAAGACAGCAGTCCCAGGGATTGGATATTTCCAAATTGCTTCAGCACCGACAGGAACGAACCCTGTCCGGAACTCGCAATCTGAGACAGAATCTCTGGCAATGCCTCCGACGCTTCACCGAGCGGCAGGACACACTGGTACTGGAAGAAACCGCGCGGGCCATAGATCCGATTCCAGTCGAGGATTCGATCCAGCGGATACAGATAGCTCTCATAGTGCCAACAAGCCTCGGATCTCTGGGCTGCGCCGCGTCGGTAGTAAAGCTGGTTGAATAGCGCGACCGTCAGACCGGTGATCGGCGAGATCGGCGGCGTAAATCGCAGGCGGATTGGACGCCTGCGAGTTGCCCAGGGAGTGTCGCCGGTCCTTTCGGAGTGGTTCCCGCGCATGAAAATGCCGCGCCCAATGCCTTGTCTGCGCGAACAATCAATCCAGGCCACGGTGTACTCATAGGCGCCATCGGAGTTGCCGGCCAGAGCAAAGAAGTCCGACAGGCTGGCGAAGCGCTGACTGTTGCCGGTAATCCAGGGTCCTGCTGCAGAACGCAACTGCAGGCGCGCGGTCCGTATCAATCCCGTAAGACCCAACCCGCCGATCGTCGCCACGAGCCATTCCTGATTATTATGCGCGCTGCATTGCAGAATCTCGCCGTCCGAACGCAATAGTTCCAGACTGAGGACGTGGTGGCCAAAACTGCCGGCACGGTGATGATTTTTCCCGTGCACGTCATTGGCAATGGCGCCGCCGACGGTTACAAAGGCCGTACCCGGTGTTACCGCGGGCAGCCAGCCCTTTGGCAAGGCAAATTCGATGATGTCCTTGAGCAGAACGCCGGCCTCGCATTCCAAAATGCCACTCACCGGATCGAAGGCTATGAAGCGATCCAACCCTCGCGTCGTGAGCAAGGTACCACCAGAGTTCAGACAGACATCGCCGTAGCGGCGACCGTTACCGTAAGGCAGTACCGGTGACAACTCCGGCAGCGGATCGAATCGACTGCGCAATGGGACCAGATGCTGCTGATAACGGGGCCAACGACCCCAGGATGTCCCTGCAGCCATATCGTCTCAGATTGATACCGCGACGCTTAAGACGAGGACCGCGAGGATCATGAGACTGGGAGGGTCGTGTATGGCGAACGCCACGGGGTCATCGGGCATGTGCCCGCGCGTGGTCAAAGCCCAGACGCGACTGATCCAAAATAGCATCAGCGGGCAGATCAGCCACAGCGGTTTGTGATGATGGTATGGCACTGCAGCCGACTGATCCCATGGTCCAGTGGAGGGCCACTGCGACACGGGCCACGGGAGCCCCCGGTGCCAGGACGATTAGCTTTCGATGTTTCGCGCTCATCGGCCGTTTGCCGTTCAAATCGCTGCTTCCTGGGTGTTGCGCCAATGGTGACCGGGCGCATCATCCAAGCCTGGTCATCATGTAACGACCGGCTCCCGATTTGCAGTATCGCGGATTACGCTGTGAATCGGGAAGAATCGCGGCGCAGAGCCGCATGCAAATGGGGCCCGGCGCGGCAGTGCAGCGCTCGGTTATGCGGACTGGCCTGGACGGCGCCGCGCCCAACAAGGATTAACCGGCCGGGCGTGCTCGCCGACTGCCGCGCGAAGAACACCCAGCCGGAGCTTGCTACGATTCAGACGTCGTGCGCACCCGCGTGCAGGGCCCAGAGTCGGCCCAGTTGGGTATAGGCAGCGTTGCGGGAGCCGGCGGCCTTCACGAAGGCCCGTTGCGCCTCCCCGGTGTTCTTCAGCCGCAGCTGCGAGATCCCCAGCAGCACATTGGCTTCCTCGGGCGACTTCAGGCCGCCCTTGGCAATGCCCTTGGTGATGCAGGCCACGGCCTTGTCATACTGCCCATAGGACAGATAAGTGGCGCCGAGCTGCACCAGCTTGTCGCCGGCGGGAGCGCTGGCCGCGTCCTGTTCCTTCGCCGGCAGCGCCGCGATATCCGTGGCGGCGCGCTGCTTGGCGCCATCGAGCAGGTGCTGATAGCGCTCCTTGTCGCGGGGGTCGGTGAACACGTTCTGCGCAAACGCCTTTTGCAGCACGGCCTCGGTTTCACCTGGGTAACCCTGGTCCAGCGCGATGTCGGCCATCTCCGCGTAGTCTCCGCCGCGCTTGAGTACACCGACATCGCTCATCAGGCGATAGACGTTCAGCTGCACGTGAGCGTCCTTGGTATCCGCGTTTACGAGCGAGGCCAGGGCATTGGCCCAGTACTCGGGCTTGGGATAGTAGGAGACCAGCTTTTCCACCGCCTTGGAGGCGCCTGCCTGATCATTGGCCTTGAGGTCGAACTGCCACATTAGCTTGAGGGATTCCTCGTCAGGCTTATCCTGCTTTGCGACCACCTGCTGGATGGTCGCCGCAGCTTCCTTGTAGTTGCCCGAGAGGTATTGGCTTTTGGCAATCAGACGCAGCGTATCGCCGTCGTTGGCGCCGCGCTTGACGGCCTGATCGGCAGCGTCCAGCGCCTTGGCGTAGTCCTTCTGCTGAAAGTAGTACAGGGCGATATTCTTCAGCCAGCTTCGCTGCTGATCCGCAGAGGCGTACTGGGATTGCGCCGCCTGCGCCAGCACCGGGATTGCGGCGCCCATATCCTGTTTCTGCTGGTAGATCTGAAACAGCAGCACCTCGATGACAAAATTATCGTAGGCGCTCTTCTCGCCCGGAGCGGCTTGCGCTTCCTTGGTTTTGGCGAGTGCCTCATCGAGTTTTCTCTCCCGCATCGCATCCTGGGCGGCCTTCAGCGGCTTGGCGACACCGGCGCTCACTTGCGGGCCAGCCGCCTGCTCGGCCGCCAGCGATGCGCTCGACAGCAGCGTCGTGCTCCCAATTGATGCCAATAGAAATGCGGTGCTCCCAAATGATGCCAACCGGACGATTAATTTCAGGCGCTTCCTCATGGTGTCCTCGCTAGCTTCGACGCTTGTTATGGCATGATTTCCGGCGGTATTGCCTCGTTGCCCGGTCCTGCATCCCACCGGCGACTGTGCCGGGTACCGGGCCATGGCTACCTTTGTGCAAGATTCGCGCCGTCGATCTGATATAAGTCAGATCCATGGCGACGCACCGTCTTGAGCCGGCCAATGCCGCATCCTTGGCCTGCCTGGCAGTACTCGCGCTGTGCGCCACACCCACCCGTGCCGCCGACTCGCAGACACTGGATGCGATTCTTGATGGGCTCAATGCTGTCCATCCGTTCAGCGAAGTCGCGCTGTCGCCCGACGGCAAGCGCCTGGTGTACGGCAATGTCGTCACTGGCAAACGCGGCGGAGCCGACATCGACGTATCGGCTCTCTGGATCGTCGATGCCAGGAATGGCTCGGCGCCCGTGAGGCTGACGGCCTGCCCCGGATCGATCTGCGATGAACATGGTGCCGCGTGGTCCGCCGACGGCAAACGGATTGCATTCGTCACCGCCGGCGCGGACGAGCAGGCCCAGATCGCGAGCGCGGATGCCGCGGGTGGCGGCATCACGACGCTTACCCAGGCGCACGGACCCCTTGATACGCCACGGTTTTCTCCCGATGGCGGCCGCATCGCTTTTCTCTACTCCGAGGGCGCCCCGAAGCAGCCCGGACCTTTGAATCCGCTCAGCCGCGACGCCGGGGTCCTCTCGTCGACAATCTACGAGCAGCGCCTGGCCGTGGTGCCGGCGCGCGGCGGAGTAATAACGGTGCTCGGTCCTGACGACCTGAATATCTACGAATATGACTGGTCACCCGACGGCGCGAGTTTCGCGGTCACGGCCGCGCACGGATCCGGCGATAACAATTGGTGGCTGGCCGAGCTCGATGTCATGGATGCCGCTAGCGGCGCGGTCCGCACGCTGTTGAGGCCGCCGCTGCAGATGGCAGCCCCACGCTGGTCCGGGGATGGCAGCCGGATTGCCTACATCGGTGGCCTGATGAGCGATGAGACGATCACCGGCGGCGATCTGTACGTGATCGGGCGCGATGGCGGGCTGCCGATCGATGTGACCCCGGGGCTTGCCGCTTCGGTCCAGACCTTCACCTGGAACGGTTCTGCCTCGAGCGTCATTGCCAGCGAGTTTGCTGCCGGCGATGAGGTGCTGGCGGCCATCGATGTCGACAGGAAATCCCAGCGCCAGCTGTGGCGCGGGCCGCAGATGATCTGGGCGAACAACATCATCGGGCTCGCCCCCGGGGACGCCGGCATTTCGCTGTCCCGGGACGGCAAGTTCTCCGCGGTGATCCGGCAGTCATACACCCAGCCGCCGGAGGTTGAGACCGGTCCACCGGGCAAGTGGCACCCGATCACGCGCGCGAACGCCGCGGTGCGTCCCCTGACCGGCGAGGTCAGCAATGTCCGATGGAGGAGCGCGCCATATGAAGTTCAGGGCATGCTGATTGCGCCGCCGAAAGTCGAACCCGGAAAGCGCTATGCCCTGGTGGTGGATGCCCACGGTGGTCCCGCGTATGCGCACTATCCGATTTTTCCGGCGATCTCGGACTCCTTCGATGCGGCGCTGTCGAATCGCGGCTATTACGTGTTCAAGCCGAATCCCCGCGGAAGCTATGGCCAGGGCGAGGCGTTCACGCAGGCCAATGTGAAGGACTTCGGCGGGGGTGACCTGCGCGATATTCTCGCCGGCCTCGATGCCGTGCTCCAAAGTGCGCCGATCGATGCTGGCCGGCTCGGCATCACGGGTTGGAGCTACGGCGGCTACATGACGATGTGGGCGCTCACCCAGACCCAGCGATTCAAGGCGGCGGTGGCGGGGGCGGGGCTGTCGGACTGGCTCAGCTACTACGGCACCAACGATATCGATACCTGGATGCTGCCGTATTTCGGCGCCTCGGTGTATGACGATCCCAAGGTCTACGAGCGCAGCTCACCAATGACCTTCATCAAAAACGTGCGCACGCCAACGCTGCTGCTGGGCGGTGATCGGGACGCGGAGGTGCCGATTACCCAATCATATGAGTATTGGAATGCGCTTCGCCGTCTCGGCGTGCTCACCGAGTTTGTCGTCTATCCGGACGAGGGTCACGTATTCTTCAAGCGGGAGGACCAGTTGGACGCGATGTCGCGCACCGTCGACTGGTTCGACAATCAGATGAAATCGGGGCCGGCGGGAACGCAGTAGGCGGTAGCTTTCATTGACCCGGACGCCCCAACCATCGAGCCACGGTGCGCCGATACTCGAGATAGCTGTCGCCGAACAGTGCTTGCAGCGCGCGCTCTTCGGGCAGGATCTGCGCCAGGTAGATCAAAAGCACAAATACCGGCAGCACGAACCATGGGCTGGCCGAACCGAGCCACAGCGCCCACCCAAGCAGCAACAGCGACAGTCCGAGATACATCGGATTGCGACTGACTCGAAAAATCCCATCCGTCACGAGCTGGGATGCCTTGCCGGGCTCCATCGGGTTGAGGGTTGTCCCCGACTGGCGAAACTTGGTGATCGCGGCGGCGGCGATAAGCAGTCCGGTCGCGATCGGGAGCGCACCGATTAGATTCCAGGGCGCGGCAAGCAACCGGGCGATGGGGCACCAGCGATGCAAGCTCCACATGATGATGGCTGCGATCAGCATCAGCAGGGGCGGCGGAATACGGGGACGCATCCAGTAGCCCTGCCGGGTCTTTGTCAGGGAGGCCCGGGTCTCACGTCACCCTGCATCAACGTCCCGAAATTGCGGCTGTCGAGTCGATGGAGGGCTTCCCGCCCCGGCTCCAGCGTCATGTCGACATCGATCGGCAGCAGGATGGTTTCATCGTCGAGATGCGTCGGATCTGGCTTCGGTGCCGCTGCCAGCGCATCGCGCCACGCCTTATTGATTTCCTGCGGTGCATCGATGAGCGGACTGCGCAGATTGGAACCTGTGCTGCTGTCCGCGACGCCGACCTGGGGAGTGGACTTGATGGTCATCGAGCCGCTCGCGGGACTGAAGGCAACCACCAGGGTGCCGGCGTTGGGGCGGAATGCGCCCTTAGGCAAGGATTCGCGCAGCAGTTCGCCCGCCAGCGCGCCGACCGTGCACGCGTAACCCAAGGCGTAGGTCTGAAGCTTCGCCTGCGGGTCCAGGCCGCCGGTGCGGCAGACGATTCCCGCACGCTCGTAGCTCTGATCTGCGCCTTCGCCCAGTCCAATCTTGGCTCCATAGTCGATGGTCGCGGGCTTATCCCCAAGATCGGCGGCGCGCGCAAAGAAATGCGCCGCGGCCACGGGGTCCTTGCGGACGCAGACGCCCTCATCGAGCATCCTGCCGGCCAGGAATGCGGTCTGCTCATCGTTCGAACTCACCTCGGGATTGACGAGCTTGACCGCGCCGACACAATCCCCGTGACGGACGGCGATGACCAGCGGATGAGACGCAAGCGTGCTCGTCACTGCCTGCGCGCTCGGGGCGGCGGCGGCCGCCACCAGGAATAACAGGTTGCGCATGTGCATGGGGTGCAAAGTATGCAATGCGTGCGAGAGCGCTGCAATCGGGTGCCCGAGCTGCGCTCAGCGCGGCTCGATCATCGGCAGCGAACGGATCAGGCCGGCGATTCCTTCCAGCGGTAACACATAATCGGCCGGGCCGAGTTTCAGCGCGGCGTCGGCCATGTGAGATTCGTAGCTGCCGTCCGGCTGCTGGACCACCGTGATGCCGCCGGCTTTGCGAACCGCGGCGAGCCCGGCGGCGCCGTCCCGACTGGCGCCCGTGAGAATGATTCCGAGCAAGTGCTGTCGGTACAGATCAGCTGCCGACTCGAACAGCACATCGATCGATGGGCGCGAGAAATGCACCGGTTCATCCACCGATAGCGCCAAGCTCGGGCCTTCATCCACCAGCAGGTGGTAATCGGGAGGCGCAAAGTAGACGCATCCAGGCCCCACCGGCGCCTTGTCCTCGGCCTCGCTGACGCGCAGTGCGCACTTGGCTGCGAAGATTTCCGACAGCAGGCTGCGATGTCCGCGCGACAGGTGCATGACGATGAATACCGGTAGCCGCAGCGTGGCAGGCAACGCCGGCAGCAGCACGGATAGACCTTGCACACCGCCCGCGGAGGCGCCGATGACCACCGCTTCGATCTGTCTCAAGGGGCATCCCGCTTGCGAAAGATGCGGTGCTCGGCATCTACGTCCTCGAAGTCCGAGCCGTGAGCGGAAAAGCGGATCGATTCCTTCGACCCAATGCACAGGAAGCCCCTGCGGCAGAGCGCATCGCGAAACAGACCGATGGCACGGTCCTGCAGCTCCCGATTGAAATAGATCAGTACGTTCCGGCACAGGACGAGCTGCACCTCGGCGAACACGCTGTCGGTAGCCAGGCTGTGGTCGGCGAATACGATGTGGCTGCGGAGGCGCTTGTCGAACACTGCCCGTCCGTACGCGGCTGTGTAGTAGTCGGACAGCGAGTTGGGCGCTCCGGACTCGCGGTGGTTCTGTGTGAAGCCGGGTATCCGGGTGGCCTCGTACACCCCCGCCGAGGCCGTCTGCAGGCTTTGGGCGTTGATGTCGGTGGCATAGATCAGCGAACGCTGCAGGAGATTCTCCTCCCGCAGCAGTATCGCGACCGAATAGACCTCCTCTCCGGTGCTGCAGCCGGCGATCCAGACCTTGAGCGAGGGATAGGTACGCAGGAATGGCACCACATTCCGGCGTATCGAGCGGAAATACTCCGGATCGCGAAACATTTCGCTGACGGGCACCGTCAGATAGTCCAGCAGCTGCGTGAACATTGCCGGGTCGTGCAGTACCCGATGCTGCAACTGCGAGAGGCTGCTGCATCCAAACCGTGTCGTGGCGAGCGTCAGCCGCCGCTTGAGCGAGGCCAGCGCGTAGTCACGAAAGTCGTAGTGATACTTCTGATAGATGGCATCGATGAGCAGCCGTAACTCGATCTCGAGGAACTTGGCGGCCAAGGGCGGCGAACTCCCTACTTCGGCATCCAGACCCGCACCAGCGACAGCAGCTTCTCCACCTCCAACGGTTTGGCGATGTAGTCGTTGGCGCCGGCCGCGATGCACTTTTCCTGATCGTCCTTCATCGCCTTGGCGGTCAGGGCGATGATCGGAATCTTGCGCCACTCGGGGCGTTTGCGTATCTCACGCATCGCCGTCAGCCCGTCCATTTCGGGCATCATGATATCCATCAGCACCAGGTCCACGGCCGGCGTGTGACCCTGCGTGCCGGCGAGAGCATCGATGGCCTCGAGGCCGTTGCGGGCGATCTGCAGTTTGATGCCCTTGGGCTCCAGCAGGCTGGTGAGCGCAAAGATGTTCCGCACATCGTCCTCGACGATCAGGATCGTCCTGCCTTCCAGGGTCGCGTCCCGGTCGCGGACCTGCTGCAGCATGCGCCGGCGCTCCTCCGGCAGCGTCGATTCGACCTGGCGCAGAAACAGCGTAACTTCATCCAGCAGTCGCTCGGGCGAGCGGGCATCCTTGATGATGATCGAGCGCGAGAGGCGTCTCAGCGAATGTTCCTCCTCGCCTGACAGTGCCCGCCCGGTGTAGACGATCACCGGCGGAAACGCCACGTCCTCCTGCTCGCTCATGCGTTGCAGAAGCTCGTAGCCGCTCAGATCCGGCAGGTTAAGGTCGAGCACCATGCAGTCGAAAGTCACCGCCTTCAATTGCGCCAGCGCCTCGTGGGCATTGCCCACGGCGGTGATGAGAACCTTGTCGTTGGCGAGCAACTGCGTGATGCTCTCGCGCTGACGCGCATCGTCCTCGACGATGAGCAGCTTGCGCAGGTTCGGCGAGAACTTGGATTCGAGCAGTTCCAGTGCCTCTACGACTTGCTCGCGCTGCACCGGCTTAAGTGCGTATCCGACTGCGCCCATGAGCCGCGCCTCGTGACTGCGGTCAGCAACCGAGACGATGTGCACGGGAATGTGCCGCGTCTGGGAATTGCGTTTGAGCTGCTCGAGTACGCCCAGACCCGACAGGTCCGGCAGATTCATGTCCAGCAGTATCGCCTTCGGACGGTAGACCGCGGCGGCCGCTACGCCGTCCGCGGCCGACTGCGTCACCACGCATTGAAACCCCATCTGGTGCGCGATGTCCTGCAAAATGCCGGCAAACGCGGTGTCGTCCTCGATCACCAGCACCAGGCGACTGTCGGGCTTCAGGCGCTCCCTGTCGTCCTCGATGGTGCCGGCTGCAGGCGGTGGCGTATGCGACGATGTCGGCGCCGGAACCGGAGTCCGCTCGGACGGTGCAGAGATCAATGAATGCTGCCGCCCGGCTTCGTTGGCAGCGCCGGTAAAGGTCGTTGGCAACGTCAGCGTGAAGACACTGCCCTCGCCGGGCTGGCTCCGCACCGTGATATCGCCGCCCAGCAGCCGCGCAAGGTCCCGCGATATGGTCAGACCCAATCCGGTGCCGCCGTATTTGCGATGGGTGCTGCCGTCGGCCTGACGGAAGGCCTCGAAGATGATGCCCTGCTGGTGCTCGGACACGCCGATGCCGCTGTCATGCACGGCAAAGGCGATCTGGTCGCCGGACACGGCCGTGATACGCAACGAGATTTCCCCGTGCTCGGTGAACTTGATGGCGTTCGATAGCAGATTGCGAAGTATCTGACCCAGGCGCTGCGGGTCGGTCATCAGCCGGCGCGGTGCGCCGTCTTCCAGGAGCGTGCTGAATCCGAGCTTCTTTTGCTGGGCGAGAGGCTGAAAACTGCGCGTCAACTGCTCCACCATCCCAGGCACATCGATCGGCTCGGCCGCCAGTTCCACCTTGCCGGCCTCGACCTTGGACAGGTCCAGCACGTCGTTAATGATCGCGAGCAGATCATTGCCGGCAGAGGTAATGGTGCGGGCGAATCGCACCTGGTCCTGGGTCAGGTTGCCGCCTTTGTTGTCCGACAGGATCTTTGCCAGTATCAACGCGGAATTCAGCGGCGTGCGAAGCTCGTGGCTCATATTCGCCAGGAACTCGCTCTTGTACTGGTTGGCGCGTTCCAGTTCGGTGGCGCGCTCCATCAGTATCGATTGCGCGCGTGACAGCTCATCTCTTTGCTGACCCAGCAGCTGCGCCTGCTCCTCGAGTCGCGCGTTGGTCTGCTCCAGTTCGGCCTGCTGATTCTGCAACTGGATCTGCGATTCCTTGAGCGAGTTAGCCTGGACCTCGAGTTCCTCATTACTGACGCGCAATTCCTCCTGCTGAGTCTGCAGTTCCTCGCCCTGTCGCTGCGTCTCCTGCAGCAGCTCCTCCAGGCGCGTCCGGTCTTTGGAGGAGCGAATCGCGATGCCCAGCGATTCGGACAGGCGTCCCAGCAGTTCGCGATCGGCGTCCTCCAGATGGCGAAAAAACCCCAGCTCGATAACGGCAGTCACCATGCCATCGCTGCTGGCGGGCGCCACCAGCAGCTCCACGGGTTTGGCGCTGCCAAGACTCGATGCGACCAGATAACCATCCGGCACGTTCCTGACATGCAGGGGGCGATTTTCCTTGGCCGCCTGTCCGAGCAAGCCGTTACCCGGACGCACGATTTCCAGATCATCCCCATTGGCAAGCGCGTAGCTGGCACAGCGCCGGAAGTAGCCATCCTGGGCGAGATACAGCGCACCGGCCTGCGCATCCATGTACCTGGCCAGGTATTCGAGCACCTGTACGCCAAGCGATTCGAGTCGCTGCTCGCCCTGGATACGCTCGGTCAAGCCGATATAGCCGGTGCGGATCCAGGCTTCGATCTGTCGCGCGCGAAATTCGCGCGAGCTGCGCATTGCCGCCGCGACAATGAATCCCAGTAGCAGCACCGATCCGCCCAGGGTAGTCCAGGAGGATGTGCGTGCGCTGCTCAGCCACTCGTCCTGCCGGGCGGCCAGGGTGCGCCGTTCCTCGGCCGTCATATCCGCCGTTACGGCGCGAATTCGGTCCATGAGCTCACGGCCGCGATCCGTATGGACCAGTGCCAGCGCACCCGCGGCATCGCCTTTGCGACGAAGCATCACGGTTTGCGCCAGCTCGGCCATCTTCTCCGCGCTAAGTTGCTCGAGCACCTGCAGGCGTTGCTGCTGTGGCGCGTCGGTAACGACCAGTTCACGCGCCTTCGAGATCTCGCCAGCCAGTGCGGCGCGGGCGTTGGTGTAGGGCTCCAGATAGCTCTCTTCACCGGTCAGCAGATAACCGCGCTGGCCGGTTTCCGCATCCTTCATGGTCGAGAGCAGTGCCTGTAATTGCTCCACCAGCCGCAAGGTGTGAGTGACGCGTTGGGCATTGCCGATGCTGCCGTGTACCGCACCGTATGAAAGCACCGCGATGACGACGACGGCTGCGATCGCAATCCAGTAGCCCAGCATCGTCGATGTCGGGAGGAGGGGCCCGAATCGAGTGTCGCGGCGGAAAAAGGCAGCGATTGGAATGCGTGTCATGACGTTCGCGCGACTGACCGAATTTCATGGTACGGCCTTGCGCCAACGCTCTCAACGGCGCGGACACTGAATCGCGCAAGTACCAAACTTGTGGTACTCGCGTGTCAGACTGCGCCGACGCGGCTTATCGAGCTGACGCTTGACGCGCGTTGGTCAGCGGCCGCGCGGAGGCAGCAGAAAAACGGCGGCCCGATGAATTGGGCCGATGCCGGCATTGCCTTCGGGTCTTGCGATCAGTACGTAGAACATTTCTACGTGGCGCCGCTTCGGATTAGCCAGGATGGGAATGCGCAGTGTCGAGGATCCGACGCCTTCGGCTATCTGCACGCGTCGAGGCTTACCGCCAACGTAGTCCTCATCGGGCTTCGCACCGGCCCCCTCGGTCCACCACAGAAAGCTGATATCGCCGGCGGCATCGGGCGAGCGTTCGACCGATAACTCCGCGACACCGCGGTCTGGATCGACAATGTAGCGGTCGCTCGACAGCGATAGCATATCGGGGTGCTGGTCGCTCTGGCTCACTGATGTCGTCGCGTTACCATCGCTCCGGGCTGCGGCAGCTGCCCCGCTACCTGCGGTCCACCGGTCGGCTGCCAGCCAATTGTCCTCGCCGTCTTTGACCGTCGGGGAGGCGGCTACCGCAAGCATCACTGCCGTGAGTGCGATGGCGGGCGAGATTCTAAAATACGGCCGCCACCGGGCGCTGGCGGCCACCGGACGGGTTTTCCGAGGCGCCTGAACGGTAGTGCTGCGCATCGCGCTGCGTTCGAGCGCCAGCACAGCAACCCGCGGTGGCATCTTTGCGATGGTCGCGCCTGTCATCGGCGGCAACTCCGGTGTCCCTGTTGGCGTTGGCGTTGACGTCGGACTCGGTGTCGGCGTTGCTGCCGTTGCTGCCGTTGCTGCCGTTGCTGCCGGCGTGGGAGCAACGATAGTCTCGATCGTCGCATCTTCGACATCGGCATCCGGCGCGACAGCAATCGTGCGCGCGACTGCGAGCCTGGGAAGCGTGGCCCGTTGCGGTTGATAGGTCTCGATGCCGAGCGCCTGGCGCTCGAGCCGATGACGCAATGAGTGCTGCATCTCGGCTGCGATCTTGCCGCGGCGAAAGTGCTGGTCGAGCAGCGCCAGCGCCTCCCACGCGCGGTCGGGCGTGGTTTTGCAAAGCGTCAGTAGCTGGTGCTCGAACGCTTCTGGCGAGATCACGCCGCGCGAGAAATCGCTGAATGTCTGCGGCAGCTCGGCTGTCATGGCGATAGACGAATTATCTCACTGCCGGGCCGCTATGCACACAAACTCCTGGAAACATAGGCATGTGGCGGAATTATGTTAGGAGCATCCAGGCCGCGGTGGATCCCGGTTGATCCCGCTCGGCCGGTGAAAGTAGCCACGGGGCGGCCCGGCGCGCTAATCTCGTATTCTGACAAATTGCATGGAGCGTTTGATGCCCGAGGATGGCCCGAACCTGATCCCGTTGCGCCCCGCCAATTCGCCCAACGCATTCGACCTGCGGCGCGTGGGGGCTCATCCCGATTACTGGTATCCGCTTGCCTGGTCGCACGAGCTCAAGTCCGGCAAGGCGATTGGGCGGCGCTTTGCCGGAGAGCCGATCGTGCTTTATCGCGGCAAGCAAGGTCGCGTGTTCGCGCTCGAGGATCGCTGTGCGCACCGCCAGGTACCGCTGCACCTGGGTGTGGTCAGCGGCGATGAACTCAAGTGTCACTACCACGGCTGGGCTTACGATGGCACCGGCAAGTGCATCGATGTTCCCTATCTTGGCAAGGAGCGTCTGCCCAATGGCGTCAAGAGTTATCCGGCGCGCGAGGTGGACGGCCTGATCTTCTTCTTTCCGGGCGATCCGTCGCTCGCGGAAACCCGGTTGCCTGCACAGCTGGGATCCCGGCGTCGCAAGGACTATAAGACCCGCGAACTCAATCGCGAAGTCGCCTGTCACTACACGTTCATGCACGAGAACCTGTTCGACATGAATCACCAGTTCATGCATCGCAAGCAGATGGGCTCGATCCGCGCGCAGTGCATTGGGCGCCAGCACGGCGAGAGCTGGGCGCAGGTCGAGTACACCTTCAGCAGAACCGAAGGCAAAGCCTCAATGGGCGAGGCGGTGATCGTGGACCTGGTGCGTCGGCGCGCCAAGTCGAAAGAAGCCAAGAAGGATTTTCGGGATCACATGCAGATACGGACCGACTATCCGACTCAGAGCCTGAAAGTGTGGGTGGGCAGGGATATCCAGCAAAGCGACGATCCGGTGCTCGATGTCTGGCTGGGCTACACACCATTGGATGCCGAGCAGCGAACCAACCGGACCTTTGGCTATCTGTCCGTCAAGAAGCCACCCGTGCCAGGCCTGATCCACATGGTCTGGCCGTTCGTCACCTGGTTTACCGAAAACATCTTCCGCGAGGACAAGGAAATCGTGGAGTTTGAGCAACTCGCCCATGACGCCCAGGGATCGGACTGGAACAACGAAGTGTTTCCTGCCATTCGCGACCTGCGCGGCGTGCTGGCCCGCTGCGGCCAGCCCATTCCCGAGTGACCCCGCGCAGCGCGGGTCTGGGCACTACACTTCCAGCGTGGCGGGCTTCCTGAGTACGAACGTAAGCAACAGGTAATAGACCACGCCGATCGCTATCCAGCAGCCGCCCATGATCTTGGCGGATCGATCCATCTCGTAGAGCACGTACGCGATCACCAGAAATCCTGCCAGCGGGAACAGCAGATGGCGCAGCCACTGGCCGCTGCGCTGTCGAATCAGGAAATGATGAACAACCGCGATGTGCAGCAGCAGGAAGCTCGAGAGCGCGCCGAAATTGACGACGCTGGCCAGATCGTCGATGTGCTCGGCAAACAGCAGTCCCACGAGCAGCCCCATGACGGCCACCACGATCGTGCTGACATAGGGCGTACGGTAGCGCGGATGGATTTTCGCCAGCGCCGCGGGCATCTTGCCATCGCGCGCCATCGAATAAAGTATGCGGGACACAGCGGCCTGCGCGACCATCGCATTGGCGATACCCGATGCAAGAACGTTGGCCAGCACGATAACGAGCCGCAGCCAGGGGCCTCCCGCGCGCTCGCAGATCTCATAGAAGGCCGTGGCCGAGGAACTGAAATGCATGCCCCGCGCCAGATCGGTGGCCAGCCAGGTCTGGATCATGAATAGCGCACCCACCAGCAGCAGCGAGATCAGGGTGGCGCGCGCCACTGAATTCTGCCCGCCACGGGTTTCCTCGGCGAGGGTCGAAATGCCGTCGAAGCCCAGGAATGAAAGCACCGCGATCGAAGTCGCGCCGGCCACCGTGGCCAGCGAGAATACCTGCGGGTTGTAAAGCGGCGTGAGCGTCAGCCGACGCGCGCCCGCGCCGCTGTACAGCGCGGCCAGCCCCACCCCCAGGAAAAGGGCCAGGGTCAGCAGCTCCATGATCAGCATGTAACGGTTCACGCCGGCGGTGAACTGGATGCCTATCAGATTGACGATGGCATTGAAGGCTATGAAACCGAGCAGCCAGGCCCATTGCGGTACCCCCGGCAGCAGCGGCTGCAGTGCCACGGCGCTGATCAGATACAACAGCGCGGGAATCAGCAGGTAGTCGAGCAAGATCAGCCAGCCGGCAAAGAATCCGGCGGTCTCATGCAGTCCGCGCTGAGCATACGCGTACACGGATCCGGCCACCGGAAAGGCACGCGACATCGCCGCATAGCTCATGGCAGTGAAAAACATCCCCACCAGGCCCAGCAGATAGGCGAGGGGCACCATGCCCTTGGATGCGTCCCAGACGAATCCATACACGGCCTGGGGCGCTATCGGCACCATGAAAATCATGCCGTAGACGATCAGATCGCGCGTGCTCAGCGCGCGGCGCAGCTCCTGGCGGTAGCCGAACTGCTCGAGGCCCTCGTTCCCCGGTTGCACGCGTGAGGACTGTGGTCGACTAGCCGGCCGGAGCGAGTCTGAACTCGGGCACGACCGTCCCGTCCATCAGCGTCTGCAGCAGCTGCTGGATGTTGTCGCGGTCGGTTTCATCGAACCGGCCGGAGAGCGGACTGTCGAGATCGAGCACACCGACCAGGCGACCGTCTTTGAAGACCGGCAGCACCATCTCCGACTGCGAGGCCTCGTCGCAGACGATGTGTCCCGGGAAGGCATGCACATCCGGTACCACGACCGCCGCGCGCTGCAGCGCCGCCGTGCCGCAGACCCCATCGCCCATGGCGATGCAGGAGCAGGCGGGTTTGCCCTGGAAGGGCCCGAGTACGAGATCGGTACCGCGCAGCAGGTAGAAGCCGGCCCAGTTCAGGCTCGGCAGGGTGTTGAACAGCAGCGCCGCGAAGTTGGAAATGTTGGCCAGAAAATCAGTCTGATTGCCGATCAGATCCGGCAGCTCGGAACGGAGCTTTTCATACACAGAAATCTTGAAGACGTGATCGTTCATGAGATCGTCCGGATCGGTTGGGATACAGCGCTCAGCATACCGATTGTTGCGCGGAATGCATGGTGCCGCCGCCTCAAATGCGAGACGGGGCACCATGTTGCAGAGTCAGTCTATGCGGTCAGATAGCTTCGCGCGCGACATCCAACTGCAGCACGCTCAGCCAGGCTTCAGCGCGCCCAGTGACCAGGCGCGAGCCGGTAGCCGCCGCGATAAGGAACCCATTGATGTGGAACCCAGGTGTGATAGCCGTGCGGTGGCACGTCCCAGCGCCCCGGCACCCATACGTGCCGACCGCCAACCCAGTTCCAGTAGCCGCCGATCCAGATGTAACCGGGTCCCGGGGCGACCCCCACCACTTCGACCTGCGGCGGCGGCGGCGCCACCATGACCGTGCCACCCGCGTAATAGCCGGGCGCAGGCGCCACGACGCAGCCGGTCAGCGTCACTGACGCCAGCGCCAGCACAGCCGCAGCGACCTTGAAGCCTCGAGCTTTGATCATGTCAATTCTCCAATTGCGGAAACATCTAGACTAGCAAACGCACCGCACCGTTTTTGGATGACTGCGTCACGCCCCGGCGCGGCACGCGCGATTGTTCGAGACGTGCCGCACGCTGCGCGCGCGGTTACGATGATAGCGGATGCGTCGGGCATCATTGCCCTCGAAGCGAGGTGAGTATGGGATTGGATCTGGTTACGCCGGGCCCTGATGCTCCGGATATGTTCAATGTCATCATCGAGATTCCGATGAACGCCGATCCGATCAAATACGAGGTCGACAAGGAGAGCGGTGCAATCTTCGTTGATCGATTCATGGGCACGGCGATGCATTATCCGTGCAACTACGGCTATGTGCCGCGCACCACGGCTGGCGATGGCGATCCCGTGGATGTGCTCGTGATCACGCCATTTCCGTTGCTGCCGGGCGTGGTGGTGCGATGCCGGCCGCTGGGCTTGCTGAAGATGACCGATGAGAAGGGCGATGACGCCAAGGTGCTGGCAGTGCCGGATGACAAGGTGCTGCCTATCTACAGTCACTGGCGGCGGCACGATGACATCAATGCGCACCGGCTCTACCAGATCCAGCACTTCTTCGAGCACTACAAAGACCTGGAGCCTGAAAAGTTCGTAAAGATCGACGGCTGGGGAGATGCCGAAGCTGCAAAAGCCGAGATCTCGGTTGGCATGAAGCGCTACACCAAGTAATTCAATAGCTTGGCAGATGGGTCGGCCCCGGACCGGGCGTGATATTGACCCATATAATAACAAGTGATACTGTCTCCCCAGTTAAAATGTTACGCGGTACATTGTGGGGTCGCAGTGGCAGTGAATAGCGTAGTAGCCGAGTCGGTGGCAGTAGATAAGGTGCGGAATTTCGGGTTCCTCGCCAAGGATGTCTCGCGCCTTTCCGCAAAACTCTTCGAGCGCCATGCCCGCGAACGGGCGCTGGCGCTGCCCATGTCCCAGTGCAAGGTGCTGGCGCTGCTGGCACGCCACGAGGGCATCAGCCAGGCCCGGCTCGCCGACCTCACCGAAACCGATCCGATGACGCTGGTGCGAACACTGGATCGAATGCAGCAGGACGGCCTGATCGAGCGTCGCGCCGATCCGGCCGATCGCCGCGCCCATCGCCTGTATCTGCTCGATGAGGCCCGGCCCATCGTCGAACGTATCTGGGAAATCGCAGGAGAGACGCGCAGCGCCGCGCTGGCAGCACTGAGTCAGGGCGAACGTGAACAGCTGGTCGAACTGCTCGAGCGCGTGCATCGCACGATGCTGGCCCTGGAGCCGAAATAAGGCTGGATGCAACCATGGACGCCATCGTAAAGGAGAGTCCGGTCGTCGAGACGACACGCAGCCGGCGTGCTCGTCTGCGCTGGATACTCATGGTCAGTGGGGTGGCGGTCGCCGTCATCGGCGTGCTTTGCTACTACCTGCTCACGGGCCGCTTCGTGTCCACGGATGATTCCTCGGTGCAGGCGGCACAAACCTCGATCAGCGCCAATGTGTCCGGACGCGTGGTCGAACTGGACGTACACGACAATCAGCAGGTGCTGCGCGGCCAGATCCTGTTTCGCCTCGATGATCGTCCGTTTCGCATCGCCGTCGAGGACGCGCAGGCCAAGCTCGAGGCCGCCCGCATGCAGATCGCTGCTGCCAAGGCGACCTATCGGCAACAACTCGCCAGTCTGAGCTCCGCGCGTGTGACGCTCGCCTACCAGGAGCATGAATTCGATCGCCAGCAGCACCTGCTGGAGTCCGGTATCAGCTCGCGCGCGCAATTCGAGCAGACCCAGCATGCGCGCGATCTGGCGCTGTCCCAGCTCAATTCGGCGCAGCAGCAGGTGGGCGGTGTGCTTGCGCTGCTCGGCGGCAATCCCGATCTGCCGGTGGACCGCCACCCTGTGGTCCAGGAAGCTCAGGCTGCGCTCGACAAGGCGAATCTGGACCTTTCCTACACCGTCATTCGCGCGCCCGATGCTGGAGTCGCGGCCAGGGTCGAGCAGCTGCAGGTCGGGGACTACATCACGGCGGCAACGCCGGTGTTCAGCCTGGTCTCGAGCCAGGATGTCTGGGTGGAAGCTAATTTCAAAGAGGACGAACTGACCTACATGCGTCCCGGTCAGAGCGCCGAAGTGCGCATTGATGCCTACCCCGGCCGCCGTTTCAAGGCCACGGTTGCCTCGCTGAGTCCGGGTACCGGCGCGCAGTTCTCGCTGCTGCCGCCCGAGAATGCGACCGGCAATTGGGTCAAGGTCGTGCAGCGCGTGCCAGTGCGTCTGCACTTCGACGACTCGAATCTCGATGGCGTAGTGCTGCACGCCGGACTCAGTGTCGATGTGACTGTGGACACCGGGCACCGCCGCCATCTTTTCGGTCGCAGTTCGGCGGCGGTCGCTCAGCGCTGAGTAGCCAAGTTGAACGCTGCCTCCAGCCCCGGAGTTGCGGTCCATCGCGGCATGATCACCGGCACCGTGATGCTCGCCTCGATCCTGCAGGCACTCGACAACACCATCGCCAACGTCGCGCTGCCACGCATGCAGGGGAGCCTGTCGGCGACGCAGGATCAGATGACCTGGGTGCTGACTTCGTACATCGTCGCAGCCGCGATCCTCACGCCGCTCACGGGCTGGCTCGCCGACCGGTTTGGCCGCAAACCGCTGTTCCTGGTCTCTATCATCGGTTTCACGCTGGCCTCAGCGCTCTGCGGCATGGCGCAGACCCTCGATCAGATCGTGCTGTTCCGCGTGCTGCAGGGTGCCTTCGGCGCCGCACTGATCCCGATGTCGCAGGCGGTGTTGTTCGATGTGTATCCTCCCGAGCAGCACGGCCGCGCGATGGCCATCTGGGGCATCGGTGTGGTGCTTGGCCCCACGCTCGGCCCGATGCTCGGCGGCTGGCTCACCGACAACTACAGTTGGCGTTGGGTGTTCTATATCAACGTGCCATTCGGCATTCTGGCCGTGCTCGGGGTGCTCGCTTATTTCCCCGATACCACGCACGAGCGCAAGAGCTTCGACTTTTTCGGGTTTGCGGTCTTGAGCCTGTTCATCGGCACGCTGCAGGTGCTGCTCGATCGCGGCACCACCCAGGACTGGTTTAATTCCACCGAGATCAAGCTCGAGGCGGTGGTCTGCATCGTCGCGTTGTACCTGTTCGTGGTGCACACGCTCACGGCCGAAAAGCCCTTCATCCGCATGGCGCTGTACAAGGACCGCAATTTCCTGACCGGGAATATTCTCATTTTTCTGGTCGGCATCGTGCTGTTCGCCACGCTGGCTCTGCTGCCGCCGATGATGCAGGGTCTCATGGGCTACACCGTGCTGCAGGCGGGTATCGCCACAGCGCCTCGCGGCGCCGGGACATTGATCGCCATGCTTTTCATCGGCCGCCTCGTGGGGCGCCTGGATGTGCGGCTGATCATCGGGGTCGGCTTCGTATTGACCGCCATTTCCCTGTGGATGATGACCAATTTCTCGATCCAGATGCCGATGAACTCGTTGATCTGGTCCGGCGCGATCCAGGGACTCGGCACCGGCATCGTCTATGTGCCCATGGCGGCATTGACCTTTGCGACTTTATCGCCGGTTTTTCGCAACGAAGGCACCGCGCTCTTCAATCTGATCCGCAACATCGGCAGCAGCATCGGCATTTCAGTGGTGCAGTCGCTGTTTGTCAGCAACACCCAGGTCGTTCATGCCTCGCTGGCACAGCACATCACGCCCTCATTGATGGCACACCATGCCTTTGGCGCGCTCAAGGGAGCCTCGGGTGTTGCGGCGCTCAACCAGGCCGTCACCGCCCAGGCCGCCATGGTGGCCTACATCGATGACTTCTATCTGATGCTGCTGCTGACGCTGTTGGCGCTGCCGCTGCTACTGCTGGTGCGCAAGCCGCGAGCCGCTGCCGCCGGAGCTGCGAATGTCGCCATTGAATAGCCCAGCGCGCCTGGGTGTCACCGCGACCGCCATCCTCGCGCTGATGTGCGGCTGCGTCGCCGGCCCCAAGTTCGTCGAGCCGACCGGGGCAACCCCTGCGAGCTTCAGCTCCGAGCCATTGCCGCATCTGCAGGGCGATGCGCCGGCGTTGGACGACCCCGACGCATCGGCCTGGTGGCAGCCGCTGCATTCCGGGCAGCTGGATGCCACGATCCGCCTGGCGCTCGATCGCAATCGCGAACTCGCGGCGGCGCGCGCCACACTCGGTCAGATGCAGGAACTGGCGGCCGCCAGTGAGGGCGCGCGCTACCCGAGCGTCGACCTGGAGGCGAGCGCGGGCCGGCAGAAGTACGGCGCCGCATTTCTGGGCCCCGAGAAGCTGCCGCCTTTCAGTTTCTATTCAGTCGGTTTCGGTGTCAGCTACGCATTCGACCTCGCCGGCGGCGTGCGGCGGACCGTCGAGGAGCAATATGCGTTGGCAGCCTACCAACAGCACGAAGTCGAGGCCGCCGCGCTCTCCGTCAGCGGCAATGTCGCTCTGCAGGCGCTGGCTGCCGCATCGGCGCGCGCGCAAATCGTGAGCGTCGAGGAGCTGCTGCAGGACGATGAGAAGGATCTGAGGCTGGTCCGGGATGCATTCGATGCGGGCAGCGCCAACCGTGTCGATGTGCTGAATGCGCAAAGCCAACTCGCCAATGATCAGACCCTGTTACCGCCGCTGCGGCGTGCGCTCAGCAATGCCCAGCACGCGCTTGCGCTGCTGGTCGGCCGCGCGCCGGCGGAATGGACTCCGCCGGCATTCACGCTCGAGGATTTTGCGCTGCCGGCACAGTTGCCGCAGACGCTACCGGCCGAGCTCGCGCATCGCCGGCCCGACATCCAGGCGGCCGAGGCGCGGCTGCACGCGGCTACCGCGGCGGTGGGCATCGCGGCGGCCAATCTCTATCCGCAGATCAGTCTCACGGCCAGCGCGAGCATGCAATCGACCGTGCTGCATTCGTTGTTCGATTCGAACAGCTCCGCCGCCGGTCTCACCGGTAGCTTCACGCAGCCGCTGTTCAATCACGGCGCGCTGCGCGCCAAGGAGCGGGCCGCGCGGGAAGCGATGCACGCATCGCTGGACGACTACGAACAGGTGGTGCTGCGCTCCTTCAGCCAGGTTGCCGATGCACTCGAGGCTCTGGACCACGATGCCGAGCTGATCGCCAGCGAACAATCGGCGGTGGCCATCTCGGGTGAGAATCTGGATCTCACGCGCCAAAGCTACACGGCAGGCAACACCGGGGTGTTGCAGATTCTCGAGGCGCAGCGGCAGAGCCAGCAGGCCCGTCTCGGCCTGGTGCGCGCGCAGGCACAACGTTTAGAGGACATCATCGAGCTGCAGCTGGCGCTTGGCGGCCGCATGCCTGCGACCTGACGCTTGGAGTATCCTCGGCGGCCTGATAAGTCCTACGCGGGGGGATGCCATGAGCCGAAGGATGCATTTAAGTGTCGCGCTGATCGTTTGCGCGACCGCCGGCCTGAGTGCGGGTGCCGCCTCGGTGCCGTCCTACATCACCAGCGCGGTCGCCAGCAGCAGCCGTACGGACAAGGACCGCGATCGCGATGTGAATCGCAAACCTGATCTGGTGATCGCCTTTGCGGGCATCAAACCCGGCATGAAGGTCGGGGAATTGATGCCGGGCGGCGGCTATTTTTCACGGCTGTTTTGTCAGATCGTCGGGCCCACCGGGCATTTGTATACGATCAGCATGATTCCGGCTGTGAAGCGCGATCCGCCGCCGCCCGATGCCGCCGCCGCGCCGCCGCCCGCCAATGCCTGCACCAATGTCACGGCGGACAGCCAGGACGCTTCGGCACTGAAGCTGCCGAGTGGACTCGATGTGGTCTGGACGTCGGAAAACTATCACGATCTGCACAATGCCTATTTCGGCAAGCCCGACATCAAGGCATTGGATCGTGCGGTCTACGATGCCCTCAAGCCCGGCGGCGTCTTTATCATCGAGGACCACGCGGCAGCGGCCGGTTCAGGCGCGCGCGACACCGAGACGCTGCACCGGATCGACCCGGAACTGGTGAAGCAGGAAGTGACGGGTGCTGGATTTGTCTTCGTGGCGGGCAGCGATGTGCTGCACAACGCCGAAGATACGCACGACGCCAAAGTATTCGAACTCAAGGGGCGAAGCGACAAGTTCCTGTTCAAGTTCCGCAAACCCCGAAAGTAGCGCGCACGACACGGCTCGGCGCGAGCGCGTCGTCGCCATCCGCCTGCCAGCCGCTCAGCGTGGTTTGCGGATGATGCCGAGCCGCTGCATCGATGCAGCCGAGGCGCTCGAGTGGATGAGGTTCGCGGGTTGCTGCGGCCCGGTGGAACTGCCCGCGGCGTTCGCGGCTGCAGCCGCGGGCGCGGAGGGCGGGGCAGTTGCCGGTTTTGGCGCGCTGGGCACTGCGGTAGCGGCGGGACTCGAGGGAGCGGAGGTCGGCTTGGCCGCCGCCTGTGATTTCGACGCTGCAGCCGTTCTGACAGGCAGCATCTCCACCGTGACATTGAGCCGGCGTCGCTCGCCGGTCTGAAGCACTCCGACCCCGACCACCTGGCGCGTCAACTGCTCGCCCCGGTCATCGCGCACATCGAGCACCACGCAGTACTCGCACGGTTCGCTGGCCTTGGTGTGGGCGATGGTGCCGTCGACGCTCAGCGCGCAGTAGCCTTCACCGGCTTCCAGCGCGTGATTCGTGCCACCGAATCGCAGATGGTGTTTGCAGCCCGGACATACCGCGGCGCTTTCAAGCACAGTCGCCTTGCAGTGCGGGCAGACCCGCGTCGCACCCGGCGAACCTGAGCGAATGAGGCTCATTGGAGGCTCATACCGAGCGCGATGTCCCCTTGAGTTCCACCGCGCTGTGTTTGTCGTCCCAGCCGAACTCGACGTGACCGCGCATGCGCGAGCCGGCCGCTACGGTGATCGAGGCGGCTTTCACATCGCCGACGATGACGCCCGTGGAGAGCACATCGAGCTGCTTGGCCGCATCGATGTTGCCCTGGAGCTCGCCGCCGACCACGACCACGCCGGCACGCACCTGGCCTTCCAGCCTGGCGCCCGGGTCGATGCGGAAATTGCCGTCGACCTGCACATCGCCCTTGAAGCGGCCGGCAATGCGTACATCGCCGCCACCGACAATCTTGCCTTCGATGGCCAATTCGGCGGCAATGACAGATTCGGTAGCCGCCGAGCGCGGCGTCGCGCGGGGTGTGCTGGCGACCGCCGGGGGCGGTTCAGGCGCCCGATCCGGGGTCTTGCCGTGTAATTCGGTTACGGTGGATGGACCGCCCGCGGCAGGGGTGCCGCTCGCAGACGGGCTCGGATTCGAACCGGTTTCCTTCCAAAGCGCCATGAGCGGATCCTCCAGATAATATAGTTACGCGTAATTGGCGACGGTACCGCCAAACCCCAATAGAAGACCACTGTCTCGGCCTGGAGACAAGCGGCATCCTACCCCATTGTGTGCGGCAGCTCCCAGTATCATGCCTCATGGCTGACACCCGCGACCGCCCCAAGGCTAAATCGCTGCGCCCGCTGCGTGCCCTTCTACCATTTCTGAAGCCGCACGGCTGGATTCTGGCCTCGGCGCTCGTGGCCCTGGTCGCTGCGGCCGCGGCCATCCTCATCCTACCGGTGTCACTGCGCCAGCTCATCGACCATGGGTTGGTCGCTAATAACGTCGGGGTCATCAATCGGTACTTTCTGGGGTTCCTCGCGGCGGCCGTGGTCTTCGGGATGTTCGCAGCGCTGCGTTTCTATCTGGTGACATGGCTCGGGGAACGTGTGGTCGCGGACCTGCGCGAAGCGGTCTATCGGCGCGTGGTGCGCATGGATCCGACCTTTTTCGAGGTCACGCGCACGGGCGAAGTGCTGTCGCGCCTGACGGCCGACACGACCCTGGTACAGGCCATTTCCGGCGTCAATCTTTCCATCATTCTGCGCTCGCTGCTTAACCTGATCGGCTCGCTGGCCATGCTGGCGCTGACCAGCGCGCGCCTCACGGCCGTGATTCTGATGCTGATACTGCTCGTGATCGTGCCCATCCTGATCGTGGGGCGGCGGGTGCGGCGGCTGTCGCGTGCGACCCAGGATCGGATTGCCGATACCAGCAGCCTGGTCGATGAGACGCTCAATGCCATCCAGACCGTCCAGGCCTTTACCCTCGAGGATCTTCAGAGCGGCCGCTACGCGGCGGCAGTGGAGCTCAGCTTCAAGGCTGCCATCCGGCGCAGCCGCATGCGAGCCGCGCTGACCGCGATCGGCACCGCCATGGTCTTCAGCGGCGTTACCTATGTGCTGTGGCTGGGTGCGCAGGACGTGATGGCTCAACGCATGACCGCGGGGCAGCTCGGCCAGTTCCTGATCTACGCTCTGCTGGTTGCCACCTCGGTAGCCTCGCTGACGGAGATGTGGGGCGAACTGCAGCGCGCGGCCGGCGCCATGGAACGGCTGGCGGAGTTGCTGGCGGCTGAGCCCGGCATCACCGCGCCACCCGCCCCGACGGTGCTGCCGGCTCGCGTGCGCGGCGATGTGTCTTTCGATGCGGTCTGGTTTCGATACCCCTCGCGCCCGGAGGCGTGGGCGCTGTCGGATCTTTCGCTCGATATACGCAGCGGGGAAACCGTGGCGGTCGTCGGCCCCTCGGGCGCGGGCAAAAGCACCAGCTTCCAGCTGCTGCTGCGCTTCTACGACCCTGAACGCGGTGCGATCCGGATCGACGGCCATCCGATCATGCAGCTCGATCCGCAGGCTTTGCGGCGGCAGATCGGATTCGTGCCCCAGGACACGGTGCTTTTTGGCGCCAGCGCGCGCGATAACATCGGCTATGGGCGCCCCGGATCCAGCGACGCGCAGATCGAAGCTGCGGCGCGCGCGGCTGCAGCCGATGAGTTCCTGCGGGCCTTGCCGGCCGGCTACGACACCTTCCTCGGCGAGCGCGGCACACGGCTCTCGGGTGGCCAGCGCCAGCGCATCGCGATTGCGCGCGCCATTCTCAAGGATCCGCCCATCCTGCTGCTCGATGAAGCGACCAGCTCGCTGGATGCGCAATCCGAGCGACTGGTGCAGACCGCCCTGGCTGAGTTGATGCGCGGGCGCACGACACTGGTCATTGCTCATCGGCTGGCGACCGTGCTGAAGGCCAATCGCATCGCCGTGCTCGAGGCGGGGCGCCTGGTGGCCATTGGCACGCACGCGCAACTGCTGCATGACAGCCCGCTCTACGCGCGACTCGCCGCGCTGCAGTTCAATGCCGCCGAGGAGCTGGCACTGCCCTCCGTCTAGCCGCGGGTCACGCGGCCACCAGCACTGCCACGGGCAGATGCGCAAACAGCGTGGCCGGCATCAGCCGATCCGAGGCTGCGACCGCGCTGTCGGTCAGGATCTCGCGCCATGACCTGCCGGCCAGAGTCTCGGCCAGCGGCAGGAAGGTATCCTCATCGAACGCCCCGGGACCAAACCAGCGTGGGTGGCGAGCAAATGCGATCAGCACGGTTTGACCGGCGTGAAGCCGCAGGAAGGCGCCCAGTTGCTCGCCGCGCGGTCCGCTGGCCGTGAGCGGCAGATACTCGCCGACGCGGTAGAGCTCGGCGAAACTGGCCCGGTGATGCAGCAGCGTCCTGGTGACCGCCAGTTTGATGCGTCCATCCGGCCACTGGCGCAACCACTCTGCGAGCTGCGCGCCCCGATCCGGGTGTGATGCCGAAGTGACCTCCGCCAGCAGGCGTGCCCGGGTGGCATAGTCGACCGGGCGGCGGTTGTCGGGATCGACCATCGAGAAGTCCCACAGCTCGCTGCCGTTGTAGATGTCGGGAACTCCGGGTGCGGTCAGCTTCACGACCGTCTGGATGAGACTGTTGCGGGCGCCGACGTGCGCCACCTCGCGCGCGAACGGCAGAAACGCTGCCAGAAAGGCGCCGGCTCGGCTGCTGGTCAGCGCGGCGTCGATCAATGCGGTCATGGCGTCCTCGTAGCGCGCGTTCGGAAAGGCCCAGCTGGTGTATAGCCGCGCTTCGCGCATCGACTTGAGCATGGTGGCGCGAACGCGTTCGGAGTACACGTTGAGCGGTTCGCCCTGGCAGTGCTGCTCGTCGAGCAGCTCACTTGGCCAGCTACCCAGCAGCACCTGGTAGAGCAGGTATTCGTCGTTACGGTCCGGTTCCAGCAGCTCCCCGGCCGCATTGTTGGTCACGCCGGGGCCGCGCAGGATTCGCGACCAGATCGGGACCTGGCGCGCCCACTCTTGCGGAAATTCGGACAGCGCAGCCAGGCGCGCGCGCGCGTCCTCGCCACGCTTGGTGTCGTGCGTGGAAGTGGCCAGCATGGCCTGCGGCCAATGCTGCGCGCGAAACTGATTGGCGCGATGAAAGGCTGCGAGCTTGGCGCCGAATCGGGCCGGATCCCCGCCAACCTCGTTCAGTGCAATGAAGCGGTTGTAGCGATAGAAGGCGGTGTCTTCGAGTCCCTTGGCTGCCACCGGCCCGCTGTACTGCTGCAGTCGCGCCACACAGCGCAGCAGCGACTGGCGCGAGTAGCCGCTGCGTGGCTGTTGCACGAGCCGCGCCGTCAGCACGTGTTCGAGAAAGTTGAACACGCTCGGATCGATCTCGGTCTCGTGGCGCCGGGCCTGCGTGAGCGCCCAGCCCATGTCGCGCTCGTCAGCGGCATCGACGGTCGCGCTGGCGTCCATGTAGGTGCGATACACCGGAAAGCAGGCGATCAGCTGCTTGATCGCGCGCATCAGCAGCGACTGCGTGAAGTCTGCGGTGCGCGGGTTCTGACGGGCCAGCCGCGCCATGTCGCGGGAGAGCACGTGCAGCTCACCGGACATTTCGTTGTCCATGATGTGGAGCTTGCACAGGCGTCCGAGTTCATCGAATGCACGCTGCTCGTTGGTGAACTGCCAGTAGAAGTCGTTGAAGGCAGTCTGTGCCGTGGAATCGACCAGCAGGGCGGTCATCTGATTCAGAAAGTCATAGCCGGTCGTGCCATCCGTGGCCCAGTCCGGGCGCAGCGTTTCATGGGCCGCGAGGATTTTTTCCACGACCAGATAGAAGGGCCCCTCATCGGCGCCCGCGGTGTGCTCGCGGCGCGCAGCGACACGCCTCTGCAGCCGATCCAGGTAACCTTTGGGATCGAGCAGGCCATCGATGTGATCGATGCGCAGGCCGTCGATGACCCCGTCCTTCACCAGTCGCAGTATGCGCTGGTGGGCATGATCGAACACTTCGGGCAGCTCCACGCGCAGGCCAGCCAGATCATTGATGTTGAAGAAGCGCCGGTAATTGATGTCGTCCGCCGCTGCGCGGAAGTAGGCAATGCGCCAGTGCTGACGCTGAATCAGGGCATCGAGCTCACGCCAGCCGCCGGCATTGCCCTCCCGGCCCCGAAACCGCGCCAGCCGATTATCGAGCGCTGCGCGCACCTCCGGACGCTCATGCACCAGCGCGGCCAGCCGGGCCTTGAGCTCGGCGGCACGCCGCGCCATCTGCAAGTGCCAGTTGGGCAGCCAGGCGAAGGCATCGGCGAGCTGCTCGAGTTCGGCATTTTCGCTGCCGAGAATGCGCGCGTAATGCGGCGGTGAGATCGGCAGCTTGTGGGTCGCATAGGCCCAGACCGCAAAGCTGCCATCGCTGTCGTCGTACCTGAGTTCGAGTGCGCCGCGTTCCAGTTCGATGCCGTAGTGATCACCGAGCAGCGGCACCAGCAGTTTGTTGTGCAGGTAACGTCGCTGCGTGTCCCACTCGATGTCGAACCAGCCGGCGTGCGTCGCATCCGCGCCCCATTCGAGCACGTCCAGCCACAGCGGATTGTCAGAGCCCCCCACGCCCATGTGGTTGGGAACAAAATCCAGCAGCTGGCCCAGACTGTGGGACTTGAGCGCGGCGTTCATGCGGCCGAAAGCCGCCTCATCTCCCAACTCCGGATTGATCTGATCGTGATCGACGATGTCATAGCCATGCATGCTCCCCGGCCGCGCCTTCAGATAGGGCGACAGATAGGCGTGGCTGACTCCCAGCGCGGCCAGATACGGGACGCACTGTGCCACGGCATCGAAGCCGAAGCCCTTGTGCAACTGCAGCCGATAGGTGGCGCGTGGGATCATGGCAAACGCCTCAGGCGAGCAGACTCCAGCGCACCGACCAGGGACCAAAGTTGCCGGCGGCGTCGATGTGACCCTCCTGCCAGAGCAGGTGACCGGCGGCAGTCGGAAACTTCAGCGCCGGCTCGTTCTTCAGATTGGCGACCAGCGTGAGCGCAGCGCCGGTTGGTGAGATCCAGCGTACCAGCACGGCCGAAGTTGCCAGCTCGCGAAATTCTCCGCCGCAGGTGAGTTTGGGCAATAACGGCGCTATATGCCGCCGGCGCACCGCCAGCAGCTCGCGGTAACGCACCAGGGCCGCCGACGCGTCCGGATAAGCGAGTCCGGTCCAGTCGATCTGGCTGGCGCGGAAGGTGTCCTCGGCCTGCGGATCCGGAATCCGCTCCCGGGCCGAGTCGTCGCGGAAGGCTTCGAATCGGGCAAATTCGGCGCGCCGTCCCTGCGATACCCTGGCGCCCAATTCGTGGTCGAAATCGCAGAAGAACAGGAACGGCTGCGGACACTGCCACTCCTCTCCCATGAACAACATCGGGATCTGCGGCGACAGCAGGTAGACGGCGGTGATGGCGCGCAATGCGGACTGGGAGGTCAGTGCGGTGAGGCGCTCGCCGAGAGCCCGATTGCCAATCTGATCGTGATTCTGCAGGAAGGCGATGAAGGCACTGGGCGGGAGCTGGCAACTCGGCTCGCCGCGCGGTGCTCCCCGATAGGGCATCGACTCGCCCTGGAATGCAAATCCTTCGGCGAGTGCGCGACCCAGCAGTCGCGTGCGGCCAAGGTAGTCGTCGTAGTAACCCTCGCCGTCCGCGGTGGCCGCGACGTGCAGCACGTGGTGCACATCATCGTTCCACTGCGCGCTATAGAGGGCCGGTTTGCCGTCCGGCGAGCGTTCCAGCCAGCTCGCTTCATTGTGCTCGTTCTCGAGCACCAGGTGGATCGTGCGATCCGGCAGCGCCGTCCGCACGCGCTGTGCGAGTTCGGCCAGGATATGGGTCGGGGAATCGTCGAGAATTGCGTGGACCGCATCGAAGCGCAGCCCATCGCAGTGGAATTCGGTCAGCCAGTAGAGCGCATTGTGTATGAAGTAATCACGCACGGTCCGATTGCCGGCGCCGTCGAAATTGATCGCGGCGCCCCAGGGCGTGTGATGGCGCTCGGTGAAGAACTGCGGCGCATACAGCGATAGATAGTTCCCGTCGGGCCCGAAGTGGTTGTAGACGACATCCAGCAGCACCATGATGTCTTCGGCGTGCGCGGCATCGATCAGCGCCTTCAATTGCGCCGGCGTACCGTAGCTCGAGTCGGGCGCGTACGGCAGCACGCCGTCGTAACCCCAGTTGCGCCGACCCGGGAAGTCCGCCAGCGGCATCAGTTCAATGGCCGTGATACCCAGGTTTGCCAGGTGGCGCAGCCGTTGGCGCACTCCGTCGTAACTGCCCGCGGGAGTGAAGCAGCCGACATGCAGCTCATAGATAACAGCCTCATGCCACGGGCGGCCGTGCCAATCGGCGTCGTGCCACCGGTACTGGCATGGGTCGATGACCTCGCTGGGGCCGTGGACGTCCTGTGGCTGGAATCGCGATGCCGGATCCGGTACCGCCAGGCCATCGGAGAGCACGAATTGATACAGCGACCCAGCCGTCGCTGCGTCCGTGACCAGCCAGTGCCAGCCAGACTTTCCGCGCTCGAGCAGCAGATCGCGATCCTTTCCTGCGAGGCGTAGCAACACCTCTTTTTGCGCCGGCGCCCAGAGGCTGAAACGAACCGTGCCGTCAGCGCGCAGCTCCGCTCCAAACGGCATGGAATGCGACCGCGCGAGAGGGTTGCGCGTCGCGTCGTTCATTCGGGTTTCCGATTAACGGTATCCTGGGTCACGGGCGTGAGAAATCCGCTCTGATGGTCAAAACCGTTGGACTCGCGGGCCAGTATGGTACCGCGTGAGTGCCGCGCACATTTTCGTCAATGGGGATGCGTAGCCGCGCCAGGCCGCGAAGGTGCGCTCCTCGGCGGTAGATAAGGTAGTCCCTCCCGGACTCTGGTCACTGCTTGCGGGCGCTGCCCGCGAAGTTCTCAGACCCGGCGACCAGGGCGCTCGAATACTTCTTGAGCTGCTCTCCGATGGCCAGCAGCTCGCGTTCGACCGTAATACGGATGCCGCCAGGCTGGCGCATGGCGCGGCGGATTTCGCCCTGGCGATCAAGCAGTCGCCGCAGTTCGGTTTGGAACGATTCCATGGTGGGGTACCTCGGTTGAACGACCCAGAGAAGGATCGGGCACGGTAGAGCCGCGCTGCAGCGGAGGACCGCCCAGCCTGCTGTCGGCGCCGTCCGATGGACGGAGGCCGGCCGCTGGGGTAGTGCTTGTACCCTTGCGGCAGTGCGGGCGGATGCTAGAATCGCGCGCCTCGTGGGGCGGTAGCTCAGCTGGGAGAGCGTCGCGTTCGCAATGCGAAGGTCGAGGGTTCGATCCCCTTCCGCTCCACCATTTTTCATCGGGCTACCCGCCGTGTCGAAAACGAATGACAGCTCCGGCTCGCACTCAGGCGTGCCGCAGGACGCTGCGAAGATTCCTCCACCGGCCACCGCCCAGGTGGCGCGACAGCCAATCTTCAACGGCAAACTCGAGATCATCGGATACGAGTTGCTGTATCGCGCGCCCGGCGCGACCAGCGCGCAGATCAGCGATGCGACCGCCGCCACCGCCACGGTGATCGTGGCTGCCGCGATGGACATCGGCCTATCCCAGCTGGTCGGCGACAAGCCCGCGTACATCAACTTTCCGCACGCGCTGCTGATCAATCCGCGGCCGCTGCCGATGCAGCCCAAGCGCATCGTGGTCGAGGTGCTCGAGGACGTGAAGCCCGACCGGGAAGTGCTGGCGGGGCTGGCGACCCTGCGGCAACAGGGATATCGCATTGCCCTCGATGACTACAGCGATCGCGCCGGCAGTTCCGCGCTGCTCCAGGCCGCGGACATCGTCAAGATCGATATCCAGGAGTATTCCTCCGCCCGTCTGAAGGAGTGTGTCGAGCGCCTGCGCCCGAGCGGACGCGAACTGATCGCCGAGAAGGTAGAGACCTGGGAGCAGTTCAGTCTGTGCAGATCCTTAGGGTTCGAGGGCTACCAGGGGTATCTGCTCGAGCGGCCGCAAACCGTGAGTGCCCAGCGCGTGCCGACCAGTCGGCTGGCGACACTCAAGCTCATGATCGAACTCAACGACCCTGATGTGGCCTTGCCTAAGATCGAGCGCATGATCGCCGGCGATGTGGGCATGAGCTATCGGCTGCTGCGCTGCATAAACTCCAGCTTCTATCACCTGCCGCGTGTCGTCAGCTCGGTGCGCCAGGCGGTGGTACTGATCGGCTTGAACGAGCTGCGAAAGCTCTGCGCCGCCGTCACGCTCGCCGGCTTCGACGATCAGCCCGGCTATATCCCGGTGCAGGCGCTGGTGCGCGCCAAAATGTGCGAGGATCTATGCGTCGCGGCTGGACTGCGTGGCAGCGAGGCGTATTTCATGACCGGCCTGCTGTCGCTGGTCGATGTGCTGCTGCAGCTGCCGCTCCGGGAGGCGCTGGGCCAGCTGCCGCTGAGCGCGCAGGTTCACAGCGCGTTGCTCGAGCACAAGGGCAGCCTGGGAGAGGCCCTGCACTGCGCGCTCGGCTATGAACGCGCCGAATGGGACGACGCGACCTTCATGAGCCTGTCGCCAGCGGCCATTGCCGATATCTACCGACAGGCTGTGGTCTGGGCCGACACCGCCTGGCGGAACATCGGCGGCGGCACTTAGCGTGTTCGGCACGTTAGACTGGGCTCCATGAAGCTGGCTACTTTTCTACGTGACGGACGGCCCACGGCCGGCCTGGTATTGACTCAAGGTATCGTTCCGGTCGGGCCTGCTGCCGGGAGCCCGGGCCAGGATGTCGACCTGTCGTCGGTGCTGGGCATCATCCGCGGCGGCGAGGCCGCTCTGGATGCCGTGCGGCACCTGGCCGAGCGCGCCGAGCGCGGGCAGGTGGATGCCATGCCCCTGGCGGAGGCAGCACTGCTGGCGCCGATACCCGCGCTGCCGCGCAATGCGTTCTGCGTGGGCCGCAACTACGTCGACCACGTCAAGGAAGGCGCGGCGGTGCGCAACACCGACCTGAAGCTGCCCGAGGCGCCGCAGTTCTTCACCAAGGCCACTCACACGGTGATTGGGCCGGGGGCGGATGTCCGCCTCGACGACAAAGTCACGCGCCGCATGGACTATGAAGTCGAACTCGCCTTAGTGATCGGTCGCGGCGGTCGCGATATTCCAGCCGAGTCGGCATTCGAGCATATTTTCGGTTACGCCATCGCGAACGACGTTACCGCCCGAGATCTGCAGAAGCGGCACGATCAATGGTTCAAGGGCAAATCGCTGGATACCACTCTGCCCTTTGGTCCCTGGATCATCGATCGGAAAGAGATCGGTGATCCTGCGACGCTGGAGCTGTCGATGGCGATCAATGGTGAGGAACGGCAGCGGGCGCGCGTCTCCCAGATGATCTTCGACATTCCGACCATCATCGCCTCGCTGTCGGCAGGACTCACGCTCGAGCCGGGCGATGTGATTGCCACCGGCACCCCATCGGGCGTGGGTTTTGCGATGAACCCGCCGCAATACCTCAAGGGCGGCGATGTCATGGTGGCGCGCATAGATCGCATTGGCGAGCTGCGTAACCGCGTGGTCGCAGTCTGAAGCCGTCAGCGAGTGTAAAATCAGCGCGCCGCCCCCGTAGCTCAGTGGATAGAGCGACCGCCTCCTAAGCGGTAGGTCGTCGGTTCAACTCCGGCCGGGGGCGCCACATTGCGGGAAGGTGCATTTGCAAACAACGAGGCAAACGATGAATCCGGTGATTCGGGTGGCGATGATCTGCGGCGCTCTGCTGGCCATTTCACAGGCATCTGCCAGTCCTGGGCCCGCAGTCATGGCGCCCAACACGCCGATTCCGGCGCCGAAGGACCGGCCTTATGCGGGTGACATTCACCTGGCGGTCGATGCCACCGACCTCGAGCGGCGGATAGTGCATGTCCATGAAGTTCTCAGCGGCGTCACCGCCGACACCATTCTGCTCTATCCCAAGTGGCTGCCGGGTGATCACGCGCCCTCGGGTCCGATCAGTCGTTTCGCTGGATTGAAGATCACCTCCGGTGGCGCGCCGGTTTCCTGGACGCGCGACCCGGTGGACATCTATGCGTTCCGTTTGCATCCGGGTGCTGCCGCCCGCTCGGTTGACATTGAATTCGACTACCTCTCGCCGACCAGCGCCAAAGTGGGGCCGATGGAGATCAGCCGCGATCTGCTATTCCTTGAGTGGAATGCGCTGGTGCTGTATCCCGCGGGCTTCTTTGCGCGACAGATTCCGATCGAGGCGAGTGTGACGCTGCCGGCAGGTTGGCAATTCGGCTCGGCTCTGGAAACCGCTGCCACCAGCG
>Ga0181531_10000116_pt1 | contig 61094 bp, 43 predicted proteins | sample PEATcosm2014_Bin_38_FD_119743 | JGI IMG/M metagenome (GOLD analysis project Ga0181531, IMG submission 119743) | Peatland microbial communities from MTU Mesocosm Facility, Houghton, MI, USA - PEATcosm2014_Bin11_10_metaG | ecosystem: Environmental > Terrestrial > Soil > Wetlands > Peat | place... | reverse complement strand
GGAAGTTGCGCCGGTGCTCGCTGGACTCATAGAGCTTGATCTTGCGCAGATCTTCGGTGAGCGCGTCGCCCTTCAGCCACTCGGGATTGGAGGCGTCGAAGCCGCTGCGATCGACCCACACCCAGCCATCCGTGCCGATCCATTTGGTGCCCATGGCGAAAGCGGGTGACCCTCCCGCGATCGTCAAGTGCACGTCCACCGGATGCCCCGTCACTTCTTTCTTGTACGTGCACTCCACTGTGTACTTGGTTGCCGTGTTCCATACCGCATTTGCCGCCGGGAACTCGCCGTGCCCCTCGATCTCCGACGGGCCGGTCAGGTCGAATCCCAGACCCCAGTGGGCGATGTCGCCGTGGTGGCCGATCCAATCCAGCAACTGCCCGCCGCCCGTGTTGTAGTTCCAGCGCCAGTTCTGGTAGACGCGGGCATCGATGTAGGGCTCCATCTTCGACGGACCAATCCACGTTTCATAGTCCAGCTCCGGCGGGGGCTGCGTCACGGCCAGATCCCACGCAGGCGTTCCCGGCACGATCTCGGCGGGACTACCGATCTTGCCCGGCAGCGAAGCCAGCCTCTGCATGAGCGCCGGCACTGTACCGGGAAAGTCGTGATGGCCGCCCGGCAGGCCCACCTCAACATGCGTTACCGTGCCGATGAGCCCGTTGCGCACAATCTCGGCCGCCTTGTGAAACGCCGGCAAGGATCTCTGCCACGAGCCGGTCTGCCAAATAATGTTGTTTTTCTCGACGGCCCTCACAATGGCCTGCTGCTCCCTCACGGTGCGTGCCAGCGGCTTCTCGCCGTAAATGTCCTTCTTCCGGTTGGCCGCTTCGGTGGCCACAATCGCGTGCCATTGGTCGGGAATCGCAATCATCACCGCGTCGATATCGTCCCGCGCCAATAGTTCGCGATAGTCGTGATAGGCCTTGCAGTCCTTGTTGCCGTATTTGGAGTTGACGGTGTCCACAGCGGCCTGCAAGTGGCCCGTATGCAGATCGCAAGCCGCCACCACCTGGCAATCGTCCATCGTCAGGAACGATTTGGTATTGGCCGGTCCCATCATCCCCCAACCGATAACGCCCACAGTGATGCGATTGGACGCGGAGACGCGTCCTGCGTGCGCCCAGGTCCCGCGGGAAAGAACGGCTGCCGCTCCGGCTGATTTTAGGAAGTCTCGCCGCGTCAATGGAAAATGCAAAGTTGAACCGGAAATCGGAGTACCCATCGTCGTCTCCAGGGCGCCGTCTTCTGTGCGTCCGACCGAGCCAGACCTTGCGAAATAATTGCAGCGGGTGGATCGGTCCAAATAGTTGCACGGGAAGTCTAGCACGTGGAATTCACGAGGGGGCGAGGCGCGAGATTTACTCGAGAAACTCGCGTACGAATTGGTTCTGGCTGTGGACCAGGTCGTGGAGGGAGCCGTCGAAGATGAGGCGGCCTTCCTCGAGCATGAGAAAGGTGGTGTTGGAGTCGGTTTCCCCTTTGGGGAGTGGGACCATGCGGTTCTGCTCTGCATCGAATCGGTGGGTGCACATCGTGAAGGCGTCCTGCAGCCGGTGGGTGACTAGCAGCGAAGGGCTGCGGTAGACGTCGCGCTCCTTCACGATCAACTCGATGATGGTGGTGGAAGTCACGGGGTCGAGGCCGCCGGTGGGCGAATCGTAGAGCAGCAACTCGGGCTCGTGGATGAGGGCACGGGCGATGGCCACCCGGCGCCTCATGCCGCCGGAGAGGCTGGAGGGATAGTGGTCGAAGGTCTCGTCGAGTTCGACAAAGCGCAGGGCCTCGTGGACCCGGCGATCGATTAAATCGTCGGGGACCCGCTCCTGAATCAGTTGGTAGGCCACGTTGTCGCGGACGCTGAGCGAGTCGAAGAGCGCGCCCTCCTGGAAGACCATGCCGGTGCGGGTGCGCAGGGGGAAGAGCATCTCCTCTGGCATGTTCGAGATTTCTTCGCCAAACAGCAGCACGCTTCCCCGGTCTGGGCGGAGGAGGCCGTTGACGAGCTTGAGCAGGACGCTCTTTCCCACGCCGGCGGGCCCCAGCAGGATGCGGGTCTCTCCCGGTCCGACCGAAAAACTGATGTTATCAAGAACCGGGGGGCCATCGAAGGCGATGGAGACGTCGCGAAAGGCAACAACCGGACGCGCTTCCACGGCCGGAGCGAAGTCCCGACCTGACAGCGTTTGACCTGGCTCGATAGGAGGGGTTTGGGAGGAAGCGGCCGATTCATTCATGGGGCGGGGAACAGAGTGAGCAGGACCTGGGTAATGAGGAAATCCACGAAGATGATGAGGACCGAGGCGGTGACCACCGCCTGAATGGTGGCGCGGCCCACGCCCTCCGTGCCTCCGGTGGTTCGCATGCCATAAAAGCAGCCGATGGAGGCGATGATGTAGCCGGAGAAGAGCGGCTTGACGAGTCCCTGGATGATATCGGGATAGCGCAGGTGCTCCCACGCCATCGAGAAGTATTGGGTTCCGTTCTGGTGGTTCATGAAGACGGTAACGGCGCCCCCGCCGAGGATGCCGAAGGCGTCGGCGACAACGGTGAGAAAGAAAAGCATCGAGATGCAGGCAAATATGCGCGGAGTGACCAGTTTGCGCATGGGATCAACGCCAAGTGCGCGCATGGCATCGATCTGCTCGGTGACCACCATCGAGCCGAGCTCGCTGGCCATCGAGGAGGCGTTGCGGCCAGCGACCATGATGCCGGTGAGCACCGGGCCCAGCTCGCGGATCATCGTAATGCTCACAAAACGGCCAGTGACGGCGGTGGCGCCGAACTCGGAGAGAGTGGCTGCGGATTGCAGAGCGAGCACGCCGCCGGTGAAGAAACCGGAAAGCAACACGATAGACGCCGAACCGACGCCGATGATGTCGGACTGAACAAGGAAATCCGGTATGTAGCGGGGTGGAGTAAAGAGGTTCAGGAGAGCGCGCCAGGAGAACAGGGAGTAATCCTGCACGGTGAGTACGAGTGCTTTGGCGGTTCTGTCGATTGTGCCTAACGCCATTGGGTTTGCCGGTCCTCTGCGAGGTGGGCCCTCGCCCTCCTCGACAGAATAGCGCATGGGGCGGTTGCGGATGCGGCGAACCACTGGGCTCCAGTGGGCAGGGTGCACGGTAGACTGGCAGGGAGAGCGAGCAAATCATGACCCCTGAATCGGCAGAAAGGCTAGATCAGTTCTTTCGAAGCCTTGCGCGCGGAGCAAGCTCGCTTCTGCTGCTGGACTACGACGGTACTCTGGCGCCCTTCCGGGTGGATCGCTTTAAGGCGCGGCCGTGGTCCGGGGTTCGGGAGCTCCTTGGGGCCATTCAGCGCCAAGGGCGGACGCGGATGACAATCATTACCGGTCGACCGGCTGCAGAGATCTCTCCGATGCTCGGACTCGACCCTCCGCTCGAAGTCTGGGGTCTTCATGGGGCGGAGCGGCTTTATCCCGATGGCCGGCGGGAGTTGGAACAGGGCCCAGCCGCCACCCGAGCAAAGCTGGATGAGCTGCGCGAGCATTTGCGGCGCGATAGCCTGGGCGGGCTCCTCGAAGACAAGGCCAATGGGGTGGTCATGCACTGGCGCGGGACTTCGCGGCGGAAGGCTGCGCAAATTGAGCAGCGGACGCGGGAGCTGTTTGAGCCGCTGGCGCGGATGGAGGGCCTGGCGCTGCTGGAATTCGAGGCCGGGCTGGAACTGCGCGGAGGTCGGGACAAGGGCGGGGCAGTCGAGGCGATTCTCGCAGAAGTTGGCCCCGGTATTCTGGTTGCATATTTGGGCGACGACCTCACCGACGAGGCCGCGTTTTGCGTGGTGAATGCGTTGGGGCCGCGCGGGTTGAGTGTGCTGGTGCGGCGAGAGTGTCGGGAGACGGTTGCCGATCTTTGGCTGCGGCCGCCGGGAGAGTTGAAGGGGTTTCTGGAGCGGTGGCTGAGGGCGGCGGGAGACAGTTGAAATCTCAATTGCAAGATGGATGGAAATTGAGTTTTTGGCCGGAAGTAGATCCCTTCTCGCCGCGTTACACGCCAGTTTCATTGAATTCAGAGCCCTAGTGGGTAGCTACTTTCTGCATGACCCGCTCAATGCAGGGCAACAAATCAGCGGGTGCCGCATGTCCCGCCATTAGGCCATGGGCTAGCAACCACTCAGGCCCTAGGCCGTGGCCCGCTGTTGTTCGTGGCCGCCCAGGCGCATGCTCACCACCTTCGAGACGCCCGGCTCTTGCATGGTGACGCCGTAGATCATGTCGGCCGAGTGCATCATGCGCTTGGAGTGGGTCACCAGCAGGAACTGCGTCTCCTGGCCGAGAGAGTGGAGCAGGTCGGCCAGCCGGCCCACATTGGTTTCGTCCAGCGCCGCGTCTACTTCGTCCAGTACGCAGAAGGGGCTGGGCTGGAACTGGAAGATGGCCACCAGCAGGGCCAGCGCGGTCAAAGACTTTTCTCCGCCAGAGAGCAGCAGTACGTTCTGCAGCTTTTTGCCTGGAGGCGAGGCCGCGATTTCCAGTCCGCTCTCGGGCTGGTTCTCTTGGTCGGTGAGGCGCAGGAAGGCCTGCCCGCCGTGGAAGAGCCGCGTGAACACGACAGCGAAGTTCTCGTTGATCTTGGTAAATGCCTCGTCGAACTTGGTGCGCGAAATCCGATCGATCTCCTTGATGGTCTCCTGCGTATTCTCGATCGATTCCATGAGATCTTTCCGTTGTGCTTCGAGGAAGCTGTGGCGCTGGGCAGTCTCCTTGTATTCATCGAGGGCCATCATGTTCACCGGGCCCATCTGCTCGATTCGATTGCGCAGCACGCGGCACGTCTCTTCCTCGGCGGCCAGTGCTTCGCCAGCCAGCAGCACGATCCCCTCATCGGCGCGCAAAACCGCGGCCTCGATGTTGACCTCGGTCAGGCAGCTTGCCCCCAGATGCTCGAGATCGGAGCGCAGCTTAGCTACTGCGCTAGACAGGGTAGCTCGGTCCTCGCGCAACTGGTCCAGCGCGGCCCGCCCTGCCTTCAATTGCCCTTCGATGGCCGACAACCGTTGGCGCACGCCCTGTGCCTGGCCGGCGTAGGTCTGCGCCAAGGCCAGTGCCTCCGCACGAGCCGCCTTCAACTCGTTTTCCTTGCGCGCCAACTCGGCACTCTCGCGGGTGCGCTCTTCGCACTCCCTAGCGGCGGCGGCCCGTTGCTCCTCGATGGTGAGCACACGGCGCTCCAAGTCGGCATGAAGCCGGTCGATGCGCTGGAAGGCAGCCTCCGCGCCGCGCCGCCGCTCTTCCAGGCCGGCCAGCTCCGCGGTCATTTGAGCCGCTTCCTGCTGCAGGCCCTCGCGCTTCTGGCGCAATCTTGTCAGCTCGTCTTGCAATTCATTCAAGCCGGCTTCGGCTGCCGCATGTTCCGCTTCCATGCGCTGGGCCTCTTCGCGCTTCTGGTCGATGACGATGCGTTTGGCTTCGCGTGCCTCCTTGTTGCGGGCGGCCTGCTGCGTCCATTCCTGCAGGCGCCTCTCGATGCGCTGCGCCTCCGCTTCCATCTGCTTGAGCGCCGCGCTCTGGTTGGCGGAGTCGGTTTCAGCCTGCCGCCGCTCCCCGGTGCGCAGCTCCAGTTGCGCCGTCAGATCCTCGATGGACCGGGTCAGCGCTGCCGCTTCATACTCCGCCTGGGCCAGACCGCTCTCCAGTTTGGCCAGCCGGTTCTGGGTGTCGCGCAGTTCGCGCTTCAGCGCCAGCGGGCCTTCGCTGGCCGGTTTGCCCCCGGTCACCGTCGCATTGTGGAAGCATTCGCCCCCTGGCGTGAGGAAAAAGGCATAGGGATGCTCTGCCGCCAGCCGCGGGGCCTCGTTGGAGTCTTCGACCAGGTAACCGTGTTTGAGCTTGGGAAGGATGGACTCGATCGATCCCCCAAAACCGTTCAGCACCCGAATAGAGTCCTTGAGCGGGGTAACGCCGGGACCGCTAATCGCGTCTGCGATTTCCTCAAAGAGCGCACCTTGCTCAGTAGGGTGGATCAGGAAAGTGGCGCGGCCGTCCACGCCTGACTTGAGCAGCCGGACGCCCTCCTTGGCAGCTCCCCAGCTTTCGACCACAACATAATTCAGCTCCTCGCGGAGAAACTCATCCACGACGGCCTCATGCTCGCTGCTCACCTCGAGGAAATCCGCCAACGTACCAACGGGCGCCATGCCCGTGCCGAGGGCCCCGGGCTTCAGCAGACGGCGCACCGTGTCCGTGGCATAGCCGTGATTGCGAATCAGCGCCTCAAGGGAATTGCTGCGCCCGGCTACGGTGGCCTGCTCGCTTCTAAGTTGATTCGAGCGCGTGCGGAGTGCATTCTCTTCGGTCCGGCGCGTCAGCTGTGACTCGCGCAAGAAAGCAATATCAAGCTCGAGCCGTTTGAGCGCCTCGGCCGCGGACTCGTAGCGCAGCCGCGCCTGCCCATTCTGCACGCCCAGGTTTTCGACCTCAATCCGCGCCTGGCCCATCTCGGATTCCAACCGCTCAGCCTCGCGCTCCAGGGCGGCAAGGCTTTCTTCTCCCTGGGCCGTGTGGTTGCGGGCGTTCCCAGCCAAGGTCAACAGATGCATGGCGTGGCGGCGGGTGGTTTCCACCTCGCGTTCCGCGCTGAAGACCTCCTCGGCTGCCGACCGCGCTTCCTGCTGGCGCGCCTCCACCTTCTGGCGAAAGGCTTTGGCCTCGCCCGCCGCAGTCTCAAGAAACGCTTGTTGCTGCATGCGCTCCTCGGCGACTCCGCCCAACTGGCTCCGCGTAGCCTCGAGTTCCGCGCCGGCCGCCGCGATCCTCGATTCCAATTCGCTCACCCGTTCAGTGTTGGCGCGCTCCTTGGCCGCCGCCCGCTCCAGCTCGACTGCCGCTTCGTTGGCCCGGTTTTGCGCTTCTTGGCCCTCGCGGTCAAGCTCATAGCCCCGCTCGGTCAGCTCGTGCTGGCTCACTTCCATTGCGCCAATCTCTGTCGCCGACCCACTGATCCGTTCTGACAGAGCAGCGATATCCTGCACCAGCCTGGCCTTATCCGCATCCATCTGCGCCATGTGGCTGGCCAGCACCACACGCAGGCGTCCGCGCAATTCGTCGCGCACGGCAGCAAAACGTTCTGCCTTGGAAGCCTGGCGTTTCAGGCTATTCATCTGCCGCGTAACCTCCTCGAAGATATCGTCTACGCGGGCCAGGTTCTGCCGGGCGCTCTCCAGCCGTAACTCGGCCAAGCGCTTCTTGTTCTTGAAGCGCGTAATTCCAGCGGCCTCTTCGATGATGGCCCGTCGGTCGTGTGGCTTGGAGCTAAGCAGTTGCCCGATCCGCTCCTGGCCGATGATAGCGTAGCTCTCCGGCCCCAGGCCCGTGCCCATGAAGATGTCCTGAATGTCGCGCAGCCGGCACAGCTTGCCGTTGAGCAGGTACTCGCTTTCCCCGGTCCGGAACAGACGCCGGGTGATCACGATCTCGCCCTTTTGCGGCGTGCGTTGGAACTTGCGGCGCCGAATCTTGAGCACCACGGGTTGCGGCCCAACGGTCGAGGCCACCTGGGTTGAGGCGGACCCTTCAACAAAGTCCTCTTCCGTGACCTGACCGGGCTGTTCGTTGGCGATAATTTCCTCGGCCTCGGAGGCGCGTTGGCGCCGCACTTCGTCCTCGTCCCAGTCGGCTGGGCCGTCGTGTTCGACAAACACTTCCGGCTCGACGGGCACCGGCCCGCCATAGGCCTCCGGATCGACCATGGTGAGTGTCACTTCCGCCATTCCGAGGGCTTTGCGGTCCCGTGTCCCGGCAAAAATCACGTCCTGCATGTGCGTTCCGCGCAGGGATTTGGCGCTTTGCTCGCCCAGCACCCAGCTCACCCCGTCCAGAATGTTCGACTTGCCGCATCCGTTCGGCCCCACCACCACGGCAATGCCCGTTCCCGGCAAGGTCAATTCCGTGCGGTCGCAAAAGCTCTTGAAGCCGAGGATGTGAATCTTTCTAAGTTTCAGCATTGCCACTCCGGTTGATGAGACTGTACGCGACTGGGATTACAAAAGCGACGGCACTTTCCGGCACGGGTCAGGGTGCTCAAAAATAGTGCTGCCCGATTACAGACTCTAAGCAGCCTGACGGGCATGGTCAACGGCGCAAAGCGGGGATTTTGTGGATAAGGGAGGCCGGAATTGCGCTTCTTGGAGAATCTCCAGAAAGCGGTGCAAAACCAGGAAAATTCAAAGAGTTTCGCCGGGTTTTTGCACAGTCAGCGGCGGCCTTGCCACGCGTCCCAGAGTTCCATGTGTCCTGCGAGACCAGAAGCGTCCGGTCGCTCAATCGATTCCCGCTTGGAGTTGGCTCACGCGCAAGAGGGAGTCGAAAGCCTGCCTTGACCGCAGTCGAGGGAATTGGATGCTGCATTCTTCAGGTTCAATTCAATATAGCTGAATCAACAACATTCCGATGCTAACTGAAGATATCCCTTGACACTCAAGCTGTTTAAGCCCAACAATCGCAATGTCTTGGAGCGTACGCCTCTCCTCAGCGTCTCCTCTTCATCCCCCCGCGTCTGATCTCTAAGCAATCCAAGGAGGCTTTTTGCATATGAATAAGATCAGCCCCTTTCTGTTGGGACTATCTCTCGCGGTAGCTGGAAGTCAATTGGCCGCTGCGCAGGAAAACGCACCAGCAACCCCTTCGATTCCGAAGGTCTTGCAGATTACGAGGGAGTTTACCAAGCCGGGCAAAGGCGGCCAGGCCCATGAGAAGACGGAATACGGGTTCATCCAGGCCATGGAGCGCGCCAAGTTCCCGGCATACTACCTGGGAATGACATCGATGTCGGGCAAGGGGCGGGCTCTCTTCTTTACTCAGTACGACTCGTTTGAGACTTGGGAGAAGGACAACAAGCTCTTTGACAAGAATCCCGTCCTGGCCGCCGATTTTGAACGCGCCAATGTGACCGACGGCGAACTGCTGGATTCGGTGGATTCGGAAGTCTTCACTTACGACGCGGATTTAAGCTACCGGCCGCATGGGGATATTTCGGATGCGCGCTACATGGAGATCTCGATTTTTAAGGTCAAGCCTGGTCACGGGCATGAATTTCGAGAGTTGGTGAAGACGGCCATCGAAGCGAACAAGAAGGGGGGGACCAGCGCGCACTGGGCCACGTTTGAGGCGGCCTACGGGGTCGAGGACGGCACCTACAACATGCTCAGCGCAGACAAGTCGATGGCGGAGATCGATACCGGGATGGCTGAGGGCAAGCAATTCGAGGCGGCCATGGGCGAAGAAGGGATGAAGAAGTTCCACGAAGGGGTTGCATCGGCCATGGAATGGTCGCGCTCGGAGTTATTCGCCTTCAGTCCGCACATGAGTTACCTTCCCGAGACGTGGGTCAAGACCGATCCGGCTTATTGGAAACCGAAGGCGCCGGCGGCCTCTGCAGCCAAGGCGGCGGAGAAAGAGAAGCCTAAGCCGTGAGTTGACCCTTGGCTCCAGTTGCAGTTGCTTCGACAGCGGCTCCGGCATTGCCGGAGCCTCCGCCGTATTGGGAATGGAGTTGATCTTGGTCTATCTCGGCTCCGGGGCGGTAAACAACGATGTTAATTCGGAGACTTGGATCACCTTGTCGCTTGAGTCATCTCGTTCTTTGCCCCGGAAGCTCACCGGCTAAGTCCAATAACTTCTTTGAAAGGGGGTAACAGGCAATTTGGTTATCGCCAAGTCGAGTCGCAATGCGGCTCAAGGCGGAGTTGGGCCACCGGTGTTGATAGATTTTTCGATCTATTATGTCGTCCGTCGAAGCAAGGATTTCAAAGCCTAGGTCCTGTTCCCACGGTGCCGACATCGATTCCGTACTGAAGTAGCGAACAGCCGTTCTTGCTCCTTTCTTGTAAAGTTGGAACAAGGACCTGGCGGCCCCTTTGCTTGGTTCCTATTGCGCATGGGCTTTGTTCTCTTGACCGATTCCCCCAATTCGACCGTACTGGGTGAGCTGTTGCGGTCGGTGTTTGGGTTTGCGCGTTTCCGTGCAAATCAGCTGGCGGTGTGTGAGGCGGCGGTCGCGGGAAGGGACCTTCTGCTTGTGATGCCGACGGGGGCAGGGAAGAGCCTGTGCTACCAGTTGCCGGCGATTGCGCGGGGCGGGACGGCCCTGGTCATCAGCCCGCTGATTGCGCTGATGGAAGACCAGGCGGCGAAGTTGGCTGCGTTGGGCTTGAGGGTGGCGCGAGTTCATTCAGGGCTGGAGCGGGGCGTGGCGCGGCAGGCTTGCGTGGATTTTTTGCAAGGGAGTTTGCAATTTCTCTTTATTGCGCCTGAGCGGCTGCGAGTGCCGGGATTCGTGGAAATGCTGGCCAAGCGCAAGCTGGCGCTGATTGCGATCGACGAGGCACATTGCATCTCGCAGTGGGGGCACGACTTCCGGCCTGACTACCGGATGCTGGGACAGCACTTGCCGGCGCTTCATAGTGGAGTGCATCTTGCGCCGGTGCTGGCGCTCACGGCGACGGCGACGCCCACGGTGCAGGCGGACATTATTGCGCAACTGGGGATGGTGAACCCGGCCCGGTTCATTCACGGCTTCCGGCGAGGGAATCTGGCCATCGAGGTGGTCGAAGTGCCCGTGCCGGAGCGGTCGAGAGCGATCTGCGGTTTGCTGGCCGATCCGGGGAGGCGGCCGGCAATTGTGTATGCGACTTCAAGGAAGCAGGCCGAGCGGTTGGCAGAGGAGCTTTCGCTGGCGGAGCCTGTGCGCAGGATTCCAGCGGCTGCGTACCATGCGGGGCTGGATGCGGAGACGCGGGAGCGTGTACAGACTGCATTCCAGGCGGGGGAACTGGAAGTGGTGGTGGCGACGATCGCGTTTGGAATGGGGATCGACAAGGCGGATATCCGGACGGTGATCCATGCGGGGCTGCCGGCGACGCTGGAAGGCTACTACCAGGAGATTGGACGAGCGGGGCGGGACGGGGCGATGAGCCGGACCTACCTGATGCACAGCTATGCGGACCAAAGGACGCACGGCTTCTTTTTGAACCGGGACTATCCGCCGGTGGAGCATCTGAACCAGGTTTATCGCGCGCTGACCGAGGAGCCGCGGCCGGTGGACGAACTGCGGGCGTCGTCGAAGCTGGGCGAAGAAGAGTTCGACAAGGCTCTCGAGAAGCTGGAGATCCATGGCGGGGCGCGGATGGACTTCGGTGGGCGCATAACCTTGGGGGGAATGGGTTGGAAGAAGACCTACACGATTCAGGCGCAGTACCGGGCGGAGCAGTTTGAGAAGGTGCTTCGATTCACAACATCGTCCGAATGCCGGATGGCGGCCCTGGTGCGGCACTTTGGCGACGTGGCGGACGCCAGCCGGTCCTGTGAGGTGTGCGATGTGTGCGATCCGGCTGGGGCAGTGCTGCGGCTGTTTCGACGGCCTACCGCTATGGAACGAGAGATTGTGCAGGCGATTGCCGGCGAGTTGCGCGGAGTGGAATACAAGGCGGCGGGAACGCTGCAAAGAAGCCTCGACCTGATAAGCCGGCTGAGCCGGAACGACTTTGACAAGCTGCTGGATGCGATGGTGCGCGCTGGCCTGATTGGAATTGAAGAGGCCGAATTCGAGAAAGACGGGGAAGTCATCCGGTTTCGCAAAGTGCGGTTGACGGCAGCGGGACTGGAGTTGCGGGCGGCGGCACAGGTGGATTTGTTGATCAGCGATGGCGTGGTGGAGGAGTTTGCAGGGCGGCTGGCTCCGCTGGCGAAGAAGAAGGCGGCGAAAGCAGTTCCGGCTGGACCGGCGAAGGCAATTGGGGCGGGTGTGGGATCCGTTGGTGCGCACAAGGCGGTTCCGGCTGAGCCTGCGCAGTTGTCTGCGGAGGGTGAGGCGCTGGCCGGACGGATCAGGGTGTGGCGGGCAGCGGAGGCGAAGCGGCTACGGGTTCCGGCGTATGTGGTGCTGCATGACCGTACGGTGCAGGCACTGGCCGAGGCGCGGCCGGGTAATCCAAGACAGCTTCTGGAGATCGATGGCATCGGTCCCGCCAAGGTAGAGCGGTTTGGCGAAGCCATCCTGGAGTTGTGCGGGGCTGCGGACTGAGCAGGTTTGCCCCTAGCTGACGCGCTCGATGACGACCGATTCGAGGATGACGGCCTTGTGAGGCTTGTCCTGGTGGTTGCGGGGGACGAGGGAGATTTTGCTGACGATGTCCTGGCCTTCAACGACTTCGCCGAAGATGGTGTGATTGCCGGTGAGCCAGGGAGTCGGGGCCACGGTGAGGAAGAACTGGCTTCCATTGGTGTTGGGACCGGAGTTGGCCATGGCAAGCTTGCCGGGCTTGTCGAATTTGTGGGGGGCGCCTTTGGTCTCGTCCTCGAAGCGGTAGCCTGGGCCACCCATGCCGGTGCCGGCGGGGTCGCCTCCCTGGATCATGAAGTCGGGAATGACGCGGTGAAAAACCGTGCCATCGTAGAGCCTGGTGGTGGACTTGGCGCGCGTCGTGGGGTGGGACCACTCGCGCTTGCCTTCGGCCAGATCGATGAAGTTCTTGACGGTTATGGGCGCGTCGGCCTCGAAAAGCCGAACGGTGATCTTGCCTTCGGTGGTTGTAAAGACGGCGTAGGTTCCTGCTGCGAGTGCCATTGAGACTCCTTGGTTCGGTGGCTTCCCAGGGCTGAAACGCAAGACCTGGAATCCCCGAAACTGTCGGTTTGAAAGACTCGGGCTACGGTTTGGGCGCGGGGGCGGCCGGGGAGGGTGGCAGAGGCTGACCCTCGCGGACGATGGTCACCTTCTTGAGCACCACCGGAGTTAGCGGCTTGTCCTGGCTGTCGCGCTCCACGCGGGCGATGGTCTTGACCACCAGAACGCTAGCCTCGTCGCACTGGCCGAAGAGGGTGTAGTGCTGGTTGAGGGAGTCGACGGCCTGCTCGGTGACGAAGAATTGGCTGCCGTTGGTGTTGGGCCCGGAGTTGGCCATGGCCAGCTTACCCGGCTGGTCGAAGTTCAAATTCGGATTGAGCTCGTCGTTGAAACTGTAGCCAGGGTCGCCCATGCCGGTGCCAGTAGGGTCCCCGCCCTGGATCATGAACTCGGGAATGACGCGATGAAAAGTTGTGCCGTTGTAGAGCGGCTTGTTGTGCTGCTTTTTCTTCGTTGTGGGATCGGTCCAGTCGATGGTTCCTTCGGCGAGGCCGATGAAGTTGGCGACCGCCTTGGGGGCCTGCCTCTGGTAGAACTGGCAGGTGATGCGGCCCATGGAGGTGTCCATCACGACCGTGGGGCCGTTGGGATGGATGAGCGCGGCCTCGGTAGCCTGCGGCGCGTCGGGCAGGTTTTCAGCCGACTTGGTGGACTGCTGGGCAAGTGTGAGAGGAGAAGCCGAGAGGGAAATGACCGCAGCCAGGGCGGGAGCGAGAAGCGATTGCGTGAGATTCATACCGTTCCTGAGAGTAAATGATGCGGCGAAGGGAAGGCCAGAAACCAGAGTTCAGTGATCAGTGAATAATGGCTCCGTGGGTGTGAGCGGCGTCACCCCCCAAAACGCCCGTTTTTTGACGGTTTTTGGCTGAAAAGTGGCCAAAACTGCTGAGAAAAAGGCCAGAATTCGGGGTCTGCAGTTATAGACCAGTTACTATGTAAGAATTGCAAGTGATTGAATAAGATATAGTTACAAGCACGCGGAGACAAGAAAAAGGGGAAAAATCGAATGGGGGGGTGGGGTCCGGCGCATTTTCCGGCTGATTTTGGGCTCGCGCCGGAGGGTCCAAGAGCTGCCCGTGAAGGTCTGTCTGGCACCACTTGGTGAGCAGGGTTTTGAGGTCATTGCGGATTCTCCTGTTGACTCTAGAATGCGCCGGGCAGGCGTAATGATCTGCAAAAGGCGGATGAAGGGGTGAGAAAAGGGCTCTAGAGCCGTTCCCCTGAAGGTGTAGAGGGGGCGTGGACCGGGAGGTCCACTCTACAACCGGCCGGGAGGCCGGCGCTACCTGTCTTGCAGGTACCGGCAATCTTTAATCCAGCAGAGAATCACTCTATGCCAATAGTCGAAATGCTCTAAGAAGCTGTCTAAGAACTGTTCCGCGATGGACGATAAGCTGCTAGAACCAGTCCCTCAGGGGCTAAAGCCCTCTCATGTTTTCAGCCACTTGCGGCACGACTGAAGTCGTGCCCTTTCAAAGCAACAGGAGTTTTATACAGGTTCTAAGGACGGAAACCCAGGGAAAGGTGGAATCTTTCCCATTGACGCCCTACCCATAGATAGTCTATATATGACTCCATGGCCAAGAAGCCCGATCTATTGCCTGGAACTCTGGACATGCTGATTCTGAAGACGCTCACGCGCGCGCCGCTGCATGGCTATGGCATCGCCGCGTCCATCAAGCGCATGTCCGACGACGTATTGACCGTGGAGGAGGGCTCGTTGTATCCCGCCTTGCAGAGGCTTTTGTTACAGGGGTGGGTCAAGGCGGAATGGAAGATGACCGAGACCAACCGTCGGGCGCGCTACTACACGCTCACCGCGGCTGGGCGCAAGCAGTTGGGGATTGAGCTGTCGCAGTTTGAACAAATGATTGCAGCCATCGGCCGCGTGTTGCAGGACGCGCAGGAGGTCTAGATGAACCCGGTAACCCGTTTTGTGAAGAAGCTTTCGATTCTTCTTGGGCGCAAGCGATTCAGCAGCGAGTTGGATGAGGAGATGGTCTTCCACCGCGAGCAGGCGGAGATGGAGTTCATCTCCGGCGGCATGACGCCGGAAGCCGCGCGGTATGCGGCGATGCGGCAGTTCGGTAACGCGGCGCGGCTCAAGGAGCGGAGCCACGAGGTGGTCGGATTCAGCATGGAGACCGTGGTCCAAGACCTTCGATTTGCGCTGCGGCAATTGAGGAAGAATCCGGGCTTTGCGGCGACGGCCATCCTGATCCTTGCGCTGGGGATGGGCGTGAGCGAGGCGATCTTTGGCTTTGTGGATGCGGCTCTGCTGGAGCCGCTTCCGTTTCACGATCCCAACCGGCTGATGGCGGTGGATGAGAACAGCGCGATGTTTCCCCGGTCGAACCTGTCGCGTGCCGACTACGAGGATTGGAAACGGCAGAATCGGTCGTTCAGCTCGCTGGAGGTGTATGGCGGGACGGGCTATCTGCTGCGCACCGCGTCGGGGCTGGAACCTGTGCCGGCAGCACGTGTGAGCGATGGCTTCTTTCGCTCTCTGGGAGTGAAGCCGATGCTGGGCCGCGACTTTTTGCCTGGAGAGGATCTTCCGGGCGGTCGAAAGATCGTATTGCTGCCGTATGGGACTTGGATGAAGCGCTTCGGCGGTCGATCGGATGTGGTTGGGCAGTCGGTTACCTTAAGCGGGGACGCGTACACGATTGTCGGCGTTCTGCCGCGTGAGTTTGCGTTCGGGCCGCGCGGGATTGCGGAGTTCTGGGTGCCATTGCTTGACAAAAATGGCTGCGAGCAACGGCGAAGCTGCCACAATCTCGACGGCGTTGGGAGGCTCCGCGACGGAGTAACGATGCAAGCGGCGCTTGCCGATGTTACCGGAATCGCGGCGGAACTGGCGCGGCAGTACCCCGGATCGAACCAGGGGCAGGGCGCCAGCCTGCTGCCGCTTTCAGAGTTGATCGTGGGCAAGGTGCGGCCGATTCTGCTGACGCTTTTGGGCGGTGCGGCGCTGCTGCTGCTGATTGCGTGCGTGAATGTGGCCAGCCTGCTGTTGGTTCGCTCGGAGACGCGGAAACGTGAGATCGCGGTGCGTGGCGCGCTGGGTGCGACACGGGTTCGGTTGGTGCGCCAGTTTGTAACGGAGGGGATGCTGTTGGCTGCTGCCGGCTGCGTGGCGGGGATTGCGGTGGCCGGTTGGATGATGACGCTGTTGAAGCACCTCGTCCCCAAAACGATGGCGGACGGAATGCCGTTTCTGAGCGGGGTGGGAGTGAACGCGCATACGGGGATGTTTGCCGCGGCGATTGCGCTGTTGGCGGCGCTGTTGATGGGGGCGACTCCTGTGGTGCGGTTGTCGTTTCAGGATATTCGCGATGGGCTGGGCGATGGAGGCCGCGCCTCGGCGGGAAGATTCTGGCGCCGGATAGGAGCGAACCTGGTGGTGGTGGAACTTGCGGTGGCCGTGGTGCTGCTGGTCGGTGCGGGGTTGTTGGGAAAGAGCTTTTATCTGTTACTGCATGTGGAGAATGGGTTTGACACAACACATCTGGCAACCGTGCAGGTAATGGCGCCGGATAAGATTTACTCGGACAACGCGAAGACCACAGCACTTTATCGCCAGATCAAGCGGCGCTTGTTGGCTCTGCCCGGTGTACAGGCTGTTGGCCTCACGACCGACTTGCCGGTGCAATGCAACTGCGATACGGACTGGATCAGAATTGTGGGCAAGCCCTTTCACGGGGAGCACAACGAAGTGGATGAGCGCGATGTAACTCCGGACTATCTTCCGGCGCTTAAAGCAAGGTTGTTGCGCGGAAGGATGCTTACCGAGGACGACAATGCGTCGAAGCCGCAAGTGATCGTGATTAACGAGGCGCTGGCGCGAAAGTACTTTCCGGGGGAAGATCCGATTGGGCAAAAGGTAGGTAACGGGGAGTTGGATCCTAAATCGGTCCGGGAGATTGTGGGTGTGGTTGCGAATGTGCGCGAAGGGGGTCTGGACGATGAGTTGTGGCCGGCAGAGTACGAGGCCATGTTTCAGGGATCCGACAACTATTTCGCCGTCGCCGTGCGCACGGCTCAGGATGAGAAGACAGTAATGCCGCTGATGGTCAAGACACTCCATGAGATCGATGCGAATCTGGGCACGTTTGGCGAGATCACAATGACGGACCAGATCGAAGGCACTCAAGCGGCGCTGTTGCACCGCTTCTCCAGTTGGCTGGTGGGCGGGTTTGCCGCCCTGGCGCTGGTGCTGGGCGTGGTGGGGCTTTACGGGGTGGTCGCATATTCGGTCAGTCAGCGAACGCGAGAGATTGGAGTGCGCATGGCGATGGGGGCGCAACGGAGTTCAGTGTACAAGATGGTGATGCGGGAAGCGGGATGGCTGACGACGGTAGGAGTGGGGATCGGACTGGTATGCGCTGTCGGGGTTTCGCTGCTGATGCGCAAGCTGCTGTTTGGCGTCGAAGCGTGGGATGTGTCCACGCTGGCAGCGGTGGCGGTCGCGCTGGGTGGGGCGGCGCTGGCGGCCAGCTTTCTGCCCGCCCGGCGCGCCGCCTCAGTGAACCCTTCCGATGCGCTTCGAGCCGAATAGGGAGCGTGGGTTCATCCGCGCCGGATGAGAGATTCCTGCGATGCGAGGCTCGGGAGTGCTTCGGGATCGAGATTTTGGCGCGGGATTGCTAGATCAAGCGGAGGAATCGATTGGCTTGCAGGTGTGCGCCGGGAAAGACTGTGTCGAGGTTGCCGGCTCCGATGGTTTTGGCGACGACTTCACCGAGGACCTGGCGGAAGTCGGTGGTGACGGTGAGGTCGCGGCCTTCGTTGAGCTGCTCGTTGGCCAGGCCGGGCCAGCGGCCGTAGACCTTGCCGCCCTTCACTTGTCCGCCGAGGACGAACATGGCGTTGGCGTGGCCGTGGTCGGTGCCGCCGGTGCCGTTCTGGCGGGCGGTGCGGCCAAACTCGGACATGGTGACGAGGGTGACGTTTTCGGCGCCGTCGCCGAGGTCGCGCCAGAAGGCGGCGATGCTTGTGGAGAAGTCGCGCAGGCGGTCGGCAAGCTGGCCGTTGACGCCGCCCTGGTTCTGATGGGTGTCCCAGCCGCCGACATCGGTAAAGGCGGCTTCGACTCCCAGGTTGGCTTTGAGCAGTTGAGCGATCTGCTTCATGTTGTTACCGAATTCCGAGCCGGGATAGTCCGCACCGGGGCCGGGCTTGTATTGGGCCGGGTTGGCGTTGTGGAGCATCTTGACGGCTTCGAAGGTTTCTTCTCCGGCGGCATGGAAGATGCTGTCGCCGCTCTCGCCGTACATAGCCTCGAATGCATGGGCGGCAGGCGAGGGGACGGCGCTTCGATTGGCATTGGGAGCGCCGACGGCGAAATTGTTGACGCTGGAGAGCGCGATGGCGGGGATTCTGCCGGCCAGAGTGCGCGGGACCGCGGAGCCAAGGGCAAGAGCGCGAAAGGCGGTGTGTTCCTGCCAATGGCGCGCGTCTTCCGATTGCAGGGCGCGGTTGAGCCATCCGTCTTCGGTGCTCTTGACGCCGGGGGTGCCCGACTCCATGAAATCCTGGGCGTCGAAGTGAGAACGGGACATGTCGGTTGACCCGGCTGCGTGGATTACGGCCAGATGACCCTGGTCATACAGCGGCTTAAAGGCCGCCAGCGAGGGGTGCAGGCCAAAGAAGCCGTCCAGGTCGAGTACCTGGTTCCCGGGAATCGCAATAGCTGGGCGCATGGCGTAGTAATTCTGCTCCCGGTAAGGGACGACGACATTGAGGCCATCGGCGGCGCCGCGCTGGAAGATCACGACGAGCCGGCGGCCGGGATTCGTTGCGGTCTCCGCCATCACTGAGCGCACAAGGTAGCTGGGAATGGCTGCCGTGCCGGCAATGGCCAGAGCGCCGTTGCGCAGGAAGAATCTCCGGTTGGTTTGCATGGTGTCCCTTCCTCTTTGTTGCATTTTGCTTTGCGTGCATTGCCTCGGCGGCTAAAGTCGTGCCTGTTCAAGATTGCGAGTTATCCGGCAACTTTCCAGAATCCCTTATCTGCGCTGGAATTCCGGAGAGCCTAACAAGAGTCCGGCCAGTAGTTGGTCCTGTTTTTCGAGTGCGGTGGCTACTTGCGCCGGAGTCACTGGTTTGGCGGCGGCTTGAGTTGGCTTGGCCAACGTCGCGGTTGGCGCCGTCTGGGCTGGGGTTTGGGCCTTGAACTGCTCAATCACAGCGTCGCGTGTGGTCCCGCTCAGGCCGCCTGCAACCAGAAGAGACTCAAGCCGCTGTTCTTCGGCTTCTGGCGTGGCGATGGGGCCGGCCGGGGAGGAGAGTTCATCCTGCGGGGCAGGCCAAAATACGGAGATGCCGGGCAGCCTGTTGGCGGCCAGCGAGAGGGCGAAGTTCATGCGGTTGACCAGCGCGCCGGTGCTCACCCACGTGGACGACTGCCAGTTGTAGCCGGTAGGAGGAACGGAACCATAAAGGGTCATGCCCATTTCGTGGAGGGCATTGACCAGAGGCTGGAGGTTATCCGTGGTGGCGCCAGAGGCGCGCGCAGCGGAGACCACGAACTCGATGGGCGTCTTGACCTTCGCTTGATAAGAACCAGCGGCCCAGAACTCAGGGGAGTGGAAGAGGGTCTTGAGAACAGCGGACATGTCTCCGTGATTCGCAAGGTAGGACTTGGCCATGCGATCCACGAGGCTCTGCGGCGGCTCATCGCCGACGAAGCGAACGGCGAGTTTGCGGGAGAGAAACTTCGCAGTGGCTGGGCGGGTGGCCAACATGTGCAGCAGCTCCCACCCTTCCAACTCGCCATTCTCCTTGATCTTCTTGCCGAGGACTTTTTTGGCGCCGGGTTCGTGGCGGTTTCCGTCGAATTTGAAGCCGCCTCCGCGCTGGGGGCGATCGACGGTCCAGCCGGTGAAGACCCGCGCCACCTGGGTCACGTCGGCCTGGGTATAACCGCCGTTCACACCCAGCGTGTGCAACTCCATCAGCTCGCGGGCATAGTTTTCGTTGAGTCCTTCGGGGGCTTTCGGCTTGGCTTCGGGGTGGCGTGCGGCGGCGGCTTTGGTCCGCTCGGCGGCCGGAGAATCGGGGCCCATGCTGCTCGAGTTATCCAGGTAGAGAAGCATTGCGGGGCTATGCGCTGTGGCTTCCAGCAGGTTTTCAAACTTGCCTAGAGCCAAGGGGCGAATCACATCCCGTTCGAAGCTAACCAGGTAGTAAGGGGTCTCCTCATTCTTGTGGAGAAAGACGTTGAAGTGATTGAGCCAGAAGTCGGTCATCACCTCCTGGAGTTGGGCGTTGGAATAGATGTCGCGGGTCAGGCGCTGGTAGGCCAACTCATCGTTCACAACGCGCTGGGGGTTTTCCAGGGCGACGACCACCTCTCTTTGCGCGGGGGTGAGGCCGGCGGTGAGAGCTGTGGTCTGCGGCGGCTTCAGGGTCTTGCGAAAGGTATCGAACTCGGGCTGCTTCATCGCTGCCAGGCGGGAAACGCGCTCCTGGGGAGGGAGGGCTAGAATGCGGGCGATTAGAGCTGGATCGACGGGCGGCTGACCGGGGGAAGGCTGCTGAGGCTGGGCCGCGGCAGGCAGGACTCTCATTTGGCCCGGGGGGGCGGCTGGCGGCGGTTCGGAGGCCGTCATCATTCCGGCGTCTCCGCTCATCGAAGGATTCGCGGCCATGACGGGGCCGGCGGAGAGGGACGCCTGCATCTGCTTCTTGCGATCGTTTTCCTGTTTCTGGAACTCGACGCGGGCAATCTGGTTCTCGTAGACGGCGTGCACGATGGCGCCTTCAGGGATGGGTGCTTTGCCGTCGGCAGCCTGACGAATAACCGCATTGCTGGGCAGGCGGAAGAGCAGGTCCTGGGGACTCCATTGCATGGCCGGGAACTGGGTGAGCCGCGCGTCAAGATCTCTCTGATCGAGGCGCGCTGGGTGTAGTTGATCATCGAACCAACGCTCCAGGCCGATGGCGCGAACCGCATCGAGATCGCCAGGCCGTGGCCCGAAGGTGAAGCGATTGAGGGCGTGGAGAATTCGCTCGTCGCCTTGCAGTTGGCCAGATGCGTTGGGCGCCCTGGCAGAGGAGTGACTTGGGGATTGGTTGACGGGGGATTTAGCTGTCTCCGCAAGTGCCGAATCGGTCGGACTCAACAGGGTAAGACACACTAGAGCGGCTAACGGTCCTCGGAGACGTTCCATCGATGGCTCTCCTGTGTGGGCGGGCCGGGGCCGCTTGCTTGTCCCGAACCTGATAAAAACAAATTCGCAAATACAACAAAACAAAGAGAAATGCAAATTGCCAGTTTCATTCCCCGTGGGTCGGCAACGCCGGTGGGAGAAAAGAAACTAAAATGCAAGTTCAACAAATCAAACCATCAGGATGGAGTTCTAGCGAGTCCCACCCATCGGACAAAGACAAAGACGTCCGATGGATGGGGCACAGTTTCATTCCCCGCAAGTCGGCGAAGCCGGTGGACGACTGACACAGGTTTAGACACGGAATAGGGCGGGGAGTTGCGATGCTGCAAGCGATTGCGGGTGTCAGCCGCGAAGCGCACGAGCAGTTTGGGTTCAGCAACCCTTCTTGCAGCGGGCCATGATGGCGGCGTGAAGGCGCTCGCGGAGACCGGCGGGTAGATCGTAAATCTCGTGAGAGCGGTAGATCTCAATGGTCTTGCGGGTGGTGCTGAGGGTGACTTCGCAATGATCGCAACCGCGCAGACGCAACTGCAGTCCGGCCCGCACCTCGGGAGTCACCGTGTCGTCGATCAGGTCGTCGAGCAAAGCGAGAAACTCAGAGCAGGTCACTTCTCATCACCCTTTTTCCTGCGGAAGTAACGGCTCAGGCGCTCGCGCAATTGCAGCCGGGCGCGCAAAAGGCGGGACTTTACGGCTGGAATGCTCAGGCCGAGCGTCTCCGCGGTCTCCTCTGTCGAAAGTCCTTCCACGTCGCGCAAAACAAACACGATACGAAATCCCTGCGGCAGTCCCTGAATGGTCTTGCGCAGAATCTCGGCCAGTTCGGCCTGACCGTAGTTCTGCTCCGGGTCGGGACTCCAGTCGGCCAGATCGCGGGGGACGCTGCCCTCTTCGGTCTCGATGTCCTCGTCGATCGAGACCATTCTGCCGGTGCGCCGTTTGCGCAGCCGCATGAGGCTCTCGTTGACCGCGATTCGCACCAACCATGTGTAAAACTTCGAATTCCCCTGAAACTGACCCAGCTTTTCATACGCCTTGAGAAAAGCGTCCTGCATTACGTCCTCAGCGTCCTCGCGGTTTTGCGTGATGTGCTGCGCAATCCGGAAGATCTGGCGGTCGTATTTGCGGACCAGCGTATCGTAGGCTGAAACATCCCCTCCGCGTACCCTGTCGACCAGGGCCACGTCGGGATGCTGCTCGTTCTCGCCTGCAATAGGTTGGATGGTCGCCATGGGGGTTGGTTGCGAGAAAATCCTCGGAGCGGCTGCCTCGTTCATTTGCGGCCGGTGAAAGATAAGTGTAATGGACGGCAGGGCAAGGGACCAAGCGGCAGCTTTCGGCGGGTCGTCCCGATGCGGGCGCGTCCTCCCAAGTCTGCACTCTTCGCGGTAACCCAACTGGTTCGCGCGCAAATCGGTTGAGCGAAAGCAGCATAGAGTTAAGGGATGAGGGTAAAGACTTCCCCAATTTTCATTCCACGGCTGGCGCGCTTGTTGGCCATGGTGCTTGCCGTCCTGATCGTGACAGTCCCGCTAGCCGGTCAAGCCTCCCGCGGCGCGTCCACGCCGTCTCGCGATTCTACTTCCATCAAGGCGAAAAAGAGCAAGAAGGCCGCCAAGGCAGGGCGGAAGGGCAAGAGGCTGGCTGGGCGTGCTTCGAAAGCTGCAAGAGCGGCGCGAACTGCGCTACTCAGGCGGGCCTTTGTCGCCTCGACCGAGTTACGACCCATGGCCCAGCAGTTGGCCACGCTGCGGACGCCTGCCGCTTACGCGGGCGTGAACAAATATGCGCATCTGCATAACGGCGAGGCGGCGGCGGCCGCGTATTTGGCGCTGGGCCACGCCTATCTGCTTGACAAGCGCTTCGCGGAAGCGGAATCGAGCTTGCGCCAGGCCCGTCAGGCCGGCGATGTACTCGCCGACTATGCGGACTTTCTAGGTGCGGAGGCCAATCACGCGGCGGGCGCCGATCCAGCGGCCGAGGCTTTGTTGCGTGGTTTCACGAGCCGCTATCCGGACAGCATTTTCATAGCCCAGGCCCCCGAACTGGAGGCGAATGTGCTGTTGGGAATGGGCAATGCGACGGCCGCGCAGCAGGTGCTGGCTGCAAATCCCGGCTCCGCCAACCGGGCAGGGTATCAGCTTGCTCAGGGCCAGGTGGCATTCACACTGGGACAAACGCAAGAGGCAGAGCAGGACTTCAAGCATCTTCTGCTCGGTCTGCCTTTGAGCCAGGAGGCTCTAATTGCGCGTGCCAGATTGACGGCGATGGGCGTCGAGTCGAGCCTCACGGCGGCCGAGTTGCGAAGCCTGGGCGATGCCTATTACAACGCCGGACGCTATGCCGAGGCCGCCGAACAATATCGCGTGCTGGCCCGCAAAGCCGGCCTCGATGCTCCGGCTCGCAACGGATTTGCGGTGGCCGAGGCTGCCTGCGACCTGAAGCTGAAGCTGTTGAGTACGGCCCAGGTCGAGGCGTTGGCCGACACACAGGACGAGAATGGCGCTCGCCGGCTTTATCTGCTGATGGAACTGGCCCGGAATCGGAATGACCTCGAATATCAAAAGCAGATCGTTGCCCGGATGGAGTCGAGTTTTCCGCGCAGTCCGTGGCTGGCCGAGGCGCTCTACTCGAGCGGCAACATGTATATGCTGCGCCGCGAGTATTCCAGCGCCGTGGAATATTACGGCTACCTGGCCACGCACTTTCCCGAGAACACGCACGCAGCAACGGCGCACTGGCGAGCGGGCTGGCTGAGCTACCGGCAGGGCCTTTACGGCGAAGCTGCCCGCCTCTTCGACGAGCAGATCCGGCTCTATCCCGGCGCAAAGGAGACAGTGTCAGCTCTCTATTGGCGCGGGCGCCTCTATGAAATGGAGGATCGCAAGCCGGCCTTGGCCGCCGCCAACTATCGTACTGTGGTGCGTGCCTACCAGCACTTTTTCTATGCCCAGATGTCCCGGGAAAGGCTGGCCGCGCTCGGCGATTCACAGCCGATAGCGCAGCCGGAACTCGATCGCTTCCAGGCCCCCCCCGTGCCTGCTCTGGTTGAGAGTTTTCCCGCCGACAGTCCGCACCTGGCCAAGGCGCGGCTGCTGGCCAATGCGGGCCTGAACGACTACATCGCGCAAGAGATCGCCGCCGACCCCGATTCATCATCGTGGAGCGCGCTTGCCGAAGCGCAGATCTACGCTTCCTACGGCGAGACATTTCGAGCCATGCGCGCGCTGAAGAGGGCTCTGCCCTATGCTGCCACGGCTTCCATCAAGTCCATCCCCGTGGCGTATTGGCGAATACTCTTTCCCGAACCGTGGTGGGAGACGATCAAGGCCGAGTCGGCAAAAAACAACCTCGATCCGTACCTTGTCGCCTCGCTGATTCGCCAGGAGTCGGAATTCAACCCCTCAGCGATCTCTCCTGCCAACGCGTGGGGCCTGATGCAATTGTTGCCTTCGGTGGGCAAAGCACTTGCGCGCGAAGAGGGAATCAGTCACTTTGAAACATTCCAACTGCTCGACCCCGCCACCAACATCCGATTGGGAACCCGCTACCTGCGAAAGACTCTGGATAAGTTCGGCGGGGTGACCGAATACGCTCTCGCGGCCTACGACGCCGGCGACGAACGTGTGGTGGATTGGCAGGCCGCCGGACCTTACCACGGAATCGACGAGTTTGTGGAATCCATTCCATTTACTGAGACCCGCGATTACGTCGAGGCAATTCTGCGCAACCAAGAAACTTACAAAGCGATTGACGAGTACTCCGGTTCACAGGGCAGGGAAACGTCAGCACTATCTCGATAGGACGAGCTTTTCTAGCGCGGAATGAGGAATCCCTCTCGATACTCTCCAGCCTCGATTCCGGTTGACTTTGACCCCCGTATCCGGCAACACTAGGTTTGACCGGAGGGGTCCAAACCTCCGAGATGCCATTCGCAGCCTGCTGTTGTTGCACAACGGGGCCGGCCTGGATCAAAGGTGCTGCTCTGTTACCTCGACCAACCGGAGGGCAGAATGTCAGCCGACTTGCAGTTCCTGGAAGAATGGATTCCCGAAAGAATGGATCCTGGGACGGTTTTCGTATTGGAAAACCAGGCGAAGCTGGGTCATGCTCAAAATCCTTTTGTGGCCGTGATGTCCTGCCCTCGCTGTGGAACCTTGGGGCTCATCACGCGCCGTCAACTGTGTGGCGTAGAGACGATGATTTGCGGCGGTGAGGTCTGTTCGGCCGAGTATCACCTGGACGGCGAGAACATTTGCTTCCGCAAAGCCCAGTAGCTGCACCTCACCAGGGTTCTTTTATACGCTTGGCGCGCGTCCGCAGGCATCCGCGAAATACCTTCTCTCTCGTTTCAGGCGAATAGAAAGATCAGCCTTGAGGTTCCCAGGGGCATGGCCTCTTTCTCGGTAACCATACTTTGAGTAGATCGTACCCTAGAGCTCGGATCGCGAAACTGGCAGACGATGTGGACTTAAAATCGCCTGGGGAACTTTTGCGCGGGTGGGTGATTTTGTAGCGGCGAGTCGAGCGTAGCTGATTTCTTGACTTTGAATCAGTTTTCTGTCAGGAAGTGCGGGTTGCGGCTGGCCTTTTTGATCTATTTAGGCCGCTTTTCGTCCTCAAGAGATCCTACACCCTTTGCGGAGCCAGCCGGTTGCGGTGTCGTGGTCGAAACCTTGCTCAAGGAGTTGGTCTATTCTCCCGAAACCAAGAGGCACATCAGAAGCACGTTCTAACGGCTCTTTGAATGTGCCGTGAAGTACGGCTGGTTGGAGGCTCAAAGAAACCCGATGAGCCTGGTTCGTGTGAAGGGCCGAAACCGCGTGATCGAGAAGGTAGTACTGACACCTGAACAGATGGCCACCTTTAGGGAAAACCTAGAAGATCCGATTCTGTTGATGTCAGAACTCGCCTGTTACCTGGGACTACGGATCTGTGAGGTCCTGGCTCTGATTTGGGAAGACTTCGATCCTGCAGCGAAGGCGCTGTCAATTCGCCGTTCGGCAGTGGACGGTTAGGTTGCCGATGTAAAAGCGGAGGCCTCGCGAGATGTAATCCCATTAAGCGGAGAGTTCATATCCTTCATTCTGAGGTGGCAACGAATTGCGCCATGTTCAGTGGAAGGCTGGATTCTCCCGAGCACCGTCACAGGCAGGCCGTATCACGCCCGCATTTTGCTCCGCCGTTATCTTGCGCCCCTGGCCCCAAAGTTGGAGTGCCAAGGCTCGGCTGGCATACGTTCCGGCACACCTTCCGCAGCTGGCTCGATGCAGTGGGAACCGCGGTAGGAGTTCAGCAAAAAATGATGGGACATGCAGATGTGGCTACGACGAGGAACGTTTACGGGAAGGGAATGATGGACAGCAAGCTCGCTGCCCATACAAAACTTCTCGAATATGCAGGTGTGGGGATTTGTGGGGCTGAGTTAAATAAGGAATCGTCGTAAACTGTTGATTTTAATGGTCGGGGCGAGAGGATTCGAACCTCCGACCCTCTGCTCCCAAAGCAGATGCGCTACCAGGCTGCGCTACGCCCCGACGATCTCGTTCGATTGTATCGCGGATCGGATTGTTGTTGAATCCGGGCCGGATCGCTTAGCGGCTGACAAGCCAAACTAGGAACCACACCACTAGTGCCAGGGGAATGGCGAAGACCAGCGCTAAAGCCGCGGCCAGCAACAACAGAAAAGCCCAGTCGCGTCCGGTGTGGCGGCGGGGTTCGCCCAGGTGGCGGCAGAGCAGCCGGTAATTGCGGCGGTTGACCTTCCACGCGATGTCGAAGATGTCGCCGAAGAGGGGGATGGACCCCACCAGTACCCCAATCCCGAGATTGGCGGCCATGCGGGCCAGCGTGACATAGGGAACGCCGCGAATCCAGGCAGCCAGAGGAATGACAAGCGAAAGCAAGCCGGCCAGCACGTCACCCAGCCCGGGCACCAGGCCGACGATCCCATCCAGCCCAAAGCGGATCCCCGTGCCGGGAATGACAAAGGCCTCGTCGAGAAGAATCTCCAGACCATGCAGGGTGCGATCTCGGAAGAGCCAGGCACCGCGATTCCATCGATCAGAACCCTGGGGGATGGCGGCAGGATCGTGATTTTCCGGGATAGGATGGGGGCGAGGCATAGGCGGCTTCCTTCAGGCCGGGAGGGGGCTGCACGGGCTGATTCGATGCTACAATCATGAAGATAGATGGCGGCAGTAGTTCAGTGGCAGAACGCCTGACTGTGGCTCAGGATGTCGCGGGTTCGATCCCCGCCCGCCGCCCCAAATCTTACACGGACCGCACGGGCCGCAAGCCCCACTTCCCGCATTGCCGAGTCTCCGTGAATCCAGAAACCAAGGAAGTGGAATGGCGCGACGGTGGAGCTCCCGAAGTACCGGGATGGCTTACCGCATTTGAGCCGAAGCGCGGATTGCGCAACGGCCACCTGCAAACAATTGTGGGAAACTTCATTCCGCGGCCGGCCTTCACATTATCTGGCATCGCCGAAACGGTCGAGGTGGACCCGGCGGACGGCAGCCGCGTGCTGTGCCATTGCCATTGGCAGGCCGAACCAGACTGGCCCGGCCGGCTGACCGTGGTCCTGGTGCACGGTCTCGAGGGCTCTTCAGACTCCCGTTACATTCAGGCGATCACCGTGCGCGCCTGGGCCGCCGGCTGCAACGTCATCCGCATGAACATGCGCAACTGCGGCGGCACGGATGCGCTGACGCCGACGCTTTATCACTCCGGGCTCTCGGGCGATGTGGGCACGGTGGTCCGCTACTATGCGGGGCGGTTCGGGCTGGATCGGGTCGCGTTGGTGGGCTACTCGATGGGCGGCAACCTCGTGCTCAAGCTGGCCGGGGAGTGGGGCAGTGCGCCGCCTCTGTGCGCCGTGGCCGCCGTCTGCCCGGCCATCGACCTTGCACCCGGGGCAGACGCCCTGCACGAGCCCGCCAACCGCCTCTATGAGTGGAGGTTTCTGCGCGGGCTGATGGCTCGGTTCCGGCGCAAGGCCAGGCTGTTTCCGGCGATGTATGAGAGGCGCGGCATCATTGGGCCGATCAATTCCATTCGTCAATTCGACGAGAAGATCCTGTCCCGCTATTGGGGCTTCCGCGGCGCCGACGACTACTACCACCGCGCCGCGAGCGCCCGCGTTGTGGATCGGATCGTGGTTCCCACGCTGATTCTGCATGCCCAGGACGACCCTTTCATCCGTCTGTTGCCGGAGACTCGCACAAAGCTCGTCGCCAACCCGCACATCGTATTCGTCGAGACGCGCCACGGCGGTCACTGCGCCTACCTTTCGCGCGACCCCGGCAACGAGACACACTGGGCGGAGGGCACCGTGATTCGCTACCTGCTGGCGGTGGCCGGTTAACGGAATGGAAGCTGACTGGGAGGTCGAAGTAGGCGGCGGAGCGCCGGTCATCGAAGCGCTGTGGCCGGGATTTGTGGATCTGTGCCGCAATCCGGAACGCGTTGAGGAGGTTGAGGAGGCTGCTAGGTTTCCAGCGCTTGCCGGCCTGCTCCTGGCGTTGAACGGTCCGAGGTCGCTGCTATGGACCGCCAAGTCCGATCTATGGGAGCCGGAGGCAGCCAAGATGGCTGGCTCAGAATCGGCTGACGCACTTGCCTGCTATATTGACCTGCTCCCCAGGGAGGGCCGGGTCTTTGCGCAGTGGCAGCAGGCCGAAGCATTTTGTCGGGAGTGGGTATCCCGGCTCGCCCCGATTCCGCTGCGGGAGTGCCGCGTGGAGCTGGTCGTGCGGCAGGCCAACGCGGACGAAGCGGAGGGGTTTGGCATCACCGCCTATTTAAGCGCAACGGGCCGGAGAGGGGATGGGGGCCGAGCTGCGGCCGCCGATGCCCTTGCCGCCGCGATGGCTGCCTTTGCGAGTGCAATTCCCAAATTGCCCGCTCCCGAATGGCCCGCTTCAAAGCTACAATAGAAACGCGTGGGCGAGTAGCTCAATTGGATAGAGCACCGGCCTTCTAAGCCGGGGGTTGTGGGTTCGATCCCCGCCTCGCCTACCATTCCCTCCTATTTTCTTTCTCTTCCCTGAACCAATCGCTGTTTTGTTTCTGCGGTTTGCGTATTCGGACTGCCCAAGGGTGCATACGCGCGTGTATGATTCGTGCGCCGCGGCCCCTTCGCGGTTTTCCGATCTCTGGTGTCCGAAGCGAACGCGCGGGCGCTCTCTCTTGTCGAGCGAGCACCCTCAACGGCGCTGGCGGAACCCGGCTGATCGGCGGACAGATTGCTGGCCGCTTCGGCACGGCATCTCTCCTTGGAGGAATGAACAATGGCGACTTTGACGGCTGTGCATCCCGGCAAGCTCAGTGAGAAAGTGAGCTTCCGCCCGCGTTATGGCAACTACATTGGCGGCAAGTGGGTAGAGCCCGCATCCGGCCAGTACTTTGAGAACGTCACCCCCATTACCGGAAAGGCATTCTGCGAGATTCCGCGCTCCAACGCGCAGGATATCGGGTTGGCCCTGGATGCGGCGCACACAGCGCGCGACGGCTGGGGGCACACCAGCCCGACGCAGCGCGCAATCATCCTCAACCAGATTGCGCAACGCATGGAAGACAACCTGGACATGCTGGCGCTGGCCGAGACTTGGGACAACGGCAAGCCGATCCGCGAAACCACGGCGGCCGATCTGCCGCTCGCCATTGATCACTGGCGCTACTTTGCCGGTTGTATTCGCGCTCAGGAGGGCACCCTCTCTGAGATCGACCGCGACACGGTGGCTTACCACTACAAAGAGCCCTTGGGGGTGGTGGGGCAGATCATTCCGTGGAACTTCCCCATCCTGATGGCCACCTGGAAGCTGGCCCCGGCGCTTGCCGCGGGCAACTGCGTGGTGTTGAAACCCGCCGAGCAGACCCCGGCCAGCATCCTGGTATGGGCCGAACTGGTTGGCGACCTGCTGCCGCCGGGCGTGCTGAACATCGTGAATGGCTTCGGCCTGGAGGCGGGCAAGCCACTTGCTTCCAGTCCGCGGGTGGCAAAGATCGCCTTTACCGGAGAAACCACCACCGGCCGGCTGATCATGCAGTACGCCAGCCAGAACCTGATCCCGGTTACGCTGGAGCTCGGCGGCAAGTCCCCGAACATCTTCTTTGCGGATGTGCTTCAGGAAGACGACGATTTCTTCGATAAGTCGATCGAGGGATTCGTGATGTTCGCGCTGAACCAGGGCGAGGTATGCACCTGTCCCAGCCGCGCACTGATCCAGGAGAGCATCTACGACCGCTTTATGGAGCGGGCGCTCAAGCGCGTGGCGGCCATCAAGCAGGCCAATCCGCTGGAAAGCGACACCATGCTCGGCGCGCAAGTTTCCAGCGAGCAAATGGAAAAGATCCTGAGTTACATCGACATAGGACACAAAGAAGGAGCGGAGTTACTGGCCGGCGGTGGACGGGCCCACCTGGGCGGGGAATTGGAGGGCGGCTACTATGTGCAACCTACCGTCTTCCACGGCCACAACCGCATGAGGATCTTCCAGGAAGAGATCTTCGGTCCGGTGGTCTCAGTCACGACTTTCAAGGCCGAGGAGGACGCACTGGAGATTGCCAACGACACGCTTTACGGCCTGGGCGCCGGGTTGTGGACCCGCGACATCAACCGCTGCCATCGCCTGGGACGCGGCATCCAGGCCGGCCGGGTATGGATCAACTGCTACCATGCTTATCCGGCGCACGCGGCTTTCGGCGGCTATAAGCAATCAGGCATCGGCCGCGAAACCCACAGCATGATGCTGGACCATTACCAGCAGACCAAGAACCTGCTCGTGAGTTACAGCCCCAAGAAGCTGGGCTTCTTTTAGGATAGGGTGGAGTCATGGCGGAGTGCCCCGATCAGGTGTTGGCTACCGACCTCGCCGTTCACCTGATAAGAGTCTTGCGCAAGAAACACGGGCCGCTGATGTTTCACCAGTCGGGGGGCTGCTGCGATGGCAGCTCCCCGATGTGCTATCCGCGCGGCGAGTTTCTCGTTGGGGACTCGGATGTGCAGTTGGGCTCGGTGGACGGCGAGCCGTTCTACATGAGCCGCAGCCAATTTGAGTACTGGAAGCACACCCAACTGATTCTCGACGTGGTGCCGGGCCGTGGCGGCATGTTTTCGCTGGACGGGCCGGAGGGTTTGCGGTTTCTGATCCGCTCGCGGGTCTTCGATGGCGAAGAGATACACGACCTGCGGGCGGCCGGACGAATCTAGCCATTGCCCTCGTTCTTGAGGGGATTCGGGCGTCAAGAAGGCGGGGACCGCCTTCGCCGCGGGCCTCCGAATCGACAAAATTCGGAGGCCGGTTCTGCGCGTTCCCGAGGCAAATTGGGGAGCCATGGCGGCTCGCAGCGCTGCCGTCGTCCTGCGGCCTTTGCCTGCGCGGGCGATGCCGAATCCAGATCTCTCGGCCACTTTGGAAATGGAGTTCGGGCGTCGTCCCATGCTCGCCACACTGTTCGAAATCGGACAGTGCTGCGCCGGAAGCGGTCACTGGAATGGTGATCCTGCTTACGAATCCTCTTCTAAGCCATTTGTTTTCAATGTTTTCGAACGGAGGTCCTTTGGAACGGCAAGTGCTATAACCCGATGTGATGGATATTGCACGCCCAGACTTGAAGCAAAAGAGGATGCGCCAGTACGCAGTATGGGCTGGCGTCGCGGTGGTGGTGTTAACGGTTGCGGTGGTGGCCGTGGCTCGGCTTAAGCCGGCGGCTCCCACGGTCGATCGCTCCACCATCTGGCCTGATACAGTCGTGCGGGGACCGATGATCCGCCAGGTACGCGGGTCTACGGGAACGTTGGTGCCGCGCGAGGATTCGATTGAGTTGATCCCCGCGCAGACCGACGCCACCGTGGTTCGGATACGTGTATTGCCGGGCACCAAGGTCACTCCGGATACGGTCTTGATGGATCTGGACGATCCTCAACTTCAGCAAGAGCTTCTCAACGCGCAACTGGGGCTGAAGCAGGCTCAGGCCGACTATAAGAGCCTTCAGGCCACGCTGGAAAGCACGCTGATGGACAAGAAAACCGCCGCCGCCGCAGTGAATTCCGACTACACGCAGGACCAGTTGCAGGCGCAAACCGATAAGGCCCTCTTCGATCTGGGTGTGATCGCCGGCATTGCCTACAACAAATCCAAAAACACGGCAGATCAGCTGACCACGCAGCACCAACTCAGTCAACAGCAACTTGAAGTGAACCAAAGGGCCATCGAGGTCCAGCTTGCATCCGCCCAGACCAAGATCGACCAGGCCAAAGCCCTGCTCGACCTCTACCAGAAGCAGTCGGCGGCGCTTCACGTAAGGGCCGGAATCTCCGGTGTGCTTGCGCCGCTGGCGACCCCGGTGCAGGTGGGCCAGCACGTCACCGCGGGGACATCGGTAGCCGAGGTCATCCAGCAAGACAAGCTGAAGGCCGCTCTGCAGATCGCCGAGACCCAGGCCCGCGACATCCAGATCGACCAGCCCGCCGCCATCGACACCCACAACGGCATCATTCCCGGTCACGTTACCAGAATCGATCCATCTGTAGTGAACGGAACGCGCACAGTTGACGTAACACTGGATGGACCACTGCCATCCGGAGCGGTGCCGCAGTTGAGCGTGGACGGGACCATCGATTTGGAGCGCATGACCGATGTGCTCCATGTGGGCCGGCCGGCGCTGGGCAACGAGAACTCGACGCTCAGCCTGTTCAAGGTGGATCCCGACGGCAAGGGCGCCACGCGCGTGCCGGTCAAGGTGGGCCGCGCTTCAGTCAACAGCATTCAGGTGATTGAAGGGCTGAAAGAAGGCGATACGGTGATCCTTTCCGATATGTCACGCGAGGACAACGTGGATCGCATCCGGCTTGAGTAAGTGTTGCAAGAGCAGGGAACTGCGAACAGGGATGCGAACTGGGAATTGAGATGGGCAGTGGCCACTCACCGCTGTCAGCTAACAACCGACAACCAACAGCCAACGAGGGGGACAGAATGGAATCGAACGATAAGCTCATTGAGATCGAGGACCTGACCAAGGTCTTCTACACCGACGAAGTGGAGACGCATGCGCTCTCCGGAGTTCACCTCACCATTTCGCGCGGTGAGTATGTGGCCATGTCCGGTCCGTCGGGCTGCGGCAAGTCCACACTGCTCTCCATCCTAGGTTTGCTCGACACTCCCACAGGCGGCAGATACCTGCTCAACAATAAGCCGGTCGAGAACCTAAGCTTCGGCGACCGTTCGCGCATCCGCAACCAGGAGATCGGCTTCATTTTCCAGAGCTTCAACCTCATCGGCGACCTCACCGTCGAAGAGAATGTCGAATTGCCGCTCACTTATCGCGCCGGCATGCCGTCTTCCGAGCGCAAGGGACGCGTGAAGGATGCGTTGGAGCGCGTAAACATGGCTCACCGCATGAGACACTATCCCGCCCAGCTCTCCGGCGGTCAGCAGCAACGTGTGGCCGTAGCGCGCGCCTTGGCTGGTTCGCCGTCGATCCTGCTGGCCGACGAGCCTACCGGCAACCTGGATTCGAAGAACGGCGAAGCCGTCATGCATCTGCTCGCCGACCTGCATCGCGAGGGCTCGACTATCTGCATGGTCACCCACGATCCGCGCTTTGCCAAGCATGCCCAGCGCGAAGTGCATCTGTTCGACGGAAAGGTTGTATCGGAGGACGAGCTTAGGAAGCTCGAGCAAGAAGTAGAGGCCTGAGATGCCACTCCAGAATGTCGTTTTCGATACTCGTTATGAGGCGAAGCAATTGCGCAAGTCACCCGCCTTCACCTTGATGGCGGTGCTCGCGTCGGCATTCGGCATCGGCGACGTGGCCGCCGTATTTGCTGCGCGCTTGCTTCGCTCTTGCTCCTGATCCATCCGCCTGACGCCAGTGTGCTTGCGCTGGCCGTTGTTTCCACTCTCATGCTTGTGCTGGCGGCTTCGCTCGTTCCCGCCCGCCGCGCCGCTTCGATCGAACTCATGCAGGCGCTCAGAAGCGAGTAATGGTCAAGAATCGAGTTACGAGATTACGGGAATCGGGTGATGATCGCCGCGGAAGCCAACGGAGAAGAATCTTGATGAATCAATTCCTTCAGGACATTCGCTACGCATTGCGCCAGTTGCGTAAGTCGCCGGGATTCACCCTGACTGCAGTCATCACGCTGGCGCTCGGCATCGGGGCGAACACGGCCATCTTCACGCTGGTTCACGGCATCCTGCTCAAGTCGCTGCCGGTCAAAGATCCAGGGCAGCTCTACCGCATCGGCGACAATGATGACTGCTGCGTCGAGGGTGGGTTTCCCGGCGATGCCGGCGAAGGCGGCGACTTCACCATTTTCTCCGCCGACCTATCCCAACACCTGAAAAGTTCCACGCCGGAGTTCGAACAGTTGGCGGCTGTGCAGGCCGGCCTGTGGGGATGGAGCGTGCGCCGCGGCAACGCGCAGGCCAAATCGTTGCACGGAGAATTCGTCACCGGCAACTACTTCTCCATGCTCGGCATGGGAGTATACGCCGGCCGCGTCTTGTCGGAAATCGACGATACGCCCTCGGCCGCGCCCGCCACAGTGATCAGCTACTCGGCATGGCAGAGCGAGTATGCCGCCGACCCCACGATTGTCGGCTCGACCATCTATATCCAGGCCCGGCCCTTCACCGTCATCGGCATCGCGCCACCTGGCTTTTTTGGCGATCGCATTTCCGACAATCCCCCCGACTTCTGGATGCCGGTCCAGACCGAACCCTATGTAAGAGGGGACAGTTCCATCCTCCATCATGCCGAGTCGAATTGGCTCTATCTTCTGGGCAGAGTCCGGCCCGGAACTAACATCGGCGCATTGCAGGCCAAGGTATCCGTTGCATTGCGGCAGTGGCTTTACACCCGGCCGCTGCTGACCGCCAACGGTGGAGCTGCCATCATACCCAGGCAGCATGTAGTGATCGTTCCAGGCGGCGGCGGAATTCAAGTCCTTCAGCAGGAGAGCGGGAAGGGAATCAAGATGCTGATGATTCTCTCCTCGGTCGTGCTGCTCATCGCCTGTGCCAACATCGCCAACCTGATGCTGGCGCGCAGCACCGCGCGCCGTGCCGACATCGCGGTCCGCATGGCGCTGGGCGCCAGCCGCCGCAGGGTGATCCGTCAAGTCCTCACCGAGAGTGTGCTTCTGAGCTCGATTGGCGGCCTGGCCGGAGTGGGAGTGGCCTACGCCGGTTCGCACTTGATTCTTGTCCTGGCATTTCCTGATGCCCACAACATGCCTGTGAGCGCAAGTCCGTCACTGACCGTGCTTGGCTTCGCTTTTCTGGTCTCGCTTTTCACCGGCGCCCTGTTCGGCACCGCGCCCGCCTGGCTCTCCTCCCATTCTCAGCCTGCCGACGTGCTCCGCGGATCCAACCGCTCGACTCGCGATCGTTCTTCGCTGCCTCAGAAGTCGCTGGTGGTCTTCCAGGCTGCGCTCTCGCTGGTCCTGCTGGCCGGAGCGATCCTGATGAGCAAATCTCTTATCAACGAGGAGCGTCAGAACTTCGGCATCGCTACGGCCAATCGCTACATTCTCCACCTGGACCCGGCCGGCGCGGGATACACTCTCGACCGCCTCCCCGCGCTTTATCGCCAGATTGAAGAGCGGTTCTCCACGATGCCCGGTGTGGCCAGTGTGGGCTTGGGGATGTACAGCCCGCTTGAAGGCGACAACTGGGGCGAATGCGTCATTCAGCAGGGGCATCCTGCCCCGCGTCCAACCGACAACTGCGGGTCAACCTGGGTGCGCGTCAGCAACCGCTATCTCGACTCGATCGGCGTGCCCATGGTGCGCGGCCGCGGATTCACCGAGCAGGACACGCCCACTTCGCCGCAAGTGGTCATGGTCAATCAGACATTCGTCAAGCGCTTCTTTCCCAATCAGGACCCCATTGGCCAGCACTTCGGCATCGACCGCGTGCAGTACTCCGGCAGTTGGGAAATTGTCGGCGTCTTCCCCGACTTCAAGATGAATAATCCGCGCGATCCGGTGCGCCCCGTGTATCTTCGTCCGCTCTCGCAGCAATTCCTCGGCTTCAAAGAGCCGGACATGACCTCGACCGAGACACAGTCGATGTTCATGAATGCCGTGATCCTCGACTTCAGCCGGCTGCCGAATGATGGATCGAATATCGAGACTCTGATTCGCCGCACGCTCGCCTCCATCGATCCCAACCTTACGGTGATGGATCTGCGGACCTTCAATCAACAAGTGGCCGGGAACTTCAACGAAGATCGCCTGATTGCCCAGCTGACGAGCCTCTTCGGCGTTCTCTCGCTCATTCTTGCCTCGGTTGGACTTTATGGCGTGATGTCCTATTTCGTCGCCCGGCGCACAAGTGAGATTGGCATTCGCATGGCCCTGGGCGCAACGCGATCGAGTGTGGTTGGCATCGTCATGCGCGGCGCGCTCTGGCAGATTCTCGTCGGACTCGTACTCGGCATTCCCGCATCGCTGTATGCCGGTTATTTGATGAAGACATTGCTCTACGGCGTCAGCACATACGACTGGACGGCCCTGGCGGGTGCAACGGCGGTGCTCGGTCTCTGCGCCACCGCGGCCGGTTTCATTCCCGCCCGCCGCGCCGCTTCCATTGAGCCCATGCAGGCTTTAAGAACGGAATAGAGCCTTCCGCTACGCAGAAGGGAAAGATCGACATGAACACACTGCTTCGAGATCTTCGCTACGCGCTCCGCCAGTTGCGCCGCTCCCCGGGCTTCGCCGCCGTGGCGGTGCTCACGCTCGGCTTGGGCCTGGGCGCGAGTTCAGCGATCTTTTGCCTTATCGACGGGCTTTGGCTGCATCCTATACTGGTTCCGCATTCAAGCGAGTTGGTTCGCATCTTCTCCACAACCGACAAAGACGCGGAAGGCACATTCAGCTACTCCGAGTACCGCATCTTCGCCGAGCGGACCAAGACTTTGAAAAGTGTGGTCGCCATCGGCCGCCGAGGCAGCATCATGCCGCGTAGCGACGGCACCTCGGCGCTGCTGCTTACCAACGTGGTCTCTCCCGATTTCTTTACCGCGCTCGGTGTCCGGCCGATTCTAGGGCGCAGTTTCGACGCGGGTGATGCGGAGCGCCTGCGCACTCATCCCGGCGTTCTGCTCGGTTACGGATTCTGGCGGCGCGAGTTTGCCGGGGATCCGGGCATTGTGGGCCGGCAGATCACGCTTTTGCGCGGCAGGGATCGTCGCAATCAAGTTGACATCTGGGGCGTGCTCCCGCCGGAGTTTCGGGAGATTGATGCCGGCAGCGATCGCGATCTGTGGATGCCCGCTCAGACCTGGGCCGCTCTTGTAGATCCCACTGAGATAACCTCGCAGTTCCGCTGGTTTAATCTCATCGGTCGGCTGGCGCCCGGCGCCACGGTAGCCCAAGCCAATCTGCAAGTAGCAGCCATCGCAAAGTCGCTTGAGTTGACCGATCCCCAGGCCGATCGTGGCCACGGTGCGCGCGCCGTCGGCGACTTCAGTTTCCGTATGAGCAGCGCCGGCACCACGGGCCTTGTACTTTTTGCGATTGTGGGCTCGGTCGCGCTGCTGGCGATCCTCAACGTTGGTCACCTGCTGCTAGCGCGCGGACTTTCCCGCGGTCCCGAGGTGGCACTGCGCATCTCGCTCGGGGCGCGACGTTGGGTTGTCGCGCGCCAGTTACTGGTCGAAAACCTGTTGCTGGGTGTTCTCGGATTCATTGCGGGCCTCGCTCTGGCCGCCGGTAGCGCCACATTGCTTCCGCACCTGTTGGTATCGGAACCGGCCATGCTGGTTGCAGTTGGATCGCCGGGAACGAGCTTCCAACTGGATGGACGAGTGTTTCTTTTTGCCGCCTCGCTGGCGCTTGCCTCGATGCTTCTGTTGGCCCTGGTTCCGCTAAGCCAAGTGGCGCGGACCCAACTCCTGCCGGTGTTGCAGGCTGGCTCCACCACGCGCACTGCCGGCAAGTCCCCGTTGATGCGGCGCGTGGCAATCTGGCTGCAAATTGCCATTTCTTTTGCATTGCTCGTTTCTACCGGCGCCCTGGTGCGGAGCTTTCTCAATACCCGCACGCAGTCCATCGGCTTGACCCGCAACCAGGTGCTGCTGGCATGGACACAGGAGCCCGATCCTCCGATGCGCGATGCGGTCGTGGAGCGGATGCGAGCCCTTCCCGGCGTGGAACGCGTCGGCTTTGCCATTCGCGCGCCGCTTAGCCTTTCCGAGGGCGGCATCGCGGTTGGGACTTTGCTGCCCAGCCATCGCGAGATGCGCGATCCGGTTTCGATCAAGTTCAACGCGGTCAGCCCGGACTTCCTGGATGTGACAGGAACCCGCGTGCTGCGTGGCCGCGGGCTGACCGCCACCGACAATGCGGACGGACCGCCGGTCGTGCTCATCAATCAGTCAATGGCCAAAAAATTCTGGCCTGGGCAGGACCCTCTCGGTCAGGCTGTCCAGTTGACTGGTTCCAAAACCAACGTCCGCGTGGTGGGCGTCACCGAGAACGCTCCCATCAACCAGATCGGCGAACTCCCCGAACCTTATATGTATGTGCCCTACGATCAGTATCTCGCTCATATGTCGAATATGGGAGAGATCACATTTGCTTTGGAGACCAAACAGAATTCGATGAGCATGGCTCAGGCGGCACGCCAGGTGCTTATCCACACCAACCCGCTGCTCGATCCTATGATGCTTACTTCGTTGCCGGAACTGATCCGCTATTCGGCTGGAAATTATCAAATGATGGCCGAACTCGTCACCGCTCTCGGCTGTATCGGTCTGGTGCTCACGGTCGTCGGTCTTTATGGCTTCCTGGCTTTCCGCGTTACCCAACGCCGTCGCGAGATTGGCATTCGCATGGCGCTGGGGGCTACCCGCGAAGGCACCGCATGGCTGGTTTTGCGGGATACCTCGCGCATGGCGGCGATGGGGCTTGCCCTGGGACTCGCATTGTCGCTTGCCGCCGCGCGCCTTGAATCTGCGGTGCTGTTTGGCGTTCATCCGCTGGATGCGCTTTCACTCACCATCGCCCTGTGCATTTTGCTCTTGGCCGTCGCTGCCGCGGCGTGGCTGCCCGCGCGTCGCGCCGCTTCCATTGAACCCATACAAGCTCTGCGCACTGAATAACTGGCCTTCAGGGAGAACCAGGAATGAACACGCTGCTCCAGGACATTCGGTACGCCCTGCGCCAGTTGCGCAAGTCGCCGGCCTTCACATTCACCGTGATCGTCACGCTGGCCCTCGGCATCGGCGCCAATGCCGCGGTCTTCACGATCTTTGACCAGGCGCTGCTGCGCATGTTGCCTGTCGAGCGGCCCAGGGAGCTTGTGCGCTTCGAGTTTACCGGCGCTTTTTCCGGTTCGGCCAGCAGCTTTGGCGGCGACACCAATAACTATTTTTCCTATCCCATGTACAAAGACCTGCGCGATCAGAACCAGGTCTTTCAAGGCGTGCTGGCTGCGGATAAAGCCAGCGTCGGAATCTCTTGGCACAACGAGGCCGAAAACAAGGATGCGGAAGTTGTTACCGGGAATTATTTTCAGTTGTTGGGACTCAAGCCCGCGCTCGGCCGCCTGCTTGCCCCGCAGGACGATACGGCAAAGAATTCGAACCCCGTCCTCGTCCTCAGCTGCACGTACTGGAAGACCCGCTTCGCAGCGTCGCGGGATGTCGTTGGCCAGACAGTTCTTGTCAACGGCCATCCATTCTCCATCCTCGGCGTTGCGCCCCAAGACTTCGACTCCGCGATTGGCGGCTACAAGCCCGGCCTCTTCATTCCCATCAGCATGGTCGAGATCGCCATGCCGTGGATGGCCCCGCGCGACGACCTGAATAACCATCAATCCATTTGGCTCACGCTTGTTGCCCGTCTCAAGCCAGGCATGACCATACCCGGGGCCGAGGCCAGCCTGGGGCCGCTTTGGCACTCCCTCCGGGCGTATGAACTGACTCTCTATAAAGGGAAGTCCGAGCGCTTCCGTAAGAACTTTCTTGACATTTCGCACCTCAAAGTCCTGGACGATTCCAAGGGTTTCTCCCCGGACAGGACGGAGCTCGAAAAGCCTCTGATCATTCTCATGAGCATGGCCGGCCTGCTGGTCGCCATGTGCGCCATCAATGTGGCCACTCTGCTGTTGCTGCGCGCCGCCGGCCGCGCCCGCGAAATGTCCATGCGTTACGCTCTCGGCGCAACGCGCCGTCGCATTGTGTCTCAGCTTCTTGCCGAAGGCGGCCTGCTCGGCATCGCCGGCGCTGCCGCTGGCCTTGCCCTTGCTCCCGTGGTCGCGGTTGCGCTGGTGCGCCTCATAACCAACTCCGATCCCGGCCAGGAGCCTTATTCCGCCTCCATCGATGCGCGCATACTTCTGTTCACACTTGCGGTCTCGCTTGTGGCCAGCCTGCTTTTCAGCATCGCCCCTGTCATTCACTTTCTGCGTCCTGACTTAGCCAACGCATTGCGCCAGAATGTGGGAACTGCGTCGAAGAGTTCCCAGCGCTTCCGCAAACTTGCAGTGGGTGCTCAAATCGCGCTCAGCGTTCTGCTGCTCGGTGGCGCGGGTCTGTTCGTCCGCACGCTCGACAATCTACGTCATCAGCAGGTCGGCTTCGAAACCTCCAACCTCGCCGTCTTCTCGCTTGATCCGACCAGTTCCGGCTACGGAGAAGATCGCACGCCGCAGATCGTCACCAACTCGTTGGAAGCCCTCCGCGGCATTCCCGGGGTCTCCACTGTGGCCGCCACCACGGATCCAGAGCTTGCAGGCGACACGAATTCTTCCAGCTTCTCCGTCCAGGGATATAAACCCACAGAAGAAGAGCGCATGAACTTCGAAGAGCCGCGGATCACGCCCGGCTACTTCGCCACCCTGCGCCAGCCATTGCTGGCGGGCAGGGAATTCACCGAGGCTGACGTCAAAGGTCAGCCCAATGTCGCGGTCGTCAACTTTGCCTTCGCCAAGCGATTCTTTGGCGCCCCGCAAAACGCCATCGGCCGCGTCGTCGGCGAGGGCGGAGGCAGTGACGTCAAGTACGACACTTCCATCGTCGGCGTGGTCGGCGACATCAGGCACCAGAATCTGCGCACCGAGATGGGGCCCGCGGTCTACATGCCGTACCTGCAACAAAAGCATCCCGGAGGAGTTGTCGTCTATCTCCGCACTACGCAGCCCCCGGAGACGGTTGAATCCGCCATCCGCCGCACCATCCATCAGCTCGATTCCACACTCGTCGTTGACGGGCTTCGCACCATGGAGCAGCAGGCCGACGCCCGCGCCGCCGACGTACGCGCACTGGCTTTTCTCTCGATCGGCTTCTCCGTGCTGGCCATGGTGCTGGCGGCGGTTGGCCTTTACGGCGTGCTTGCTTACTCAACCGAGCAGCGCACTCGGGAGATTGGTGTGCGCCTGGCACTGGGCTCGCAGCGCCGCGGCGTGGTGATCCTTGTGGTCCGCGAGATGGCCATCATCGCGTCCATCTCTACAGCGATTGCGCTTCCGTCCGTCGTCGCCTTGGCCCGCCTCTTCCGCAGCCAACTTTACGGCGTCACCACATTCGATCCAGTAACTCTGGCGGGTGCGGCAAGTCTGACCGCCGTGATGGTCGCGCTCGCCGCTTTTCTGCCGGCCCGCCGCGCTGCCGCTGTTGAACCCATGCGGGCGCTGCGCACGGAGTAAGAAAGGACACTTGCGATGCGATCGATTCTTCAGGATGTACGTTACGCGCTCCGGCAGTTGCGCAAGTCGCCGGGATTCACCTTCACGGCAGTCGCTGTTCTCGCGTTGGGCATCGGCGCCAACATCGCCGTGTTCACCATTCTGAGCGGAATCCTGCTGCGCCCGCTGCCCTATGCGCATTCCGATCGAATTGTCGAAATCAAAGGCGCCGGTCCCGACCCTTTTTACATGGTGAGCTTCGCGAACATGCTCCAGTTGCGCGATGCGGTGGGCTCGGGAATGCGGATCGGTGTGGTCATGAACAGCTCCATGGCCAGCATCGTCGCTCCCGGAGGTCGCTTCCAGGCGCAGAAGGTCGAGGTCACTTCCGGACTGCCCGCGATGCTCGGCGTGCAGCCCATTCTCGGCCGTTCCTTCCGAGACGATGAAAATGATCCCGGCCGAAATCGCGTCGTGCTCATTGGCGAAGATGTGTGGCGCAAGTTCTACGCTTCCGATCCTCAAATCGCGGGTAAAGCTCTCACCATCAAAGGTCGGACCTTTACCATTCTCGGCGTCATGCCCAGGGGCTTTTCATTTCCCTTCGGCGATGTCAACGAGATATGGTCGCCCGCGGCAATCGATCCCGCCAGCCGCTCTTCCATGAGCGGCAAGGAAGCGCTGTGGGGAGATCTCTACGCGCGTCTGCCCGATGGCATGACCGCCTCGCAGCTGACCAATCAGCTCACCCATACGCAGGCACGTGTCTCCAAAGAATCTACGGATGGCCCCTCTATTCCTCCCCGCATTGCAGTGACGGAGTACCAGCAGTCGCTGAACCAGCAGGTTCGCAAACCGCTCATGCTGCTCTATGGCATGGTCTTCGGCATCTGGGCGCTGGCCTGCCTCAACGTCACCAGCCTCATGCTTGCGCGTGCGGTTTCGCGTACACGCGAACAGGCCGTGCGCGCCGCGTTGGGAGCCAGCCGCGCTCGTCTGCTGCAACAATCCATCGTCGAGAGCCTGTTGCTCAGCGGCATCGGCAGCGTTTTTGGCCTGCTTCTCGGTCAATCCGCCATCAAACTGCTTTGGCGTCAAATCTCCCGCAATCTTCCGCTCACCAGTGCGGTTCATCTCGACTGGCGCGTCGTTCTATGCCTCGCGGGGCTCACGCTTCTTACCGCGCTGCTCGTTGGCCTCTACCCCGCGCTGCGCGCCATGCGCCGCGACGTGCAGGGCAGCCTTCACGGAGTAACCACTACCGCCTCCGCCAGTCAGAATCGCACTCGCGAAGCGTTGGTCGTGGCGCAGTTCGCACTCACTCTCGTGTTTCTCGTCGGCGCAGGACTCTTTCTGCGCACCATTTACGCCTTACGTCAGGTGCCGCTCGGCTTCGCACAGCAGAACGTGCTTACCGGTGGCATCATCATCAATGCGGGGAGTTTTCATCAGGATGAAGATGCCGTCGAAACGAAGACCAACATCGTCCGCGATTCGTATCTGCCACTCCTAGACCGGCTGCAAGCCATCCCCGGCGTGCGGGTGGCCGCGCTCAGCTCTGTTCTGCCTTTGCGAACGGGATTCGGGGTGATGATCTCGGGGAACCTTGACCACAGAGAAGCTCCTCGCGGTCAGGAACCATCGTTTGCTGGACGCCTGGCCTCGGCAGGGCTTGTGGCTGCGCTGGGAACTCCCATGCTGCGCGGCAGGTTCTTCACCGAAGATGACACCGCAAACTCACCGCCCGTGGTGGTCGTCAACCAGGCATTCGCGAATCAGTTTCTGCCCGGCGTGGACCCCATCGGCCACACCTTCGGGATGGGCAAAGGACGATTCGCGGAGATGCGCATCATCGGCGTTATCGGCGACATGAAGCAATACAAGCTCACGGATCCGACCAAGCCGGAGATGTACTTCTGCCTTATGCAAATAGAGCCTGGAACGCCCCTCTACGGCATCGCAACGGCTTTTATGCATGTGGCCATTCGCGGCGCCGTTCCTGCCGACTCCTTGCGGGCGCAATTCGACAAGGCATTGCACGAGGTCGCTCCCGACGCCACAACGACCGACGTGAAAACCATTCACGAAGCCGTGGAAGACTCCTTCGGTAGCCAGACATTGATCGCGCACCTGCTGGAGAGTTTCGCGCTCCTCGCGCTTCTCATCGCCTCGGTCGGCCTCTACGGCCTGCTTTCTTTCGCGGTTGCCCAGCGGACGCGCGAGATCGGCCTGCGCCTTGCTCTGGGCGCGCCACAAGCCAATATCCTTCAATTGGTACTGGTCCGCGCGCTTTTGCTGGTGGGTGCCGGGTTGACGATCGGTGGCGTGCTGGCCTGGTTTGCCGCATTGCTGACGCGCAGCTATATCTTTGGCGTAGCGTCGCACGATGGCATCACCTTCACCGCGGTCGTCCTTGTGCTTGCGGCAGCGTCATTCTTTGCGGCCTGGCTGCCCGCGCGGCGCGCCGCCTTGGTAGACCCAATTCTCGCTTTAAGATCGGAGTAACTGAACATCATGATCGAACTGAAGAACGTTGAACGAAGTTACAAGACCGGGCACACCGAAACCTGGGTGTTGCGCCGCATCGGCATAACCATCAAAGAAGGCGAGTTTGTCACCGTGATGGGCCCATCCGGGGCGGGGAAGTCCTCGCTGCTGAACGTCCTGGCCCTGCTCGACGACGGCTGGCTCGGCGAGTACTGGTTCCACGAAACGCCGGCCCACTCGCTCAATCGAAAGCAGCGCGCCGACTTAGCCCGCCAGCGCATCGGCATGGTCTTCCAGAGCTATCACCTGCTGGACGATCTTACCGTGGCCGAGAACATAGACCTTCCGCTCTCCTATAAGAACATGCCCACAAAGGAGAGACAAGCGATGGTGGCCGACATCCTCGACCGCTTTCAGATCGTCGCCAAGAAGGATCTCTACCCCAGCCAGCTTTCCGGCGGGCAGCAGCAACTGGTGGGCATTGCGCGCGCTGTTGTTCACGCCCCCGCGCTGCTGCTTGCCGACGAGCCGACCGGCAACCTGCACTCCACGCAGGCACGCGAAATCATGGAGCTTTTCTGCGAGCTCAACCGCGCCGGCACGACCATCGTGCAGGTTACGCACTCTGAAGAAAACGCGCGCTACAGCAAGCGCATCCTGGAATTGCGCGACGGCTGGCTCACCCGCGATGAAACCTTGACGGCAAGGGTAACGGAGGTTAGCGCAAAGTGAACTTTTCAACGAAACATCCGGCCAGATGTATCCAGGCTGTTGCCGCGATTCTTCTGTTGCAGGTCAATCTGGCCCTTGCGGTCGAACCGCCCGCAGTGCCAGATTCGCCGTCCGCGATGGCCTCTCACCAGACGCCCGCGGCGCCAGCCGACGCTGCTCAGGCTCCGGCCGCACAGGTCCCTTTTAACGAAATGTTGCACCGATCCCTCAACCCCATCGACTCCTATCGGGGGAAAGCCGTTGGGCCGCCGAGCCTGGCGAATTCACCGCGCCTTGACTCGCTGATACGCGACGGCAAGCTCTATCTGTCGTTGCAGAACGCCATCGACCTGGCGCTGGAGAACAACCTCGATTTGGTCATTGCGCGTTACAACATCCCCATCGCACAGATGGACGTGCTGCGTACGAGTGCGGGCGGTTCGGTGCGCGGCGTCAACACCGGTGTTGTCTCTGGTACCCCCGGCGGCGCAGGCGTTGCTGGCGCTTTCGCTGGTGGTGGTGGCGGGGGAGCGGGCGGAACCTCCGGCGGTGCGGGCGGAGCCGGCGCGGGAGCTTCGGGCCTTGTCCAGTCAACCCTGGGTACGGGCACCTCGGTCAATACCTACGACCCCTACATCTCCGCGCAGACCTACATCGATCACACCACTCAGCTTTTGCCCAATCAGGTTCTCTACGGCGTTCCTGTGATTCACGACAACACCATTGAAGGCAATTTCACCTACCAGCAGGCGTTTCCCACCGGAGGCGGCATCCAGGTAGCCTTCAACAACAATCGCCAAACCTTCAACAGCCACAACCAATCCCTCAATCCGCAGCTATTCTCCTCCATCCAGTTCTATGCGCAGCAGCAATTGCTGGCCGGTTTTGGCTTTGGTCCGAATCTGCGCTTTCTGCGCATTGCCAAGACCAACCAGAAGGTCTCCGATATCGCTTTCAAAGCCCAGATCATTGCCACCGTGACCCAGATCTGCGATCTGTACTGGGACCTGGTGAGCGCCTATGATGACGAGCAGGTGCAGGAGCGCTCCGTGGCCTTCGCCACTGAAACGCTGGATACCAGCCGCAAGCAACTCGAACTGCAGGCGATTCCGGAGATGGATGTGCTCAAGGCGGAGGGTGACCTGGCTACCCGCCAGCAGGATCTGACTGTCTCCCGCACGAATCTTGAATTGCAGGAACTCTACATGAAGAACGCGATCACCCGCTCGCTCGACAATCCCATTCTAGAGGAGATGCCCGTCGTTCCTACCGATAAAATCGGCGCCCAGGTCGAGACCAACGCCGTCCCGGTACAGGATATGATTGCCGATGCGCTGAAGAACCGGGTCGAGTTGCAGGAGTCCAGTTTGCAATTGCAAACCAGCGAGCTCAGCCGAAAGACCGCACGCAATGCGCTGTTGCCCGCACTCTCCGTCTACGGCTTCTATCTGGGTACGGCCTACGGTGGCACGTCCACCTCCCAAAGCAGCACCGGGAACACTTCGCCTTCAGGTTTCCCAGGAACCGTGGAAAATGCCTTTAACTATTCTTCGCCCGAATACCAGCTGGGCCTGCAGTTGAACGTTCCTTTGCGCAACCGCGTCGCCAAGGCGGACCAGTATCGCACCGAGCTCGAGTACCGCCAGTCGCAGATCTATCTAGAAGAGCTGAAGAAGCGCATCCACATCGAGGTGCGCAACGCAAGCTATGCTTTGGAACAAGGCGCGAGCCGCGTTGAGGCGGCACGCAAGGCGCGCGACCTGGCGCAAAGGACGCTGGACATTATGCAGAAGGAACAGAAGCTGGGGGCCGGATCCAACCAGCAGACGCTCTCCTCCGAGCATGACCTGGCCCTGGCCGATTCTGCTCTGGTAACCGCCGAAACCGCCTATGAAAAGGCGCGCATTGAGGTGCGGCGCGCCACCGGCTCCATTCTTGAGCAATACGGCATTTCAATCGCCGATGCCAAAACCGGCGTCGTGGAGGCAAGCCATCTCCAGTAAGCAAGACAAGATCCGTGTTCTGGTTGCCGACGATCAACCGCACATCCTCGAGGCCGTCGAGCTACTGCTCGGTCCACAGGGAATTATCGTGGACTGCGTGCGCTCTCCCCAACTGCTTATCGAGGCTCTGGGTCAGGCCGACTACGATGTGCTCCTCATCGACCTCAACTACACCCGCGACACCACCTCGGGCCAGGAGGGGCTCGATCTGCTGGCCCGAATCCAGGAAATCGACGCGCGGCTGCCGGTGATCGTGATGACCGCCTGGGGCAATATCGATCTGGCCGTCGAGTCCATCAAGCGCGGCGCACGCGACTTCATCCAGAAGCCGTGGGAGAATGAGCGCCTGCTCTCGCTCATCCGGGTTCACGCAGAACTGCACCAGGCCCTGCGACGAGCGCGCCAACTCGAGCTTGAGAACCGCCTGCTCCGGGCCGAAGGCATGCCGGAGTTTGTGGCCGGCGCGCCTTCCATGCAGCCCGTGCTGGAGTTGATCGGCCAGGTCGGTCCCTCGGACGCCAACGTGCTGATCACCGGCGAGCACGGTACCGGCAAGGAGATCGTCGCCAAGCTGCTTCACGCCGCCTCGCCCCGCGCCCGCATGGCGCTGGTGGCCGTCAATGCCGGCGGACTGCCCGAGGGCACCTTCGAGAGCGAGATCTTCGGCCACGTCAAGGGTGCATTCACCGATGCGCGCACCGATCGTATTGGCCGTTTCGAGTTGGCGAATGGCGGCACGCTCTTCCTGGACGAGATCGCCAACGTCCCGATGCGCCAACAGGCCAAGTTGCTGCGCGTGCTGGAAACCGGCGAACTGGAGCGGGTGGGCTCCTCGCAGACCCGGCGCGTCGATGTGCGCATCCTCTCCGCCACCAATGCACTCTTGCACGAGGAGGCCAAGGCCGGCAACTTCCGCGAGGATCTTCTTTTCCGCATCAACACGGTGGAGATTCACCTGCCCGCATTGCGCGACCGCCGCGAGGACATTCCGCTGCTGGCCCAGCATTTCCTTGGCCGCAACCGTACCCGCTACCGCAAGCAGGTCGATGGGTTTTCACCGGTCGCCATGCAGCAGATGATGCAATATCCCTGGCCTGGCAACGTGCGCGAACTGGAGCACACGGTGGAGCGCGCCGTGCTTCTGTGCCGGGGCGAAGAGATCGAGCCGGCCAACCTGGCCATCGCCGCCGCCAAGTCTTCCCCGCAGTCATTTGAAAACATGAGCATCGACGAGGTCGAGGCCCTGCTCATTCGCAAAGTTCTCCGCCGCTGCGACGGAAACATCTCGCAGGCCTCGGAGGCCCTCGGACTCAGCCGCGCCGCGCTCTATCGCCGCATCGAAAAATATGGCTTATGAGAAAGGGGTGCGAAGGCGCCGCCACTCGGCAGTCCGCCGCGCGTGGCTCTATTGTCTTTTGCTGTCGCTGCCATCTCTGATCCCAGCCGTCATTTTTCTGTACCAGCGCAGAGTGTCGCTCGCACCCGCAATTCTGCTCGCGGGGAGCCTTCTTCTCTACCTCCTGCTCGTGGCCGCCGCGCTCATCGAGAGCCTGATCCGCCCGCTGCAAACGCTTTCCAACGTAGTGTCGTCCCTCCGCGAGGGCGACTACTCCTTCCGTGCGCGCGGGGCGGGCACGCAGGATGCTCTCGGCGAGTTGGCGGGTGAGATTAACACGCTCGCCGATCTGCTGCAAAGGCAGCGCGTTCGCTCGCTGGAGGCCACCGCCCTGCTGGCTCGCATTCTTGAAGTCATGCATGCGCCCCTTTTTGCGTTTGATCGCCACGAACTGCTCCAACTGGTGAACAATGCCGGCGTGCAGTTGTTGGGCAGAACTTATGCCCGCAGCTTTGGTCACACCGCGCGCGAACTGGGCCTCGAGAATCTGCTCGCGGCGCCGGACCAGAGCGTTCATTCCTTCGGCGGCAAACCGACTCGGTGGCTGCTGCGCAAGGCGCTTTTCCGTCAGGACGGCGCGCCGCACACGTTGCTGCTCCTGGCCGACGTAAGTCTGCCCCTCCAGGAAGAGGAACAGATGGCCTGGAAGCGGCTGATTCGCGTCCTCGGCCACGAACTCTCGAATTCGCTGGCGCCCATCAAGTCAATCGCAGGAAGCCTGCTGACGCGGGTAGACCACATGGAAGGTGACGACGCCACGTTGCACGATTTTCGACGTGGCCTGGGGGTGGTCGAGAGCCGTGCCGACGCGTTGCACCGCTTCGTGCAGTCTTACCGGCGGCTGGCCCAATTGCCCCCACCCCATCTCAAGCCCGTCCCATTGGGGCCGCTGCTGGAGCGGGTTGTCCTGCTGGAACAGCGGCTGCCGGTTCACCTAGAACCGGGTCCGCCGGCCCTGCTCCAGGCAGATCCGGACCAGTTGGAACAGATGTTTATCAATCTTCTTGCAAATGCCGTCGACGCATCGTTGGCCAATGGCTCCAAGCCAGTGCTCGCGACGTGGCGGCTTGCCGATTCAAGCCTGCTGGTGACCATCGAGGACCGCGGGCTCGGCATCGCCAACGCCGAAAACCTCTTTGTGCCTTTCTATACGACCAAGCCGGCGGGCAGCGGCGTGGGACTGGCGCTGGCCCAGCAGATCGCGCGCGCTCACGGCGGTGAGATCCGCCTCGTCAACCGCGAAGACGGCGAAGGCGCCCGCGCCACCATTCGTCTGCCCATGGCGTAGATTCAATCGCAGACCAGCGCGCCCTCTGGAAAGACCTGTACTCCGTCGTCCGCGGGCTCTGGACCTGAAACGGCATCGTTCGCAAGCTGTGCGCTGAAGAATGAATCCACTTCGGCCAGCACATCGGCTCCGATGCGGGCCTGGTAGATGGCCGCCCGCAGCTTGGCCCCGCCCGGCACGCCGTGGGTGAACCAGGTAGCGAACTGCTTCATCTTGCCGGCCGTCTCCCCCATCCGTGCATCCCTGGGCAGATCCTTGGTGGCCTCGGCCTCATCGAGAAGCATTTGAAAATAGACGCGAATCACCCGGTAGCGGTCCGCCACAGTGGGCCGCTCATAACTGCCGGTCGCCGTGTACTGGGCGATCTGCCGGAAGATCCATGGGTTGGTCGGGGCCGCGCGTCCAATCATCACCGCATCGCAGCCTGTCTCGGCAACCATGGCCGCTGCAGCTTCAGGACTTTGAATGTCTCCGTTGCCGATCACCGGAATCCGAACCGCCTGCTTCACCGCAGCGATCCATTGCCATTGCGCCTGGCCACTATAGCCTTGCTCACGGGTGCGGGCATGGAGGGCCACGGCGTTCAGGCCCTCGGCCTCGGCCATCCGAGCCAACTCCACGCACACGATCTGCGTCTCGTTCCAGCCCATCCGGAATTTGACGGTGAAGGGAATTGTGACCGCCTTGCGCACTGCGCGAAAGATCTCGCCGATCTTCGGCAAGTCGCGCAGCAGGCCCGAACCGCCGTTGCAGCCCACCACCCGCTTGGCCGGGCAGCCCAGGTTCAGGTCCACTGTGTCGAAGCCCGTCTCCTCCACGATCCGCGCGGCTTCGGCGAGAGTCTCGGGATTGGACCCAAACAGTTGCGCACCGATGGGGTGCTCATCGTCGTAGAAGGTCAGGTAGCGCCGCCGCTTGGACTCCCGCATCCGGGCCAGCCCGTCGGCCGAGGTGAATTCGGTCATCAGCAGGCCGCATCCCGACTGCGCATTCGAGACGGTAGCCTCGATTGCCGGTTGCCCAATACTCAATGCCGGGAGCTCGACCCTCGCCGCCTCTTCGTCGTTGCAGCGAAGGTGGGTTTCAGACACAGCAGCAGCCGTAAACAAGCTTGCGTGGCGAATGAACCGCCGAAAGACCGTATCCGTCACCCCGGCCATGGGCGCGAGCACTGTCGCCGGAGTTACCAGCACCGTTCCCAGGCGCACCTCCGCCGGTACCCGCGCCTGCTCGGGCATCGCGTGCTCCCTGGGATTGTCCCAGTCCTTCTTCACGGTAAAGCCTTTGCTGGCCATCTCCACCGCCCACAAAAGATTTTGACCCCACCCTCCGGATTGCTTCAATCCCGGGGGTGGGAAACGAATAACCTCACTCCGGCCCCGAACGAAGTTGGGCCTCCGCCTTGGCGGAGGCCCAATCGCGCTATCCGATCGCTGCGGCGCCGTTTACTTGGCAGGCGCCACCACGTCGGCCTTGGCATACTTGCGGCGGAACCGCTCAACGCGGCCCGCGGTGTCGACCAGCCGCTGTTTGCCGGTGAAAAACGGGTGGCAAGCCGAGCAGATTTCCACGTGAATGTCGCCCTTGTGGGTCGACCGGGTCTCAAAGTTGTTTCCGCAAGCGCACATCACCCGCACCGCGGCGTAATTGGGATGAATCTTTTCCTTGGGCATCTACTAAACCTTTCCTTCAGTTCCTCCATTGTAGGTGGATTCGAGCGGTTTAGCAATTGGCCGCCCGGCCACACGAGCCGCCGCCGCTCGCCGGCCAGGAAGTTCGATGGAATGGTTCGCCGGCTCCGAAAATGGCGCATCCGTTCAGCGTTCGGGAAGGGAAGAATCCCAGCTTTGGCCTCCTGTTCCAACTAAAAGCCGCAGCCTCAGCGGCATCGGCAATTCGCGTCTCGAGAGAGCCCAATCAAACGTTTTTCTTGCATTGACAACCGTTCAGACCCGGGGTTTAAGATTCCCTGCCAGAGGTGACAATCTCTTATGAAACGCTGCAGTTTCTCCTTCCCCGTTGCAGCCTCCACCACGGCCCTTGCTCTGCTTCTAATGAGCGCATTCGGCTATGCTCAACCCCCCGGACCTGGGGATCTCTCCCAAGCCTATGAATGGAAAAACGTAAAGATCGTAGCAGGTGGGTTTATCACTGGGATCATTCCTCACCCAACCATCCCCGGCATCGCCTATGTGCGCACCGACATCGGAGGAGCCTACCGGTACGATGCGTTTTCAAAGAGGTGGACTCCGCTCACCGACCTCTTCAATCAAAACGATTGGAATCTGACCGGAACGGAGAGCATCGCCGTCGATCCCGTCGATCCTGCCCGTCTCTATCTCGCCCAGGGCACCTACACCGAAACCTGGGCCCCGAATGGAGCGATTCTCCGCTCTCGGGACTTCGGTTTTTCCTTTGATCGGGTGGCGTTGCCCATCCAACTTGGTTCCAACGAGCCCGGACGCTACTCCGGGGAACGCCTTGCCGTCGATCCTCAGCACCATAACGTGCTCTTCTTCGGTTCGCGGAACAACGGGCTGTGGAAGAGCACTGACTTCGGTACGACCTGGAGTCAGGTGACGAGCTTCCCGGTCACCGGACCCACCAACGGGGTGGGCGTGATCTTCGTGGTCTTTCAGCCCACCGGCACAAAACCCAAAGCGGAGACCATCTACGCCGGGGTATCAGAAACCACCACCGCCCTTTACAGCAGCGTGGACGGAGGCGCGACATGGACTCCAGTCGCCGGCCAGCCGACAGGATTCTTCCCGACGCACCAGGCCCTCGGTCCGGACGGTAACCTCTACATCACCTACGGCGACGGAACCGGCGCCGACGGCATGGGCGGCCAACGAATCGGCAATGGTGCGGTTTGGAAGTACAACACGAAGACCGCGGTCTGGACCAACATCACGCCGGTCGGGCCGTGGTATAACCCGTCGCTCTATTTCGGGTTTGGCGCAGTCGCAGTCGATCGCCAGCACCCAAATACTGTGATGGTTTCGACGATGGACCGGTGGTGGCCCGGAGACGAAGTCTACCGCAGTCTCGATGGCGGAACAACCTGGCTCGCGCTTGGTTCCGAGCCCGCGGGTTCCGAGGCCGGGCCTCTGTATAACTTCTCCGTGCGCGACGATACTTTGTCGCCCTACTTGAGCGGGCTGAGCAACATCTCGTCCTGCTCGTCCACTTCCTGCGACCCCACGGCGGGCGGCTTTGGATGGTGGCTGGGCACCTTGGCCATCGATCCCTTCGACTCGAACCATGTGCTCTACGGAACCGGCGCAACGATTTGGGAGACCCATAACGTCTCCAACGCGGACTCCCAGCAGCTGATCGACTGGACCGTCGGAGCCGACGGAATCGAAGAGACGGCGATTCAAGCGCTCATCAGCCCGCCCGCCGGCGCCCACCTCATCAGCGGCATCTCGGATATCGGCGGCTTCCGGCACGACGACCTCGATCTGTCTCCGCGCGCGGGGATGAGTCAGCCCTACTACACCCCCATTTCGATTGATTTCGCTGAGAACAACCCGTCGCTGATCGTGCGCGGCCTTGGCTGGAGCGGCAACTCCGGTGCGTATTCAGTCGATGGCGGAGTCACCTGGACGGCATTCAATGGCATCCCCGGTGGCCCCCGCACAATTGCCGTCTCCGCCGATGGACTCCACTGGGTGATGGCACCCAACAGCGGCACGCCGTCCTACTCAACTGACAAGGGCACCACCTGGACACCCTCAACCGGCGCACCGGCCAACGACCCCGTTGTCTCCGACCGGTTCAACTCGCTCAAGTTCTATGCGTTCGACTCCGCCACCAGCTCTGTCTTTGTCAGCAAGGACGGGGGCGTCACGTTTATGGCCGCTGCATCGGGTCTTCCCGGCGGCAGCCTCTACGCCTCGCCTGCCGCCGAGGGTGAACTGTGGCTGGCCGCCAACAGCGGACTCTTCCGTTCCACAAATTCGGGCGCAAGCTTCAACAACATCGGCACTGTCCAGCAGGCCTTCAACCTGGGCTTTGGCAAGGCCGCGCCTTGGAGTAATCAACCCACACTGTATCTCTCCGGCCAGGTCAACGGCTTGCCGGCGATCTTCCGCTCCACCGATGGTGGAAGCAACTGGAAACGTATCAATGACAATCACCATCAGTGGGGAGCCGTGTACCCCATCGTAGGCGATCCGCGCGTCTTCGGCCGCGTCTATATCGGAACCAATGGACGCGGAATCGTCCGCGGAGACGACAACTCACTCGACGATTGAATCGGACGAGTGACAGAGAGCAAGGCGAATGGCCGGCGGCCGGGCGGAGCCGAGCAGAGGGAATGGATCGCGTCAGCGGTAGAAGTTCCCATGCCCGTGAAAATACGTGTCGAAGTCGTTTTCTGCCACTCGGCCCTGGCCGCTCGAGTCATGCCGAATGGTAATCGTGGGGCGGCCACCGGCATGCGCCGGCGAGACAACCCGAATGACAATTCCAGTGTGGTCCAGGGAGGGTGACGCCCACACGTCATTCTCCCTTACTTGAGAGACTTGGGGAACAGGCATGAACGAGCGCACCAGAACAGGGACGCGGTAGGTAAAACCTGAGAGACAACACGCACCGGCGCCTCCCACATGGATTCGTTTTTGATGGGCGACCCAATGAGCGCAACCCGTTCCAGTGATCGGTTGCCAGTTGTCGTTGGAGACGTACCAGATAAAGCACTCTTTCGGCTCCACGTGCCTGTCGACGCGACCGCGCGCCGCAGCTATTCCAGTCTGGCATTGCGCGCAGTAGTTCTCGCCAAAGATGGTCGTGGCTGAATCCCGTCCGGGGTGGAGAACACATTTAGCCATTGGCCCTCCTTCTCAACTCATTGCAGCGCTCGGGTTACCTTATTGAGTTGGCGCTGGACTGCGGCGCGAGCCGCCGGAGCTTTGAGGTCTTCGTAGAAGTGAGTTTCATCGAGGGCAGCCGGCCGGCTCGGAACAAAATAGTGCTGCAGTAGCTGAGTTACGGACCACTCATTCTTTTTTCCAGCGTAATCCGAGTAGCGGATCTGCCGTAATTCGGCCGGGGGCTTTTCCAGCATATCGCGCAAAGCACGCTGGACTTCCTTGCGCTGCTCGTCGGTTTCCGTTTGCCTCTCTGCGTTCCTCAGGAAAGCAGCGACGGAATTCCCATTCTTTGGCCCGGTGGCCGCAGGAGAACCAGGCTTACCCATGCCGGCGCCCTGAATCGAGATCGATAACAACGCTGCGAGGAAGGTGATTCTGATGATCACGGATTCGAATATACCCTCAATTGGAGGCACGAAGGAATAGCGGCCGTTCCTGGGTCTCTACTTCGCCAGCGCGCTATCGATTCCCGCCTCCACCAGCGGTGCCATCACCGCATACCCGGCCGGCAACGGGTGAACGCCATCGTGGCTCAGCGCGGCGGGCAGTCCGTCGCGCTCGTCTTTCATCGCTGAGTGGAAGTCCACGTAAACCAGACCCTTCTCCGCTGCGTAAGCCCTGATCCATGCATTCAGCGCCACAATCTTGGAAGCAGGCGCCAGACCCAGGTGCCAGCCGAAGTCGAAGGCCGGCAGCACGGAGCACAATACCACCCGAATGTGGTTGACCATCGCCAACTCCGTCATCGAAGCGAGGTTGTCCTCTGTCTGCTCCAGCGTCATCGGACCGGTGTTGCCGGCGATGTCGTTGGTGCCGGCCAGAATCACCACCACTTTGGGCTTCAGCGCAATCACATCCTGGCGAAAGCGCAGCACCATCTGCGGGGTTGTCTGGCCGCTGATGCCGCGGTTGATGTACGGCTTGCCCGGGAAGGAACCCTGGGGGCCGTCGAAATGCCAGCCCTCGGTGATGGAGTCGCCCATGAAGACGACCCGGTTCTCGCCTGGGGCAGGCGCAGCCAGAGCCAAATCAGCCTCCTTGAATTTTGAAAGCCAGGGAAAGTCGGTGATAAGCCGCTCGTCGTGTTCCCTCTGCCACGCGGAAGCCGCCGGGGTGGTAGTTACTGGCGCCGGTGCCGTCTTCTCTGGCAGAGTTCCCGGTTGCTGGCCCGCAAAGGTCGCCGGAATCAGCAGGCCAGCCCATGCAAATGCGAGCAGTGCAGCGCGAAGTTGGATTCGATTCACGGCAGGGTCTCCATCCATGGGTGCCGGCGAGCGACAGCGAGTTCAATACAGTCCCGGTCCCATTGTAGGCAATCCCCCCAAAGCCGTTCTACGGCCTTTTCCACATTAGGGGACCGGACGTGCACCGGCCCGGCGCAGTGCCGATTGCGCTACCCTTGAATCCACATGAATGATTGCACGATCTGTGGGGGCGTCGGCCTGGTCCGGGTGGTCAACGAAGCAGGCTTGTGGGTGTCGCGCGCCTGCGAGTGTCAGGAGATGGAGCGCGATGAGCGCCGCCTGGCCGCGGCGCACATCCCCGAGCGCTACAGGCACTGTTCCCTTGACGCCTATGAAACGACCTTTCGCGGTCAGTTCGGCGCATCGTCTTTCAAAAACAGGCATGCGGCTGACAAGCCTCAAGCCGACCCCTCGCTTGGCCGCGCCCTTATGATGGCGCGCGCCTATGTCAAGGAGTTCCCCACAGATACGGATCGTAAAGGGCTCCTTTTCACCGGCTCCATCGGCGTCGGCAAAACCCATCTGGCGGTGGGCGTGCTCAGCAGGCTGGTGCAGGAGCACAAGGTCAAAGGGCTCTTCTGCGATTATCGCGAGCTGCTCAAAAGCATCCAGAACAGTTACAACCCGCAGGTTCAAACCACCGAACTGGAATTGCTCAAGCCCGTCTTCGCCGCCGAAGTCCTGGTGCTCGACGACCTGGGAGCGCAAAAGCCCAGCGAGTGGATGTGGGACACGGTGGCCCTCATCCTCAACACCCGCTACAACGACAAGCAGAGAACCATCATCACCACCAACTATCCCAATCGACCGGCGGGTGGAGGGGAAAAAACCGATGCCGAAAAGGCAGCCCGGGAGCTCACCCTCGGTGACCGCATCGGGGATCGCATGCGCTCCCGCCTTTGCGAGATGTGTATTCCTGTCGAAATTACCGGTTCGGACTTCCGCCAACTGGTCAAGGGCAAGCGCCCCGAGTAATTCGAGCCCCTGCCGGGGTGCATCGTTTCGATACAGTCCACGACCGGAAAAAACCCATGCGCTCACCCAAGGAACCGATCAGACTGCGGGCCTGGGCTCGTTCGCGTCCCCGGTCCGGGCAAGTCCAGCCGTCAAAACACCCAAAGGCTTCCCAGCAGCAGCAGCATGGCGGCGATCGTTACGGTCTGGTAGACAAGATCGGTCGCCTGGCGGGCGCCCATTCGGTCGTGCGCCGGTTGCCGAGGGGTAGAAGCGGATTCGGGGAGGCCGTTCATTGCGCATCTGCCTTTCTGTGCCTTCCGGCAAGGGTACGAAAGATGGATGGGGCCGGTTCCGAGTGCGCTCCGATTTCTTAGACGCGGCAGACCCACAAGAGATGACCAACGAAAGATGGAGACCCAAGAAGAATTGTGGCAACAGTTTGTCTATCGGCCAATGGCGAAACAGCGTGCGCCTAATAACAAGAACGAGGGATGGCGGGCTATTCCTTCGGTGACGGGTGTAAAATCCGCTGGTGAGCTCTGGTCCCCAACTGATCCGTTCCACCGAGGCGCGGGAGCGCAACTGGCTGCCGTTGGCGGTGGCTGCGGCGGTGGTGCTGGTGGTGGCGGGCGCCGCGGTGGTGATCCTCGAACACGGCAAGCCGACAGCCAAGGTGACGCCGATCTCGACGCCTGCGGACACCTACGCGGCAAGCCTGCCCCTCACCAATCTGGCCATGAGCGAATCGGGCAACCTGGCCGGTGGCAAGGTCACCTATCTCGACGGACACATCGCCAACACAGGCGCACGGACTGTCACCGGCGTCACTGTGCAAGTCCTCTTCCACGACCTGGCTCATGAGGTGGCGCAGAACGAGACCCAGCCGCTCAAGCTGATCCGCATGCGCAAGCCCTATGTCGACGTCGAACCGATCTCCGCGGCGCCCCTCAAGCCCGGCGGCGAGCAGGATTTCCGGCTCATTTTCGATGCGGTCTCTCCAGACTGGGACGGCGCTTATCCCGATTTGCGCGTGATTCACGTCGAAACAAAATAGCCCGTTACTCTTATTTACTAAGTAGAAAATTCCCGATCCTGCAAAAATTACACCCTGAGACAGCGAATCAGGTCCATTTTTCCGCCCCATTTCGACCTTTAAGCCGCCTGTAAATTCAACGATGTAAATGGAATAGTCGACTGCCTGCACGAAGTGGCGGGTTTGGCATCGGCATTGCTTTGTATCAAAGCGAGCAGACAGAAACGCTCGCTGCGCAGCAAGCTGCGTACCAGGTATCTACGAGGAGCCCCACTCGATGAAGCCCGATCTAAAAATTCCGAAGTTTTTTCCCCGCCAGTTAGCGGTATTTGTGCTGGCATCTGCAGTGGGCGTCCCGGCGTTTGCGCAGCAAGCGCAGTCGGCCGGGGTCCCCCAGAGCACCCCTCCTTCGGTGGCACAATCCCAGCCCTCCCCCCAGGCTTCGACGTCAAACACTGCCCCGAAGGAGGGGTTTTGGGGGCGCGTCAACCCCTTTGCTCGCAAGAAGTGGGTGAACAAGCGCATCGATCCTCTCAAGGACCGGCTTAGCGAGTTGGACGAAGTAAACGCCAAGAACGCCCACGACATTCAAGACGTGGACGGCAGGGCGCAAGCGGGCATCCACCAGGCGCAGTCCGCGGCAGACGCGGCCAACCAGACCGCCAGCGCCGCCGGCGACCAGGCAAAAAGAGCAGGCGACACAGCGCAGGGCGCAGCCGGTCATGTGGACCAGTTGAACTCGACCGTCAGTGGCCTGGATCAATACAAGCCTATCTCAGACGTGGACGTAGCTTTCCGCGGCGGTCTTCCAACCTTGTCGCCGGCAGCCCGCAAGCAGCTCGACGATCTGGCGACCAGCTTAGCTGGTCACAAAGGCTACATTCTGGAGGTGGAGGCGCACTCCCCCGCAGCCGGCAGCGTTGGCATCCAGAACTCTCAGCGTCTGGCCGAAGCGGTCAAGCGCTATCTAGTCACGGAACATGAGATTCCCGTCTACCGTATGCACTCTGTGGCGTTGGGCAATGTCCAGGTCGCCGAAGCCGGCCAAGATGACACCAAGCCGGCTCGGGTAAGGACCAGCAGCGTGCATATCCGGTTGATGGAAAACAGTTTGGCGGCCCAAGGAACCGTTCCCCCCCCAGGTGCGATTTCCTCGACCGGTGCGGATCGGCCCTAAAAAGCCAGTAGCCATCCCCCCAAAGGCACTTTTCCGCACCGACGGCCACCCCGCCGTAGGCCGCCAAAAAACCTCTCGAATAGCGAGAGAACCAAGGCAACTTGGCCCCCGTTAATGACGGGGGCCGATTTTTTTGTGCGGCAGCCGAGCGATTCCGGCGCAACGAGCTTTCCTGGCCGGCGGCCGGTTTTGCGCAAGAATTTTGCTAACTTTTTGCTGCAAACTATTGATTGTAAGTGACTTAAAAAGTCGATTTTGCAACTTTGTTTCGCTGTAACTCGTTGATTCTGTTTCGGTTAGGTCCACTTTTTGCGGCATTTTTCAGGGAGGGGGGGTGGGTGCCCGCGGTTTTTCTCGTGGACCCTGGCCGGTTGGAGCAGGATCAAGCTTCAGGTTAGCAGGATCTGGGAAATAATCTGCAAACGTGGCACCCGCTGGTGAATGGGGCCGGCCGAGGATCGTGATAACCCCGGTCCCGAAAGCGGAACCGGGGGCACCCGGCACCCGGCGGGGAATAGGTATTATGTCCCCCTTTTCCCCTTTTCCCCCGCCCCATGTCCGACATCCTACATCCCAGGTCCGAAAATCCGGACCTGGGCCACCCCGTTTCTGTTGATTTCACTCCATGGGGACCTGGGCCAGCCGCCCGGGGAATAGGTATCATGTCCCCCTTTTCCCCCTTTTCCGTAGGTATCCTGTCCCCCTTTTCACCTGTCCCCCTTTTCACCATTGTTTCTATACCGATTGTGCGCCAGAGAAGGGTTATTCTACGCAAAGGGCGGTGGGAAAGGCACCTTGCTTCGGGAACGAGGCGGAGGGAGCGTTGTGATTTCCCAGGTCCCAAAAGCGGTACCTGGGACACCTGGGCCCCGGCAAGTTTGAGGCAGGAGACGAGGAACCTGAATGCGCGGTGTAAGTTCGGAAATTGACCGGGTTGCGAAGCCCCCACAAGCTACTGTCAAGAACTCGCGGAATATACCATCCCTCGATGGTCTTAGGGCGCTTTAGATTTTCATTGTGATTATCGCCCACTGCCATTGGTACTTTCCGGCAGCGATTGGAGATAATCTGGCATTCCGCCTCGTCATAGGCAACGGCAGGCACGGAGTAGCTGTCTTTTTTGTCATAAGCGGATATCTGATCACCGGCTTGCTTTTGCGGGAGTTCGATAAGACGGGTACCGTTTCTCTGAAGCGATTTTATTTTCGCCGCACGCTGCGCATCTTCCCTCCGTTTTATGCGTTCCTTGCAGTTGTCGGTCTGCTTTGGGTGATGGGCATCGCGATAGGGGAGGATCTGCCTAGTTTTCTCGCTGCCGCCACCTATACGGTAGCCTATTACCCCGGCATGAAGATGGGGGTCATCTTTCATAGCTGGTCGCTCAGCATTGAGGAACAATTCTATCTGCTATGGCCGCTCACGTTCTTGATATGGCATCGCCGTCAGAAGGTCGTCAATCTGGCGTTTATCCTCATCCTGCTGATGCCGGTCGTTCGCCTGGCGCTTTATTTCATCGCTCCGGGCCAGCGCGGTCATGAGGACTACATGGTCCAGGGATGGGTCGATACGATGATGGTCGGCTGCCTGCTTGCTCTGCTGAAGCGGGAGCCGAAATGGGAGCGGCGTCGCCGGCGCTATCTGAATGCGTGGACGGCCAGCGCGATGGCGATCACGGGCTTCTTCGTCGTTCCCTGGGTGGCATTGGTCCTGCCGCGAAACCTATCGGCCCCGTTTGGCCTGGTCGAGAATACCTTGACGGCATTGTGCATCGGCGGCGTCCTGGTCTATGTAGTCGAGAACACTGATTCATTGGCGGCAAAGATTCTGAATAACAGGGTGATTCGCCACGTTGGGGTGCTGTCTTACAGCATTTACCTGTGGCAGGCCCTCTTTACATGGGAATCGCTTCCGATGTTACCGTACGGGCTTGTGTATACGCTGGCAGCGGCGGAGATTTCCTATTGGCTGGTTGAGAGACCGGCGCTTTCACTGCGCACCCGGCTGGAGAGCCGCTTATAGGGCGGGTGGCCTTGGTCTCCGGGGAATCGTATCAAGTTGAGGGTGCCCCCGGTCCCTCGCTTTTGGGGACCGGGGAGGGGTGGGCTCCGGCATTCCAGTCGCGCATCCACTCGGGCAATTGCCAGCCTCTCTCGCGGGCCGTCCACTCCGATTCGATCTCCACAGTTCCGCGCAGACCCGTTGCGTAGTGGCGAAAGCTCGACCAACGCCAGTCCTCCGGCTTCGCGACCAGCCCTCGACGGACAGGGTTCCGATGGATGTAGCGCAATTTCTCCACATACTTGTTGTGATTGGAGACATTGAAATCATAATAATGAGCCTGCCAGAAGGGCCTTTCCCGGCTGCGCATCGATACCGACAACTTGAGCGCCTGAATGGTCTTGGAAAGCAGGGCCGTCTTCGGTTCGCTGACCAGCAGGTGAATGTGCTCCGGCAT
>Ga0181531_10000114_pt1 | contig 61952 bp, 48 predicted proteins | sample PEATcosm2014_Bin_38_FD_119743 | JGI IMG/M metagenome (GOLD analysis project Ga0181531, IMG submission 119743) | Peatland microbial communities from MTU Mesocosm Facility, Houghton, MI, USA - PEATcosm2014_Bin11_10_metaG | ecosystem: Environmental > Terrestrial > Soil > Wetlands > Peat | place... | reverse complement strand
GCTCCGCGGCTGAGCGCCTCCAGGCCCACCGCCCCCGAGCCGTCATACAGATCCAGAAACACGGCACCCTCAATGCGAGGCGCAAGCACGTTGAAAAGGGTCTCGCGCAGCTTGTCGCTGGTGGGCCGGGTGGCCAGGCCAGCCGGGGCCTCAAGCGTGCGGGAGCGAAACTCGCCGGCAACGATGCGCATTGCAAACCAGCATAGCGGAAGCGCAACGGAGCGGGACCAACTACAATTCTTATGTGCGAGGCTGGTCAATCCCGCTGGGCCGCTGGATGGGCGTCGAGTTGCGCGTCCATGCCTTCTTTCCGCTCCTGGCAGTCGTTTGCCTGGGGATAAGCGCCGCGGACGGCTGGCTGCGAGGTCTGGGGCTGTTCCTGGTGCTGGTGGCTGCGGTGCTAGTGCGGGAGACCGCCCGGCTACTGGTGGCGGCGTGGCTTGGCCTGCGGCTGCGCGCCATCCTGCTGCTGCCCATCGGCGGGCTATTTGCCTACGCCAACCCCGAAAGCCAGGAGATTGCCAACCAGGGGAGCGGGCAATTTGCCATCGCGCTCGCTGGTCCGTTGGCAAACTGGGCCACGGCGCTGGTGCTGGCCGCTACATTTGTTGGCGCAAGCGGCAAGATCATGCTCTTCGACCAGCCGCTCATCACGTCCGCCTATCTGCTGCGCAGCATGGTTTGGATGCAAGCGTTCCTGGGGCTGCTGCACCTGCTGCCGGCCTATCCCCTGGACTTTGGCCGCCTGCTCAGGGGTGGATTTGCCCGCAAGCACGGGTTTGCTCCCGCTGGGCGCGCCGCCGCCGGCCTGGGCCAGGGCCTGGCCCTGGCCGCCATGGTGGGCGGAATGCTGTTGCACAATCCGTGGCTGATCATCGCCGGCTTCTTTATCATGATCGGCGCGCAGGTCGAGGATCAGGGGGTCTTCTTCCAGTCCGTTGTGGACACGGTGTGCATGCGCGAGGTGATGCTCACCGACTTCGCCACCCTCTCGCCTTCCGACACCCTGGCCGACGCGCTGGTGCGTTGCGTTCACTCGCTCCAGGAGGACTTTCCCGTGGTGCGCGGACCGCAACTGGTGGGTATCGTCTCGCGGCAGCGCATCGTGGACGCCCTGCGCAGCGACGGCAACGGCTATGTGCAGTCGGTCATGTCGCGCGCCTTCCAGGTGGCACGGCCCGAGGACACGCTGGGAACCACCATCCGCCGCACTACCGGCGGCCGCGGTCTCGCCCTCATTCCGGTGACCGAGAGCGGACGAGTGGTGGGCATTGTCAGCGTGCAGAACCTGATGAGCTCCATGTCGCTGCTGGCCGAGCAGCGCCGGATCGAGCGCCAGGAAGCCGCAGACTGACCCGCGCATGACTGGGGACGAAGACACTCCGCTCGCGCCCGGGCTTTACCTGGTCGCAACTCCCATCGGCAACCTCGGCGACATCACGCTGCGCGCCCTGGACGTCCTCAAGAGAGTGGACCGGATCGCCTGCGAAGACACCCGCCAGACGCAGAAGCTGCTCAACCACTTCCAGATCGCGACCCCCACCGTGAGTTGCCACCAGCACAACGAGCGGCCCCGCGCCGCCGAATTGCTGGAAGCGCTGAAGGCGGGCGGCCGCATCGCCATGGTCTCCGACGCGGGAATGCCTGGCATCAGCGACCCTGGAAGCTGGCTGGCCGCCGAGGCCATTGCTGCCGGCGTGCCGGTGATTCCCATTCCCGGCGCCAACGCGGCCCTCAGCGCCCTGGTTGCTTCAGGGCTGCCCACGGGCGAGTTCCTGTTCCTGGGCTTTCTGCCGGAGAAGGCAGGGGCGCGGCGAACCCGGCTGGAAGCAATGGCCGCCGAGGCCGCATTATCGCAAGCCCTGCGCACCGTCATTTTCTACGAAGCGCCGCACCGGATTCTGGACACGCTTGCCGATTTGAAAGCCGTTTGGGGGCCGGACCTGCGCGTCACCGTGGCTCGAGAACTGACCAAGATCCATGAGGAGTTTCTGCGCGGAACGGTGGCGGACATACGGCAGGAATTGGCAAGCCGCGATCGTATTCGCGGCGAGATCACACTACTGGTCGAGATGCTGCCCCACCCTCGTTCCGAATGCGGCGCGCAGTCCCCAAACACTGTTCCTGAAAAAATCGCGGACAGGGTTGCGCGCCTCCAGGCCGAGGCCGGCGTCGACGAGATGGAAGCTCTCAAGCGGTTGGCGCGGGAGTTGGGCCAGTCGAAGAGCGAACTCTATCGCGAACTCCAGCGGGAGCGTGCGCGGTTGAAAGCCGGCTCTCGTTGAATCCGCAAAACCATGGGCAACAGAGTCAAGATGAACACGATTCCCAGGATGGTCATTCCGGACTCACCTGCGAGGCTCGCGATGATATCAGCATCTCCTTGAGTACCGGCATGGCGCTCCCGAAATGCGGGAACATCTCGGCGGACTGCGCAGGCAACCGCCTCTGCTGGCCGACGATCGGCTCCGGCGCGGCCTCATCCGCCACCGGCATCACCGCGTCTTGCTGAATCCGGTACGGGAAGACTCTTACCCTGGCCAGAAAAAACCACGGGTATTGCGTCAACTCGATGTGGTTCACTTCCACCGCATTGAAGTGTTCGCTGATGCGGCGGAGAGCCAGCTTCAGCGCGCTGGCAATCGCTTCCTGAGACGTTTCTCCCACGCCGCTGCGCAGCGATCCATCGGCGATCCTGATGAAATTCCATCCGCGCGTCAGAATCTTCTTTTCCAGGCGCCTCGCGTCGCCGGATCGCACAAAATTCCAGCCCTCGCGAAACTCATCCGTGGCCAGTTTGAGCCCTTCGGGCAGTTGCACCTGCACCCGCAAGAGCACGTTCAATTCAGCAATGTTGCGCATCGTCACAACTCTTTCTTGTCTCTTGGTAGTGAAGCTGGGGTATCAGTAGAAAAGCTGAGGTATGCCGGCAAGCCTCGCCTCGCGGGGAGACTTGATGAAAACCTGCGCAGAGGCTCGCTCTGCCTGCTGGACGATTGCGTAAGGAATCGAACTCCGGCAGTAGACACAATCCGCTGTGCGTATCAGGCTGATGGAACTACCGACATGTTGGGGGAAGGTCCGCAGACACTCCGGGCAGGCGATGGTAACGTAAGCCGCTCCGGATGCGTCCTGTCCAATGGTCTGAATCCAGAGCGGCGCAACGGCGGCTGGACGATCGGGACGCCTCCAATCCGGCTGGGAAAGAGTTCCGATAATCCTCAGCAAGGAGGCGAAGCTGCTGCCTTTTTGGTAGAACGCATCGGCGGCGATGCCGGAAGGCGTCTCGTCGCCGGAGAAGGATCCGCTCATGGCGATCGCCTGAATCGCGGGAAAGCGGCGCCGGACCACCGAGAGCAATTCATAACCGGACATTCCCGGCATGTTGAGATCGGAGATAAGGATGTTGGGGGTTTCCTTCCGCAGCTCTCGCAATGCCGAAAAGCCGTCCTCGGCCGATCGCGCACCATACCCAATCTCGGTAAACACGAGCGACATCGACGTTCGGATCGAAGGCTCGTCGTCCACCACGAGGACTGTTACTTTTGTACCGGGCATCTCTCACCTCGACAGGTACGTTGCTAGAGGCAGTTCAGGAGAGTTTCCCATGAAGAGAATCGTAAGGATGTTCAATTTCGTACAGGCTTGGACGCGCAGTCCCCGGCCGGATTCGAGCTACTCCCCAGCGGAGTCCTGGGATGCCTGTTTATCGCCATTGTCGGAAGGAAATTGGTCGTGCAGGACAACGTTCAGCAATGACTTGTTCACCCGGATGCGGCCGTTATATTCGATAAAGCCCAGCTTGCGGAAGCGGTTCATGAAGAAGCTCACGCGGGAACGAGTAGTCCCAATCATCTCCGCCAGAGTCTCCTGCGAGATCTTGGGGATGTACTGATCTGGCTCGCCGGGCTTGCCGAACTCGGCCATCAGCAGGAGAATGCGCGCCAGCCGCTTTTCGCTCGAGTTGAAGAGTTGATCGACCAGGTCCGCCTGGATGCGCATCGTGCGGTCCAGAAGAAACTTCAGAAACAGGTCGGAGAAGGCATGCTCCTCGTGCATCACGCGGATCATCTCGTCCCGCCTTATCTTGAGCGCCGTGCAGGCAGTAAGCGCAGTCGCCGTGGCCAAACGCAGCCCTGCCTCTCCGGCCAGCGATTCCTCTCCAACAAAGTCGCCGTCGGTCAAGAGTGTGATGGTAGCTTCCTTGCCGGCCTTCGAGACCACGGTGACTTTTGCGCGTCCCTTTTGCAGGTAAAAGACAGAATCGGCGACATCTCCCTGCGAAAAAAAGGCCTGCTTGGGCGCGAACTTGACGATTCTACGTCCCAGGCCCGCATTCGCCAGGAACGCGGCTGCGTCGAATTCGGGCTTTTCAAGCTGAACCATATTGGAAGCCTCCTCCCGATGCAGTGCCTGCCCGCAACACTGCAGAAGGGACTGCGGTCGCATCGCTGTCAGGTTAAAAGTGGGATCGTAGCGATGAGAACGAATTCATCGACCGTAATCGGGGCCCGCGTACCCGGAGTGCACTTCGAGAATCGCAACCGCGGCACACCTGCCGGTGGCACACCCGCCGCCGGATTTTCTCACAGGTTCGCACTCCAGGCGGAGACGATCTGTTCAATTTTGCTCACTTTTTCAGAAGAATTTCAACCCCCTTTCGAGCGAGAACCCCACTGTTCCCTCACGGCCTCCGGGCGCAAAGAACATGGGCGCGGCAGACCTCCCGCCGCCAGGCCGACGGACGCAGCCCTGGACCCTCCGAATTCGATCCGGCGGCATCATCCCCGCTGAGGGTAATTGTGCGGAATCGAACAGTGGCTGCGGACAGGCCGGCCGAGCCGGGATCGACCAGACGAATCGAGAACCCTTTCAAAATAGGAGGCGTTGGCTGACCTCTTCCTCTGTGCGGTATTGCTCAGACCTTGCCGGGTCATGGCCCTAACGTGGGAAGTACCTTGTGCGCCTCAAGTGCGCGTAAAGCAAGTGACGCTGCGCATGGGTAGAAAAAGGTGAGATGCATGAAGAAGATTGTGACGTTAGTGGCATTATTCGGTCTGGGTGTGGCTAGCGCCGCCTGGGCGGAAACTCGCGAACAAGTCAAGGACAGACTGGACAATGCAGCCGACGTGATCCACGAAGTCATGGCTGCGCCGGACAAAGGCATTCCGGAAGAAGTGCTGGAGCACGCAAAGTGCATCGCCGTCATACCTCACATGCTCAAAGGCGGATTTGTCTTTGGCGCGGAGAATGGCAGAGGCGTTGCCACGTGCCGGACCGAAAACGGCTGGAGCGCGCCGGCGTTCATCGCCATTACTGGCGGCAGCTGGGGATTGCAGATCGGCGTCGAAGGCGTGGATCTGATCATGATTATCCAGAACGACAAGGGAATGCAGCGGTTGGTTGGGAGCGGATTCCAGCTTGGAGCGGACGCCTCAGCGGCTGCCGGACCGGTTGGGCGCCATGCTTCCGCCGATACCGACTGGAAGCTCGATACTGAAATCCTGACCTATTCGCGGGCTAAAGGCGCCTTTGCCGGACTCACGCTGACCGGCGCTTCCATTCGCCGCGACGACGATTCCACTGAGGCCATTTACGGGCACGAAGTCTCTACCCACCGCATTCTGCGCGGCGAAGTCGAGACCCCGCCCGCGGCACACAGGTTCCTCGAAGCGGTACGGGACGCCAAGGCACAGGCCGTTGCAACGAACTAACATCTGTTAACCGAAGGTACAGGCTCGTGGGCGCACCGAAATTCTCCGGAATTCGGGCGCCCGCGACGCGGTGAGAGGGACAAGTATGCTTTGGACGATATTCGTGATTCTTGTGGTCCTGTGGCTCCTGGGCTTCAGTCTCCATATCGGTGGCAGTCTGATTCACCTTCTGATCGTTATTGCGGTCATCGTCCTGATCTTCAACCTGATCAGCGGGCGGCGCGGCTTGTAAGGGAACCAAGGTAGCTTGTAAGGGAACCAGGGTAGAAGGAACGTTCCCGGGCACTAGCTTTCTCCCGCTCCTTCCCCTGGAACCCCTGGCTCACCGACTGTCCGCCTCGTACGCATCTCCTCAATCTCTTCGATCAACTGCTCGACCTGCTCCCGCTTACGCTGGCTCATGTCGAGGAAACGAACGCCCACAAGCAACCGCTCCCGGTCATGGAGGGCTTGGATCACGCCGCCCAGCCGGAATGGCAGCCCTTCCAGGCGAAACTCTGTTTCTACACGGGTATAGATTCCCACCGGGAATCGCTCGTCGGTGCGGATGCGGCAACCACCCAGGCTCAAGTCCAGAATTCTTCCGGGCAATCGGCATCCGATATTGACGAGATAAATCACCGCGGAGGTATCGATCTCGTGCCGCGACTGCGCGCGCCGCTCCCGGGGCGCCGGCTTGGCGGGCGTTTTCACCGCCGGTTGAGATCCGGACGGTCGCGACGCGGGTGGCACAACGATGCGGGGGGTCGCCACCGTACTTGGAATGGCTGCCCGAGCATTCACAGCCTGCTTCGCGATCCCTTCCTGCGCCAACTCCATCCTTCCAGCGATGGGGAGAACTGGACCCACCGGAGGAGCCGGCTTTAAGCCGATCCGCTCGTCCACTGGAATCGTGTTGGTTGCCTGCATTCTGGCCGCCTGTCTCGCGGCCTGCTCTTCGGCGGCCTCCTTCACAGCCTTGGCGGCGTTTTCCGCTGCAACTTCGCAGAGCACGTCTACCAGCTCGTCCCTGCGGCGGGAGGTCAGGTCAAGAAAGCGGATCCCGACCGCATACTTGTCATCGGTCCATTCGGTAACCCCGCTAAATCGCAAAGCGATTCCACGCACTCTAAAGGCGGCCTCGACACGGACCTCGATTCCGGCCAGGAACTGCTCCCGCATTTGCATCCGGCAACCGGTCAGGCTCAATTCGACGATGCGGCAGGCAACGGGGGTGCCGCGGTTCACCAGCAAAAGCGTGGCTTCCTCGTCCACAGCCATCCGGGGGGCTACCCGGCGCTCGGGTGGCAGGGCAGCAAGGGCCTCCACTCTTTGTTCCACTTCCATGGCCCCTCCGCCCGAAATCCGCTCAGATTCAGTGCCCTCCAGCCGAATCCCAGGGCTGCGTGGCCCCGGGTTGCACAGCTTCGCGGCCCTTCAACCGATCGTATTCATACAAATCGCTGGTCGTTCCCAGCGACTCGTTGTAGAGGCTGATGGCGCCGATTAGCTGCCTCAGTTCCTCGCTGAATAAGTGGATTGCCTGCAATTGGCTGGCCGAAGCTGGAAGCTCGTATTGGGATGTCTTAATGAATTTCTGGTATCCGCGATCCAGCAACCGCGCCACTTCACCCTTGACCAGCGCTCCAGGCCGCTCGACAAAGGCTGCCGCCGCGTCGCCCTCGGCCGCATCCTTGGTTTGGGCGGCTACCAGCACCGCCCCGGCGCCATGCTTGCTGACCAGCACGCCGCCTGCGACTCCGGCAAAGGGTGCAACATCGAATCCGTGGGTGCGCAGGATCTCGAGCGTCCGATCGAAGCTCGGATGAGGGGATTTTTTGGCCATCTCTGCTTTCCAGTCTGCGAGGATGTTCAAAGAGGGATCCAGCGGAGTCTTGGCGCTCTCCAATCTCGCATACCTAATCTCGCATATGCGGAGCGCAGGCCGCAATTTCCAATGAGAACAGACGAGACACACGCGAAACTGGGCGCGTCGCTGCCCGAGCGGATCGGCTCGACGCCGCTGGTCCAGTTCGATACTCTGGTGCGCGGCCTGGAGGGTATCGACCTCCTGGGCAAGGCGGAGTGGGCCAATCCCGGCGGCAGCGTAAAGGACCGCGCCGCCGCATCCATGGTGCTCGATGTCCGCGCCCGCGGCCTGCTTCCGGCGGGCAAGACTCTTCTCGACGCCTCCAGCGGCAACACCGGCATCGCCTTTGCCATGCTGGGCGCGGCGTTGGGATTTCCGGTTTCGCTGGCCATGCCCTCCAATGTGTCGCCGGAGAGAAAGCGGATTCTGCGGGCCTACGGGGCCGAGGTGGACTGGACCGATCCCGCGCAGGGTTCCGACGGCGCAATTCGCCGGGCCCGCGAGCTGGCCGGCAACGACCCAAGGCGATTCTGTTATGTGGACCAGTACTCCAACGACGCCAACTGGCTGGCCCACTACCGGACCACTGCGCCAGAGATTTGGGAACAAACCCGGGGACAGGTAACCCACTTTGTGGCCGGCCTGGGCACTAGCGGCACCTTCATGGGAACCACGCGGCGGCTCAAGGAGCTGAACCCTGCGATCCAGGCCGTCAGCTTCCAGCCGGATTCGCCTTTCCACGGCCTGGAGGGTCTCAAACACATGGGCACTTCAATCGTGCCTCCCATCTATAACCCCCACCTGGCCGACCGGCAACTCGAGGTCGAGACGGAAGCCGCCTATGCGATGGCCAAGCGACTGGCGCGCGAAGAGGGATTGCTGGTGGGCATCTCGGCAGCCGCAGCCGTTGTAGCCTGCGTCAAGATTGCCGGGGAAGAGGCGGCAGCCGGCCGGCGAGCGGTCATCGTCACCGTGCTGCCAGACTCTGCGGACAAGTATCTATCTGAACGGTTCTGGGAGGAAGGATGAGTGTTCTGCGGCTGACCCGCGCGGTCTACGAGGCAATCCGCGCCCACGGCGAAGAGACCTATCCCGACGAGTGCTGTGGCGCGCTGTTGGGCCGGCCTTCCGCGGCGGATGTGCTCGGAGGCGAGCCCAAAACCGAGTCCTGCGGCTGGCGGGTGGAGGCTGCCGTGCGCGCCGGCAACACCCGCACCGATTCCGCGCACAATCGTTACCAGATCGCTCCGGCAGAGCTGGTGAGGATCGAGCGAGAGGCGCGCCGCCAGGGGCTAGACATTGCGGGCTTCTACCACTCCCACCCCGATCACCCGGCGCATTGGTCCTTGACCGACCTTTTGGAGGCCCACTGGCTGGGCTGTTCCTACGTCATCACCGCCGTCGCAAAGGGCAAAGCCGCCGTAACCAACTCCTTCCTGCTGGCCGGCGGCACCGAGGAAGAAAAGCGCTTCGAGGATGAGACGATCACCGTCGAATGAGGCGATTTCCCTTGCTCGTCAAATTCCCCAGGACTGCATCCAGTGCACAAATGCGGCCCACGGCGGAGTGGTCCAAATGAAGAGAAACACCTGCTGCACCGCGATGATGAAGAAGCTGCCCCACACCGTGGCGCGATTCAGCCGGCGCGTGGACCACAGATCGTAAGCTACGAGGACAAAGATCAAGATGTAGGTATAGCCCCAGAATAGGCGGACGACGGCGGCCATGTGGAACTGCCAGGAGGGAAGGAACTCCATACGTCCAACGGCTGCTCCCATCAACCCCACCGTGGCGAGCAAGATCAGGCGCTTATGGATTGCCGGGGTTCTCCGGTAATAGAACGCGGCCGCCGCCAGTACCGCGAAGATTCCCAATTCCGCAACCGGCATGATGGCGACAAGCATGACCAGGCGCTGCGAGGCTATGCGCCTCAGGAATTCGGCAGCGGAGAGAATTCCCAGGGGAACCATGAGAGAGGCGATGGCCATTCCGGCGATACCCAGCTTGCGATGCAGGTCGATGCGATGCAAGGTAGCCAGTGCCGATTGTGCCAGGAGCACTGCGAACCACAACGTGAATACCACGCCGTGAACGTGGATCAGGACGCCCGGCAGTTTTGCCCGGAACACGCCTGCCAGGAAATAGGTCTTCGCAAATCCGACTACCATGGTGAGGGCGAGAAGTACGGCCATCGCAAGGAAAAACGCGTGGTCGTAGCGGCTTCCCGGCAAGCGCGGGGCGGTTGCGGCGGGGATCCCCGAAAGAGCGGCCATTGGAACTCCTGAATGGAATTGCGTATCCGGAGGGAAAGAGACCGAAGGAGAAGTCGAGATGCGACGAGTATAGCAAGGCATTTTGCTGATCCGAACAGGCGGCTCCTATCATCAAAATCGTGTTGGCAATATTTCCCCGCACCGGAGAGGTCTCTCGAGAGTTCAAACATGACCATCTTTATCCCCACTCCACTGCGTCCCTTCGCAAACGGCCAGGACACCGTCGAGGTCGACGCGGCCACGCTCGCCGAGGCGCTCGCTGCGCTGACTCACGCGCATCCCAGCCTGCGCAAGCACCTCTTCACACCCGAGGGCAAGCTGCGCGCTTTTGTTAACCTCTATTTGAACGACGAGGACATCCGCTACCTGCCCGCCAAGGACGCCACAGAGGTCACCGCCGCGGACACGCTCTCCATCATCCCTTCCATCGCCGGGGGACTGGCCGTCCAGGCGATTGCACCTTGGGCGCAATGAGTTCTGGCCGCCGAGCTGCATCTCCGGCATGAGAAATGGACCTATGGCAACCCTTACTGAACCCGCCGTCTTGCCCGAACTGACCACCGACGACCTCTCCCGCTACTCGCGCCACCTGATCCTGCCCGAGGTGGGCATGGAGGGCCAGCGAAAACTGAAGGCCGCGCGTGTGCTCTGTGTGGGCACCGGCGGTCTGGGCTCGCCCCTGGCCTTTTACCTCACCGCCGCGGGCGTCGGCACGCTCGGGCTGGTGGACTTCGACGTGGTGGACGCGAGCAACCTGCAGCGCCAGATCATCCACTCGACCAAAGACATCGGCCGCAAGAAGCTGGACTCTGCCGAGGAAAAACTCACCGCCCTCAATCCCTCGATCAACGTCGTAAAGCATGAGACCATGCTCACCAGCGCCAACGCCCTTGAGATTCTCAAGGACTACGACATCGTCGCCGACGGCACGGACAACTTTCCCACCCGCTACCTGGTCAACGACGCCTGCGTGCTGCTGGGCAAGCCCAACGTTTACGGTTCCATCTTCCGCTTCGAGGGCCAAGCCAGCGTCTTCGCCACGGAGCAGGGCCCATGCTACCGCTGCCTTTATCCCGAGCCTCCGCCGCCGGGCCTGGTGCCTAGTTGCGCCGAGGGCGGAGTCCTGGGCATCCTTCCGGGCCTTGTGGGTGTCATTCAGGCTACCGAGGTCATCAAGCTCATCCTGGGCAAAGGCGAATCGCTCGTCGGCCGCCTGTTGCTGGTCGATGCCCTGAACATGCGCTTCCGCGAGCTCAAGCTGCGCAAGAATCCCGAGTGCCCCGTCTGCGGCCTCAACCCCACCCTGACCCAGCTCATCGACTACCAGCAATTCTGTGGCATTGCGCCCAAAACCCCCGAGGACAAATCATTGAAGAATGGAATCCCCCAGCTCACCGTGAAAGAACTGAAGCGGCGCATCGATGCCGGCGAAGACGTCTATCTTATCGACGTCCGCGAACCCTACGAGTACCAGATCGCCCAGATCGGCGGAAAGCTGATTCCGCAGAACGACGTGCCCAACCGGCTGGCCGAGATCGATCGCGAGCGTGAGGTCATTGTGCATTGCCGCTCGGGCGCACGCAGCCAGCGCATCGCGGAGTTCCTCAAGCAGGCCGGCTACCCCAGGGTTGTCAACCTGGCCGGCGGCATCCTCGCCTGGAGCGAGGAGATCGACCCCAAGGTGCCGAAGTACTGAGCTGCTCTTTTGAGCCATGGGTCAACGCGCTCGACCATCTGCCCGGAAAGCAACGAGACCAGGCCAAGAGCGTATTACGCGCGGGCTGGAAGCTGGATGCCAAGGCGGCATGGCGCGCATTCGCAAGCTGGCAGAGTGGTTAGACCGGGACTATCCATCGGCTGAGGCCAGCCTACTGGAAGGCCCGAAAGAACGCTTCATCATCAACCGGCTGGGCGTGCCTCCGTCACTGAATCGCTGCCGGGTCACGACCGACACCATCGAAGGACCACACGCCGGAGTGTGCATCCGGACCCGCCGCGTCACCCATGGGCAAATCAACAAGATGGTGATTTGCCGGCTGGCCTCGGCCTTCATCCGAACAGAAAAAAGGCTGAACAAAATCTTGGGCCATCGCGACCTGTGGACCCGGGAAGTAATCCTCAACGACATACAGCCTGCCACTGGGCGGATTCCCGCGTAGTATCATCAGCCCAACTGCCGACCGCCACTTTCAACTACGCCCGGGACATCCTCTATGATTGAGTGATTGGGAGTAATGACAAATGGCGGTGATTTCGATCGTTACGGCGACATTGAACCGCACTGAGTACCTTAAAGAGGCTATTGAGTCTGCCTTGGCACAGACGTTTTCCGACTTTGAGTTATTGATATGTGACGACGGAGCACGCGCCGAAACGAAGCAATTGTGCGAAAGCTTTGGCGACCGGCGCTTGAGGCACATTGTCAATGATTCCCCGTTGGGCATCGCAATGAACACGTATTCGGGGGTAATGAACTCAAAGACGGGCCTAATTGCATTTCTAAACGACGATGATCGTTGGACGCCGGATTTTTTGTTGAAATGTGCGCGTCCTTTATTGGTGGACACGAATACTGTCCTGGCATTTAGCGATCACTGGGTTATCGATTCATCTGGAATCCGCCTTCTTACCGAATCCGATGAGACGACTCGCAGGTATGGTCGCAACTCCCTTCAACCTGGATATGTCAAAGAAACCCTGGGACTCTTAGCCAATTATTCAATCCCTCTCGCTATGGCGTCGGTATTCCGCAAATCTGCGATTGATTGGAGCCTATTTTCTAAACGGGTCGGAGGTCAATACGATTACTTCTTGTCGTATTCTTTGCTCCGAAGCGGTGGGGCTATTGTTTATGTGCCAGAAAGGCTAACCGAATACAGAGCTCACTCGGGGAGTGCAACCGCGAAATTCCATATTTCCAACCTGCTGGCAGGAACATATGTCAACCGGGTTATCCTAAGCGACCCGAGATTCTTACCGATAGCCCCGATCATACGAGCTAATCTTGTGGGGTTAGAGCGCCAGCTTGCCAAACAATATCTGCGTAACTTCCACTTGCCATTGGCAGTAGCTCATCTAGCGCGTTCTTTGCAGTCCAGCTTTGGCTAGGCTGATCTTCTCGGATGCGACGCATATCCGACTCCGCAGTCCGCATCCTACTCCGCAACTTAACAAGGCTGGAATCCATGCGCAGCAGTCCGCGCCCGGGAAGCTGGTCATCTCCATTTCCAAGACCTGCTGCACCACTCGCTCCACAAGACCGCGCAGAAAGTCCTCGCCTCCTGCTCCGCCTTGCCAGCCCGCCACAATCTCAATACCCTGTCTCTTGCGAGTCATCGATAATGTTCTCCTCCTGAATGTAGTTCGCCTAAACAACATCCTGAGGAGAACAAACCGGTGGATCGCTACCCCTCGCCACTCAGAGGCTTCTACAGAATTTTATGGACTTAATCCCTACTCCACTGATCAGAGCAATGTTCAGCCATTTGCTCACCGAGTTTTTGTATTGATTCGGTGTGATATTGGAGAGCCAGCCGCCCCGGGGCGGAAGCGGAGAGAACGGCCGCTGCGTTGCAGATGATGAGCACGACCTGAAGAAGGAGAAGTTGATGCGGGATGAGGAAGGCTGTAGCGGCTGCGCAACCGGACAGTCCGGCTAGAAGGGAGGCGCACCATCGGCGGCTGAAGCGCACGTCGAGTATGGGACTGAAAAGAACAGACCGGAAATCTGGAGATGCAGCAATCGCGGTGATGGACGCGATCTGGGACTCGGGCACATGTGCCGCTGCCATGAGCCGGGGTACCACGAAAGGGGTTATTCCGGTGCTAAAACCCAGACTGACGTTGGAGAGGCCCATCAACCGCGCGGGCGGAGGGCGACACATGGAGTTCAAGAGCACCTCCTGGAAGTGCCTCTCATCCTAATCAGACCGCGGTGGGATTATCGAGTATTTCAGCAGGAATGTTGCAAGACAACGCTTCGGAAGATTCCGGTTGTCTTCGTCACGAAAAAAGGATGGCGATTCGTTAACATGGCAACGACGATATTGCTGTGGTAATGTGGGTTTGCCGTTTCCCAGGCATTCATCACATCGGAGTGCCTAATCGCTACCGCCGGAGCGTTCGGGCAGGAGGACGAAACGTTGGTGCTGAAGCTGCGCATCACGAGGATGGGAGTGGCGCATGCATAGACTCCCGGGTGCTCTGCTTTATATGCCGCTGTTGCTGCTGTCCGCTGTGCATCTGGCATGCGCGCAGCCTGCGGGTGCTCCTCCCGCTCCAACGGTCCGGTATCACTTCGGCGACGATGCCGACGGCAGTAAGGGCTGGGCCAACGCAGACTTCAACGACAGCTCGTGGCTGGTTGCGCCAAAAGACAAGTGGCCCCGTCCACCGTTCTATTCCGACGGTTTCGTCTGGGTCCGCTTTCGAGTGCCGGTCCGTCCCGATACGGCTGAGCCGCTAGCGTTGCGCATAGACACCCTGCAGCACGTCCTGATCGCTTACGAGGTGTTCATCAACGGAACACGCGTGGGCGGATTCGGCAGGGTTCCTCCTCGCCAAGTCGTTGAGAGCTTTCCGCACGAAGCAATCGTTGACCTTCCGCACGGGCTGGTCAGGCCCGGTGGGGTCGCGCTCGTCACACTGCGCGCCTGGTATCCGCCCGCTGCTCGCCGAATGCGGGGACTCGACACCGCGGCCTTTGCATTCGACCAAAGCCGGACTCTGCACTCCGAAGACAGAGCGGTCCGGGAGCGGGCATTGCTTCGCGATCTGGCGCCGATGATGCTCAACGGCATCATCCTGCTCGTTGGATTGACCGTGCTCGCGGTGGGTTATTCGGCGCGCAGCCGTGACGTGCGGCTGTGCGGCGCGATGCTCGCCACCTTGCCTTTGCTCACTCTCTTCCTGCAGTTTATTGACGCCCGGCTGTTAGTACTGTCAGAGCCCGTCTATACCGCTTTTCAGGCCATTTCGCAAATGCCTTCCATGATTGTTTCGGTGGCGCTCATATGGGGCATCAACGACTTCCGCGACGTCTTCTTTAAGCGCCTGATGCTTGCCGCGATGGCGGTCTTCAACCTCGGCATGCTCATCGCGTTCATGGCGTCACAGGCTTCTCCGCTGGTGACTGCGGCGTCAGTCACCTTCCCGCTCGCCCTCAACGTCTTCGACCTCATCAACATCGGGGCCAATCTCTGGGCGGCTTTCACGGTGCCCCGCAATCGCCCCATTGCCCTCACCATGTTGCTGATTCCTGCCGCGTCGCTTCTCAGCGGGTTCCGCACTTCGTTCCAGGGAGGCCCAAACCTCTTTGATCTCGCCTTCTTCGTCTTTGGGATCTGCCTTTCTGTGGTCCTGGCCCATCGCGCGTGGAAGGAGTGGCGCACGCGCGATTCTCTGCAGGCGGAGTTCGAAACCGCGCGCGAGATGCAGCAGCGCCTGGTGCCGCCCGCTGCGGACGTGCCCGGCTTCCACATTGAGAGCGCCTACAAGCCGGCCGCGCACGTGGGCGGAGACTTCTTCTACATCCGCCCTCTGGAGCAGGGTGGCGTTCTGGTGGTGGTCGGCGACGTCAGCGGAAAAGGACTGAAGGCTGCGATGACGGTCAACCTGGTGATCGGGGCACTGCGCACCATGCCGCCTCTGCCGCCCACCCGCATTCTCGCCGCCTTGAATCGCGGCCTCGCTGGCCAGATGCAGGGCGGATTCGTAACCTGTTGCGCCGTGAGGATCGACCAGGCCGGGGCCGTGACACTCGCCAACGCCGGTCACCTGTCGCCTTACCACGACGGCGCCGAGCTGCCCGTCATCGCGGGACTGCCGCTGGGCATCGACGGCGGCCCCGAGTACGAAGAGAGCCAGTTTCTCCTGGACCCGGGCAGTTCTCTCACGTTCGTCTCCGACGGCATCGTCGAAGCTCGCAACGCATCCGGCGAACTGTTCGGCTTCGAGCGCACGCTTCAACTCAGCAACTCCGGCGCGTCCGCCATCGCGCAGGCCGCGCAAGCCTTCGGCCAGGAAGACGACATTACCGTGCTCACTCTAGCTCTTGTGCCGGAGGCTGTGACCCATGCATAAGCTCGGCCTCTGCTTGCTCGCCCTCGCGTTCGGCTTTCCGGTGGCCGCTCAGGAATTCAACCTGAGCGACGCACGCCTCCCCATCGCCGAACTACACGGCCTCGCTCGCTTCCACACCGGCGACGATCCCCACTGGTCCGAGCCGGGCTTCGACGACTCAGCCTGGCCGCTGGCGCGCATCGATCAGCCGTGGAGCACGCAGGGGTTCAAGAGCGATTCAGGTTTCGCCTGGTATCGCCTCAAGATCGTTGCCCCTCCGGGCCGTCCTCATCTCGGCTTCTACTACCCGCATTCCTACGACTGCTACGAGATCTTCGTCGGCGGGCAATCCGTGGCGAAATATGGGGGTATGCCGCCCAACCCGAGAGTGCTTCAGGGCACGTTCTACCAGCCACCCGTTCAACGCATTCCCGACGAGCTGCTTCCCGCCGGCCGGCCTGTCCTGGTAGCGCTGCGCGTGTGGCACTGGCCGTACTGGACCTACACCCCACCAGGGCCGGTGATACCGCTTTCCATCGGCGATGCCCAGCTCCTGGAGACCCAAAGACAACTGAGGATAAGTGACAACGTACGAGGCGTTTCCGGATTCAGCCTTTTGCTCGTCGCCTGCCTGCTTGGCTGCTGCGCCGGACTCGGGCTCTTTCTGCTGCGACCCGGAGAATTCGAGTACCTCTGGTTTGCCTGCGCGGAACTCGGGCTTGCCTCGCTTGCCTGGCGCGACAGCTATCCGGCTGCGCACGCCATGGATTTCCATTCTCTAACCCTATGGGGTTCCCTGTCTTATCTGGTTTTCGACATTTGCTGGCCCACCTTCATCGTCCGGTTCTTGGGCCAACCGCGGCGCCTCCTGTACTGGACAACCGTTGCGTTCGCCATCGCAACTTTTCTCACCTTTATTCCATATCTATTTCAGTGGATTTCGGCCGCCGCGTTTATTGTCATAGTTTTCCTTACATCGACTCTGATGCTGACCGGATTCTTGCTCCTTGTCTGGATTCCAGCGCGGCGCGGCGCGGCGGATGCGAAGTTGCTTGTCGTTCCGACGCTTCTCTACAACTGCGCAAATCTGGCCCAGGGCATAGTCCTGTTGGGACTCACCCTACAGCCGCTCAGTCCTTCCTGGTGGGACCGGTATAACTCAATTCTCACCTGGCCATTCACATTTTCCGCTGACTCCCTCGCTGACTTCGTAACACAGGCCGCGGTTCTGGCAATTGTCGTCCTGCGCTTCGCGCGCAAAAGCCGCAACGAAGAGCGCCTCGCCAACGAAATCGAATCGGCCCGAGCCGTGCAGCAGGTCCTTGTGCCCGCCGAGAATCCGTCAATCCCCGGCTTCGCCATCGAGGCCGTCTACAAGCCTGCCGGCGCAGTTGGAGGCGACTTCTACCAGACCGTCACCACGCCGGAAGGCGGCGTGCTGATCGTGATCGGCGACGTCAGCGGGAAAGGAATGCCCGCCGCCATGACCGTTTCGCTCCTCGTCGGCACATTCCGCACTCTGGCGCATTACACGCAAAGCCCCGGCGAGATCCTTCGTGCCATGAATATCCGGATGCTGGCGCGTACCCAGGGCGGCTTCACCACATGCATGGTTCTTCGTGTCGATCCCGACGGCACACTGAGCGCCGCCAACGCTGGTCATCTCGCTCCATACCTCGACGGCAGCGAACTGCCCCTCGAGAACGGCCTGCCGCTGGGAATCAACGGTGCGTCTTCGTATCCCGAGTTAACGCTCTCGCTCCCGCCCGACGCCAGGCTCACCCTTATCACAGATGGCGTGGTCGAAGCCCGCAACGCGGCGGGCGAACTCTTCGGCTTTGACCGCACCGCGGCCATCGCCACCCAACCTGCCGAAGCCATCGCCAAGGCCGCGCAAGCGTTCGGCCAGGAAGACGACATTACCGTTCTCAGACTTCAGTTCTCTCCCGCTGAGGTGATCCATGCGTAGGCTTGTGTTACTTTTTTCCGGTGTCTTCGGTATAGTTTCGTCAAATCCCAACTTTGTCGCGTGCAGGTCATCTGCGTTGACAAATTGACTGAGTAACACAATCACAATAGAGATACGAGATTATGCCAAGTAATACAAAAGCGAAGGTACATCAATTGACCTCCGCGACCGGCCAAGCTGTCGCTGCACTCCGGATTAGGGTGACATTGCAAGCACTTCGAAAGACGCAGTTCTCGGCAGCTATCAATCGTGGCCAAAAGTGACCGTCAAGCTCGTGCTGCTGGACTTTTCGAAGGTCGAATACATTAACTCAAGCGGGATTGCGCTGATAATCCAGATGCTGATCGAAGCTTCGAATTCGGGACAGAAGGTGTCCACATCCGGTTCGTCACAACACTTCCTAAAAGTGTTCACTTTGGTGGGCATCACGAAGTATTTCCAAATCTTTCCAAAGGGGTCGATGCTTTGGTTGCGCTGTAGCACGACACGGAAAGTTTTCCAGTGTGCGGACCCGACTCGCCAACGAAGAATAGGTACCCAAGAGTCGCCTCGTCTTCACCGATCTGCATGGGCATGATCCTGAGTTGAGGAGAACGGCCCCGTAGCACTCATTGAGCCTCTCCGGACGGTTTCCCGATCGCTAAGTGGTTTGCGGCCACCCGGTGTTACCACCTGGAGCAAGCCCAGCTATGGTCCAGCCGCAGATCGTGCAAACAATTAAAGTACCCCCGCCGCGCCGAGCGTGTAGAACTTGGTTATTCCGTAATCGGGTTACTGCAGATTCTGGCTTCCTGCTGTATCCAGCGTCTGGTCAAAGACCGGCCGGTTGGCCAGCCCTGTATACAGCCTGTGGTCGTCCTTCCAAATAAACCTGGCAGTGTCGTTCGCCACAAAGTTGCCGAACCCCGTCTGGGCCAGATCAAGGATATCCACCTGGCCTGCTCTTTGAAGGGTGTCAGCAGGCGAAGCGGCTGGACAGTTCTTTCTCATTGGCTTCCTTGCGCCTTGATCATGGCCCTGAGATCCCGGGCTTCCTTGTTCGCGGGCTCGATTTGAAGTGCCCTTTCCAGCAAGGAATCAGCTTCGGCAAAATGCGATTCGCTGGCCAGCGTGGCGCTCAGATTGACCAGCGCTCGGGTGAATGCGGGATCGCTCTTGAGTGCTTCGCGGAAGAGCCGCTCCGCCGCGGCGTCATTTCCTTGCTGCCCATAAAGCGTGCCCAGATTGTTCTCAGCTTCCGCGTAATGAGATTTGATCGAGATGGCGGTCTTGAATTCCTGTTCCGCCTGGCCGGCCTGCTCGCGTTGTCCAGTGGACAGAATCGCGAGGCCGAGATTGTTATGGGCTTCGGCAAAGCGGGGATTGAGCTCGACAGCTCTCGCGAATTCCCTCGTTGCCAGATCGAGATGCCCTTGTGTTTGCAGGGCGCTTCCAAAGCTGTTGTGCAGCTCCGCCGATTCGGGATATGCGTCAAGGGCAATCTGATACTGGCGCAGCGCCTCATCCGTCCGTCCCGCCTTCAACAAGGCGCTGGCCAGATTGCCATGAACCAAATTGTATTGCGGGTTCAACTCGAGTGCTTTCTCGAACTGCGGAATAGCCTCATCGAATTTGCCGGTGCGGGTGAGAGCCGCGCCCAGGTTGTTATGGATGCGGGCGTCGTCGGGATTCGACGCGGCCAATGTTGTCCATTCCACAACAGCGGCCGCATCCTGCCCCATCTTTCCCAGGTCTGCCGCATGGTCAAACTGCCGGTACATATCCACCGCTGGGGTGCTGATCTTGACCAACCCGTCTGGTGGAATATTCACAAACTCCGGAAGGTTGACGGCGCGGTTGGCGGCCGTCGTGTTGTCGATGAGAATGGCCGGACTGTCATTGCCCTTCTCGTCGATATGGGTCAGATACATCTTTGTGTAAGGCCCACGGCGCTTCGAGGAAAACACCAGCCAGCGCCCATTCGGAGACCAACTGTGCCAGGAATTCATCGGGAACATGTTGGCGTTCAATCGCCGCGCACGGCCTCCCTCCGCCGGCACGATATACAACTGGCTGTCAGGACGCATGACCTGGCCATTGCGGGCCTCGACAAAGACGATCCAGCGTCCGTCGGGAGACACTTTAGGGAAGGAGTTACTCATGCCGTTGGCCGAAGCGCCGGCGATTGGCTCCGGCTTGCCTCCCCGGCCGTCGTTGAACGGGACGCGATAGAGATCGTACTGAATCTGAATCTCATTCGGATCGTTGGCGTGCGTAGCCATTTCTCTGCCCAATGGATAGGGTTCTAGCGCTTCCGCCCTGGCAAAGACCACATATTTGCCGTCAGGGCTCCAGACACCGTTGGTTTGCACATAGGCGGGATTGTCGGCGCCCGGCAGAGAATGCCGCTGGCCGGTGGCCCGGTCATACCAGTAGAGAATCCCGCGGGTGGGAAAGAACACCTGGAGAAACCGGTAGTCCATGAAGTTTGCCACATAGTAGTTGTTCTCGGGCGCGCGGTCGGCCTTGGTCACCATGGTCAGCACATATTGTCCGTTAGGCGACACCTGCGACATGAAACCGACCCTGTTAAAGGCAAACTGGCGATCCTCGGTGGGATTCCAGTTGACCATATCCTGACTGCGGATGGTGATCTGCGGCCTGATCGAGACGAGGGCATACAACCCCTTATCGTTTTGCGGCCCGTCCATATCGAGACCCAGGGTCTTGCCATCGCGAGAGAAGGAGTGACAGTTGGCGCAGGTGTGCATGCCTTCCAGCACCACCCGGCTCTGGGGCTGGCCGATGCTGCGCAGCCGCCACTGGATCAGTTGTATCGCGTTCGGCGCCAGCGGCTTGATGACGCCCTTTTCCGTTTCTGAGGGCATCAGTGGCACGTCCCGATAAAAGATCGGTGCGCCGACCGGGTCTTTCGAGGTTTGAATCGCAGCCTGTCCGGTCGACAGCGCGTGCCCCGGATCGCTTTGGTTGACTCCGGTAACGATCACTTCGGCCGCTGAGACAGAGGAGTGATTCTTGATCTTCTCCCAGGCCTGCGCGTCCGGAGTCCAGGTGTGGGCTGCCGCCTGCTCCGGAGTAAATTTGGGCAATCCGTTGTTGCGCGAGATGCATCGCTGGTCGATTTCCCCGATGGCCAAACGGTCGCCCTTGGAATCGAAATGCATTCCTGGCGAGCCGTCGCCAAAGGTTACGTCGATCCGCCACAGGTTGGCCGCTTCCGAAGCATCGCGCCAGATGAATGTGGGAGGTGTAATCTCGGGCGGAAAGATCGAGCCATTGAGGGGATAGTCGATGATAACCGCTGCTGGATTTCCCTGTGCGGCGTAAACGGCTGGATCGGACTGGCGGCGGATCGCAGAGTGGCAGGCAAGTGCCGTCGCAACAATCAATTCAGCGAATAAGATAACGTTACCAAATCGTTTCAAAGCCATTTCCCTTGTGTGTCTTTGCGCGTAGCGGAGATGATGGTGGGGCAAGCGATCTGCGCCCGTGCAGACCTATACGTCACGACAAGCCTAAGCCAGAATTGTTTGGTATTGCAATGGCTATGTCAAGATAATTCAGGGCCAGCCACCTCTACGCAGGCGCCGGCCAACGGCAATCGGGATCTCTGATAGCGTTAACAGCGCTGGCGGCGTCCGTGATCGAGTTCGCACATCTAACATCGGTTGCTGTGAGAGCGAGCGGCTTCTTACTCACTCGAATGCCTGACCGCGTGAAACCGGGAAACCGCATAAATGGGAGAGAAGCCGCAGACCACTGAAGGATTGCTGTTTCATAACATATCCTCTAGGTAGTATGATTGTGCGGAAAATAAGTCGGCAATCCGAGTTGCGCGTTCACACTGGTGGGAATCGAGTGTTCCTGAGACGATCGAAATGCTGGACTCGTCGCGGCATCCGTTGACCAGTCGAACGAAACAACGAGATGGAGCAAGACCGGTGCATCAGAAACCCACCATGAGAGACGTGGCCCGGCTGGCCGGCGTCGGCACGATGACCGTTTCACGCGTGCTCAGTGGGACGGTTCCTGTCTCACCGGAGACGGCACGGCGCGTGCAAACCGCGATCGACCAGTTGCAGTATCGCCCCAACGAGCTTGCTCGAGCGTTTCGCGGTCAGCGCAGCCGTACCATCGGTCTCATTATTCCTTACCTCTACGATCCCTTCTTTGCCAATTGCGCGCACGCGGTAACTACCGTGGCCAAGGAACACGGGTACTCTGTCATCATCACAACCTCAGACGAGGATCCGGACATCGAATATGTCGAGGCAGAGCAGATGCTGCAGCGGCATGTGGACGGACTGGTCGTGATTCCCGCCAGATTCCGCCAATCGCGGCTCACGCGGGCCTTGTTTGGCAAGACTCCGGTTGTGACCTTTGACCGTCCAGTCTCCGACCCGGCATTCGATGTTGTGCTGGTGCAGAACACCGCGGGCTCGCGCCGCGTTGTCGACCATCTGATCGAGCATGGGCATAAGCGTATCGCCTTTATGGGGCTCAGCCGAAGCCTGTTTACCATCAACGCGCGCTTCCTTGGCTATCGTCGCGCACTGCAGGAAGCAGGCCTGGAGGCAATTTCATTCTTTGGCTGCGACTCGCAGGAAGACACCCTGCAGTCCGTAAGAGATATGCTGCATGGGTCAAATGCGCCGACGGCCTTCTTTACATCGAACACCCTGGCAACACGGTATGTTCTGAGTTCGCTTCTTAACCAGGGCGTCAAGATTCCCAACGATCTCGCATTCGTTGGCTTTGACGACTTCGACATGGCGGAGTTTACCGCTCCGCCACTTACGGTGGTTCGCCAGCCCGCGCTCGAGATGGGCCGTGTTGCCGCAAGCCTGCTGTTTGACCGGATTGCGCGCGGTGAGTTGCCGCAGACCGGCAACAGGATCGTTCTCCCGGTGGAGATCGTGTTGCGCCGGTCCTGCGGCTGCAAACACCGCAACCCCGTTATCATTCACTAGGTGCCCTGACCAATTAGATTTGTGGTTTCCTAAGTCCCAAAGACGAGACCTGGGGCGCCCAAGTTCATGGATTCCGCGTTCAAGCGGCAAGCGTCGCGCTCTACCTGATTGCAACTGTCTCCGAGTTCAGGTTCCATCCACGCAGGCCGATGGCCGGCCTGGCTGAGCCCGCTGGGAACTCCACGGTAAAGGTGCGCTCCTGTCCCGGCAGCAGCGAGACGTAATTCTCGCTGTAGTAGGCGGGAAGGATGCGTTCGCCCGTGGCGCCGTCCTTGAGTGTGAGCTTGATCATGAGCGCTGGAGCGGCGCCTGAGTTCCTGATCTTCACCGTCGCCTTGCGCTCGCTGCCGCTGGCGGCCACCGTAGCCGAGGCGGTCAGCGTGGCTTGGGGAAGACCGTTCAGTTCGCGCAGGCTGGCCTCATCCTTGGCCCACCAATAGAAGTTGTTGCTCACCGGCGAGCCGGCTGCGTCGCTCACTTGCAACTCCACAAGAACCGTATGCCCATCGGCCAACTTGTCGAGATCGGGCCTGGCAACGGGCGTTCGCGCGTTGGCGGCGGCAAGGACCTGATTGGTTCTGTCATCAAGGGACTTGCCATCGAGGCTAACTACGCGCACTTGGACTTTGAACGAGCGCGCCTCGCCAAGATTGATCAGGTCCACTGCCCCGTCGGTCAGGTCGAGTTGTGCATGGACCGGCTCACAGGCCTTCTGCGTACCGTAGAAGCTGGACTGCGTGTCGTAATCGGAGCCCAGGAAGTTCCACTCCATGCTCGGCCAGGCCGGTTGCGTCATCCATATCATGCGCCCCGAGTTCGGCTCCCAAAGGTGCGCCGCAAAGCCCTCAAAGATGGCGCGATGTCCCACATAATCGAGCATCTGCGCTTTGCGTTCAAAGTCCTCGAGGCTGTTGGCTGCGCCAAACTGCGTCTCCAGGTGCGCCATGAAGGGCGCAACGGCGCCATTCCCGCTCTGGTGCCAGTCGTGATAGGCCCAGGTGTCGCTGATGGGCCAGCGGTCGGGCTCGGGGATGAAGGCCTCGATAGCTTCCAACGTCGGCACACTCGGGATGCCCAACTCCACACTGAAGCCGCGGTTGATGCGGTAATACGTGTCCGGTGTTTGGTGCTGATAGGGACCGGAATTGCGCAGGTTCACCTGGTTCGAGCTTCCTGTGTAATAGCGCGTGTGGTCCAGGGTGCGCGTCAGCGCCGCCAGCCCTTCATTGATGATCGGCTGCGGCACACCCTCGTTGCGGCCGCACCAGACCACGATCGAAGGATGATGACGGAAACGCAGAATGCTGTCGCGTGCGTTGGCCAGCCAAAGTTGCGGATCCTGCGCTTCCAGATTGTAGCCTTGCGTGGATTCCCAGAAATCGTTCCACACCATCAGGCCGTACTTGTCGGCCAGCGCGTAAAAGTTTTCCTCGGAATCCTGTCCCATCCAATCGCGGATCATGTTGACGTGGGCATCGCGATGCAGGCGGAAGTAGGGCTCCAGATGCTCGATGCTCACGCGCTTGCGGCTGTCGTCCATGCCCCAGTTGCCGCCGCGCGCGGCGATGCGCACGCCGTTCACCTTGATGACCAGGTCGGTGCCGGGCCAGCCGCCATCAACCGACCGAATGGACGGCGAGCCCTCGGCCGCAGGCGCGAGCGAGTGAACCCAGGCGTGCCGCATCCACTCGGGAGTTGGCTGTCCGGCCGGCAACTGATTCGGCGTGCGGTCGTCGATTTGCCGGATGCCCTCGTGGGTCTCGTCGATCAGAGGCAGCGCGTCGTCATGGGTTCGGCTGGGCAAGACCTCGACGCGGCGCAAGTGACCGGTCGCATCGAAGAGCGACGTCTCATAGCTGAGCTCTCTCATTCCGAACTCGATCTGCTGTTGCGCGCTGAGTTTGCCCCCGGTTGTGAAGCTCACCTTGAGCGTGTGCAGCGCGGGCTCGCCATAGCCGTTCGGCCACCACAGACGCGGATGCTGTACCTTGAGCTGCGGGAATTCTTCCGGCTTGAGCCGAACCACCGTCTCGCCCGGCTCCAGCTTCACGTGCTTGCTTACCTTCACGTTATCGAAGTTGGCGGTCAAGTCGCCCTCGACGAATGCGGCGGAGGTGTTAGTCAGAGGCGCTTCGATTTCGATGTCCGCCTCGCTTCGGTCCGGCTTGGGCAGCGTCGTGACCACCTGCAGATCGCCAACCTCCACGGCGCCTGTCGCTGTGAGGGTCACGTCCTGCCAAATCCCGGTGTTCCGGTCGCGGATGCCGGGAATCCAGTCCCAGCCTTCAGTGGCCGCAAAGGTGGGACCATCCAGGGTCTGCATGCCGCCATTCTCGCCCGGCCCCGCCTTGATGGATTGCTCGTGGGCGATGCCGGGGTGAGGCGGCGGGCTCACCCGCACCGCCAGCACGTTTTCGCCAGCGGGCGCAAGCAGCGAAGTTACATCGAAGTTGCCCCGCAGAAAGGCGCCTCGAAAGCCGCCGAGTTTCTTGCCGTTCAGCCAGACCTCGGCCGCATAGTTCACACCTTCAAAGGTCAACTTCAACCTTCGCCCGCGCGACTCCGCTGGAGCCTTGAATTCGACGCGATACCAATAGTCCTGGTGCGCCAGGCTCTCGGGAATCGCCAGGTTGTTCAGCCCGTAGTCTGGATCGGGATAGATGCCGCGATCGATCATCGTTGTCAGCACGGTGCCCGGCACCGTGGCCGCGAGCCAATCCTTTGTTGCAAACCCGGCCTTGGAGATTTCCTCGCCCGTAGCTTTGATTTCTGGAGCCGCGGCCAGTTTCCAGCCTCCCTGGAGCCGCCAGGGATTGCTTCCCGCTAACTCTGTCCGCAGGTCCGCCGGGAGCAAGGCCTTCGCCACTGGCCTTTGCACACCGCCCTTGCCACGAGGCATGGTGGATGGATCCTGCGGCGCGGTCTGGCCAACCATGGCGAAGGTCTGCACCGGCCAGCGGCGCGCCGCCTCTTCGTAGGTGGGTACCGCAAAATCCGGCGGCGCTGCTGCGATGGCTCCCACCTGCTCGGGGGTCAACACTTCGCGGTAGAGCTTGAGACCGGCAATCTTGCCTCCAAAATGCAGGGTTTCGAGGCCGGCCACTGGCCCAGGGGCCAGCTCAAGCCGCGCGGCAATTGTGCCTTGAGCCAACATACTCGTTGCCACTTCCTTGCCATCTGCATAGAGCGTGACTTTTTGCCCGTCGCCAACCGCTGCGGCGAGATGCCAGTCCCCCTGGCTGAGTGGGCTGTTGGCGCCAATGAGACGGTTCCTGCCCTGACCCTTGCCGAGCCACAGGCCCAGGTGATTGTTCTCGACGCCGATAAAACGGGCGTCTTCAGCCGCTGGATCGCCAATGCCGGCCAGCAGCACCGCGCCCGTCAGAGGCTCGGAAGGATGGAACCAGAAAGCCAGTGTCCATTGGGCCGGACCTTCCAGCAGCACATCGCGGTCATCCGGTTGCTTGTTCAGTCCCAGCCGGTCGAGCAGCGCGAGGGTCCGGCTGTCGAGCGGCGACGGAGCGGCCAACTGTTTGGTCAACCCCGGCCCGTCGGGCAGAAAGACAGCGTTATATGGACCGTATGCCTCGTCCGAAGCGGGCTGAGCCTTTGCCTGGCCGGGCAACATTTGCGGGGTCGCCAAACAGGCAACAGCCGCCAGCGGAATGAACAGGCGGTAAATGGAAAGCCGGAACTTGAGGCGGAACGAGATTGCATCGCAAATTTGCATGGCGCAGATCATCCTAAGGGTTTCGAACCTCACACGTCATCAAGAGCATCGGAAGCGGATTCAAAGACGAAGACAAGAAAACGGGTTGGAGGGATTTGAACTCCCTCCAACCCGGTCAGGAGACAAATAAGCACGATCCAAACAGAAGCAGCATGTGTCTTCCGTTGGCCTGGCTGCGCCAGGAACCCAGGGTCGGATTCCCAGCGCGCTCATATTGAGTGCAAAGTCCGGGCTTGACCAGCCCGGGCTTTGCAGGTTGGTTAGAAGTTGAACTTCGCGGCCAGTTGGAGCCGCCGGGCGTTATTGGTGTACCCGCTGATCACCCCGAATTGACCGGAAGTAATGCCGGTGTTCGGGCCGCTCAGCACAGGGTGGTTGAAGGCATTGAACATCTCCAGCCGGCACTGAACGTTATACCTTTCGTTGGTTCCCCATCGGGTGTTCTTGGCGAGCTGGAAGTCGAGATTCTGGTAACTCGGATTGTTGACGTCGGCCAGCGCGCGAGGCGCATTGCCGATTTGGTACGAGATCGGCTTGCTGAAGACGTTGGGGTTAAACCACTGCTTGTAGGACGGGGACTGCTCCTTCGCGCTTATGCCGTTCCATGCGACGCGTTGCGAGAAGGGTGCGTTGCCGCCCCAAAGCGCCCCGGCCGTAGTGCCGTTGTCGAATGAGCCCAGAACGATCGGGGTGCCTGTGTTCCAGTTCTCGATGCCGCTGATCTGCCATCCGTTGATGAGCAAGTTGGCGCCGCCGCCAGCGCTGTTCAGGAACGGCTTTCCATGACCGAAGGGCAGCTCATACAGGAAACTCCCCGAGATTTGGTAGGAGACGTTCTGCGCCCCGATGCCCCACTCGGCCCTGGGGTTGTACTCGTCGGCATAGGTCTGGCTGGCCGCGCCAAGGTAGTTCACCGAAGACGCCCCGTTGTCATACTCGCGTCCGTCAGTAAAGGCGAGGGTGAAAGTGAGCCCGTGGGAGAAGTTCTTGTCCGCGCGGAAGGTAAAGCCGTTGTACATGGAGGCCGCGCCCGGCTTGCGGAAGCTCGAGACGTTGCTGTACTGCGGATACCTCTTCAGCAATTGGCCCAGGGGAACGGTCGCATTGCCGCCCAAGGCGGTCCCGCCGAGGGTGTAGGGAAAGGTTCCGATGATCCCCTGGAAGGGATTCGCAACCTGATCCATGATGTGGCAACCGGGTGTGCTTGGGTTTGAGTCCTTGGCCGCGCTCGCGCCCGGCGTGCAGCCATACTGTGCCAGGGTGGTGGTGGACAACTGGTCATAGGGTTTGCCCGGATCGCCGTTGATCAGGAACACGCCTTTATTTGCCAGGTATCCAACCTCGATTTTGACCCCGCCGGGCGCCGCGAACTGTACGTTCCCGTTCCATTGAATCGAATACGGGGTGCGGTAGGAGTCAAAGAACGAGTTTTGCAGTTGGGTGCCGAGGTCGATGCCTTGAATGCAGGCGACTGAAGCGACACAAGCGGATTGATGGCCTTGCGGCGTGTTGTACCCATCGGGGAAGGGAGTCCTGGCGGACGCCGTCAGGATGGGGTCGGGACTGTACAAGCTGGCCCGCGGAGGTCCGTCCTCACTGTTGAAGGAGGGGCTGAAGTTGGTTTGAGTTGCAAACCCCTCGTTGCCCGGCGCGCCTGTGGTTCCAGCCGCCTGCAAGGCCGAAGCCTGGAACACGATGCCGGCGCCCGCGCGAACGACAACCTTGGGAGTCGGATTGTAGGCCATTCCGAAGCGGGGGCCAAAGTCCTTCTTTTGGATTGGTCCCTGGCGGTCGCCATACTGCGCGCCTGGGGTGCCTACCACGGTCATCGCACCGAGCAGCTTGCCGCATGCCGGGCAGCTTACCCCGCTCGCCGGGCTCACGCTGCCGAGCGGAGAGGCTGCGTTGGGATTCCAGAAGGACAGTTGGTTCCTCTGTTCCTGGTGTGGAACCTCCCAGTCGTAGCGGAGACCCAGGTTCAGGGTCAACTTGGGAGAGACCTTCCAGTCGTCCTGTCCGTAGAAGGCCCAATACTGGCTGGTGGAGATCGATTTCTCATCCTCCGAGATATCGCCGTAATTCGGCAAACCCAGCAACAACGAAGCGACCGAGAAGCCGGTGCTGTCGGAGGACTGCGGAAACTCGCGCGTCCAGCCGTCGTCCGAGCTGAAGGTGCCGGACGGGTAGCTCCACTGATAGAAGTTCAGGCGCAACTCCCGGAACTCGCCGCCCACCTTGAAGCTGTGGCCGTGAGCAATCTTCACAAGGCTTGCGTTGATGGTTTGTGCCAGCGGGTCCTCCTGGAACTCTTCATAACCAAGCGGACCCAGATCCGAGAAGCCTCCGTTCCCGCCAAAGCCGAAATGCGGGAACATCTGCCCTTCCAGGCCGGACTGTGTACCGAAACCCGAGTCGAACCCGAGCTTGGTTGGGTCGAAGGAGCCGCCCACGGGCAAGCGGTTATAAGTGTCTTTGCTGAGGCCGTAGCGGAATTCGCCCAGAAGCGTGGGAGTGAAGGTGACCGTGTTATTGAACGTGCCCTGGAACTGGTTCTGGTGGTAGGTGCCGCCGTAGTTGCCTGGCGAGGCGGCATTGTTGTAGTCGTTCAGGGTCGAACCGGTTTGGTGCTGCTCCGAATAACGCAGGAACGAATGCCACTTCTTCGACACATCTCCGTCCAGGCGCATATCGAAGTGCCAGTAGTCAGTCGGGACGGTGCCGGTCTGCTGGTAATTGTTGTATGTGCCCGCTCCTGGGACATTGGGCTTGGGGTAGAACGGCAACGCCGCCGTGGCAACCGGCGAGAGACGCGACGCCGGAATCACGTTGAACCTTCCCGAGGCGTCCTGAAAAGGCTGGCGCTGGTAGGGCGCAGTCGGGGCTGCCGTGTCGGGATCGAAGAGCATCGGCGTGGTCGCGCCAAACAAGCTGGTGAAGTCTCCGCCAAACCACGCCGGGTTGGGGACGGAGTAGGTGCTAACAGCTCCTGCCATCGCGCGCGAATCTTCGTAGTCGAAGAAGAAGAAGGCCCGGTTCTTGATGATTGGCCCTCCTATCGTGCCGCCGGTCTGGTACTGGTGCATGTCCGGCTTTTTGCCCGTGTTCTTGACCCCCGGTGAGCCGAAGGGCACGGCGTCGAGCGCGCCTTGTTGGATGAACTCAAAGAAGCTGCCATGGAACTGGTTGGTGCCGCTTTTGGTGAGCAGGTCGATGGTTCCGCCTGAGAAACGGCCCCTCTCGGCAGCGAGCACGCTGGTTTGCACGGTTACTTCCTGCACCGAGTCCTCGACCGGCGTATACGCCGACGAGTTGTTGCCTACGTTGTTCTCCGGCAGGATGTTCGTCATGCCATCGATCGACTCTTCGTTGTTGGCGTTGCGGCTACCCCCGATGTGAGGGGTCGAGGCGCTGCCGACGTTGTTCACGCCCGGAACCAGCAATGCAAAGTCGAAAGGGTTCCGCCCGTTGTCGGGCAACTCGAGAATGGCCTGGCTCTGGATGGTCTCGCCGAGGCTGGATGTATCGACGTCGAGATTCTCTGTGGTGGCGCTGACCTCGACGGTCTCAGTCACCTGGCCCACGTCCAGCTTGAAGTCCACCGGACGCGTGCCGGCAACCTCGACCACAATATTGTCCTGTTTGGCGGGGCGGAAACTGGCGGCCTCGACGGTGACGGTGTATATGCCCGGTTGCACGAACGGGATGCTGTAGCGGCCCGCCGAATCGGTGGACGTCTTGCGCGCCTCGTTTGTGTCACCACGGACGATGGTGATGGAAGCACCCTGAACCGCGGCACCCGTCTTGTCGGTCACCACACCCTGTATGGTGCCGGTGGTCTGCGCCATAGCGAAGACCCCGAGAAAGGCGAGAACGGTCAGGCAGATAAACCGGCGAATGTGTCTCATGCTGCCTCCTGAATTGTCGCTTTGCGCAGACGTAGCAAAAGGGGATCGGCCTCCCGGCAGGTGGCCAACCTCCCCGCATGCGTCTGATGAGATCGATACCAGCAAAGGCGATCTTTGATACCGATACCATCGACGCAACATCTATACTTCTTCGGAAATACACCTGTCAAGATTTATTTTCGGAACAACGTTCCAAACTCAAGGGAACGTGTGCTACAAATGAGAACGCTATCATCTGTGAGGTACGCATGACCGCCGATTTGGAGAAATCCGTCCTCGTTTACGATGTCGGAGGTACTCATGTGTCCGCCGCCGTTTGCTTCGGTGGCGCCTACCGTTTGGGCCGTGTCGTCAGGACTCTCCACCCAGCGGAGCACTCCAGCGATGCCTTCTTGAACGTTCTTTACTCACTCGGAATGGAGGCATCCACCGGCTTCAACGCCGTTTCCGGCGCAGAGGTCGCGGTACCCGGTCCATTCGATTTCAACCAGGGTGTAAGCCTGATGCGCCACAAACTGCCCTACCTCTATGGCGTGAACCTGCGCCTGCCGTTGGCGCAGCGATTCGGCTGGCAAGCTGGGCAGGTACGCTTCCTCCACGATTCTGCCGCATTCCTGCTCGGCGAGATCGGCGACGGAGCGGCACGCGGCGTTCCGCGCGCTGTCGGCATCACCCTGGGAACTGGGATCGGATCGGCCTTTGCCGTCGATGGCAAACTGGTAACCGAAGGACCGGGAGTTGCTCCCGGCGGAGAAATCTGGAACCTACCCTATGAAGGTGGCATCGTTGAGGATGCGGTCTCATCCCGGGCCATCCGGCGCACCTACGAAAGCCGCACCGGCGTGCTTCGTGAAGTAGCCGAATTGGCCGCGGCCGCGGCCAACGACACAGCAGCGGTCGAGGCCTTCGCTGAGTTCGGCCGCCATCTCGGTCTGGCCCTGCGGATGACGCTAGCCGCGTTTGCCCCGCAAGTTGTGGTCCTGGGCGGGGGCATCTCCCGCTCCGGGCATCTGTTTCTCTCCGCCGCACAACACAAGTTGGAGGATCTGAGTCTGAAGCTGGTGATTTCCGCGTCCCCGGATGAGGCGCCCCTGCTCGGCGCCGGGGTCGCATGGTTCAATGGTTTCAATGGCCCCAATGGCCCATCCTCGTACTCCGCCGCAGACGCTATGCACGCCGATGCGGTTTAGATTTTTCATCGCCGCCTTGTGCCTGGCTCCTTGTTGCCTGCACGGGCGTGCGCAATCCCCCTCTGCCTGTCGAGGGCCGCAGCCTCTTGAAACTGAAGTTCGAGAACATCCCACAGCAAAAAACTGGGCCGCACTGGGTGGTTGGTTTGGGGAGCAGCGTCAGTTTGCCTGCGCCGTTCCAGCCTTTCAGGCGGCGCTGCGCATCGAGCCCGGCTCGGCCAGCTATCACTATTATCTCGGTTTAACCCTTCACTCCTCCGGCCAAACCGAAGCCGCTCTTCCTGAGCTTCAGCGCTCCATCGAACTCGATCCAAACCAACTACAGCCGCGCCTGCTCGTCGGCGTCGTACTAAACCACCTGGGCCGGCTCGCCGATGCCGAAGAGGCCTGGGAGGCCGCCCTGCGCGTCGATCCCAGTTCGGTCACCGCGCTGGACTGGTTGGCCAAGGCGCGCATCTCCGACGGCCAGCTTATGGCGGCGATCGATCTGTTGACCACAGCCCCGCACGACGAAGATCTGACGCTGGACCTTGCTCTTGCCTATTCTCAGGCTGGCGAGTTTGACAAGGCTGTTGAAACCCTGCACACCGCACTCGCGGTAACTCCGGGAGAGCTGCGCCTCAGCGCTGCGCTGGCCACGGTCTATGTCCAATCGCACCGCTACCAGGATGCAACCAATCTGGTGCGCGCCGCCCTGGACGCCCATCCCGACGATTCCGCAACCGAGCTGCTGTACCTTCGCCTGCTGGTCCTGCAAGATGACGACACGACCGCGCGTCCAATTGCGCGCCGGCTCCTGGCTACTCATCCCAACAGCTTTGACGCCCTGTATCTCTCTGGCATTCTCGAAAGCGATGCACAAGAGTACGCCGCCGCCGTCGAGCACCTGAAGGCAGCCGTCGCCCTCAATCCGAACCACTACGATGCGCGCTTCAATCTGGGCGTCGCGCTCTCGCACCTGCAACAAAACGAGGAAGCCCGCGAGCAGTTGGAGAAGGCCCTGGCTCTCGATCCAACCCAGGCCGAGGCCCACTTCCACCTGGCGCAGGTCTTGCGCGCGCTCGGAGAATCCGCGGAGGCGCAGGCACAGCTCAAGCTCTTCCAGGAGAGCCAGCAGGCCACCGTCAAGCTGGCGCTTGGCCAAACCAAGGCCGGCCAGGCAGCGCAGGCCTTGACCAGCGGCAACGCGGCCCAGGCCGTCGCGCTCTATCGCGAGGCCATCGAGGCCCAACCGCAGAACGCCGCGTTCGAATACGATCTGGCCCTGGCCCTCGATCGCAGCGGAGATTTGGCTCAGGAACGCGCGGCTCTTGAAAAAGCCGTCGAACTCAAGCCCGGCTTTGCCGCCGCGGAAAATCAACTCGGCATTTTGACTGCCCGTTCGGGCGAAGCCGCTGCTGCCGAACAACACTTCCGCAATGCGCTCGCAGCGGTTCCCCGCTTTGCCGAGGCCTCGAACAACCTGGGCACTCTGCTTGGCCAGCAGGGCCGCGACAACGAGGCCGAGATGCGCTTCCGCTCCGCCGTCTCCGCCAACCCACGTTCTGTGCGTGCATGGGTTAACCTGGCGGCCACGCTGGCCAGCGAATCCCGGTTCCCTGAAGCGCGCACGGCCGTCGAAAGTGCACTTAGAATCGATCCCCAGGACCCTGATGCGCTGCGGCTCCGCGAGATGCTCGCCAGCGCACCGAATGGCAGCTCTGCGCCATCGGGGCCGGCGGTTGTTCTTGGCCAACCTGACCATCAGGCTCCCCGCTAGCTTAATCATGCCGAATCGTCCCAATGCCCTTTGGTCTCGCCGCCGACTGCTCCAGGCCGGTTCGCTGGCCGCCGCGCCGAAACTGGCGTCCGGCCTGCTCCGCGCCGCTCAAATTGTCGCGCCTGCTGCGGCGCCGTTTTCTCGCTTTACGGATGTTGCGGCGCAGGCCGGGCTCACACAGTCCTTCGTCTACGGCACCCCCCGCCAAGTCACTTACATCGTTGAATCCATGGGCGGCGGTTGTGCCTTCTTCGACTACGACAACGACGGCTGGATGGACATCTTCATCCTCGGAGGCCGCACGCTCGAAGGGACTCCGCCCGGCTCCGGGAACCGGCTCTACCACAACAACCGCGACGGCACCTTTTCGGATGTAACGGCGCGGGCCGGTCTCGGCGATCCAGGCTGGGCCGTAGGCGTCTGCGTGGGCGACTATAACAACGACGGTTTCGAGGACCTGTTCCTGACTTACTACGGTCACAACCGCCTGTACCGCAACAACGGCGACGGAACATTCACCGACGTTGCCGCCAAGGCCGGCCTGCTCCACACCGGAAACCGCTTTGGCGCAGGATGCACGTTTCTCGACTACAACCGCGACGGCCACCTTGATCTGTTTGTCTCCAACTATGTGGACTTCGATTTGGCCACCGCGCCCAGGCCAAATATCCAGGTGGCCACCTGCTCCTATCAGGGAGTGGCCGTCTACTGCGGTCCGCGCGGACTGCCCCTTCCCACGCAAGCTCTCTATCGCAACAACGGCGACGGCACCTTCACCGACGTTTCCAAGGCTTCCGGCATCGACTCCGTTCGTACCTCCTATGGACTTACTGCCGCTGCCCTTGATATCGACGAGGATGGCTGGCCCGACATCTTTGTAGCCTGTGACTCCACACCCAGCTTGTTGTTCATGAACAACCGTGACGGCACCTTCCGGGAGGAGGCGCTATTGCGCGGCCTGGCGGTCTCGGGCGATGGCCAGGCGATGGCGGGCATGGGAATTGCCCCCGGGGACTACGACCTCGACGGTCATATCGATATCTTCAAGACCCACTACCAACAGCAGTCGAGTGGGCTCTACCACTCTACCGGCAAAGGTGAATTCGACGACGTCTCCACCTCCGCCGGCATTGCCGTCGAGCGCCGCTTCGTCAGTTGGGGCGACGCCATCGCGGACCTGGACAATGACGGCTGGCCCGACATCTTCTATGTCACCGGCAACGTCTATCCCGAGCTCGAGCACACGTTCGCCAAGTTTCCCGCGCACAGTCAGCCGATTCTATTTCGCAACCTGGGTAACGGCAAGTTTGTCCAACTCGGCGAGGAAGCCGGCCCGGCCATGGCCGCGCGCCACTGTAGCCGCGGCTGCGCCTTCGGCGACTTCGACAACGACGGCGACCTGGATATGCTGGTGATGAACCAGAACGAACCGCCGTCTCTTATCCGCAACGACGCACCCCAAGGCAATCGCTGGCTCAAGGTGAGGCTGGAGGGGACAAAGAGCAACCACAGCGCAATCGGGGCGCGGGTGCTGGTTCGCTATGCCGGCAAGGTACAGGCGCAGGAACTCATGAGCCAGAGCAGCTATTGCTCAGCAAACGATCCGCGGCTGCACTTCGGCCTCGGCGCCGCGGCCACCGCCGACGTTGAGGTCCATTGGCCCTCCGGCCTCGTCGAGTTTGTCAAATCTGTTCCCGCAAACCAACTCCTGACGCTCCGCGAAGGCTCCGGGCAAGTGACAGGCCGGCCTTTTGGGAAGGACATTCCCCCAAAGCGGAATTGAACCGGCTCAAAGATCATGCCGATTCAACCGAAGCGAATGCAGCCGCTCCCGTTATTGTTTCTAACTCGCCCGAACTTAGGAGCCACTTACTTACCAGTCAGACTCTCTTCCGGTAACTGCTCATAACTCACAAGAGCGAGTTTGAGGCTGTCGGGGGACCAGGAAGGGACGTTGATCGTTCCCTGGCCTCCAAAGAGCTTCGCCAGGACATGGACCTTCTTATCCTTGAGCGACATAAGTCTTAGTTCCACGTCCTTCTCCGGAGGATGGCCGGTAACATCCTTCTCATAGGAGAGAAACACCATCCATTGCCCGTCCGGCGAGATATGCGGGAACCAGTCGTTGCTTTCCTCCGCGAGAACCTGTTCCTGGTCGGAACCATCGGCTTTCATACGCCATATTTGCATGTGCCCGGTGCGCTCGGAGTTGAAGTAGATAGACACGCCGTCCGGTGAATACTCCGGGCCATCGTCGAGCCCGGCGGCAGTGGTCAGCCGCGTCTCTTCGCCGCCGGCCGCGGGGATGGTATAGATATCGAAGTTATCGCCGCGCTGGCCGGTGAAGGCAAGGGCCTTGCCGTCTGGCGACCATCCATGCCAGTACGACGGCCCATTCGGCGTGACCTGTCTCGGCGTTCCTCCGGCAAGAGGCACTATGTAGACGTGCGACTTCTTGTCCGGCCCGGACTGGTCGCTGATGGCAAGCAATTGGCCGTCTGGCGAGATGCCATGATCGTTGTTGCAATGGATTTGCGGAGTCGTGGAGATTGTCGATGGCTCGCTCTGCCCCAATGCAAGCCGCCGGATTCCCCCATCCTGATTGAAGACAAGGAAAGAGCCGTCGCGAGACCAGTTCGGAGCTTCAAAGTGAGCCGGAGCCACGTATTCCACATGTCGATCCGTGGAGGCGATGGTGACCGTTTCGAGCACGCTTACAAGAACTCGCTTGCCGGTCGCGGGTGGAAGCTCCTTCAGGCTGACATTGGAGAAAACCGCCTTCTCGATGACGTCCTTGTCGTGAGCGCAGACGCCGATGCCAACATAGAACGGTCCGGCGAGCGCCAGCTTGATGGCAGCGCCCGCGGGCACAAGCTTGCCATCCTTGCCGGACACAAATGCGTAGATGAAGTCTCCGCGCTTCTCGATGCGCACAGTTCTAGGAGCGGAGATGTTCGACTCGACTTCGTGGGTGTCAGCGCCGGCCGGATCGCGGAATTGGAGCGATGTGAGACTGCTTCCATGGACGGCCACATCCACGGCCGCCGAAGCTCCATCGAGCGTCTGGCGGATCATCAGAACAGACTTGCGATGGGGGTTCCCGCCTGTACCGAGGAAAGCAATGTCCGCCGTGAGGGCGACGTCGCCCGAGAGTCTCTTCCAGACAAAATGGAAGTCGTCGATGCCGAACCACATATTCTCGCCGCTGCCGCTGATGGTGTAAGTGCGCGCGGCGCTGTCATATTGAGCGGAGCCGGCGTGAAGCACCGTACCCACGTCCTGGTGGTCTTCAAAGATTCCAATCGGTTGCGGCGCGGCCCCCGCCACGGTTGTGGCCAGGATGAGTAGGGCCAAAACTCCCGATTTACCGACTCGGCAAAGAAAGCAAGTGCACATAACCTACCCCTCGAAACGGCGCTTGAAATCCTGGTGATTGGTCCGAAATGAATTGGCGGCTGCTTGCGACAGCGCGTCAGCAATCATGGCCCCGGCCAATTGTTGGTCGCAAGCAGCTTACCATCAGTACCGACAAAAAGCGGTGCGGCTCGTCCATTTGCTAGCATCCCCGAAAACTCCCTGCCGCTGCGCAGGCCCCGGAACGAAACCCAGCTCTGGTTAGACTCCGAGGCTAGAACATAGAGGGTTGCCTTGGGAAAGCGCGTCGGGCAAATGAGGATTCCCGGGCCCTTTATCGCGGTGGAGTAGACCAAATCGATCTTCGCAACCTTGAGAGCATAACTGTAAACATTGAGGCGCCCCGGATTTCTGGACCAACCGCGACGAGAGATTTTGGCGGTCAGCTTTAAAAATCCGACTTCTGGCACGCTCGATGACGATAAACCAACTTCGGCCTTATCACCACACCCGGCAGGCGTCCTCGGGCATCATCGGTTGGCCTTTGTGACAGCCAAAGGCTTTCCCGAATTCGTCGAAGTTGCGCGTGACGCCATTGATACGGAATTGGCCCGGCGAGTGGGGATCAGTTTTGGCATCGACGCGCGATCGCTGCTCGGTGGTGTTCTCGCACTGAATCTGTCCGAAGGCAATAAAGAATCGCTGGGCTTCGGTATATCCGTCGATCTTGTCGTCAATGTTTTTGCCCTGCTGGGCGAGGGTGGCGAGCAGGGCCTGCCATGCGATGCGAATGCCGCCGTTGTCGGCGGTATTCTCGCCGAGGGTTAGCTTGCCGTTGAGGTGGACTCCGGGCACGGGTTCAAAACGGTCGTACTCGCCGATTTCGCAGTCGAGACGCTTCTGGAATGCGGCACGATCGGCGTCGGTCCACCAGGGTTTGACGTTGCCCTGACCGTCGTATTTGCTGCCTTGGTCGTCGAAGCCGTGCGTCATCTCGTGGCCGATGCCAACACCGATCGCACCGAAGTTGACCGCGGGGTCTTTGTTGAAGTCGTAGAAGGGCGGCTGCAGGATGCCCGCGGGAAAATTGATGTCGTTCATGGACGCGCTGTAGTAGGCGTTCGCTGTCGCCGGAGTCATATGCCACTCCTTTTCGTCCACCGGCTTGCCCACCTTGTTCAACTCGTAGTTGAACCGGAATGCCGAGGAGTGGTCGAGGTCTTCGATGAAGCTGGAGCGTGTGACCTCCAAATTCGAATAGTCGCGCCACTTATCGGGGTAACCGATCTTCTCGCGAAAGGCGTCAAGCTTGGCTTCGGCCAGCTTCTTTGTCTGGTCGCTCATCCACGGCAGCGATTGGATGTCTTCGCCGAGTGCTCTCTTGAAGGCGGCAACCATCTGCTCCATGTTTTGTTTCGCCTCAGGCGGGAAGTTCTCCTTCACCCAGTCCTGACCGACGGCCTCGCCCAGCGCTCGATCGGTGGCTGCGGTGCAACGCTTCCAGCGCGCGGCTTGCTCGGCCTGGCCCTCGAGGGTCTTTTGAAAGAAGTCGAAGCTCGAGTCCGCATAGGGTTGCGACAGCCAGGGTGCAACTCCGTTGAGGGTTTGGAATTTCAGATAGGCCTTGAGGGCATCGAGGCTCTGGCTTGAGATCACCGAGTCTTCAGCTTTGAAGAAGTCGGGCTGACCGACGTTGAGGGTGTCCTGTTTGGGCGCGTCGATCCCGGTGAAGTAGGCAGACCAGTCGAAACTGGGATCAAGCTGAGCGAGCGCCGCGAAGGTCATGATGTGGTAGCGCTTGTCGGGATCGCGCAGCTCGACGCGAGGCGTGGAGCCTTTGGCCAACGCGGTTTCGATGGCCATGATTTCGCCGGCTTCGGTCTTCGCCTGACCCTCCGTTTCCCCGGTGAGCTTGAGCGCAGTCTCGATGTAAGTGCGATACTTCTCGCGGATCGCTTGCATGCGGGGATTGTCTTCGAGGTAGTAATCGCGATCGGGCAGGGTGAGGCCGCCCTGGTGAATTGCTTCAATCTGTTTGGTCGAGTCCACCTGATCCTGTTCGACGCCGAAGCGGAAGAAGACGCCGGTGGGCGTCTTTGATTCGAGATGCGCAACGACTGCGGCGATCTCCTTCTTGTCTTTGATGGCGTCAATGCGGGCGAAGAGCGGAAGCAGCGGCTTATCCCCGAGTTGGTCGGCCAGGCCCGTGTTCATGCAGGCGGCGAAGAAGTCGCCGTATTTGCGCTGCAGAGCCGTGCGGGGCGAATCGGCGGCCTTCTTGAGATCGACATAGAGCAGAAAGCGGTTGCGCTCTTCCAGCTCGCCGAAGCGGTCCCACAGGGAATGGTCAGAGGGGATGGGGTTGTTCTTCCGCCAGTTACCGCAGGCGTACTGGTAGAAGTCGACACAAGGGTCGGCGGTCTTGTCGATCGCGTCGGCATCGAAGAGCCTGAGTGCCTTGGGCTCTGTGGGAGTTTGGGAGGGCGGCGTGGTGGGAGCTGCGAAAAACTGTTGGGCAAACACGAATCTGGAGGTGAGAAGCAGCAGGAAGACAGAGCGCCTGGCTAGATGTGCGATGCTCATGGGACTCCTCGGGAGTTACGGCGGAGGGGAGCCGCGATGATACTTGTGCACAAAAGATAGCAGAAGCGGGAAATGAGTGCAGCGCGGGGCCTTGTGAACTTGCCGCGAACGGCTCCGCCGGGATTTCCAGCGCTCGCGAGGTGCTGTTGAAGGTGAACTCCAGTGTAAGGTTGTCAATCTGAATGCTTACGATGCGGGGATGCGAATGAGTAATCGGAAATGCCGTTGTAGCCGGGACGGATATTCGGATCACTCTAAATCGCCGAGTATCCGGTCGGATCAGTGCATGTGAGACAGGCCACCCGCTCGCACGGACCAGCCTTTCAGCCCTCCTCTTCCAGTCGTGAGACTCAGTGGAACGGTTATAGGAGCCGGTCCGGTTCGTGACACCGACCGCGGTCATCAACGCAATGCGGACTTTCCGCGGACCGAGCGCTGCCAGGACGTTCCGGACGCCGCCGTAATCGACTGTCTCCGAGCCAACCTTCCCACCACCATCCGATCCATGGGTGAAGACAATGGCGTCAACGTCCCTGACCGCCGCTTCGAGAATTGCGGGGCGGGGCGAGTCAAGTCGCCGATCACCGCTTCCGCTTTCGCGGGAAGGCGGCGTGCTTTATCCGCGCTGCGCATGAGAGCACGAAACGAATGCCCCTGACGGAGCGCCTCTTCGACAACAAGGCTTCCAATGCTACCTGTGGCGCCAACTACTAATATGGTCTTCATTTGATTGCTCATGATTTTGTCACCTCATCGATCGCTCGCAGTCCATTCAGCGCACGGGGATACCCGATACAGGGGATCAACTGCGTGATGACATCGATCAACCGTGTACGATCATTGCCTACGTGAAGATTCGCGGAGACATGCCCTTTGACCTGAGCTTCGCATCCACCCAAAGAAACCAGCATGCTGAGTGTGAGAAGCTCGCGGGTCGGAATATCGATGCCGCCGCGCGCAACGTGATCGCCAAAACAGTTGGCCGATAGATAGCGCTGAATGTGCAGCTGATCTTCGGCCGCAGAGGCGTAGAGTTTCTCGACTCGATCCGCGCCGATGATCTGGCCTTGAACCTCGCGGCCTTTGTCAGCGCGTGTGTCGGGCGTTGTTGTTGATTGGCCAGGAAGCGGCAACTCGATGCCGCGTTCGCTGAGCAGCTCATTGGTGGCGTGAAGAAAGTCGTAAACCTTGGCCATTCCTACGTACGGCACGGCCTGGTAGACGACCTCTTTTACCTCCACCGGAGTAACGCCGACAATGAGCGCGGCCCCGAGCATGATGCGGTACTCGCGCAGAGCCTGGCAGGCAATCATCGACGCCAGCTTCGCCATCAGGTGCGTGCGTAGGTCCCGTTCCACCACATCCGCGTGGTACCCGAAGAGGGATTCGAACCCTCACGCTCAAATGAGCACAGCGACCTCGACGCTGCGTGTCTCCCATTCCACCATCCGGGTATAGCTCTTGAAGGCATAACTCACCTATGACGACTTTGTAAGTCGCCGCTTCGAGCCATTTGTTACAAGCTCGTGGTGCGGGATGCAGGACTTGAACCTGCACGTCCGAAGACACTCGATCTTAAGTCGAGCGCGGCTTCCATTTCGCCAATCCCGCACAAACTAAAAAGCCCCCCGATTTCTCGGAGGGCTTCGAATCTGACTATTCCAATGGCGTCAGTGCACGAAGCCTCCCCATTCCAGCAGATAGCTGAACGATGAGAGTCGATCGGAATTGACTAAGTTGACGCGCATTGATTTCAATCCTTCACTTATTAGGTACCATGAATTCATTCACGGCGCAAGAGGTTACTACTTTGATTGATTCATATACTTTCCGAAGAGGTCAGATGTCGAGGCCCAATTACCAACCCGTGTATCCTCCGGTTTCCGAGGAAGAGCAGGTGCGCGTCATCCGTGATTTTCTCAGATGAGAGAGTGACGTCCATCTCCGTGAAGCAAGCGAAAAAGCGGCGATCTTAACGAACGCAGGCTATCGGCTGCGCTCGCTGAAGAGAGACGTTGATCTCGACCACCTGCGGCCCATGAACGAGCCGGTAGAAGTTTCGACCTGCCTATGGACCCACGGGCGGTGCGGTCAATCTGTTTCTTCGGGCATCGAATACCGATGAATCGTAAATTCGTCATCCAGAGATTCGAGATCGACTTCGACAACTTCGTTGACCAACTGCCGCACATCCCCAATTTCATCGAGAACGGCACCGAAGAGCTCGCATTGGATTTCGGCGGTCATACCATCGGGGCCGTTGATACAGATCAGGCCGGCATGAAGAGGAACATCGGCAAATTGCCCTCCAGTTCCCGGCTTGCCAACTGGACCGCGAAAATCGATGCTGTTCCTCGTAACAAAGGTCCAGTCTCCATCCAGGATGAAGGACTTCAGTTCCCAGTCTTTCCATCCTGCCTTGCCCATCCAAACTACGTGGGAGCTTTCGGCGAAACCGCGACTTCGGGCGACCTCCATCAGATCCAGACTCAGACACTCATCAATCAGGAATTTCACCGGGCACTCATCTCCCAGATAAGGAGCTGCGAAGTCGCTTCCTTGTTACCGACCCTTTAAGCCCACCGGCAGGCGAGACCCGCCGAGGGCGTCCCCGCAGGGGGACCGCCCTTGCGTAGACAGACGCGAGTTCGACCTGCCAGTCCTTCAGGCTTGGATAAGACTTGAGAATTCGATCCTTCGACGTTCCCGTTTCGACTGCGACTGCAACGTCATAGACAGGTACCCGGGTACCCTTGATAACGGGTGTTCCGCTCAAGATCTCCGGATCTTCGATCACCATTTCGCGAGCCCTCTTTAACTGATGAAGTCGTTCTTCCACGCCCTTCCAAATCTCGGAGAAGCGAACTGTGATGGAGTGGTCTTCTACGATGCAAGTTTTCCACTGTTCCCAGCTGGCGCAGTGGGCCATTGCGTTTCGAATGGTCCTGAGCCGGGCCGGGGCCGTTAAGGACTCCGCAGTCTCGAAATAGAAGGCGATCAGAATGCACGCTACGGTGCGGAATGTCCGCATCTGCGTGGTGCTGTACAGATCTTCCGGAAGAATCTTTTCGTCGATGATCCGGTGAATTTGTGGGACCGATACTCCGGCTGCGACCGCCGCCTCGCTGGTCGTCAGGCGTTCCATCAGAGTTTCCATGGGGCACCTCCCTTCATCATCATAAACCTTCTGACGCGTCAGAACAATTATCGCTGCGCCGGAAAAAGAAGTAGGCGATCATCCTCCGTCTGGAATTTAGCCAGGTCACGGACCATCCCTGATCGGCCGGCTGGAGCTCAGCAGGATAAATCTGATTTAGCAGGGTAAAACTGTGGAAAACCGGGACTCTCGCCGAATTTGACGACTTTAGAGACCTTGTAAGTTCATTGTTTTATGTAAGCTACTGATTCTAAAAATTTCTGGCGGAGAGAGGGGGATTCGAACCCCCGATAGAGCTTTTGACCCTATAACGGTTTAGCAAACCGCCGCCTTCAGCCGCTCGGCCATCTCTCCGTGCTGGTCGGATTATACCGGAACTCGCGTAAACCTGGCGTCGGACCTCGGAGATCGGCTCGCGACCGCTTGCCGCCTTCCTGCCACAGGCCGTTTCTTGGCCAAGCCAGGGAACCCTGATCTATGACGTTCTTCCACTTCAGGTTATTGACCTCAAAGACGGTGTAAAGACAGGTCCAGGTTCCCGCTCCGGGAAAACGTGCCTCCGGGCGCACAAACGCGGCAGCGACCCCTTCCCGCAGAATCTGCCTCTGGACGCATAATTTCCTTTCTGCGGCAGCGAAAGTTGTTAGATTCACATCAATGGGTCTCATCCTCAAACCCGCCCGGCGAAAGATGCGGATTCTGCCGCTGATCGCCGCCACTTACTTCATGGTGTCGGGCGGTCCGTATGGCATCGAGGACATTCTTGGCGGAGCCGGATTTGCCAGGGCCATCGTCATTTTGCTGGTATTGCCTTTCCTTTGGTGCCTGCCCACCGCGCTCATGATCGGCGAACTGGCCAGCGCCATTCCCGCCGAGGGTGGCTTTTACGTGTGGGTGAGGCGTGCCCTGGGACCTTTCTGGGGATATCAGGAAGGGTGGCTCTCGCTCTCGGCCAGCATCTTTGATATGGCCATCTATCCAGCCATCTTCGTGCTCTACTTGGGCAAATTCTCGCCCGCGCTCACCGCCGGCTGGTACGGCTTCGCCTGGTCGCTGGCGGTGGTGGTGCTTTGTAGCCTTTGGAACCTGCGCGGGGCGCCGGCCGTGGGCCGCGACTCGGTTGGGCTTTTCGTGCTGCTGCTGGCGCCGTTTGCCGTCTTCGTGGTTCTCGGTCTGTGGCATGGACTCGTGCAGCACTCCGCCGTGCACTGGAGCCAGCCCGCATCCGAGTCCGCTCTCTCAACGGCTGTCCTGGTGGCGATGTGGAATTACATGGGCTGGGACAACGCCTCCACCATTGCGCAGGAAGTGGAGAATCCGCAGCGCAACTATCCCCGCGCCATGATCTTTGCAACCGTGCTGGTGGCCGTCACGTACATCCTTCCGCTGGCCGCGATCGCAATGAGCGGCCTCTCCGTGGAGACCTTCGCAACCGGCGACTGGGCGGACGCGGCCCGGACGATTGGCGGAAGTGGACTCGTTGGTTCGGCGCTCGGACTGGCTGTCGTGGCAGGCGGCGCCATCACGGGCATCGGCATGTTCAACGCACTGGTGATGAGTTACACTCGCCTGCCCATGGCCATGGCCGAGGACGGCATGTTGCCGCACGTCATTGCCCGGCGGAACAGCCGGGGAGTGCCGTGGGTCTCCGTACTTTTGTGTGGACTGGCCTGGGCCATGGCACTCAAACTGCCCTTCGAGCGGCTCATCTCCATCGACTTGATTCTCTACGGATCGAGCCTGCTGCTGGAGTTTGTGGCGCTGATCGTGCTGCGTTTCCGCGAGCCCCATCTTCTCCGGCCCTTCAAAGCCGGCAACTTGGCCATTGCCTGCTCGTTGGGGGTGGGTCCCGCGGCTCTTATCGGCTATGCCCTCTATGCCTCGCGCACTGAAAAGCTGTTAGGCACCACCTCGGCGCTCCTGTTTGCGGCCATGGTTGGTCTGTTGGGGCCCGTGCTCTACTGGCTCACTGCCGCTCCCTTGGCGCGCCGCCGTCTTGCGGCCGCTCAGGCCACGGACTGAGGTTGCTCCCTTCGCCGCCATCCCTTCCGCTCACTCCCCTGACTTCTGGGTGGCCTTGGCCTTGTTCTCCTCATACTGCTTCACTGCGTGCACAACGTGGTCGCGGGCATAGGCCGCGTCGTGCCAGCCTTTCACCTCGACCCGCTTCCCCTCCAGATCCTTGTAAATCGCGAAAAAGTGGGTGATCTCTTTGATCATGTGCGGGTAAACGTCGGTGTAATTCCAAACGTTGTCGTAGCGCGGATTGTTCTTGCCCACCGCCAGCACCTTTTCGTCCAGCACACCTTGGTCCAGCATCTCCAGCAGGCCTATCGGGCGAACCTCCTGCACGCAGCCGGGAAAGCTCGGCCCCGGAACCAGCACCAGCACATCCAACGGGTCGCCGTCGTCGCTCAGCGTCGAGGGAATGAAGCCGTAGTCCCCCGGATAGTGCACCGGGGAGTGCAGGTTGCGGTCCAGCTTGAAAACGTGCAATTGCTTGTCGTATTCGAACTTTTGCGTTCCGTCCTTGGGGATCTCAATGACCACCCTGAAAACCTCGGGGGCGCGCTCGCCCACCGGCAACTCCAGATAGTTAATCATCACTTTTGCTTCTCCTTATGATTGGGAAGTGGGGAGCCAGGTCCCGGCGCGGGGAATCGAACCGGCACTTCGACCGTCTCCGGGCCCTCCGCCGGAGCTACTATAATCGTTGATGATGAAGGCGCATGTCTATGTCACGCTAAAAACTTCGGTCCTGGATCCCCAGGGCCAGACCATCCAGAACGCCCTGCGCAAGATCGGATTTGCGGATGTAACCGCTGTTCGCCAGGGCAAGTACTTCTCGCTTTCTCTGGCCGACGGGCTCTCTGCCGATGCGGCGCGCACCCAAGTGGAGCGCATTGCCCGCGAAGTGCTCACCAACCCGGTGATTGAAGAGTACACATACCGCATCGAGGAGTAGGCAGCGGCTCAGTTTGATCGGTGCTCTCCCGGCTTGGGTGGGCCTTGCCATGAAGCATCGGCCCATGTGGTATTTGCTAAAGCGCTTGAGCCTGGCCGGAGTGAAGATGCCTCGGCTCAGGGCATGTCGATTGGGTGGGAGAGAACATATGAGCGTTGTAGGCGATGTTCAGCACAATCGGTTCTACCAGTTCTCGTGTGTTCAGCAGGCCTCCCAACGCCATAGAAGTTCGCCATCCCTGCCTTGTCCAACGCGCGGCAAGGATGGCTCCTCCCATTTTGCCGGTCACTGCTAACAACAGAACAAACAGAGTCCCCGGCCGAGTGTCCCATCCATGACCGCGGCCTCTTCGCGGCCATGGACGAGATAGGATGAACCCAAACCCACCCGCAAGCCACCCGACCCGCTTTCCCCAAACGCCCTTCGGGAACGGATCACTCCGTAAACTCCAGACAACTCCTCGTTACCGATTTCCCATCGCTGAAGAGTTGGCGTCGTCGATGAGCGCATTGTCCTCATGAGTTGACCGCATGGTCTCCCCTTCGGCGACCGCCCTCCCAAAACAGAAGAGTGGCCGGCCCACGTACTTCCAGTGCCCCTGCCTCAAGGCGCTTAAAGAATCTGGCCTAGAAAAACAGGGTCCAGTTCGCAATCACATTGAGTGCATTCGGAACGCGCGGCGTAATTGCCGGCCCGGCGACGTAGCTCAATCCCAGGCTCAGGTAGTTACCGGGTGAAGCGCGCAGCGAATAGCTGCCGGTCACCGTCGTTCCAGCCCGCCACACCGTCGTGCCTTCAGAGACGAGTTTGTCCGTGAAGATCTTGCTATAGCCGGTGCGGGATGCAACGACTGAGAGAACATCGTCGGGACGCGAGCGAACCGGCGCCTTCTTGTAGAATCGCGCCTCGTAATAGCGGGCGTATGGATTCATCGTTTCCGGAACCGTCATGAAGGATCCACCCGCATAGAGCCCCTGGCTCGGATGTTCGCGGTCCGACTTGAGCAGTTGGTAGTCCATTAAGACGTATGCGCAATAATTGCCCGACTCCGGCTGACCGGTGGCGCCATTTTTGTAAGGCGTTGTGTTGTATATGGAACCGGCGCGAAACCACGCATCGCGTGCATGAACGCTTGCCGCGCGCAGGTAGCCCACTTCATTGATCAGGACCAGTTTGTCGCCGTGCGGGATGAACCGGAAGCCGGTGTGATTTCGCGCAACTTCGGTCGGCCCCCCGCTTGGGTCGAAGCTTCGCTGCGCGGCGGTCTTGATGTAGGAATCCTGAGGCCCGCGAATTCGAACGTTGAACGACGGCGCCGTAAGAGGGAAGTACGACATACCCGCCTCGTAGGGCAATACGGCATAAACGCCCTGTGCGCCGGTCGCGGTCGATCCTCCTACAAAGAGGCCAACAAAATTCATGTTGTTGGCAATGTACCCCGCCTTCATCTCCAGGCGATCTTTCCCGAACGCCTTGTAGAAATAGAGGGCCCACAACTGGAGCGACTTTGGGCCAGCTGGATTCCAGCTTGCCCAGTTCCAGACCCCGCCCAAATATAACTGCGCGTGCTGTAGATGTAACTGACGAAGATCTGCAGCGAGGATCGGCTGCACGAACATACTCTCGAAAGCGCGCTGACCGACATAGACCTGCTCGTCCGCAGGAACCGGCGCATCAAGCATGTTCTGTGTGTACTGCGGACCGGCAATGACTCGAAAGGCAAGGCCCTTGCGAAAGAGTGCTCGGCGAAATCCCGAGTCAATGGCGATCACGCTGTCGGAAAACGGCGGCATCGCGGCATCTCCTCCGAGGTAATTCAGATCCTCAATGGACCGCTCGGCTGGCATTGGAGAGTTAGGAAGGCCTTGGCCCGCATCGTTGCCTTGTGCGTTGCTCAATAGAGCGCCACACACCAAAAGTGCGGCTGTGAGCACTCTCCTGATTCTTCGGTCGTTCCTCTTTTGCATTTCTCTTACACTTTCATTCTCATTCGCAACATTGCGTGAGGTTGGCCCACATCTCAACTTATCACCAAAGCTGGGTGCCCCACTTCTCGCTTCTGGGACCCGCCAAAGCACGGCGCCGCCCCGACCTTCCAATCCTCCGCCGACCAGTCCGGGTCGGCCAGTTCATGGTAAGGCCCGTTGGCGTCATTTGAAGATCCCTTCTCTTGCCCCTTGACAATTGATTGTCGAGTGTCTACCATCAGCGCCAGATTGAGGGTAGAATGTCTTCTATGGCAAAACAGGCACAGCAGCGGACGGGACTTCTCCAGGGAACCCTTGACATGCTCATCTTGCGGACGCTTCTGTACGGACCTGCTCACGGTCATCAGATCGGCAAGCATATTCAGAGAACCACCAATGAATTCCTGCAGATGCAGCACGGTTCACTCTATCCGGCACTTCATCGTCTGGAAGAAAGGGGATGGGTGAGCGCCAAATGGGAGACGGCTCCGGACCGAAACCGCGAATTCAAGTACTACCGATTGACGGAGAAGGGCAAGAAGCAACTTATGGTCGAGGAGTCGCAGTGGAAGCAGATGGCGGAAGCTGTAGCGCGCGTGATGTGGCCCGCCGCCGAGGAGAACTGATATGCGGTGGTGGCAGATTAAGAAGCGTGATGCGGACCTGGAGCGGGAACTGCGCTCGGATCTGGAACTCGAAGAGGAAGAGCAACGCGACGGCGGCCTGCCGGCAGAGGAAGCCCGCTATGCCGCCCTGCGCGCTTTCGGCAATCCCACGCTTATTCGCGAGCAGACTCGGGCTGTCTGGAGTTGGAACATCTTGGAGAATCTCCTTCGAGATCTAAGGATCGGCATCCGAACACTGTTTCGGTCGCCTGGTTTTTCCATCGTTGCCGTCCTCGTGATGGCCTTGTGCATCGGCGCAACTACTTCGCTTTTCACGGTTGTCCGCTCGGTCCTGCTGAGGCCGCTTCCGTTCCGCGATCCCGGCCGCCTGGTCATGCTCTACGAGCATTTCCGTGATGCCCGCAGCAACCAGGAAGGATTCAATTACAACGCCGTTGCTCCCGCCGATTACTACGACTGGCGCGTGCGGACCCATGGATTTGAAGACATGGCTGCGTGGCGCTATTGGCAATTCAACCTGACCGGCGAGCGCGGAGAGTTGCCTGAACTGGTGAGCGCGCGCGGCGGGAGTTGGAACCTGTTTCCATTGCTGGGGGTGCAAGCGGCCATCGGGCGTACGTTTACGGAGAGCGAAGATCGTCTGGACGGAACCGCCGCGATGCTTACGTGGAGCATCTTCGAGCGGCGGTTTGGTGGGGATCGGACAATTGTCGGCCGGCAAATCCATCTGGATGGAAAGCCTTACACGGTGGTGGGCGTGCTCCCAAGGTGGTTCACTTATCCCGATGCGAAGGTCGAGGTTTGGGTCCCGTATTTGTCAGGGTTGCCGCCGGATATTGTTTCGCATCATGACTATCACTTCAGCCGTGTGGTGGCGCGCCTGAGACCGGATGTCAGTCTGGCAAGTGCTCAGAGTCAGGTAGAAGCAGTGCAGTACCAGCTGCATTTGGAGAACATGCATGCGCCGGTGGCCGAAGATGTGGCGCCGCGCACCATCAACGACGATCTGGCGCGGAATGTGAAGAAACCGCTGCTGATACTAATGTGTGCCGTAGCATGCATGTTACTGATTGGCTGTTTGAATGTCGCCAACCTGCTGGTGGCCCGCGCCGCAGCGCGGCAACGGGAAATTGCTATCCGCGGCGCGCTCGGCGCAAAGCGGTTGACGCTCATCCGTGCTCAGTTGATGGAGAGCCTGCTGATTTGTCTGGCCGGTGGAGTGGGCGGCGTGTTAGTGTCGCTCGCTGCCACCAAGTGGTTGGCCCGCGCGTGGAAGGACTTACCCAGCGCCCAGGGCATTCACGTGGACGGAACGGTTCTGGCGTTTAGCTGCGTGCTCGTCTTTGTAGCAGCCTTGCTGGCCGGACTGCTGCCGGCTATCTCATCGACGGGTAGAGGAGCGATCGCGGTGCTGCAGGCTTCGTCGCGAAGCGGGGCGGGCAACCGAGCGCGCACGGCAATGCGCAAGACGCTGCTTACCGTGGAGATTGCGGCGACCGTGGTCCTGCTCATCGCCGCCGGACTTCTGCTCAAGAGCTTTTGGCGTCTGCGAACGACGGATGTGGGCTGCGCGACCGATAAGGTGCTAACGATGGGCTACAGCCTTCCCACAACGAAATACGACAGCCCTGCGAAAGTGAACGCATTCAACGAAACGCTGCTGGAGCGGGTGCGCTCCATGCCAGCCGTGCGCGCCGCCGGGCTGGGGTCGATCCTGCCCGGAGCAGGGGCCGGGGGCGACGAGGTGTTCACCATTCCCGAGCATCCACCGATCGCTCCCGGCGCGGCGCAGCCTGACGCACTCTACCGGAGAGCCGACCCTGGATACTTCAGCGCATTGCAAATACCGCTGCTGAGCGGGCGCTTCTTTACCAGCGGCGACCGCGCCGGCCGGCCGATAACGATTATGATCAGCCGTCAGTTGGCACAGCAGTATTTCCCAGGGGAAGATCCGCTGGGCAAGCATCTCCACGTCGTTCCACACGGGAACGCCGATTACGAGATCGTCGGGGTTGTCGCCGACACGCTGTACCAGGTGGGCAAGCCGGGTGAGGCGACCATGTACTTCCCGGTTCTTAACGGAGAGGGCGATGTGGGGTTGACTCTGGCGGTACGGACGGCGTCCGATCCACTCGCACTTTCCGTTCCCGTCCAGAAAGAGATTGCGGAACTCGATCCGGAACTGCCAGTATCCAACGTGCTTACCATGCAGCAGATCATCGCGCAGTCTCTGGGCAACGCCGGCCTCAGCGCCAGTCTGGTGCTGGCCTTCGCTGTGCTGTCGCTGGTCCTGGCGTCCGTCGGGTTGTACGGAGTTCTCTCTTATCTGATGATGCAGCGCACTGCTGAGATCGGCGTTCGCATGGCGCTCGGCGCACAACGCGGGCAGGTTTTGCGTCTGATCCTGGGCGATGGCTTGCGTCCAGCGCTCTATGGGCTGCTGCTTGGCCTGGCAGCCGGCGCCGGAGCCGTGCGCCTGATCCAGTCGATGCTCTATGAAACCAGGCCGCTCGATCCGGCGATCTTTGCGGCTGTGGCCGCAACTCTGCTGACAGTGGCGGCGCTGGCCTGCCTGCTTCCCGCCTGGAGGGCGTCGCGGATCGATCCGATGCAGGCATTGCGAACTGAATAAGCAAGTGCGTCCGCAGACTACGCGCAAACTCCGTACCAAACGAGCATAAAATCAACTCGCTTTCGACGTGTTTTGCACAAAAATGCCGGGTTCCAGACGGATGTTTCCGGCATTTCAGTCCGCCTGCAAGCCGGCATTCTCTTCAGTTGGAACGCAACTCCGGCGTTTGTCGTTCTATAGGTCGGCAAATCAGGCCGGTTTAGTCGGTCTATGGGGCCACTTCTCAAAATCCGGTTCCCGCTCCCAGCCGCTCCGGCCTGGCGTTCCAGCTTCACGTCACATTCTTCCACCCGGCACGTCGCTTAGAATTCTTGCATGTGCGGAATCGTCGGGTATGTCGGTCCCAAGAAGGTCGTTCCAGTCATCATCGAGGGGCTAAGGCGCCTCGAATACCGCGGTTACGACTCGGCGGGCATCGCCGTGGGCAGTCCCTCCAGCTCAGTTCTTGAGGTCCGCCGCGCTCCGGGCAAGTTGCACAACCTGGAAGAAGTTCTGCGCGAGCATCCCATCGAGGGAACCTACGGCATCGGCCACACCCGCTGGGCCACGCATGGCCGCCCCACGGAAGAGAATGCCCATCCCCATCGCGACTGCACCGGACGAATCGTCGTCGTCCACAACGGCATTGTGGAGAATTATCTCGACCTGAAGCGCGACCTTATCGCCCAGGGCCACAAGTTCGTCACCGAGACCGACACCGAGATCATCGCCCACCTCATCGAACAGGTGAAGTTGGACGCGGAAGCGGCCGGTGCGCCGATTCCGCTGGAAGTGGCCGTCCGTCGTGCCGTCAAGCGATTAACCGGGGCCTTTGCGCTGGGCGTTCTTTGCGCAACCGAGCCGGACAAGATTGTAGTTGCCCGCTTCGGTCCGCCGGTGGTAGTGGGGGTGGGAGAGGGCGAGTCTTTCGTCGCCTCCGACGTGCCAGGAATTCTGCAACACACGCGCAACATGTATCTTCTGGCCGACGGCGATATGGCTATTCTGACGCTGGCCGGAGTCGAACTCACCGACTTCGACGGCAACCCTATCCAGCGCGGCATCACGCACATTCAATGGGATCCCATCCAGGCGGAAAAGGGCGGCTACAAGCACTTCATGCTCAAGGAAATCTGGGAACAGGGGCAGGCGGTTCGCGACACTACCCTTGGCCGGGTCTCGCTGGATTCGGGCAAGGTTTTCCTCGGTGAGATGAAGATTGCCGACGAAGAGCTGGCCATGGCCTCCAGCATCAATATCGCCGCCTGCGGCACCAGTTGGCACGCGGCCCTCACCGGCAAGTACATGATCGAGCGGCTGGCCCGGTTGCCGGTGGACGTGGACTACGCCAGCGAATACCGCTATCGCAACCCGATCCCCGACCGGAACGCCCTCGGTCTGCTCATCACCCAGTCCGGCGAAACCGCCGACACGCTGGCCGCGCAGCGGGAGATGATCGCGCTGGGTTCCAAGACCGTGGCCATCTGCAACGTGGTGGACGCCATGGTGGCCCGCGAGGCCCACGGCGCCATCTATACCCATGCCGGCCCGGAGATCGGCGTGGCCTCCACCAAGGCCTTTACTGCGCAGCTTACCGCGCTGTTTCTGCTGGCCCTCAAGCTCGGACAGCTCCGCGGTAGGCTCGATCAGGCCCAATCCGTGACGCTGATCGAGGAGCTGAGCCGCGTCCCTGCAAGAATCGAGGAGGTGCTTCGGTCCCGGGCTGCACAATGCGAGCGCCTGGCCAAAGACTTCTCCACCGCGCGCGACTTTCTTTACCTCGGCCGCGGCATCCACTTCCCCATTGCGCTGGAAGGCGCTCTGAAGCTCAAGGAGATCTCCTACATCCATGCCGAGGGCTACCCGGCCGGGGAGATGAAGCACGGGCCGAATGCCCTGATCGACGAAACCCTGCCGGTGGTGGTGCTGGCTACCCGCGACGAGTCCGATCCCGCCTCGAAGCTGCGCTATGAGAAGACGCTCTCGAACATTCAGGAGGTCACCGCGCGCTCCGGTCGCGTGATTGCGGTGGCCACCGAGGGCGACACGACCATCGGCAGCCTGGTGGAACAAGTGATTTACATTCCGCCCGTGATTGAGATGCTGTCCCCGCTCATTGAGATTGTTCCGCTGCAATTGCTGGCCTACTACATCGCCGTCCGCCGCGGCTGCGACGTGGACCAGCCGAGAAATCTGGCCAAGTCAGTTACGGTGGAGTAGGGTTTCCGGGGAGCCTTTTCGCATGCCTACCAAGACCATCATCGAGCCGTTTCGCATCAAGAGCGTTGAACCTATCCGCTGGACCACACGCGCTCAACGGGAGGGGCTACTGCGTGCCGCGCACTACAACCTTTTCCTGCTTCCGGCCGACGATGTTCTGATCGACCTCTTGACGGACTCCGGCACCGGCGCAATGTCTACACACCAGTGGGCCGCCATCATGGAGGGCGATGAGAGCTACGCGGGCAGCAGGAGCTTCGATCGCTTCAAGGCCTCCGTGCAGGGCATCTTCGGCTATACCCACGTCATCCCGACGCACCAGGGACGAGCGGCGGAACGCATCCTCTTCCACGTGATGTGCAAGAAGGGCGACGTGGTGCCGAACAATACTCATTTCGATACCACTCGCGCCAACGTGGAGTCGGTCGGCGCCGAGGCGATCGATCTGCCCATTCCCGAGGGGCGTCAGCCCGCGACCCGCCTTCCCTTCAAGGGCAACATGGACGTGGCCGCGCTGGAGGGCCTGATCCAGCGGGTAGGGCGCGAGCACATTCCGCTGGTCATGCTGACGGTGACAAACAACTCCGGCGGCGGACAGCCGGTGTCGATGGAGAATGCCAAGGCTGTAGCCGGGGTGTGCCACAGGAACGGGATTCCCCTCTACTTCGATGCTTGCCGGTTCGCGGAGAACGCGTACTTCATCAAGCTGAGGGAGCCGGGGTACTCCGAGAAGACACCGAAGCAGATTGCGCAGGAGATGTTTTCGCTGGGCGATGGGTGCACCATGTCGGCCAAGAAAGACGGCATGGCCAATATTGGCGGCTTTCTGTGCACCAACGACGACATTCTTGCGCGGCAGGAAAAAGACCTGCTGATTCTGACCGAGGGCTATCCCACCTACGGCGGACTCGCGGGCCGCGACCTGGAAGCGGTCGCGGTGGGCCTGGAAGAGGCGTTGGAAGAGGATTACCTGCGCTACCGCATCGCATCGACCGCTTACCTGGGTGACCACATTGCCGAACAAGGCGTGCCCATCGTGCAGCCGCCGGGCGGCCATGCCATCTATCTCGACGCGAAAGCGTTTCTGCCCCACATCCCGCTGGTTGAGTTTCCCGGCGTTGCGCTGGCCGCGGAGCTGTATCTGGAAGGCGGCATCCGATCGGTGGAGATCGGCAGCCTGATGTTTGCCGCGGCCGCACAGATGGAGTTGGTGCGGCTGGCCATTCCGCGCCGGGTCTACACGCAGAGCCATATCGATTACGTGGTGGAGATCATCCTCAGGGTCTGGCAGCGGCGCGCCCTGATCAAAGGCCTGCGGCTGACGTACGAAGCTCCGTTCCTGCGCCACTTTACCGCACATCTGGAACCGATTGCGTGAATTCTGCTCCGCGAGTGGTATCGGCGGATTTGCCGCGGTTTAGGCTCCTTCCGACGATCCCCGTGGAAAAACGCTGGCGGCGCGTGTTATCCTCTCGCCAGCGGGGTTTCCATGCACAAGCGCTCCTCAAATGGATTGCTGGCGCCGGCGCACAGGCGCTGGTCGCGGTGGCGCGACCGGTGCATCTGCCCGCGGCGGCACTTGCGCGTGCTGCCCACCCGCACTCGACCTAGCCTCTTCGCAAGCGATTAGCAGCTTTCTGCGGAAGGACTGCGATTGCCCCCTCGAGGTCTGCACTTTCGCCCTCAAGGATGAGCGGAACCGAATGATCCCACTTTGGGGTCCGGGCCGTTCTCCATCCAAGCATCCGTGTATTTGGGACGGCACAACCAAATCTGCCGAGGAGACAAGAAGATGACCAAGGAAGAGCTGCATGCGCAATACGGACCCAAGCTTGTTGGTCCCCTGCCCGGACCCAAGGCCCGGGCCGCGGTCGAGGCCGACGAACGGCTCATCTCGCCCAGTTATACCCGCTCTTATCCATTAGTGGCGAAGCGCGGGAAAGGCATCCGCGTGGAAGACGTGGACGGCAATGAGTTTCTCGATTTCGCCGCGGGCATCGCCGTGGTTTCCACCGGCCACTGCCACCCCGAGGTGGTCGCCGCCATTCAGAAGCAGGCCGCCGAGCTGATCCACATCTCCGGAACCGACTTCTACAATGAACTGCTGACCGACCTAGCCGAGCGGCTTTCCGCCGTGGCGCCCATGCCCGGCCCGCACCGCTTCTTCTACGGCAACTCCGGCGCGGAGGCCATCGAGTGCGCGCTCAAGCTGGCGCGCTACCATACCGGCCGCCAACAGATCATCTCCTTCTTCGGCGCCTTCCATGGCCGCACCATGGGCGCGCTCTCGCTGACCGGATCGAAGCCGCAGCAGAAGCGACGCTTTTCGCCACTGGTCCCGGGAGTGACGCATATCCGCTACCCCTATGTCTATCGCGGCTGCACCGGCGGGCCGCAGGAGGAAGAAGCCTTCAGCCTGGGCTGCGCACACTACATCGAGGAAAAGCTCTTCAAGACGATTCTGGCGCCTGAAGAGGTTGCCGCCATCTTCATCGAACCCATCCAGGGTGAAGGCGGCTACGTGGTGGCGCCCGACAACTTCCTGCGCGAGTTGCGCGCCATCTGCAACCGGCATGGCATCCTGCTGGTGGTGGACGAAGTGCAATGCGGCGCCGGCCGCACAGGCAAGTGGTGGGCCATCGAGCACTCGGGCGTGGAGCCGGATATCGTCTGCATGGCCAAGGGCATCGCCAGCGGCATGCCGCTGGGCATCTGCATGAGCCGCGCGGAGATCATGGATTGGGTACCCGGTTCGCACGCCTCGACCTTCGGCGGCAACCCGGTCTCCATCGCCGCCGCGCTGGCCACCATGGACATCATCGAGACCGAGGCCATGGAGAACGCGGCCCGGGTGGGCGAGTTGATGCTGGAGCGGTTGCGCCCCTGGACCCGTACCCACCCGCTGGTGGGCGACGTGCGCGGGCGCGGCCTGATGATCGGGATCGAGCTGGTGAAAGATAAGGCCACGCGCGAACCGGCGAATGCGCTGCGCAACCGCGTGGAAGTGCTGGCGTTCGAGCGGGGCCTGATGGTGCTGGGCTGCGGCGAGACCTCCCTGCGCCTCTGCCCTCCGCTGATCGTCAACGAGCACGAAGCCACCGTAGCGCTCGATATCCTCGAAGAGGCATTGACGCAAGTCGAAAAAGAGCACGAACACGCCAGCGCTCTCGAGGTCGCCACGGCCTGATCGTTTTCTCTCGATCCTTTCGGTTGCCGACCAGTCTTGTGGAGGACTCGCCGGAGTTGCGGCGCGCGTCTTTTCGAGCCGACGGCAGCTTTTCCCCCAAGAATCTTGCCAATTTTTTCTTGCAAACCGTTGATTGTAAACCACTTAAAAATTAATTTTTGTGACTTTATTTCGCTGCAACTGATTGATTCTGTTTAGGTTAGATCTACTTTTTGCCTCACTTTTCAGGGAGGGGGGGAGGGGTGCCCGGCGGCAAGGCGAATAAACGGAGAATCTGCACCCCGGTAGCGGGCGTCAAGAAGGCCGCGTTTCCCCGAAAAACCGTGCCGGTTAGAGCAGCTTCAGGTATCAGGTTAGCAGAACCTGGGAAATAATCTGCAATTCCAGGACCCGTGCCTGGTCCGGGAGGCCCACGCGACAGCCGACCTGGAGGTCGGCGCTCCTCATTTGCGGATTGGTTCTAAGAAAGTTGGCGGCGAGGCGCAAGAGTTCTTACGCCGCGAAGTCGATGAAGCCGCGCTGGGGATCGGTGGAGATCAGCTTCACGGTCACCTTGTCGCCGACATCCAGGCCTTTTCCGCCGTGAACCAGCATCCCGTCGACATGTGGGTCTAAGGTGCGGACGAAGGTTCCGTACTGATTGACGCCGGTGACGATGGCGGGGAAGCTTTGGCCGATGCGGGGGTGGAGGACGACGGCGGCGATGCGCTTTTGCATCTCGCGCTCGACTTTGCGGGCGTTGTCTTCCATCAGCGTGCAACGGGCGGCGATGGCATTGAGATCACCTTCGGAGTAAGGCTGGGGCGCTTTGGCAAGCCAGGCCTTCAGGAGCCGTTGCGTGACGACGTCGGGGAAGCGGCGGTTGGGGGCGGTGGAGTGGGTGTAATCCTGCACGGCCAGGCCGAAATGGCCGGGCGAGGGCTCATTGGGCTTGACCAGCACGTACTCGCCGGGACCCATGAGCTTGATGACGGCCAGCGAGAGGTCGGGGAAGTGGTCGGGGTCCTTTTGCTTTTGGGCCAGCAGAAAGTCGTTGAGGGCTTTGGAGTCGGGCTGGGCGGGCAGAGTGGCGCCCAGGCCGGCGGCTACCTCGACAATGCGGTCCCAGCGCTTGGGGATGCGTACGATGCGGCGGATGGAGGCCACACCGGCATCCTCAAAGGTGCGGGCAACGACGCCGTTGGCCGCCACCATGAATTCCTCGATGAGCGAGGTGGCGCGGCTCTTGATCTGGCGGACGATCTCGACCGCTTCGCCGGCCAGCATCTCCGGGCGGGTTTCGATGGTCTCCAGATCGAGCGCGCCATGCTGGAAACGCCCGCCCAACATGCGCTGGGCCGCCGCGTCCTGGAGCTTGAGCTGTGCGGCGAGATCGGCGCTGGCGGCCACCTTGGCGGGCGCGGGCCCTGTGCCGGCCAGCCACGCTCCCACGCCGTTATAGGCCAGTTGCGCCCGGTTATGCACCAGCGCCCGGTAAGCCTTGCCATCGGATGTCGTACCAGCCGCATCCACGGCAAATTCAACGACCAGCGCCACCCGGTCTGCATTCTCATTGAGCGAGGTGATTCCCTCGGAGAGCTCGACGGGCAGCATGGGAAAGACCTTGACGCCGGTATAAACCGAGGTCGTCTCAGAGCGGGCGTGGCCGTCGAGGACCGTACCCGCCGCCACCCGCACATCCACGTCGGCCACTCCGACGAGGACGCGGATGCGCCCCTCCGGCAACTGCTCGGCCCACTCGATCTGGTCGAGGTCTTTGGACGTGTCGTTATCGATGGAGGACCAGAGCAGGCTGCGCAAGTCTTGAATGCCTGGAACGGAGGGCAGGTCCGGATGGGCCTGAATGGCGGCTAATTCCGTATCGGTTCCGGCGGGAAACTCGGGCTGGAATCCGTGCTCGATCATGGCGGCGTGGGCCGCGGCGACAAGATTGAAGTGCAAGGGCTGACTGGAATGCATGAAGAATCGTGCTCCTTGACTGCGAAGAGCCAGCCTACCATTTCCGGAGGCCTCTACAGCGTTGTTCGGCAGTCCGGTGGCTTTCTATTGGATGCCGAGATCGGCCAGGACCTTGGGTTTGGCTTCGTCCACGGCCAGCAGGTTGTGGCAGGCCGCGCAGTCCTGGGTGATGCTTTTGCCGTCCTTGGCCGCATGGTCGCCATCATGGCAGCGGAAACAGCCCGGATAACTCATGTGGCCGATGTGGTTGGGATGCGTTCCCCAGGTGACTTTCATGAAGGGAAACACGTTCTGGCTGTAGAGGTCCGCCAGTTCCTCGCCCGCGGATTTGACCAGCGCGGCATTGGCGGCCAGCACCTCGGGATGCTGGGTGCGATAGAAGGCGGCTAGCTGATCGGGAATCCTGGCGCGCGCATCGGCTTCGGAGGCGTAAGCGACCTTCAGCAGTTCCAGGCCTTCCTTGTGGACCCAGGGCAGATCCGGAGAGACAGCGCCCTGGGCCATGGCCCGGTTGAGCGCTTCTTCTGCAGTGACAAAGGTGTGTGCCGCGCGGTTGTGGCAATCGATGCAATCCATGACGCGCCGTTCGCCTTGCGGGACGCCGCTGCCCGCGGCGGCGGTGGCAAACACCGTCTCAGAACCATCGGGATTCCGTTTTTGCACCCAGGGAATGTTGGTCCGGGTGGGGTCGGTGGCGATGTATTCGATGTGGCCAAGATGCACCCCGTGAATCCCGGTCAGATGCGAGAACGAATCCTGACCGCCCAGGTGCAGGACCACTACCGTCTGGGTTTCGGTGTTCTTTTCGTCGTCGGCAAAGGTGGATTTAACCAGCAGCTTTTCGCCGATGAAGCGGGCCGGGGTGTGGCAGCCCTCGCAGATATCCCGCGCTGGACGCAGACTCTCGACCGGCGATTCAATTGGCGTGGGATAGCGATCGAAAGAGACCTCAAGAAGCTGCTTGGTGCCGTTGACCTTGGCGCGGAAATAGGATTCGGCGCCCGCACCTATGTGGCACTCCACACAGGCGACATGGGAGTGCGCGGAGATCTTGTAGGCTGTGTACTCCGGATGCATCACGTGGCAGGACTGGCCGCAAAACTGGGGCGAATCCATGTAGGCCGCGCCGCGATAGCTGGCCATGGCGACAACCAGAAGGTTGACGATGGTGGCCACCAGCACGATGTCCAGGCCGTGGCGAAAGATTCGATCGTTTAGATCGATCTTGGGGAACTGGGCCGGAATCTGTCCGGCCTTTTGCAGCTTTCTGCGGCGCACAACTACGCCGACCGGGATCAGCACCAACCCCCCAATAAACAGCGCGGGGAGAAGCAGGAAGAAGATGATGCCGAGGTAGGGGTTGTCATTGGGCCGGCCAAAGATTTCGACCAGCCAGTAACCGATCATGGTGATGCCGGAGGCGGTGGTGACCGCACCGCCCGCCAGGCTGATGGGGTTGTTGCCGAAGAACAGCGCCGGCCGTACCCAGCCCTCACGGAATTTTTGGAACACCGACACAGTCTCCCCCACTCTTAAATGGATGGCCCGTCAGGAAGACGGGCCGAAATGACTTACTTCAAGCCACGGTAGAAGGCAACCGCGTCCTTGATCTGCGCGTCGGTGAGCTTGTCCTTGAAGGGCTGCATCTTTCCCTTGCCATTCTTGACGGAGGCAAACTCCTGGTCCGCGGTGAGCTTTTTGATATCCGGATCGGAGATCGGCTTCACCTTCAGCATTTTGGCGGTCGGCGTATCGGCGGCGCCGGAGGCGCCATGGCACATCTGGCACTTGGCCTTGTAGGTCGCTTCGCCGGAGGATTGGGCGAAGCCCACGGCACCGGCCAGAGACAATGCTACGGCCAATACCACATAGGATCGAATCGTCTTTGTCATTGCGTGACTCCTTGAGCGTATCCACGGTTATTGTACGGGTCGACGTACATATCGCGTGCGTTCTTCATCTTACTGGAACCCAGGCGGCAAGCATAAGTCGCTGGGACGACGAACGAAAGGTCAATAAGAACCCACTCACACAAATTAGCGCAGTTCCTTTGCAATCGGGAACCGCGCTGAAGATTCCTTACTTGATGAACGTGCGGAAGTAAGCCACCGCGTCCTTGATCTGAGCGTCGGTGAGTTTGTCTTTGAACGGCTGCATCTTGCCCAAACCGTTCTTTGTCGCGGCAATCATCTCTGCCTCGGTGAACTTCTTGACCGAAGGATCGGTGGCCGGTTTGACTTTCAAGGCCTTGCCGATGGTTGTTTCGGCCATACCCGCCGCGCCATGACAGCTTTGGCATTTTGCCTTGTAAGTGTCCGCTCCGGCGGTCTGCGCAACCGCCGGAGTTATGGAAAGAACGGCAATCAGAATCAACCCTGCCAGATTGAAGTTTGTGTTCACCGAGTAACTCCACCTTCTGCTTTTTGTATCTGGGTGAAAACTCATTGGCGTCAGAATTCGTAGTGCACTCCCAGGGTTACGTTGTTTGCGTGGAAGACCCGGGGCGCTGTAGCACCCGCGGTCCCTTCGGTCAAACCGGTTGGAACCCCGATTGTAGCGCAGGGGGTGATGGTCGCCGTGAGAGAGGTTGCAGTGCTGCACAACGGGGAGCCGGAGGCTCCGCCCTCTCCGTAGCCGTAGTAGTTGAACTGGGCTTTCCATATGAGTCCAGGATGCATGATGTAAGACAGGTTCACAAACGGGGACTGGTAGGTGGAGACCATCGAGCCGTTCACATCACGCGCGTCGTTGAAGAAGCGGCTGCCATTCACGGCGCTGGCCGTGTAGCCCAGATTCGAGTGAACCTTGTCGGTTGGATTATAGGAGAGCGACACCAATCCGAACTGGGTCGGCGCATTCATGAAGTCGCGGGCCAGCCAGGTTGCGTTACCAGAGCAAAGGTTGGGCGCTCCAGAACTGGTTACGGTGGCAGCGCCGGCGAAGGCGGGGGTAGTGGCCGTAGCGGCTGCCGCGCCGCTGCTGTAGCAGATGTTGGTTGCCGCGTACACGTCGCTATAGGAGTAGTTCAGGTTCAATCCATAGTGCTCGCTCGGGGCAAGCGCCAGGCCCATGCTACCCACGCGGGTGTAGTCGACGTGGTTGAGCGGGCCGTTGTAATTCGCGTCGCCCGCAGCCACGACATCCTGATTGTTGTTGGTGTTATTGTGCCGCTCGCGATCGCTGTAAGATCCAGTGATGGTCGCCCAGGTCTTCGGCTTGTAAAGAGTGTGCACCCTGTACTGCTTGAATTGCCGCTGGCCGACCGCAGTGAACGCGTTATCGGCATAACCGATTTCAACCGTGCCGTTCAGGTCCCATTCCTTGGCGAGATGCAGCGCGGCATTGAAGACTCCGGCGTTCTCCGTAATAGCGATGGTTCCGCTAACCGGGTCACTCACCACGATCGGGATCGGACCCTGATGTGGAATGCCCTGACCGATGTTGCGGTTGCTGAAGCGGTAGGTGAGAGCAAACCGCGCGCGGGCCAAAGGATCCCAGCTCGCCGTCAGATTGTTGATCACGTACTCCTGGCCGTAATAGTTGAAGGTCCGCGTGCCATTGATGCCGTGCGGCAGTGAGCCGACGCCGGTGGTCAGCGGGCCCGAGTAGTTGATGGTCTGATTGCCCGCAGTGCTGGGCGTTAACAGCGTAACCTGCGGAGGAATGATGGAGTTGCTTGGCTCGTGAACGCTGGAGTAGGTCGCCTGATCGGCAAAGCTGACTGCGGGAGTCGCCCGCCAGACGATGCCGTAGTCTGCCCCGATGACCGACCGCTTCGCCGTGGCATGGCCACCGGACCAGATCACCGAGCGAACCGAACCGTTCAGGCCCTGGGCGCTCTCGAAGTAACTCGGCAGGTCCGAGGTGCCGCCAGTGTAGTGAACGTTGCCGTTCATGCTGACAT